>Ga0114966_10000313_pt1 | contig 47245 bp, 44 predicted proteins | sample M_130207_XF_Meta_FD_87029 | JGI IMG/M metagenome (GOLD analysis project Ga0114966, IMG submission 87029) | Freshwater microbial communities from Lake Montjoie, Canada to study carbon cycling - M_130207_XF_MetaG | ecosystem: Environmental > Aquatic > Freshwater > Lake | place: Lake Montjoie... | reverse complement strand
CCAATAAAACTTTAACCCAAGAATGCGCGATTAAACAGATTATTTCCAATGTCATGTTTACGACGCACGCTAATATCGACAAAGACCTCGGCGCTACGATGAAACGTAATTTTGCTCTAGAAGTCCTGAGCAATGATTTGTTCCCACATTGTCGTACGCCTGAGCAAAAAATATATTTCTTAGGGCATATGGCAAACTGCCTTTTAAAATGTAGCTTGGGTTGGGAGGAAGTCAGCGATCGTGATTCCTTTGTCAATAAGCGCGTAGACTTGACCGGTACGCTGTTGAATAATTTATTCCGTAATTACTTCAACAAGATGGTCAAAGATATGCAAAAGCAGACGGTGCGCGAAATCAATACCGGTTCGTGGCGCTCGACGGATGACTATCACTCGATTATCAATATGACGAATATTTATAAAATTATTAAACCCACGACCATTGAAAATGGTCTCAAGCGAGCCTTGGCAACCGGTGATTTTGGCGTCAAGCAAGTGAATAGTAACAAAGTTGGCGTAGCGCAAGTATTGAACCGCTTAACTTATATTTCGAGTTTAAGCCATCTGCGCCGCATTAATACGCCCATTGATAAAAACGGCAAACTCATTCCGCCGCGTAAATTACACAGCACGTCCTGGGGCTTTCTGTGTCCAGCCGAAACGCCGGAAGGGGGCAGCGTTGGTGTGGTCAAAAATCTTAGCTATATGGCGCGGGTTACTATACCGTGTAATAGCAATTCCTTATACGATTATGTCGAGCCTTATGTAACGCCGATTATTTCGTTGACGGAAAAAGAGATGTTTGATAAAGTGAAGGTGTTTGTAAATGGGTCGTGGCTGGGGATTTCCACCGATCCGGTGAATTTATATAATTCCTTAAAAATCAAAAAATACAAAGGTATTATTAATATTTATACCTCAATCATCTTTGATATCCGACGGAAAGAAATCCGGGTATGCAATGATTCGGGACGACTGGTGCGACCGATTTTGCGCGTCAAAAACAATAAATTAATCCTCACGAACGACATTATTAAAAAACTCGAGAAAAAAGAGTTGTTGTGGGAAGATTTATTCACGGACTGTCGCATACCCGAGAGCGTATTAGAGTATGTCGATGCTGCGGAGCAAAATATGAGTATGATTGCCATGGAGCCAATTAATTTGGAGCAAATCGACAATTTCATACACAAATTCACGCACTGCGAAATTCATCCGAGTACTATCTTTGGCATCTTAGCCTCATGTATTCCTTTCCCGGAGCACAATCAATCGCCGCGTAATACATATCAATGTGCGATGGGGAAACAAGCGATGGGGATGTATGTCACCAATTATGATAACCGGATGGACAAGACGGCTTATGTTCTCACTTATCCAATGCGTCCGCTGGTCGAAACGCGTGTGATGAATATGATTGAACTGAATAAAATTCCGTCGGGGTGTCAAGTGATTGTAGCGATTATGACCCATTCCGGCTATAATCAAGAAGATAGTATCCTCTTTAATAAAGGCTCGATTGATCGCGGCTTATTTCAGGCGACGATTTATCATACCGAAAAAGACGAAGATAAAAAAATCCACGGCGATGAAGAAATCCGCTGCAATCCGGATGCAAGTAAAACCAAAGGCATGAAGTTTGGGAATTACAGTAAGGTGAATGCGTCGGGTGTTATGCCGGAAAATAGTCTGGTCGAAAATCGGGACATTATTATCGCAAAGGTGTTGCCGATTAAAGAGGCTCGGAATGATCATACAAAGGTCGTGAAATACGAAGATCAAAGCCGGATTTACCGGACTAATGAAGAAACGTATATCGATAAAAATTATATCGAACGCAACGGCGATGGTTACAACTTCTGTAAAGTCCGCTTGCGTACAGTGCGCAAACCGATTATTGGTGATAAGTTCAGTAGTCGGCATGGACAAAAAGGTACGATCGGCAACATTATTCCCGAGTGCGATATGCCTTTCCTGCCGAGTGGTGTAAAGCCTGATATTATTATTAATCCGCATGCTATTCCGTCACGAATGACGATTGCGCAGTTGAAAGAAACGGTGCTAGGCAAAACTTTGCTAGAATTGGGTTTGTTTGGAGACGGCACTAGTTTTGGCAAATTTGATATTAAAGATATTTGTAAAGAGTTGCAAAAGGTAGGATATGAATCAAATGGCAATGAATTGCTGTATAGCGGTCTGACGGGTGAACAGATTGAAACGTCCGTTTTCGTGGGTCCGGTCTTTTACCAGCGGTTGAAACACATGGTTTCTGACAAGCATCATAGTCGCAGTATTGGACCGATGGTGAATTTGACGAGACAGCCGGCTGAGGGGCGATCCAAAGATGGTGGATTGCGCTTTGGGGAAATGGAGAGAGATTGTATGTGCTCACACGGAGCGGCTCGCTTCACCAAGGAACGGCTGTATGATGTGTCGGATGCGTTCAAGGTGAATGTGTGCAAGCGGTGCGGTTTAATTGCGGCATACAACGATCAGATGCATATCCACTACTGTAAAACCTGTGATAACCGCAGTGATTTTGATTATGTTGAGCTGCCGTATGCTTGTAAGTTGATGTTTCAGGAGTTGATCTCGATGAACATTGCGCCGAGGATTATGACTTAAAGGGCGCTGCCCTTTCAAACCCGGCTTCGCCCAAGGTCGGAATCGGGTTTGAAAGGGTGGAACCCTTTGGGTTTGAAAGGGTTCCACCCTTTTGGAGAATAAAATATAGTTATATTTTATGAAAAATATAACTAGAAAAATATTAAAGAAAAAACACAAAAGCCAATTTACAAAAAAACAATTTTTATTTAATCCCGAAGATCCGAACAAATCATTTGATGTCTATATTGATAAAAATCCAAAAGATACAATACATATAAAATATACCACCGTAGAAGATGTTAAAAACACTATTGATAAATTAGAAAGATTATACAAAAACAAAAAATACTCTCATAAACGTATATGGCAAGTCGGGATGATTATGTATGTGCGTTTAAAAGTATTGAGAGCTAAAAAACCCCAACAATATGCTTTGACAAATAAATATTTTCTTTTTTTAGGGAAAAGAACGAAATTAGCAGAGAAAGACCGATATAAACTTTCATTTAATAATTGAAAACACACGTATTAACTTACGCTTTTTTTTCTATATAATTGAAATAATAAAATCTACCAAACAGTATAACTAAACCAATTGAATAAAAAGTGAAAAACAATAATAGATTATAATGTTCATCGGTATTATATAGATAAAGACATGCTGGTTGTGGTATTAATTGACATAATTGTAAAGAGGTTATATATTTCTTGATAAACTTAACACGATTAATTTTCAATAAGCAACCCAAGTAATACGAATACATTATTGTATGAACAAACGAATTTAAGATCGTAGCAATCCAAATACCTTCAACTTTATATACATACATTAAATGCCAACAAATAACCGCTCCTATATGGTGGTATTTTTGAAGAAATATTGGAGATTTACCGTTTAGGTATAATAAGAAGGTATCAAAGAACTCATAATATTTTGAAAGGTAAAACCAATAGATAACGGCGTCAAAATTAGTATTTTGAAAATAATAATTAGATTGGAATACTATCCCATCATTATACAATATATTTGATAGTGATGCGAAAGTCCAAGCACTAAACGCAATTAAAAAACCATTATGTGTAACAGATAAGATGTATAACAATGTTGGGTTTATGCGAAGTTGTTTAGGATATGCTAAATAACCAGCAATTCCTAACAGCGGTGTTATATGAGACGATAAATGGACAGGAGAAATATTCATTATTAACATTATTGGCAAATAATATTTATATCGGTTTTATTTGATAATAATGAGAGTTTTCAATGTCTAAAGGTGTACAAAATTTAATTTTCTCTCGTTATAACATAATGGCACGAGGTACACGAAGGACAAAAAGGAAAGGATCAAATACAAAAAAGGTGGGTGGAAAATGGAGTATGAAATACAAAAAAAGTATCAATTGTAAACATCCCAAAGGCTTTTCGCAAAAACAACACTGTAAATATGGGAGGAAAACTCTTAAAATGTAAAAATAAAATATACAGAATAAAGATATATTTTTATATAAAGTTTCCCGAGCAACCCGGTAAAATGTTATTGCGTTTCTCCGACCGCACTTCATCCAAGGTCGAACCGCACCATTCGCAGAGAATACAGTCTTCAGATTTAACGAATTTATGATTTTTTGGCTTATTATGTTGTACTGCTCTGCTTTGTTGTACTGCTGTCGCTTGTGCTGTTTGTGCTGTTTGTGCTGTTTGTACTGACGCTTGTGGTACCGCTGTCGCTTGTGGTACCGCTGTCGCTTGTGAATTTACCCGCAAATGTTCAACAATATTAATAATTTCTGTATCGGTTTGTACATGATATCGCATCTTATTTTGTGTAGCAAGCGTAAACTTTACCACATAAACATTGTTATATAGTCCTTGCCAGCCAATGATTTTGTGCCACCCGTTGCCCATCTCATGACACCCCAGCATTTTGATATTGGTTAAAGGCACATTGTATTCATAAAGCTTAAACCCATTACCTTGTTTTGTATTATAATCGTAGCAGTCCTGAATAGATTTATAAGGGGGTGAAAGATGGACTAATTCCCGAACCCAGGCATTGACAACACCTTTATGGGTAAGCGACCAATTTTCGAGTATAATGGCGGGGGTTTCGCCCCCCAACGACGAACTAGGCGAAGCTGGGTTTGAAAGGGTGCAACCCTTTGGGTTTGAAAGGGTGCAACCCTTTGGGTTTGAAAGGGCAGAGCCCTCTGGGTTTGAAAGGGTGGAACCCTTTGCCTTCGACATTTTAATATATATTCTTACATTTTTACATTTAAATATTTCAATTTTATATGTTTTGATTAAAATATTTTCTATTGTATATAAGATGTCTGGATTTACTGGTGATTCATTTCCAAGTGTATTAGGTGGGGGTATTCCCGGGGTTCAACCAAAATTATTAGGCGGCGGGGCGGGCGGCGGACGCTCTGGGAATTCAGGTATGGAAGGCGGCGGGCAGCGCGAACTTAATCGGATTTCTGCGCGACGTGTATTTAACTTTAAGGTCTATCCCAATGGCAACCCGACTAACATTACGCCCTTTAGACGTTACTTAAACGCAGGTGATACGGCAGGCACTACAAATTCAGCGCCGTCGCCTCTTTTAGGCAGCCCAAACCAATTGAGTGGCAATAGTATGGTTTCGCGCATCCATGCCCATCAAGGCGGGACTACGACAGGTCAAGCACTTTACAGCGGAAACCCTAAGTTTGTATATGATGGATCGGATTATGTACGCTTTAAAAAACTGATAGCAAATAATAAGACTTATAACGATTCAACCTTTGGCGGAGCAAGTGCATCGACGGTGGCGCAGGCGTTGCGCCGTGTGCGAAACTAGTGTGGGGGGTTACGCGGGGGTTTCGCCCCCCAACGACGACGAACAGGGGGTTTAGTACGGGTTTGAAAGGGCAGCGCCCTTAGGGTTTGAAAGGGCAGCGCCCTTAGGGTTTGAAAGGGCAGAGCCCTTTGCCTTTGGCATTTCATAATAATCCGGTGCGCAATTGTATTTTTCCAATAAAGGGTAGAGAAAAGAAGGATGTGAAAAGGTCGAATAATCTTCAAAAAGTTGTTCACCGGCTTTAATCTCTCTAGTGGCAAAACAATGTCCCGTTTTTAAATCGGTTTTACAATTACATTGAGGATCGGATGCCTCCGCATGGTTCATATATTGCCCGTCATCAAGGATTAAACACAACACATCATCTTTTCCAAAAGATAAATTAAGAAAATTTTGTTGGGCTTCTAGATTTGGTAAACTGTTTAAATATGCGTGGCTTTGCTGCTCATTGAATTCTTTGACATTGCAATTCAATACATATGCCCAAACACATTCCCCTTTTTTGACATTTTCTAAAGCGAAAATGCCTTTACCATGCTTATCCGTTTCTCGGATTTCATATTTTATAAGCATATTGACTATGTAAATATTATTTTTTTATATAATATTTATATTATATAATAGAAATGTCTCTCATCGCTCCAAAAACAGTCGGTCCTGCAAGCATTCCCACGAAACAAAATCAACCAAACAATCAATCCAGTGCCGTTATGGGTATGCCACTTAAACCGCCACAAATGACGCAGGGTAGTTTTTTCGCCATGTCGCGAGCGGCTTATAACAAAGATGTAAATCTAAATGTGGACGCCATTGGTAACCCGGGTTTAGGCGTGCCTCAAAAAAAGAAATGGTACGGCGCTTCCAGTTCACGCACGTGTGCCGAACACACTAATTTACGCAGTATTGAAGCAACTGGTAAGGGCACGACAAACCAGTTGACGCCACGGCAAACATTTTCCTTTAGTGGACCTGACCAAACGAGTGTAAAAACAGCTTTAGCGCGTTGCCGTGGCAATGGTAGTGTAGCGCCGAAAAAAAAGGGCGCAATGCATTAGAACCGATTATTTTATATTATGTGAAATATATATTAAATATTCATATAATATAAAATGGGCAATACGCAAACGAATGGACATAGGCATACCGAGAAAAAACATCATTATCGTGCGCGTCACACGCACAGGCATTCAAAAAGTCGCCACCATCGTAATACCTATACACGCAAACAGCGCGGTGGCATGAAACAAAGCGGTGGTTTTTGGCCCTTTTCTAAAAAAGAGGAGGCAACTACAACAGCCGCACCTTCTACATCAGATGATAAGTGCGCGAGTTGTCCGGTAGAATGTCGAGGGGGGTTACCTAATATTGCGGGTTTAAAAAGCGGATTTAACGACGCCATGGGGCAGGGAGAAGAACGCTTAACTAAATTTACAGGATCTGTGAAAGGACGCGCAAGTGAAAAGGCAAATGAAGTGGGAAATAAATTAGCCGGAATTTTTGGAAAAGGCGAACAGGCTGGTCCCCCGGCAGTAGTGGCTGAGGCGCAAGAGGGCGGTCGGCGACGAAAAGGACGAAAAACAAACCGCCGGCGCAAGCATAGCAAGAAGCATTAGCAAGAAGCATTAGCATATAGCATTAGCATATAGCATTAGCATATAGCATTAACATTAAGCATAGCAAGTATTTTAGATCGAATAAATAAAATACGGCACCAAATAAACCGCCAAGATTAGCAAAATGATATTTGTGTTAAAACTTAACCCTTTCAAATAGGACGCAATTAAGACCACTGAAATAATCATTAGACTATCTGCCACAATCGCCCGGACGCCCATTTCTTTCCCGTAATCTTTAAATATATCTAAGATACGGCTCTTTCCACGCGGCACTGATGTACAAAACAAATAAAAAAGGATATCATGTGCGATTTGCACCCCTAAAACGAGTAATATAAATTTAAGTAAACTATATTCTTTAAAAATAAAGGGGTAAATATAACGCGCTAAAGTTATACCGAGCAAGAAAATTAACACATCTGCGATAACAGCGCTCAGGGTTAACTCCCTATACCATGTTTGTAGTGTTTTTGATTTGATGAATCCGATAATGAGTAAATAAGTAACAAACATATCGGTTAAAATAGCGCCAGTTAGTAAGGGCAAATAGTCGCCGGTGTTTTTAAAAATATGTATACTTTGCATTTATATATGATAATTATATTTTAAAATATACTTACCATCTCTCTACAACTTCATTTCATTTCAATCGTTTTCTTAAGGTAATTTTAAGAAAGAAGTAAAATCCGAGTAAACCCAGGAGCCCGTAATAAATTTTAATTAAAACATCGTTCGGCATTCTACCGTAATCGATGCGGGAACCATTGAGAGAAGACGCTGCTGACATGGTGGTAAAACCACTTGTTCCTGGTTCGCCTGCGGCAGGAGGAGGGGTGGTATTATTTGCCGACGCATCAAGCTTTTCACTTGTATCTGGTTTGGTAAAACCGGAGTCGGTAAACCAATTGTTCGGCATGTCATTAATATCAGCATTCGTGACGTAACCAGACCCTAGAGTTGAAACATTGTTCACATTCACTACCTCCAATGTGATAGCTTGACAATATGGATTATCCCCAGTTGTAAAAGATTGTAAAATCTTTAGTGGATCAATTTGCGATAAATTAGACATGACCCCGGGTATTAACCCTCTAAAATTATCAAATTTCATACTCATTCCATTGGACATGCCGGGTATTTTAATATTTCCATCTGGAATATTATTAATATAAATCGATCGCGTCACTTGTTCATTTGTACGTTTATCAGTACATTTCATAGCCGTCTCTAAAAAAAATTTGTTTCCTAAAGGTTTACCAGTTTTGCTAGCACCTTCGCTCGTTAATAAAACTTTAACGTAATCCATTAAGCCGGTAATGTCTGACTCTAATGCTGAAAAAGTTCCGTCTGCACTCATTCCTAGACCGCCGGGTCCACTTGGCGGTCTAATTTGTGCACTATAATCATAACTCGGACCTAATATTCGGTCTGTTGCACTTGACGTAGATTGAGGTGGATCTGACATTTACGTTATTAATATATATGCGCATTTAAATAATAAATATTTATTATATTTATTATATTTATTATATTTATTTATTAAATATTGCAACAGCTTCTTTACCTAGCTTTTCAAGTTCAGCGAATTTAAGTCGTACTTCCTCGGTAAGTGGATTGGTTTCTATATCTTTTTTCATATTTTCCATAGCTTCGGTCACTTTATCAGTTTTTTTTATGGGCACTAAGGGGGATGAGGGTTCGTCCGATTTTTTAAAATCCGCAGATTGTTTGGCTCCGGATACTTGCAACGCGGCAGTCGGTGTCTGTGTGATCGGACCTTGCATTACAGCCCTCTCTTGCATGGTTGTCATAACTGTCTGTGGAGTAACTGGTTTTGGAATATCTGTTTTGGGAATACCTATTTGTGGCGTATCTGTATCTGCCATATCTGGTTTTGGAATATCTGTTTTGGGAATACCTATTTGCGGCGTATCTGTATCTGCCATATCTGGTTTTGGAATATCTGTTGGTGTTTGATCCATTTCCGAAAAACCTTCTTTATCTATATTATCATTATTAAAATACTTATATAATTGTGCTAGAATAAGCATAAGAAGTATAAGTATAAGAGATTTAATCAGTATCATTATATTATATACAAGTTTTTATTTTCTAAAATATCTCTATATATAATAAGAAAATGGCTTTATTAAATGTATCACCCTATATCTCTTGGAAAGGAACATCAACCAATAGTGTTGCGCCATCAAACTCACGCCCAAACTTAAACGCTTCGGGACCAGCCTTCAAGGCACAGCCAATAAATCACTGGCGTAAACAATTAATACCTAATGCTAACAGCGGTAGTAACAATCGTCGGGCGGGTGTTGGTATGCCAATGGATACACCGGGTGGTTCAGTCTATTTAGGGAATGTAGCAGCGAACACTTCTTGTTTACTAAATGCAACAGATGTGTCGGCAGCTGGATTAAAGGAAAATATTGTAAAAGACAATACTACCTGCTTTTCCAAAACAAATTGTATAAGACGTCCAGGTACTACTATCTTAAGTAAAACCTATTATACTGACCGGAAAAGTTATATGCGCAGCCGCTGCATTTTATATGACCAAAAATTAACCACTAATCCGGTGCCTTCAATTACTTACTTGGATAATGCTGGTGAGCTTTTACATCCGACTGTTTCGGCTACGGGTCCGCAAGTTCGGCAAACGCAGAATTGTTGCCCGGATACCGTATCCGCGTCTTGCCGGACGATTTATAAACCCAATAATACGCAATATTCACAACAAGGTGCGGTTGATAGTAGTGATCGCATTGCGCGCTTGAAATTAAATACCGTCAATAAAAATGCGGCTTCATATAAAGTTACCTTTGGGTCGGCGGCGTCTCGCTATTTAGGTATGGCGTCTACTCCGTATTTCTTGAAGTCTAAATATCAAGCTATTTTAACTTAAAATATAAAAAAATAATATAGATCTAATGTAAATAAAATTAGTATGAACAATATAGTGCCGGTATATGCGTATAATAACGGAGACGGTCCTCGTTTTGCCGCTCGTCCAATTAGACATTGGCGAAAACAATATGTAAGCGCCAGCAATATTGTAAGAGGCAATAGCATGAGCAGCATGAGCGTAGGTATGCCGATGGACAGACCTGGCGGTATTGGAACAGTGGCAAATGCAGCTATTCATTGTAGCACCTGTAGTGGTGCAGTAAGCCTAAAAGAAGATGATGTGCAAGAATTGTCAACATGTAAATCATGCAATCCAATTAAACCGAATACGCAAATATCCGAAAAGATGTATAATGATACAAAAGCTTATCTCTCATCGCGGTGTTTAACCTATGATCAAAAATTAAGTATAACGAAAAATCCGAATGCAACTTATTTTTTGCCGGAAGGCATACCCAGCGAACCCTCGGATTCAGCCCTCGGATCGCAAGTGCGTGAGGCAAATAATTGTTATAATTATAATTGTTTTAATACTATTTATAAACCAAATAATAGCCAATTTGCCCAACAAGGTGCGGTATCTTCAGGGTCGAGGCTCGCACGTTTAAAATATAATACCTTAAATCGAAATGGGGCAGTATTTAATTCGGCGATAGGAGCAGTCGGGATCAACAGCGGGCTCTATCAGACCGAAGCTAGTCCCTCTTATTATACTAAGAATAAACCGGAGCGAGTAATGGTTCCTTATAAAAGAGGGGCAAAAAGTTATTGCCGGACCGAATATAGTATGTGCATGTATGAATAAGTCCCGTATGAATAAGTCCCGTATGAATAAGTCCCGTATGAATAAGTCCCGTATGAATAAGTCCCGTATGAATAAGATACATAATACATAATAGAAATATATCTATCTATTATGTATATATAATGAATAGCGAGTATTATCTTGTGTTTTTTGATGGAAATGCTTTTTCTGCTTTCAGAGACTGGTTTGGTGGAAGCAAGACTATTAATAAATCTTGCCCGTATAAGAATAAAGGTGACGCAATAAACGCCTCCAAAGAATTCTCTCGAGCCTGCATTGTCTATCATGCCCGAAACCAGATTTGTATTCATTCGCAAGAAGGTTATATTAAACAAGCCGTCCCTGACTTAATGAACTGGGCGAGAGAACATATTGAAATACCAGAACATATTTCGGAAAACGATGGAATGATTGAAACCGAAAATGAATCGCAAAAATGGTCCTTATCTAAAATAAAACAAATTTCGCATAAAGTCGAATATACTGAGTTTAAAATTGCGGTGGATACCTTAACGAAATTAGTCACGGCTACTGTAGCTGGGATAGTTGGAAATATTCCTGGGATAATTGATGCGGTATCAGGACTTACGATTGATATTTGTTACGGTGAAGACTTGAAAAAAGAAGACGATGCATGGATAAAAGATATTACGGACGGTGATGGCAATAAAGGTATTTTGGTTATGAAAGCGATGAGCGAGACGTCAGTAAAAAAAAGTATTTTATGGAAAAATAAGAAAACCCTGAGTATGAATGGTTTGGTTTGTATACTGGTGCCCTTAACGCCGGCTGCGAAACTGAAATGCGATCATATAAGAAACAAACACGCTTCTAATATTCTAGAACAGATTGAAAAAGAGTTTAATTTTAATGCATAACAAAAATAAAAAAGATTTTAACCTTTTTATTTTTTTTCTCTATCTACTATTTATTTATTATACTATTTATTTATTATTTATTCGGGTAAGCCTGGCGCTTCAAATTCCGGGAAACGTCCGCTGGAAATTCGACTGCGACAACCTTCGCCCCGGCTGTACGACATGCTATATGACCGCCCTAAAGTCGGTGGACAACAATCATCGTCTTCTTCTTCGTCGCTGATATCTTCAATTCCGCTTGCTGCTGTTGCTGATCTTGTTAGTGGTGCTGGTGCTACTGGTGCTACTGCTTCTCTTTCGCCTCGGTAAATAGTTCCATCACTATTCAACAAATCCGGCATATCGGAATAATCTTCTACTGCTGCTGCTGCCGATGCGTCGCGTTCCGCTTCGTACGCCAGTGTCATTATTTTATTACTGCGCCAGCGGATTGCGTTCATGGCTCGGGAAATCCGGTAATTATTTTGCGCCCAGAAGAGAAACGTATTATTTTTTCTATCATGCCAGATGAAATCCACCTGACATTCCGCCGTCGTGCGCTTGAAATAATAGCCGTCATCACCGATAATTTGTTTGATGATATTTACGGATACAGGCGCTGGCAGATAGCCGAAAATCGTCGGTTTTCCAATGCGGTTGCGTTGTAATAATATTTCATTCAGCGACAATACAAATTCGCACAGCGACGGCGAGATGGATGAAGGCACGACCGAGTCGTCTTGTCCTACCCCATTACACAAGTCGCGGATATGAAATAGTGCAAGCATTGAATTAACTGGCGTTAACATATACTTCATTGGCTGAAGAGTAAACTTCCGGCTGGCAGAAACATCCTGGGATGACGAAGTCCCCTTACCTTCGTCGTGGGGGGACGAAACCCCCTTAGCGGTATAAATCGTTTGAATTGTGTTGGCACTCATTTTGTTGATTGGTTTAATATATTATAATGATTAATGTTTAAATGTATTTCAATTTTTTGTATATATGGAACAATATAGAAATAAAGAACAACGCGTTGCCGAAATTAAACCGATTGTTAAAAAGTTAAGCGAGCTGAATATTAATGCCGCCGACCATCCGGAAATCCGTGAACTCTTGACCAAAATCCAAGTTTATATCCAGCAAGGGGAGAGAATAGAAATTCTTATTCCGTTTCCGGCAGCCGATGTGGATATTGTAGGCTTATTAGCGACCAATAAGAAAGAACGGGTTTGGGTAAAGTTCACGAAGAACTAATATGCTAAAAATTGAAAAGTATTTTAAAAGTATTAAAATATATTATTATAAACCAATGATTAATCAACTCAAAATGGCGATCACATGCGAAAAATTAGAAAAAGTTAAAGACTTTGGACGCAAATGGGTCCGAGAAAATATACTCGCAAACGATATTACACGGACCAAACCGGGGTCAATCAAATATTTATTATTTGGAGAAAAACCGAGCGAACAATCGATCAGCATTAAATTCGGAACGCTTGGCGAACGCATTGCAAAAGAAATGATCGCAAGCAATCCGGAATTAGAGCTACTCGTCTGCGGAGTACAGGTAATTGACGAGAAGAATAAAAAGAAAAAAGACATTGATTTGATTTGGGCAAATCATGCAATGCGAAAAATATATATTAGGGAAGCCAAAGGCAATATCGAATTAGATACCGAGAAATTACCAGCCACTTTTAAAAAAATAACCGATGATTTATTGCCGTTTGTAAAAGAGAAATATATTGATTACGAGATAGATGTCGGAATTCTAAATTGGAGCGTGTATACGCGCAGCGAACTCAGTAATGGGCTAAATCACATAAAAAAATGCGAAACGAATGGAGTGCAAGTTGATCATTGGTTTGATTTTTGCAAAGTCGTTGGGTTCACTTGGGCAATGGACGACTATTATGGCTATATGCGTGAGTTGGGAAAAATGATAACCGAAAATATGGATTTTTAAGAATGCTTAATAGTTCTTGATAACCAAATGTTTCGTATTGATTTCCTCGCCCACGCGTCCGCCGTATAATTTAAACCGGTAATTTTTTTCATATTCTTCGACAATAAAGCCTTCATACAATTCTTCGATAAATTTGGTTTTACCGATAATCATAAGGCATTTTATCTTGGTTTCTTTGAAACATTTTGCCAATTTTTCTTGCTCTTTTTTTTCGAATTGGCAATATCCGTAGTCTGTAAATTCGCTGTCGTATGGCGGATCCAGAAACATGAAGTTATTTTCGTCGTTATAATTTTCAAACACATATTCAAAGCTTTTATGTAACACTGTTGTTCTTGCCAATAATGTTTCATAATCTTTATTTTTCAAGTCAGCGTAATTAATTGTTTTATATCGCCCAAACGGAATATTAAATTTACCGTTTTTATTATACCTTAACATTCCTCGAAAACAGGTCTTTCTTTGGTAATAAAAGCGCTTGGCGTTATCCAAACTATTTGATATAACCATCTTATCCCGAATATTATAATAGGTGTCTTCGTCATTGGGTGATTGTTCCATAAATTTATAAATTTCGCCTGCGTTTCCTTGTCCGATGTTAGTATATAAATCAACTAGTTCTGTATGGACGTCGCTAATGATGGCTTTTTTTGGAGCCAAATTGAAGAATACTGCTCCGCCGCCAATAAAGGGCTCAATATAGGTATCATAGTCGGATGGTATATACTTTTCAAATTGCTTAATTTCATCACCTTTTCCGCCGCTCCATTTAATGAGCGGTTTCAAAGGTTTGGTTGATGCGGTTGCTGGTGCGAGCACGGGTGCGGTCATAGGCACTGGCACTGTTTCTGGTACAGTCGGTTGTAATAAAATAATTATTTCTTCTTTTTTTTTATTACTATAACCTTTTATTTTGCGGTCTTTGCAAATAGAAATTAATTCTTCGCGGGTTTTCGTTGTGTAATCCATCTTTATATCTTGTACGTGTTTAATTATTATATTATTTTATTTCAATTTTATATTTATAAAAAATTGATTTGCTTAAAAAATATAAAAATGAATTAACTAACAACAATCTTAATCATGGCGTCTTCAAGTGATTTTCATGGTCTCTGGCGTATTTCCGCAAATGAAGGTGTTCCGTATTCGGAAGATTTTCCCGAACCATTATTGGTATTGCCTGAGCTTATTGATGGAGCCCTTGGCGATGGAAAAGCCTCGCTTATCGAGATTAATTTTGATATAACAAATCCGGAAAAGTGTATTTTAACCGTATATGATAACGGCAAAGGAATAATGAATGAAAAACGCCTCAAGGACTGGTCGTCTAAAGAAAGTGGGCAAAATAGTAACCATTATTATGGTCATGGATCTAAAAAATGTTTAACCAAGTTCATGCCTGACTATGAAACCGCTGTATGGCAATTGTTTTGGAGAAAACAGGATAAAAAAGGATTTTCTGGCGCCTTAAACGTTGTCTCTAGTCCATTTAAGGGATTAGAGACAAAACATGAGCAGGATGATGAAAATGAGGATATTTGTCCGGTTCGCGGCACCCAATGGAAACTCGAATTTAAGCTTTCAGTATTGGGTAAATTAAATACACCAAAGCTGCTAATGGAAGCGTTACATGAACTCTTTGGGTCACGGTATGAAACGGATGAGTATGAACCATTTACTTTTAAGTTTACAATCTCGTCCAAAAACGTTAAAATTAATGAAAGCTCGGAAAATTGGAAAACTTTAAAAGAATGTTTGGAGGATGAAATTGCAAAAGGTATAGTGCCCGCCAATGTGATAAAAACGCATGAGTTTGAATTTACGATAGATGAAACTACTGCCAAATGTAGTGAATATCGCATTGAGGCGGATGGTCGCTCGTATAGCATACCTAATTTTCCTACCTATGGTAAAAAAAATATGAAGTCAACGCGAGTGCATCTTGGTATGGAAGGTAGGTATATAGAAGCGTTATCATTCGGTAAATTTATGGGTAAAGAATTCCATAATAGTGATAATGGCACAATTATATTTGTCAATTTTAGCGGCAAAGAATTACCCACACCATGTACGACAAAGGTGAAGTTACAAGAAGAATGTCCGATCTATAAAAAAATGACGAATGAAATCCGAATTAGACTTAGTAAGAAGAATGAGAAAAAAGAAGTAGCGTCGCCAGCACTACAAGGAGCAGCAGCGCCAGTACTACAAGGAGCAGAAGCAGCGCCAGCCGCATCATCAGCTAAATCAAAAAAAACAAAAATACAGCCTGTCCAAGCGGCAAAGCAATCGTCACCAACCTCATTGTTGGCGAATAAGCCATCAACGCCTTTATTTAAGCCAATTGCAGGAACATCATCATCCACTCTTATTCCTAAGGCACTTGTAGTAGCAACACCTAAGCCACCAGCACCAACAACGCCCGCACCTAAACCACCGGCACCAACAACGCCAGCACCTAAACCAGCATTAGTAGCACCGCAAGCATTAGTAGCACCGCAAGCATTAGTAGCACCGCAAGCATTAGTAGCACCGCAAGCATTAGTAGCACCAACATTAGCACCAGCACCAGCATTCAACCAGGCTGAATATGCGGCGGTAAAGATCCTCATTAACAAATATGGATTGTCCGAGTGTATTCGCATGATGAATGAAATTAAATAAACCCTAAAAGGGGAATAATTACCCCAAAATTGGGGGTGAGGGGGTCTCCCCCTAGAAAAGGGGGTCAGGGGGAAGAATTCCCCCTAGTAGACGATATGATCAATAATCCATTTCTGTATATTATTATACACCGGTGACAACATTGTATTTATTCCGAGTATGTAAATATCATATTTATCCGGATTTTTTTCTAACAACATTAAGGTCTGGTAAAGAATAATAAATTCGTGTGAATTATAGAGTTTGCGAATAGAAATAAACACATCATCAATACTATTTGCACTATTTGCACCATTCACTCTATTCACATCTATTTCTTCCGATTCGGTAAATAAGCCCGGCTTATCTAATAAATTTCGGTATAATTGCAAGGTATGGAGTAAAGCCGGCTGTTCAATATTGGCATACGTTTGTAATAATTTATCAATCCCGCGTTTACTTAATTGAATTAATAAATCAAACAAATCGCAGTATTCGTCATTCTCTTCTTTCAAAAAAAGATAGAAGCGATTAAAACGCACAATCGCATTGAACAGAAAAAACAGATCTTCTTTGCCGTCATTATTATAAGTGCGCCAGGCGCCTTGCCCCCAGCCCGGGGTTTGAATTGAGAGTAAATTATTAGAAATAGTTAATTTACTGCCTTTGGGACAGAACGAGAGCAGAGCTAATTGCGTAATAGCCTGCAACGGCTCTAAAATAATATCAAATCTCTCTTTCTTTTTATCCGCCTTAAAAAAATTGTATATTTGAACCACTGTATTCATTAATAAAAACCATATAAAATATCTTTATGTTTTTTATTTTTCTTATCTATAATCATTTTCGGTTTAAGTTCGACATGAACATATTATTTGCCTGAATTATTGTATTATGCGGAATATCGAATTTTTGGCACCAAGTAATACATTTCTGTATATTCTTTTTCTTAATGTGTTCTAGTTTATCGTATTTATTATTATTGTCAATGAGATAAATCGTGGAGACAATTGTATCGACTTGTTGCTGTCCATTAATGGCATTATACTCTTCTATTTTATTCGTAAAGATATATGGCAGTTCAAAATCAAATAAACATCCGATACAAGGTTCATCGGTAGAGAGAATTCTATAAAATATTTTAACCGTTTCTAGTGTGTTTATATTGCGAAACCCCTTGCATACCAAATATTTTTCCGAATTGGCAAATCGGCTCGTGAATGGTTTAATTATAGAGACTTCATTATACAAATTGGATAACAAATATAAAAAATCTAAAGAAATTCGTGTAAATGTATCATAGACTTTCAATATAAAAGTGCCGCCTGGCTTTTGCATGGCAATGGCGAAGGCAATTTGACATAAAATGAGTTTTGTGCTTATTTGTTCTTGATGCGGATACTGAAACGAAAAATCAAACCCTCCGTCGCCGGTTATAATGTCCATTTGCTCTTTATACGTGTCATAACAGTAGCGCAAATTTTCGGGGCGTGTTAAATCACCGTTGCGTTCAATGCCGGTTTCAATAATAACGTTTGGATTATTTAATAAAAAATGCTTGCTTTTTCGCCAACCAGGTACGTTCTGGTTAGTATCGTCAATTAAGGTCATCCCGTAATATTTATCTGCAGGATTTTTCCGCATATACGCCAGTGCTTCAATAAAACCGCCTGGACCTTCGGCTAAGTGAAAACTTTTACAGCTATCGCTGGGTAAGATATCTAATAAAAACAAGGTTTTACAAATTTCGATCATTTTAAAAAAAGAACGGGAGATAGGCTTTAAAGTTGAAATGGCTTGTTTTGTGTTGGGGATGGTTGTATGAATATATTCATGGGGGTTTGTGTATTTCTTGTATTTATCCCATTGTTCTAAACGGCAATCAATCTGCCCTTTTACAAAATTTAAATATTTATATAGGGTTTTATTGACCATAATGTCACTTTCTTCATCTGCTGCTCCTGCTGCTTCTGAGCTTGCGCTTGCTCCTGCTTCGCTTGCTGCTTCGCTTGCTTCTGCGCCTGAAAAAAAGTTCGATTTGTACGGTTTGAATAGATTTTCTAATAAAAAATGACTATTTATATCGGCATTATAATTAATATTCGGGAGAATGCAAAAATTCATTATTGACTTACATATAATATTATAAACTGTTTATGTAGTTATTTGTTTTACTATTTATATTTTTAAAGTTTGTTTTGTTTTTCGCACAGTCGTTTTTTTCGTTTTAGGCTCGCTTGGCTCGGCGGCGGCACTAGCACTGGCAGGCATAGCAGCAGGCATAGGCATCGCACTAACACTAGCAGTAGGAACTTCAATAACATTTGTTTCTACGGCATCGGTCTTTTTCTTCCGCGAAACCGGTTTTATTGTTCTTTTTATTGGTTTTGCGGCAGTCGTTGTATCAGCAGGCATAGGCATGGCAGGCATAGCAGTAGCAGGCGTAGCAGTAGCCTTAATCACTGATTTTTTTGCCAAGACGGTTTCGGTCGCTTGATCGTTAATTTCCTTTGCGGTTTTATTTTGTAAACTCATCGACACTTTTGCTGCATCAACGTTATGCACTTTCTTGTAAATGAAATAGCGGTTCAAGAAGGAAATAACACGCTCTCCATCACTCATATATTGCGCATCCTTATAAGTATCACCTCGTTTATTTTGCTGGATTTCTTGTTTCATTTTTGAAAACAAATCGCGAAAGAGCCCGTTGCCACTCGTTAAAGGAGTTTTCGGATTTAATTTGATCAATTCTTCGCTCGTAGCCAATACAAAGCCATAATTTGTCAACATGCGAGTTAAATAAGTAAAATTGACCAAATATTCGCGCATTTTTTTATTGATGGATTCTTGAAACACGTCAATGGCATAACCCACGCTCGTTTCATCATCATTAAACTCGGCACGGTCATATTTTTTGGTGACTTCCCATATCTTTTTTTTGTTGCCCGTTTTTTCATCGGTTACCATAATAACCTCGCTTTCGTTTTCGGCTTTTTTCTTCAACATATTAAATATTTCTTTGCCATCATAACACGTGCCGATAAAATAGCCGCCTAGTTTGGTGACCTCGGACACATTTTGCAAGAAATTATGCAGTGTTTCCTGATTTTCAAACATATAGTGAATGGCAAATTGAATAGAGCAGATATCAAAACCATCTGCAGCTACTCCGAATTGTTTAAACACGCCCGGTCCAAGCAGCTTATCATCTTTGGGTCCTTGCCCGAAAACTGCCCGCACGATTTGTTTATCCTTTTCCGAGAATACACCGGTTGTTTTTCGGATATTTAAACTAGAATCGCCATTCACGAATAAAGCTGCCGGCATATTTCTCTTCCATTTGCGGTAGCTGAGATAGCGAGCACAGGCTCCATTTTTGCGATTTAAAATATTATCGCTGGAAATATCAACACCAAAGACAAATTTCAAATTTGCGTCATTCCATTTGGGAAAATCACCGCCTTTGCCGACCGCTAAATCAATCAAGGTCAGTCCTGGTTTTGCAACACTGTTAATCAGCTGTTTTTTCACATATAAATTATGAAAGTTGCGCAGGGCGACCGTCTTGCTTTCGCCCGAGCTTTTATTATAATAGACATCATCGTCGTCGGTATTTTCGACTAATTCCTCCGCAATATGTTCGCCTGTCATTATCATAGCGGTCGTAATGGGTTTATAAATAGAATGCCAATTGCTATTGGCTGTATCATAGTCGTTACCGTAAATGGGTTCGCCGGCTCGCAATTGAGCCGTTTTGTCATAACGCATCCGCATGGGCACCCAACGCCATAATTCGGGTTTCTCCATTTCATACCGAAATTCGACGATCGTATTGTCTTCTATTATTTCCCGATTTTCTGTATACATATATTTATCGGTATCTTTGATATATATATTACATATGCCTGCCGTCGGGTCGCTGGGTTCGGTGGGGAAAAACTGTGCCGGGATGTAGGTATCAGCTGCCTCTCGCACATTTGACTGATTGGGATTGGGGATTTTATCGTTAATCATGTCTTGATAGGGATTAATATAACCGTGCTTGGATTCGTCGTAACCAACGCGCAGAATAAGCGTTTTATAATCCTCTATTTGACCAAGGGAACTAATATCGGTTCCGTCTTTGAACGCACTGCCGATATAATCCTCGGTGCCGTTGGCGTTTTTCTTTATAGATACCAGAAAGTCAATCGTGTTAAATTTTGCCGGTTTCCATTTAAAGGAATAATTCCACGTAATTTTAATCGGTTTTTTATATTCGCCGATTTTATCGGAATTAACACCACGATTGGCGGGCGTGAAAATCAACCCATCGGTTTCATAATCAAATAAGCCGTCGTGTTCCTTTTTCAGAATAATCGCACAGCATTGGAATATATTCTGCGTTGTGGTGGCGTAAAACCGCTTTTTGGTAATTTTCAACGGGACGGGAGCACTAGGATTGACAACTGAAACTGCGTTGATTTTATCCACCGCATGCTCCAAGAGCGGCAAACGATATTTGTTGGTCTCTTTGGGATCATAATTTTCGCCGGGTACAAACCCATTTGACCGAATATCTTTTCCATTAATATAATAGATATCAAAGGCTGCATACATATTGATAAATTTTGCCTTCTTATCGTATAAGATATGTTCCCCATCAATCAACGTATTCCATAATTCGGTGGTTTTCGAATGCGTGCCGGTAAATTGCACTTCCATATTCGTCGTGATGAGGTATATTTTTCCGACCGGGGAAATAAATAACAACTTCCGCTCACCGTCAGCCTTATCCGTAACGGTATAATTCTCCCGTATATTAGGCTCTAATGAGTCAGCATTCAGTGGGGCAATGTTGACCATTTCTAAAGTTTTGGAGGAAGGTCCCACAAACTTCTTAGATGTTTTAAGTTTGGCGAGTTCTTGTTCGTTATAATTTTTCCCCCAAATGAGCTGCATATATGAGTTCAATACGTCGGATTGTTCTTTAAAACCAACGGGGTAGTTGGTTTCTTGTAAACCGGATAAGATATATTTAATCGCCGGTTTTATAACAATATTGCTTAATTCCTCGGCTGATTGTCGGAGTAACACCATATTCAAGACCTCAATTTCAATTTCATATTTTTCAAGTGATTTGAAGACGCCTGAATCATGGATATTATATTCGGGTACATAGTTGCGTCCGCCTTTCTTTTTAGATTCTTTCACAATACTCATATCGACTTGTAGCTCTAATGTGGGGTGGCGCAATTTAGCCCGATTTAAATACCGGAATGTTTTCTTTAGTTCGCTCCATTTTTCAATCATCGAACTAACGAGAGGCATTGTCATATTAATGCGAGATTCACGGCTGAGCGAGACGCGCAAATTAAAATCATCAACGTCCACGTTTTTTAAGGTCTCATCAAACCGAGATTTTTGTGTGAATGATACTCCGGTTTCAATGGACTTTATATCATTTGTTTGACAATATTTCTGGATATTTTGCATTCCGACAATTTCCGTGCGAATATTGGATAGACGTTTTTCACCGGTCTTCATATCTGTATTGTATTCGTGATCGGTTTGAATACGCAGCATTGAGCTTGTTTCGGCAAGGAAAAAGCCAGATGACAATAATTTTTTGATTACGTTATCATAATTAATTTTCGTAATCGTCTTAATACCGTTCGTGCCGAATTTTACTTCTAATTCGAGGTCTTCGTCGGGTGTATTGTTGGCGTTATTCAAATAGAGATTAAACATATCAAGCATTTGACGATCGGTTGCCAAGTTAGCCTTGCTTTTTGCATGCGTAGCAGTGGCATGCGTAGCAGTTGCATGGGTACCAGTATGAGCAGTAGCCTGCGTCTTGACAGCAGTAGCAGCAGTAGCAGTAGCAGCAGTAGCAGCAGGATATTTGTAATAAGGACCAGCCATTGACAACGCAATTTCTTGTTGGGTTTTTTCACCTTTCGGTGGCGTGATATCCTGACCCGGTAAATATGGGAAATAGGGACCAGCCATTGCCGTTGCCTCCGCCTGCTGTTCCTTTGTCATAGATTTAAATTTGGTTTTCGCCCGTTCTAAATCTGCTTTTGACATGTCTTTTATTTTTGAACCTTGTATTGGCATTTTATCATTAAACGCCATATTCGTATATAAATATTGCTTATAATATTTATATCATCTTTCATTCAATTTTAAAATTAAATATACTAGCTAGATATATTTAATTTTAATACTTATTTAATTATATTTGTTCCAATATCTCCTCATACAACTGTTTTTTTGTTTTTGGTTTTTGCTTTTGCGTTTGACTTTCATTTGCAGTAGTAAAGGTATTTATTTGTAAACGCTCGCAAATTTCTTGCAACTCTTTCACTGAATAAGCTGAGGGCGCATTTAAGGGTTTTTGGATATTTTCAATAAACCAGTATTCGTCGTGTATTTGTTTGAGAAAGGCACTTTCTTCCGCATCGTCATCACTCAAGCGCAGTGAATCTTCTTTTTTATGGTTTTGTATAATAATATGTTTCTTGGTAATATCAGGCTGCGGATTAATTTCGCAAAATTTACGTCCAAAAATATACGTGATTGAAATATTATGGATGAGACAAAGCGCCGTTAGCCCTTTCACCGTAATAAATGCTTTATTTACCAACTCGTCTTCAAGTTCAGTGCGTTTTAATTTTAATTCTTTTAGTTTATCTTTTATCGTTTTAAGTTTTTCGACAACTTCAATTTTTATACTATTTTGCACGCTGAATGAATTAGTGCCACACATTTGATATTCCTCGTGACCTTTCAGAATGATATAAAAACACCAAAATAATTTATCTTTATTGTGCGGTGTAATTAAACCGACGCTGGACTTATGAGGTACAGGCACAGGTACAGGTACAAGCGCAGCAGATACAAGCGCAGCAGATACTGGCACATTAACTTGTACAGGCTCTGGCACAATAGTATTAGGCACTGGCACAATAGTAGTAGGAACCGGCTCTTTAAATTGATAACCTTTTTGCATATTATTTTGGTTAAACATAAATTGTTGGAGTTGAATTAATGAATTCATTATTATATATAATAATGAATTATCTTTATTATCTTTATTACCTATTATCATGTAAAAAAATGTTGTTCAATCTGCTCTTTTTCAATCTCGCCTTTTTTTAATTGTATTTGTTGTTCATCTACATAATTTGCATATTTTTCTAATTCGGCAATAACCTCGGGCGTTTGTTCGGTTAAATTAATAAAAGTTCCGTTATTATTTTCATTTGTTTTAACGGATGCAAATTTGGTTAAGATACGCAAAACTTCAACTTGATGATATTTTGACATATTTTCAATACGCTCTTTTAACGCATTTATTGACATATTATATTTATGCGCCAGATATATTTAAGTTAATTATTTAATTGTAATTTTTGGTTTTTTACTGGCAACCTTTATGGTTCTTTTCTTCGGTTGTGCTTCTGGCGCTGGTGCTGCTGCTAGAGTTGGCATTAGTGTCTGCTCCGCTTGTGTCTGCTCCGCTTGTGTCTGCTCCGTCTGTATCTGCTCCGCCTGTACTTCAATTATATCCTCACCAATGTCAGGCTCCCCTATCGGATTTAATGTTATGTTTGGTTTGCGAGTTGCCGTTTTTTTAGCGGTTGCCATACCCATTGTGCCCATTGTGCCCATAGCCATCGTAGCTTTCGTTTCGTTATTAGATTCTAACAATTCGGCAATAATTGAGATATATTTATCATTTAACTCAAACCGCTGTCCAATAACGCGTATTTTTAATTCATCATTTTCTTTCACCTGCGAAAACAAAGGCGACGTATAATTATGATCGCGGGCAATAAATATTATTAAGGGGCTCGGTTTTTCATTTACTTCCGCTCGAATACCGGCTTTGTTAATGTGTTTTGCGATACATTTAATATTCATGCCTTCAACCGGCGAACAAACATCGCATTTGAAAACGACTTCAAAAATCACATGTTCGCCCTTTATTAGCCCGCTGGAAAAGGTGATAATTTCCGTCGTGTTAGGTTTGATATATCCTTCAACAATACACTTCCCTTCAATTTGCGTGGCAATCGCTTTTTCCAAGGTTTCCTTTATTTTATTCCCGATGTTATTTATATTCACCGGTATAGTTCGGGTTATCAATATCTGCGTATATAGCCCTTGCTGCCGCTGTTGTTGCCGTTGATTGAAGTTTGTTTTTTTTTGCGTATTTGTATATGTTTTGGCTACGAAAGACATCTTAATATTAATTAATGATATTATTTCTAAATGGTAATTCAAAATCAATTTTATTTTTTAACATTCTTTTTCTTCTTCTCTTTTTCAGGGAATTTTTCTATATTAATTAAAGCTGCGTCTGGCGGAGATAAAAACCAGCGTTTTTTTAGTTTCTTATCGTAATCAAATGAACGCATGTATATTTCTTGAATAATGCAGATTTTCTTCTGCCAAAAATCTTTGTCTTCGACGGGGTTAAATATATACATATTAACTTTTTTCTCCATTGCTTCATTTATAATTGAATTTAATAGTTCAATTGATACATCTTTCATCGAACGCTGATCGCATCTGTGACCCAAATCTTTCGGGTTGGTTGTATCCTTTGTTTTAAATACGACATAATCCTCCTTTTTAAAATTATTTATAAAACCGATAATTTTATTCATGCTCGTTTTTATTTTTGTTCCTCTCGAGGTTTTAATGTCTTCTATATCTTTCATATCTTCTGATTCGGCAATGTGCCATTTTTCATCCGTATGTTTTACAATAACTTCGAGTTTATTTTTGTCATGCCATAAAAATCCTTTAATGCCTTTCTTCCCGTCAAATATCTGCGAGGTAATATAAGTTTTAATATGTTTAAACACATAGGCGCTTGTTTTTAATTTTTCATCTGGTAAATTATATTTTTCAGGGTTTTCATCTATTTCATTCAATATAAAAATAAGATCGGCAACTGATAATTCATCCACGATATGCTGGGCGATAATATAATTGAAAATTCGATAATTAATTATTAATTTTTTATTTTCGTTTAAATCTTGATAGACCTTCTCTTTTTTTTTAATTATTTCAATACTGGAATTATATAACATATACCAATTTTTCTCGCCATTTTGTATATTCTGTTTTTTAATAGCCATGCCATATTTTTGTAAAATATCCGTGTATAATTTCACATCTGCTTCTTCAACCTCCGGCGCAGGTGCCGGTGCAGGTGCCGCTTCAAGTAATGTTTTATTTAACTGAATATCCTTTTGTAAATCAATCGATACACTATTATGCTTCACATCGAGAGGAACAGTGCGTTCAAATAAACTAATTTTCTTATTATTCAGCTCTACTGGTTGAAATAAATATAAATCACTAATATTTACAAGATTTCCAGCTCGTCCGTATTTATCAGTAATATATTCGGTTTTATCTTCGGTAAGCTGTTGCAAGGCAGCATTAATTTGTATCAAGGGATAATTCTTGGTTAGTTGAAGAAAATCGATAATTTCTTTTTTCCGATAAAAAAATCTCTCCTTCATCATTTGTTTTATCCGCAAAATAAGTTTGTCTGTATTCATCATAATAAAATCTTCATTATAAGTATCCATATTAGCTTCATCGGGATTTATCTCTTTATCTGGGCGACAACTATACGAACAAGATTCCATATAATCGCATATAGCTGAGAATGGTTTATCTCCAATTTTATAATCTTTTAATTCACCGCCACTTGCCAAGGACAAGGTAACGGGCATCACTCCACTGTTTGTCATATTTTCTTCGGTAAAATTATTTTGCGATTTATTTAAAATACAGTCAATCGAGATTTCTTTAATAACGCGGCTAATTTTCCCGATTTGGATTGCCTTCACTTCAGCCAACCGATACAAATATAAATCGGCGGTTTCAATAGTTGGTTCATCGTTTTCGCTCTCGTTCAAAGATGCATATAAATATATTTCTACATTGCGTTTGGCAAAGGGTAAATCTTTATGACTACAAGTGCGCACTGCCCGCCCGATAATTTGCTCAATGCGGTTCATGTTATACCACGGTTCTAAAATGTGGACTTGCCGAATAAATTTCAAATCTAATCCTTCGGCACCGGTTTGTGATATCAATACGACGGTGACATTTTTGCCATCCTTGTTAGCAGCATCCGTCGCCATTTTAATATCATTGGCAGGGTTCGGTGAAAAGCTCTTGTCACCAGTAATCATCACATATTTCTTCCCATTTAGTTTAGCCGGCGCTTTATCAAAGAGAGATTTCTTTCCTCCACTGCGAGAAAAACCCATCTCTTCTAAAGCGAGGGCAATTGGCACTAACCCACCATCAATATACTGCGAATAAATGAGGATAACCCCTTCAGCCTTGCTAAGACGTTCGCATATTGTTTTGATTTTGGCACTGTATTTACCAATTTCATCCGGCGAAAATATGTTTTTATATTTGGTTGGCTTATATTTAAAATTGCTGCGAAAATGCGTGGTCGGATCTTCGTCAAAAGACATGATGCGTTTCAGACCGCCACTGCCAACTAATTCAATTGAATCAAACATTGGATTTTCTTCAGAGTCTAATCTCTCGTCAGGATAAATTATATTAAGTCCTTCAATGGGTTGCTGGAGGGTCGTATAACCAAATGCTTCCGCTTCAATATTATCTAGTGACGGCATTTGGGCGGGTGTAACTTTTTGCATAATATAAGTATATCCCCTCTTTTGATATTCCCCTATTTCGGTCAAAAATAGACAGAGATGTTTAATTTGTTTATCTTTTTCTAAAGGCGATACACCGTTTAATTGCTTTTCTGGTTGGGGTTTTTGCGGGAATGTGTTTTCAGGGGAAAATTCTTTTGGCCATAAGCGGAAGGGAAATGTGTACGGATTTTCACCGCGCACAAAGGATATGTAACCGGTTGCCTTGCGTTCTAATAAGTCCTTTCCTGATTCTTTACCAGCCACTGCTTTAAAAGAGCCATCTTTATTAAACACGTCTTTCACGTCAATGGTCGAACGCCGGTCGTTTGCATTCATCAAATTGACTAGCCATATTATTTCTTTAAAGCTGTTAAACATTGGTGTTGCTGACAATAATAATAAACGGATCGTGGGAACATTTTCGATGAGCTCCATTAAATCATTGGCAACCCGTTTATCTTTGTTATCGTCCGTTACTCTTATATTATGGACTTCGTCAATGATGATGAGACGGTTAGTAAACTCTTTTTTTAAACGTCTTTGTTTTTCGACCTTTATTTTTTTATTATCGGTTATAGCCAAGTCAGATACGTCGCCTTTTTTTTGAATGTAATTGGCAAAGGCTAGATAACCGAAAAATTGATAATACGTATTTATAAGCCGGTTAATTTGGGTAATGACTTTCTCTCTAGATAAACCTTTCATAATCATCGGATTAATTTCTTTTAAAAATTTATTCCCCGTGCATGAGCGTATATTCCACATACCTTCGATTAGCTTTAATTTGCGCTCGTCAAAGAGTTGAACCTTAAAATTTTCTTGTACGTTAGGCGAGGCGACGATAAATATTTGACTAGTTATACCCATTTGAATGACATAATCTCTCATTTCCTCGGCGACGCTAATAGCCGAACAAGTTTTCCCACTGCCGAGCCCATGATATAATAATAAACTGTTGTAAGGTGTTTGAAAGGAGAGAAAATTTCTTATGAAGATTTGATGGGGAGCCAGCTCAAAATCGGCATTACACAGCGTATTCGCATGCGATACAATATCTGTATTTATTTCGCCGTCATACGGGTTATCATTAAATTCTTTACGTTCGGCTATTTTTATATTAAAGTCGGGATCGTTTAAAGACGGATATAAAAAATCATAGTCATCGCTATTTAATTTTAAATCTTTGCGCTCTAATATTTCCTGTTCTCTCTTTTGTTTATTTAAATTAGTTTCAGTTGGTTCTGGTTCTGCTGCGCTTGCTGGTTCTGCTGGTGCTGCGCTTTCTGGTGCCTCTGACTGCTGCGCTGCGCTTTCTGGTGCCTGTGACTGCTGCGCTTGTGCTACGCTTGGTGCCTGTGACTGCTGCGCTTGTGCTACGCTTGGTGCCTGTGACTGCTGCGCTTGTGCTACGCTTGCTTGTGCTGCTACGCTTGGTGCCGGAGCTTTCGCCTGCGTATTTTTTTGTGTTTTGTTATTCGGAATACAGGCGCCAGTTTTTATATCATATCTAGTACCTCTTGGACACGGTGCTTTTCGTGTGTTTTTTTTAATTGTTTCGGTTGGCTTTAAAGGGGGTTCTTCGGCAGGAGCAGTTACAGCAGGCTTAGCAACAGCAGGCTTATCAACAGCAGTTACCGCCGGAGCAGCAGCAGCAGGCTTCGTAGCAAAAATACGAGCAACAATATCAGCAACAGTATCAACGGCTGGCTTAGCAGGTGCAGCAGTAGTAGCAGGCGCAGCACTAGCAGTAGCAGCACTAGCAATAGCAGCAGCTGGAGAGATAGATTTTGGTTTCTTTATTGTTTTGTTATACGGCAGGCAATTACCGGTTTTTTTATCTAACCTAGTGCCTTTTGGGCACGGTGTCCTTCGTTTTGTTTTGTGTGGTTTTTCTTTACTATTTTCCATTGTACTATTATATATATAATAATACTACAATTTATATGTAGTTACGATTTATATTCATTCAACTTACATTACATTATATAATTTATAGGTGTCGAGTATTCTTTCAACCCGTGTCAACACTTCTTTTTTTTCTAAATTATAAGGTCTAATTAGTTTCATGGTTTCTTCATAAGTTTTCCATTCCATCTTACTCACTTCCGTATCTTGAAAAGTTACCGAAGACACTTCAACTGGATTTTCCATATAGGCGATAAAATATTTATGCTTATAAGATTTATAATTTGATCCGGTAAAAATCTCTTCAATTGGTAATATATTTTGAATAATATTAATATCACCTCTCAAATAACCAGTTTCCTCTTCAAATTCACGCAAGGCGCATAATAAATCTTTTTCCTGATTATTATGCCGACCCTTTGGAAAGCCCCATTCGGTTTCACTCCAGTTAGTGGTTGTTTCATTTATGAGTGTTTCTAATGAATATTCGGTATTATTAATTACAATGCCATTCTTTAATGTTTCAAATTTATCACGTGAAATTTTCTCCTCTCCTCTATACTGCGCGTTTATATCATCGCCCCATAATTTCCGCCAAAGCGTATCAAAATCATTATTTAAAACTCGCTGTTTTTCTTCTTGCGTCATCTCGGAAATAATGTTGATCAAATATATCTTACTATAACTATTATATTTTCCCCGCATAAATTCCACATAGCCAATACTGTCTTTTCGGCGTATCATTAAATACTCACGCTGACCCATATTATTTTTTCTAAAAACAATAATACCTACACTGGTAATAGGTTGTTTACATTGATAAAATATATGACCTTTATTTCCACAATTATTGCAAAAATTATTGCAAAAATTATTGCAAAAATTATTATTATTCATTATACAATTATAGGTTATACTTGAAATCTTTTTATATCATTTATTATAATGGCCTTAGATCCAACTGTATGGGGACCTTTTTATTGGTTTGTATTGCAAACAATCGCTTTAACCTATCCAACTAACCCAAATGAAACTATTAAGAAAAAATATTATGACTTTATTCATAATCTGCCTTTATTTTTGCCAGTTCAAACAATCGGAAACAACTTTAGTGTATTATTAGATAAGTATCCAGTGACGCCTTATTTAGATTCACAGGCTTCATTTGTGAAATGGATGCATTTTATTCATAATAAAATAAATGTATCCCTAGATAAACCAGAGATGACAATGGAAGACGCCATGGTTGCCTATTATGAACATTATAAGCCGAAGGCGGTTAAAGAAAAAGAACAGCGCAAGCGACGAGAGAAATATGTATTTGCAGGATTTATTATAATAATTATATTGTTGACCGTTTTTTTGTATAATAAATAATAATATGCCAATATAATATATATCTATGAAAGGTCGCACTAAAGTGACACATCGTAATAAAAAAAAAGAGAGACAGATGCATAAAAAAATAACACATAAACGAAGGTATACTCTTGGTGGTAGTGCGGTAGACGCTGGTAGTTACGGATGCGTATTTTCACCAGCCTTAAAATGCGCCAAAAATAGCACCAATCCATACAATGCGCAGAATATATCTAAACTGATGTATACCTCTGAAGCCGATGCCGAAATGGTTGAAATGGCAAAGGTAGAGAGAATTGTTAAAAATATACCAAATAATGAAGATTATTTCTTAGTGTCCGGTACTAATCAATGCGTTCCAGCACCACTTGGAACGAATGATTTAGAAAATTTTGACAGTGTGTGCGACCTTTTCACGTCACCCCACCGCGGCGACCCTATTACAAGTTCCACTATAAACACAAAATTAGATAAATTATCAATTATCAATATGCCGAACGGAGGCGTAAGTATTGAACGTTTTTATAAAAATATGTATTCAGAACCCAATTCTAAAAAACGTCATTTATTATTTGAATTTATAAATACGGAGCTTATAAAGCTATTAAAATATGGTATTGTCCCCTTAAATGATTTACACTTTAACCATTTTGATATAAAGTATGATAACATTTTACTGGGTAAAGATAAAAAAGCCAGATTAATTGATTGGAGCTTAGCAAGTGAAAATGATGGGAAAACTATTCCGTCCTCTGTAGTAGAACGTTCAGTACATTTTAATATGCCAGTTTCTCTTTTATTTTTTAATAGTTTTGTTAAGGAGTCGTTGCGCAAATCATACGAGACAATAAAAGCGTCACAATTATTTTCTAATAAAAATACGGGGCAAAAAGAATTATTAAAAATTGTGGCACTGAATATGATTAATGAAGCGATGCGTCCGCCCAAAAATGATTCACATTATAGAATTATAGTGGATAGCATTCTACGCAGTATACATAAATTATATGTGACAGGCAATAGTGACTCTAATTTAATAAATTATCGTGTATTAACAACTAATGTCGTCGTTGAATATATTCATGCGGTGCTCTTAAAATATGTCGACGAGAATGGAAATTTTGATGATGTACGATATTTTTATGAAGTATTTACCAAAAATGCTGATATATGGGGGTTTATTTTATCATATTCCAATATTATTGAATACGGTGGCAATGGCAAAATACACAAAGATATTATTAATGGATTATGTCGAATAATGTTAAAATACTGTTTTAGTCCGGAATTTGCAGCCACGGCAATTGATATAAATTCGTTGATTGATGATTTATCATCGCTTAATAAAATTTCAAAAAGTGTAAATAGAACAGCACGCACTTCAAAAAAATCATTTAATATAATAACGACGAAAAGATATAATAATAAAAAACTAATGCCGAAAGAAGATGAGACGGGTCCTTATGATATGGGACCTACTGATATGGGACCTACTGATTTGGCACCTACTGATTTGGCACATACTGAGATGGAGTAGGCTAACATATAGTATATACACGTACTATAAGTCATAGTTTAGCTGGTTATAAATAAGATCAATACATATTATATTATTTTATATATTATATAATATAATATGAAAATAGAACTCCTTATTATTGGTATTACTATTTTTTTTATATTAAATACATATACTGATGGAAAATTTATTAAAATAGTTAAATCGTGGAAAAAATACTATCAGATGGCTGGGATTGCATTTGTCGGTCTATCAGCCTATATTTTTATGCGTAAATATCCATCACATTCACACAATTTACTTACCCACGCAAATGGTCTTATAAAATATATGCCAATTGATAAAGAAGCGAGTGATATGTTATCACCACTTTTAAATATGGGCAGTAGAGGTGGCATGATGGCTGGTGGTGGAGGAGGCATGATGGCTGGTGGTGGAGGTGGCATGATGATGTCCTCGCAAGAAAAACGAATGGTAAATTCCGGCAGAGTTGTTTCCGAGAATGGCACAAAAAATGTTAAACGGTCGGTTAGTGAAACTAAAAAAAAATATGTTGCTGCACAACAGGGTTGGAATTGCGGCGCCTGTAAAAAACAACTCCCGGCTTGGTTCGAAGTTGATCATAAGGTACGACTAGATAGTGGCGGTTCAAATAATGTTGATAATTTAGTTGCATTATGCCGTGATTGCCATGGGAAAAAAACTGCCTTTGAAAACTTGTAAATATAAACGTGCAATGTAATATAATCGTATAATAATAATAACTTTCCTAATATTATACAAAGATGAGCAAAAGTAAAACAGATGATGATACAAAATTTTATAATGTAAATTTAACAGAAAAAATAAAAGGAAACATGGAAGATTTTAAAAATTTTAAATTAGATTTAGACCATAATGTTGATAAAATAAAAGAAAAGGTAAATGAGTATTCGCGCAAAGAAATAGATTTTAATATTTTGGATCGTATTTCTCAAAAAATATATACAAATCCACACCATCTGGCTAAATTAGAATTTTTACAATATATTTTATTTATTATCCTGATTTATTATTATAATCCATTTAATATTAACAGTAATCATCAGATTTTTACCAAATTGTTAGTTCTTGTTGTATCCTTCATTTACGTAATGCTGTTTATTTTTATTAAATCCAGAATAGATAGTGGCGAAGATGTTGATTTAATAAAGCCAACGGAATCTAATATTATACAAAAGTTTATTTGGACCATTGCTGCCTTTGTTTTAATTATGTATTGTATTAAAGCAGGCATATGGGTATTAACTCGTACATCCATTATTACTTCCATACGGAATACGATGGCTGTACTTATAGTTATTGGTGTGTTAAGTATTGTCTATTTATTTACGAAAAATAAAATAAATAAAGCAAAGAATGCATCAGGGCGTAAATTTTCTACCTTGGTGATAAAATTTATTATGTATTTACCTTGTTTGCTGATTGATTTTATCGAATATGCCAAATATGAGTATAACCTCACGACCAAGCCCGTTTGGATTTTAGTAGGTATTGAAGCAATTTTTGTTGGGTTATGGTTACTTGTTCCTATCGTTTTTGATAAATTTATGAGTTCTGATGGGATAAATCTATTAAACAGTCCGGTGTATTTAACGTCGGAACAAACAATTGGAAATTTCAACAAATTACACAAAAAAGCAAATTTGGAAGCAGATGATGATGTCACTGGCATTGACCAACTATATAGTGATTATACCAATGCCGAAATTAAAAAAGATATGGATGAAACTGACCACTACAATGAGTATACTGACCCAAATATGCCATCCAATCCCACTTTGGCAAAAATTTATAAAAAACTTCAAAATATTCCGTGGCTTAGAATGAAATTTAGTGTACATCCGCAATACACTGATACAAATGTTAAACGATTTAGATACTCTTATGCGATATCAGCGTGGTTTTATTTAAATCCGCAGCCAACCAATACACGTAGCGCATATACAAAATATACAAATATAATGAAATATGGAAATAAAGTTATGGTGGAATATAATGGCAAACTAGGTAGTTTAAGAGTGTCGGGAGAGATTGCATCTAAGGCAGATGGAGTAAATGATGCCAAGAATAAAGTTGTAGAAATTTATAAAACTAAAAATGTTATTTACCAAAAATGGAATAATATAGTTATCAATTTTGATAATGGCTACATTGACGTTATTTTAAATGGTGATTTAGTCGGTTCTATTTCCGGGGTTGCCCCTTATATGAAATTCGATAATATTATTGTCGGCGAAAATAAAGGATTACAAGGAGCCATCTGTAATGTAAATTATTATGCTAATCCACTATTAATGAGTAAAATTACTTTAACTTATAAAACCATGCGAGAGAAAAAGTTGCCATATATTTGGCGGATGAAAGATGATATCGAAGTAAATGTCAGAGAGTACAAAAATCCTAAGAATAAATTTATGAATGATCTTAAAAGTCTAGTAGGTGCATAATTGGGTGCATAATTGGGTGCATAATTGGGTGCATAATTGGGTGCATATACATAAAGTATTAATTATACTATTAATTATACTATTAAATATTGTATTAATTATTTAGATATGTTTTACATTATAGAATATGTTAATTTCTATTCTATAATATATATAAATATGGCGATCATGAATATTGTTATTTTTGTCTTTATATTATTAGTTATTATTTATGCCCTGGTTAATGTGTTTTCCAAATCCAGTCAATTAACGAAAATGGCTGAAGGAAAATTATTACAAACTATTACAGCCGATACTTTAAAAAATTCCAACAATTCTAGCAATTATACGTATTCCATGTGGATGTTTATTGACGATTGGAACTATCGGTTCGGCGAGCCAAAGATTGTTCTGCAACGAGCCAATAACCCCAGGGTAGTTTTAGGCACAAAACCAAATACGTTGGCTGTTAAAGTGAAATATTTTAATGTAGGATCTACTGGAACGGTTGTACCATATGCGCCCGACTTATCTAATCATGCCGCAAATGTAGCAAATAGAGATGCATGCGAAGCCTGTAATAAGGGGTTTCAATGTGCGTGCGCTAATTGCGATCCCGCATTATATGCCGCAAGTGAAGCAGCAAAGCCTGGGTCATACGCTACTCAAGATGCGCTTACTCCTGCTCAAATCGCCGCCAGCGCCGCTGCTTCTACAACTATTAACAAAGATGAAGCCAATATTCATACCTGCGAAATTGATAATATCCCTATTCAAAAATGGGTCAATGTTATCGCGAGTTTGTATAACCGCACCCTCGATATTTACTTGGACGGGAAACTCGTTCGCACTTGTGTTATCCCCGGTGTGCCAAAAGTAGATAATAATGCGAATATTTTTGTTACACCCGAAGGTGGTTTCAGTGGATGGACTTCTACATTTAAATACTGGTCTAATGCTTCTAATCCCCAGGAGGCGTACAATATTTATAAAGACGGGTTTGGTGGAAGTATATTAGCAAATGCATTCAATAAATATAAGCTGCGCTTTTCACTCATGAAAGGTCAAAAGGAAGCCGGTGGGTTTGAAATCTAAATAAATTATTATTTTTATAGCATTAACAGTTAACATCTGCCATTAACATCTGCCATTAACAGTTAACATTTGCCATTTAACATATATTATATTTTATATAATATATATAAGAATGGGACTTAGTGAAATTAAAGTTCAACTGCAACAATTTGCTTCAAACAAATATGTCCAAGGCAGTAAAGATTTTGTACAATCAAATAGTATTGTAGCCAAGTTTGCTTTTCTAATTTTGATACTAATTGTGTTTATGTTATTATTAAGTTTAGGCTCAGCTATCATGTCTTTATTTTTTGCACCAAGTCATAATCCCATCTTAATCGATGGTATGATTAATGCAAAACAAATGATGGTAATACCGCAAAACCCAGGTAAGAGAGGCGCCAAACCTATTTATCGGTCTAATAATGAGCGTGAAGGTTTAGAATTTACGTGGTCAGTGTGGATTTTTGTAGATAATTTTACTAGTGATTCAATGACCAAGTTTAAGCATGTCTTTCATAAAGGGGATGAACAAATGGATTCCAATGGACTTTTTATGCCGAATAATGGTCCTGGGTTGTATATAACGCCGCTGCTGACTGATCCTATTAATAAGAAAGGTGATTTGGCTGGATTAAGAGTTATGATGAATGTATTGGGGCAATCAACGGATGAGGTTACGGAAAGTATTGATATTAAAAATTTACCCTTACATAAATGGGTTAATGTAATCATCCGTGTTACGAAACAAAGTCAATTGGACGTTTATATTAACGGCTCACTTGTTAAACGGCATATGTTAAGCGGTGTTCCACGGCAAAATTATGGAGATGTATATGTCTCGATGAACGGCGGGTTTACCGGAAACACCTCTGATTTACGTTATTTTGAAAGCGCCATTGGTACAAACAAAATACAAAATATTGTTAACGCCGGTCCTAATAAGAAATTGGTAATTGGATCGCTTGATGTCAAGGATGACACAAATAAGTATTTATCTACACGCTGGTATTTGAACAGCACGATGGATGTCTAGGGGGCTGCCGCCCCCTCACCCCCGCCCTTGGGAAAATTCACCCCACCCCCTTTGCCCTTTGCCCTTTGTCCTTTGTATAAAAATATTATCATTTTAAATATTTTTATATTCATATTTATTCGCGCAAGTTCGGGTTAATGCATATCGCTTGGGTTGGAAAAATATCACCAGACATGCAAACATCACCTTCCCCTACTTTTATACAACTACGGTTTCCGGTATCCTCACCAATATAACAAAACCCAGCTTTCGATTTGGGTTTATTTGTGTGTAAACTATTGGTAGACGCTTCATCCGGTGTTGGAATAACTACTGGCTTTTTTTTATATTTCCGTTTTAATAAATTAGACGCTTGTTCTTCTACTTCACTTTGCGACGTTGCTTCTTTTTTATTGGTATCATCATCGGTATCGTCCTCCTTATCCTTATCTATTTTATTTATAACTTTCTTTTCATTCAAGGCTTTTTCCAACTTCTGTACGCCGGCATTTTGTTTATCTTTGTCGGTTATATCCATGCCTAGATATATTAAGACCGGGTCATATAAATTTTTAAGGCTTTTATCTACTGGTTTTTCTAAATATAAAAATAAAGTTAGTCCAAGAAACCCGAGTATTATAATAATAAACACATAGCGTAAAAAAGAGCTCCCACCAGCATCTGAGCCGGTTGCACTTGCTCCTGTTGCACTTGCTCCTGTTGCACTTGCTGCGACTGTCATAACCGGCACTGTTAATAAGCGAGTTTTGGATGAACTTACCGGCGTATTTGCCGTTACGGAGTTGGCTGATGCCGTTACAGGTTTGGCTGATGCCGTTACAGGTTTGGCTGATGCTGTCTTGATCGAGGGCGTCTTACCAGGAGAAGAAGACGGCTTCACCGAAAACATAGTTGCGGGATCCTTATTATATATTCCCGGTGATGAACGTGATGCGGATCCAGAACTAATTTTTGTGGTACTTCTGGTAGACATTTATATATAATTATAATTACATAATAATTATGTCATTATAATGTATTCACCATTACCGATTAAACATATTCCATTTCCGGCGAAACTGAGAGGCGCGGGGCACGGCAAGTTTCTTCGTATTGCGTATATCAATCGCTTCATAAGTTTGGTCATCGGGTTTCATCCGACAATCAAAACTATCTATATTTATATATTCGTTATGAAATCGCCAATTCACATTTGTCAAACTCTGCATATTATCATAAGCCGCTTGTTTGTAAATAAGAATATCTTGCTTGGAAATGACACGTTTAAACCCATCAAATGAACGAACAATGCGTAGATCATTAATCTCATAAAAACAACTGCGATCTATTTTTAAACCAGCGGCTAAACAGCGGTCGTTTATAGCGTTGTCTTCCATCCCCCAGCCCCAAAAATTCGGGAACCCTCCGGTTTTAATAAAATCGGCGCCTTTAATGGCAAAGATGCCTCCGAGCGCAAATCGAAATCCGTAATAATGTTTCACAATACCAGGGGTAGTATTATAATCAATGAGACCTTTCTCTATCGGCCAAGTATCCACGTCATTGAAAATAAAGGTAATATTTTCATATGTTGTCGGGTATTTTTGTTTCATTGCTAAAAAGCCGATATTTTTCATCGCGCCTCGGTTAAAAGGACGCGCATCATATTGGTGCGCAAAATAAATCTCATATGTTTCCGTATCGGCTAATAAGTTTTTCATATTTTCCAAAAATTGTGCTTTATCACTTATTCTGTCGCGGTAAGGGATGATAAATACTCTTTTTGGTGTGGAATTTACATTATCTGTATCTACTATAGGCGTCGCTAATACTACGCCTGTATCTACTATAGGCGTCGCTAATACTACGCTTGTATCTACTACGCCTGTATCTACTACGCTTGTCATCTTATATATAAAAATATATATTAACTATCTCTCGTCAACATAATTGAATTCATTTTATCCAAGCGCTCGATGGTTTTATCCAAATTAGACCGCTCCGCTAATCCATTAAACAAATAATCTGTTTGAATTGCATCTTCATTTTTCTTGACGTCCTTATAAACCACGCCAATTTTCTTAATAATCGCATCCAACTCTTTCTTGTTCGTGATAATATCAATATTAAAATCCACGGGCTCGGTTAAAATAGAAATGGCAAAATAGATAAGAAATTTGCGACGTTTTTTCACGCCATTCGTATATTTTATGCTGAACATTTCCAATAAAGCATTATTGATTTTTTCAACCAAGGGATGTTTTTTGTTTTTCCCCTCATGTAAAATAATGTCCCACACAATCCAAATAATATCGTTTTTATATTTATCTTGGATCGGCGCAAATTGGCGGGTTTGACCCAAACATATTTCCTTTTTCTGCTTACACAAGGTCTCATATTCCAAAATCCATTCTAACCAATAACATGCATTAACGCTATTTTTGGATTCTTTGGAAATATGATAAGCAAATTCATTCATGGCAATAAATAATTCTTTTGGATCATCCGGTTTAAAAATGTCTTCCACATAGCCGATTTTTGGTGCTTTTAAGCGTGAAGCCATATGAGTAATATTAAATTCATCCACCTTTTGAATTTTGATGGGTTCGAAACTATGTTTTTTGCGCGAATGACAAAGCAAACTAATAATTTCAGCAAACAGTTGACGCACCTTTGCATTATTCCGCATGGATAGCTCATTGCCCGCATAGCCGCCGCCAATAATCTCTTTGAAATTTTTAAAGCGCATTGAAATATAAATCGGCAATTTAGGGTTACCTAAATGAATATAGCGGCTGATGAAAAGAATAATTATTTCCCACAAATCGCCAAAATGCCCGGCACATATAAGTTCGGCTGCCCAATAGCAGGCTGCTTCTACCTTGGTCGTAACCAGACATTTGGTCAATTCAACTTTTACTTTTGATTTTTGAAATTTAGAAAAAGTAATGCCTTTGAATTCGGCGCTACTTCTTTTATCATTAATATCAGTATCATTCATATTTAACTTTTATATATATAATACATATATACAAATGCCTATTACAAACCCAATACGAAAGATGAAACGAACATATCATATTTTTTCGAAAACAACTTTGTTGCACAAGGCTTTATATTTCTTGTCGCTTTTGGTTGGCATCTCTCTTATGATTAATTATGGACGGCAGCAAGTTGAAGGCTTTGCGCAACCAAAGACCAACGAATTTGATATGAAATATGACGTCGAAACTATTTACGATGATTTTTATGTTGACATTTACGACGATTTAGTTTTTAATAAGAACAAAAACGATTTTGAAATCGGCAAATGGATTAAAATGGCAAAACCGACGGCTGATAGTGTCATATTGGATATTGGGTCTGGCACAGGACATCACGTGAGCAGTTTAATCGCTCATGGATTTCCACATTCGATGGGTATTGATCTCTCGCCGAGTATGGTTAAAAAGGCGCAGGCAACTTATCCTAAGTTAAAATTCCAAGTGGCAAATGCTTTAAATACGTCTTTATTCCCGGTAAATTATTTTACGCATATTACCTGTTTCTATTTTACACTGTATTACATGCAGGACAAGCAGACATTCTTTGGAAATTGTATGCGGTGGTTGAAACCTGGCGGTTATTTGGCGGTGCATATCGTCAATCGGGACAAGTTTGACCCAATTATTCCGGCGGGCAATCCATTCAATCTTGTTTCGCCGCAAAAATATGCCAAAAAACGGATCACAACGACGACTGTGAAATTTGATCAGTTTGAATATAAATCAAATTTTGATATTAAAGACGAGGTGGCTACGGTGAATGATCCGAACGCTTTGATGATTGAAACTTTTATAAATAACAAAAACGGTAATGTGCGCAAAAACGAACATAAACTCTTTATGTTAACCCAAGCGGAAATTCTGGATATTGCCAAAAGTGTAGGGTTTATCATAGAAGCCAAGATTGATTTATTGATGTGCCAATATGAAAGCCAGTATATCTATATTTTGCAGAAACCGACTTAATTGTGTTATTATATAAAATAAATAGTTATTGTATAATGAAAAAAAACACCAAGGTAAAGTCCTTTAATTTTCCAAAGGGCTTACGTTTGCCCAAATCTTTGCAAAAAATTAAAAAAATAAATTTATATTTAATTTTAGCATTAATTTTACTGATGATTGGTTTATTTATCTATAATTATTTTAAATTTAATGAAGGATTTTCAGATGAAAATAACATTATACGAAATTATTTTAAATCCTTATCCTTAAAAAATAACATTAACATCTACCCAGATACAATACTTGCTCGTAATGAAAATGATCAAAACTCTAATAAAGTTCCATTTTTACTTAAAAATATAGCTGATATTCGTATAAAACTTTATACTGCATTAGCTATAGATTGTTCTGATGTTGAAAAATTACCAATATTAAATATAAAATTAGTTGCTGCAAAAAAGCTGATTGATAAATATATTAATGATGTTAGCGATACAAATTATTTGAATTGTTTTTACTCTCAAATTGAATTAGATAACCTATTTCAACGTTATATGTATTTGTATAGTAACCGTAAAAATGACATTAATACTTATAATAATAATAAAAATATTCAACTCGAAAATTACCCCAAACCAATTAAACTTTTTTGGTTCAACATCATTTCAGGTGACTTTTATGAAAAAGTATTTAACAAAAAATATGATCAGAAGGTGCCCGACAGACTCAATTTTTTGGCTATTTATACGCACATATTAAATAATTTTAATAATCTATATCCAGTCGAATTAAATTATATAAGAGCATACACTATTAACAACCAAATTGTTGAAAAATTTAATGAAATTAATTTTATTGGTCCAGCGGGTCCAGTGGGTCCAGCGGGTCCAGTGGGTCCATCGGGTGGTCCAAAGGGTGATACTGGCGAACAAGGTGTGCAAGGTCCAATTGGTCTAACGGGTCTAACGGGTAATACTGGTGCAAAGGGTGATAAGGGTGACCAAGGTCCAATTGGTCTAACGGGTCTAACGGGTCTAACGGGTAATACTGGTGCAAAGGGTGATAAGGGTGATAAGGGTGATAAGGGTGACCAAGGTCCAATTGGTCCAATTGGTCCAATTGGTCTAACGGGTCAAAAAGGTCTAACGGGTGAAACGGGTGCACGAGGTCTTATAGGTCTAACAGGTCCGACAGGTCCAATGGGATCACCAGGTCCAATGGGATCACCAGGTCCAATTGGACCACAAGGTCTAACGGGTCCACAAGGTATAGCGGGTGCAGCGGGTGCAGCGGGTCCAGCGGGACCACAAGGACTATCGGGAATATCAGGTCAAATTGGTCCACAAGGTTTAGGTGGACCACAAGGTATAATTGGTCCACGGGCATAACGAGCAACTACATAAAACTTTCGACAAAGCTGCAACAGTAAAAATGATATAATCGCTGATGTATGTTCATAATTAAATAAAATATTCTCTCCTTTATACAATATTTTATTCATTTGAAATGAGGTTTGATTCGCATTTGATCTTATATATATTGGTATCTATCCTCCTATTGTATTTAATTCCTACTGCTTACCTCCGGTTAAAAATGCCGTTTTGGCATACGCAGCCCGTCTTTCATCTTTACAATTTAAAATATTGGTGCAGTCCGCCAGGGCAACTTGGGGGGGAGGGAGGTTCGTCACCAAACCCGACCGCTGCTCTTGCTAACCCTACTGCTGCCCTGGCAAACTCGACCGCTGCCAATAAATTCATAAACTTACAAAATAATGACTTCATTGCAATTACCGATAAACTTGTTTCGGAAACCGATGTGAAATTCAAGCAAATATGTAATTTTATCAAAGATTATTATGTCATTCATAAAGACGCCAGTTATAAACCGTCGCCCACCGATATTTTAGCATACTTACAAAGCAACAATCATCTCTCTTATTTCAATGTCTATCAAGAACCCCGGATGTTATTTGAGAAAGGTGTTCCGTCCGCTATAACCGATTACGAAATGCTGGGTGTTATTTCTGCGCGAGTTTTAAATGTGATCCTTTATGCGAAGTCTGCGACGAAAATGAAGTCTGCGACGAAAACGAAGTCTGCGACGAAAACGAAATGTAAAAAAAGAAAAGAATTTCCCGTCTATTACATTGACAATCTCTGCGTTAAACCAGACTATCGGAAAAAAGGCATTCCGCCGCAAATGATCCAAACGCTTTATCATCGCATTTCTCGAGCTAATCCAAAGGTCCGCGCTTATATGTTTAAACGCGAAGGATCCTTAAATGCGATTGTACCACTAGTCTGTTATTCTACGCATGCATTTGATATTACGAATTTTATACCCGATTGTCTAATTACCGGCGCCATGAATATTATTGAAATTGGCGTGCAGCAACTAAACGTCCTCTATGATTTTATTAAAGCACAAATGATGACGTTTGAATGCGTAGTTTTACCCGATATGTCAAATCTCTTGCATTTAATAAAAAGCGGCAAACTTTTAATCTATGGTTTATTATTCGGCGGGGGGCTTATTGCGGTCTATGTATTCCGTCCGCTAGAATTGTATTATGAAACAAAAAAGGCGGTGGAATGCATTGCCGTTATTTCGAATTGCTTGACGAGCGATATTTTATTGGCAGGTTTTAACACGAGCTTACTGAAAATGCGCGCGAAAAAAGACGAGCAGAAAGCGGATATTTTGCTATTTGAAGAAACGGCTCATAGTAAGCCAATTATTACAGCCTTGCAGAAAAATGTCTATGTTAAATGTAATTTTAAAAGCCCGACGGCTTTCTTTCTTTACAATTATATCTGCTATTCTTTCGAAGCGGGAAAAACATTGATCATTTATTAAGCTAACGCTTAACGCGTATATTTGCTAACGCGTATACTTTGCTAATGCATATACTTTGCTAACGCTTAACGCGTATACTTGCCCGCTCGGGCGAACGAATCCACAATAAAAATAATGAAAACGCCTAAAAAAGAATAGAGAATAACTTCTTCCATAACATGTCCAGTTTTTTCATCTCTCTTTTCTTCTAATAAATGGATCATATAATTTAACTTTTCCAGCAGTTGGTCTTTGTTGCCGCTAGCGCCTGGTCCGGAACCCGCACCTGCGCCACCGCCATTTTGGTTAAAAAACGGCACATATTGTTTATAATAATTTGATGCATAATCTTTGGGCAAAGCAGCAAAATCACTCTGACTATCTAGCGGGAGAGGGTATTGTCGCGGAGCAACGGCAGTTACGATTTTCTGTGTTTCACTATAGTCTTTTTGATCGGGAGGCGGGTATGCTATTTTGATTGGTTTTTCATAATCAGCCATAATCTCATTATTCATCGGTTGTGGCTGAGCCTGGGGCATTTTTGAGGAAACTTCTGCCCGAGGCGGAGGGCTAAAATCCGCCAGTCCAGTATCATCGCTATCGTCCGTATAGCCATTTGTATTATTAATTAGGTTTAACACCGATTGCACATTTTCATTTGTTGATCCCATATTTGATCCCATATTTGATCCCATATTTGATCCCATATTTGTATCAGTGTTATGAGAAATACGTTTTTTAATAGTTATGTTATGCCTTACTTGTCTTTTTTTCTCTAATTCACTCATATTACTAGAACCCATCAAATTATCATTACTATTAATTTCAGAAAATGCTAAAGATGACATATTATCTATATGAAAATAAGATATTTTTATTTTCATAAAAACCTAACTATACGCTACACTATATTTTGGGGTCGTTTGTTAAAATTTGAGAATTCTAAAATATTTATATAATATAAATGTGTGTTCCTACTGAAATTATTCTTCTTTTTTTTCTAATTTCATTCTTTGTTTATACCATGCCGCTAGTTTTAGTAAATTTTAGTAAAACTCTAAAGGGGAAAATATTATTGTTATTGCTAACCATTGTAATGACCCTCCATAATCGTACAGCTGGCATACTAATGGTTATGTTGATTATATTTTTGGCTGAATTTAATTATGAAATCAATAATGGAATTATTTATGAGGGACTAGAGGGCATTGCACCTAAAATTGCACCTGGCATTCCGTCGCTGGAAGTTACAAAGAAAGAGAACCCAGCGCGAATGGACACCGAGGATAAGCTAAAACCAGTAGATACACGAATTTTATTATGACATAATAATATAAGAGATATATAATGACATATTTAGACTATTTTACATATATAATATTATTGGGTCTTTTTCTATTATTAGTCAATAAAATAGTTCTAAATGATTCTTCTTCAAAAGAAGGATTTGTTGCCGCAAAGGAAGAAAAGAGAAATTATGATAAAAATGGTATAGAAATTATCGATCCCGATAAACCAAAAAATCCCGATTCCAATTGGCTTATTTTGGTTAAATTAATTTATAATGTTTCGGCGGAGATGGCTTATATATTAATTAAAATGCCTTATAAATTTCTTAAGAAAGGGGTCGAGATGGTAATTGATTTTGTAAAAAATTTAAATGATATGTTGAAGCCCATAAGGAAGTTTGCAACAGAAATGTACCGCCTGTTCAAAAATATTGGATTGAAAGTGGTCACTCCATTTATAAAATCGTTTAAACAAATATTTAAAATTTTTGGAAATTTACCCAAGTTTATTCAAGAAAATGCTGAAATGTTTATTAACATGATAACTGAGTTCCTTGAACAAATAATACGGACATTTAAAACTGTCTTTGATCTTATAAAAAAGGTCTGGAACCTGCTAATAAAACTCCCGACGATGATTTTTACGCTGTTAAATCAAATCATTACAATGGTATTTAATATAATAGTTATGCTAATAAAATTACCTGAATCTTTAATGGGAATGATTATTAATTTGCAAGAACAAGGAATGATGTTAATGGATAAACCAATTAAAATTCCATTTATGGATTTATTCTTCGGTTAGGGGTGCGAACAAAAATGTTAAGTGTACGAACAAATTGTTAAGTGTACGAACAAAAATGTTAAATATATAATAGTTTTAAAAAAATATTATATACTGTTTTATTAATAATGGAAAAGTTAGGATTTTTTAAAAAAATCAATGTAATGTATCTTAAACACATTAATGAGAGTAAACTAATGATTGGGTTCGCCATGATTTTATTAAACATCGGTACAAAATATGTGGATTTTAAATTTACAAAGGCGCAAGAAGCCATGTTACGAAAAAGTATTGCCCGCGAATTAATCATATTTGCCATTGTGTTTATGGGGACGAGAGATATAACCTATGCCATTTTATTAACTGCGGCGTTTATTGTTTTATCGGAATATGTTTTTAACGAGAAAAGCAAATATTGTTTAATTTCGAAAAATATGAAAACCGTGGTAGCGACAATTGACCTGGACAAAGATGGTATTGTTTCGCCCGAGGAAGAACAAAAGGCACTCGATACACTGCGACGGGCTGAAAAAAATAGGGAACATAATGTGCAAGCCAAATTCAGTTCTTATTTAAATAATATGAATAACAATAATATGTTAGTCACCGAATAGATGTATATATTTCATATTTATAGCTATAATCTTTTATCTGTCTAATATAAGATTATATGTCACAAAAAAAACCCACAACTAAATTTGATGAACCAATAAAATTAGAAACAACTATTTTAAAAATAAATGTAAAAACAAGCGGGGACTTGACAACAAAAGAATATGATTTAATACCTTTTCATTCAAATATGGCTGATATTAAGGACTTAAGTAACAACAATTATATATTCTTTCCCACTTTTGCGAAGATAACAATGAACGATTTAAAAAGGGCAAAAATCGGAAGTAATTATTTAAAAATCTTCACCACCCTAGATAAATATTTAAAACTCGTTGAATATATTGCCAGCGACGATAGAGAGACAGATAATACTTTGATTGTTGACCAAAGCCAAGCCAAACAATATGCGCTGTCAGTTTTAGAAAATATTACGGGAGATATAGTGGAAGATTTCGTGAGTGTTCAAAAAGAAGAAAATACGGAGGAAGGTTTGACGGATGAGGAAATTATTACAAATAATATCGGGTTGATTAAAAGTATTTTTTTCCCTAGGGGAGGGCGTTTTTATGTGTTAAAACGTGAATATATTATTGGGAAAAGTAAATATATACCACCTTTTGTTGCCGGCAAAGATATAAACCAGAAATTAAAAGAGAAACATGCGGTTCCTTTATCTTATACGATCACCGTTGATTTAGAATTATTAGATGCGACCAATAATCCTAATGCTGGCGATTTTGGACGACTGAGTTGTAAGGCTAAAAAAATTAACATTAAAAATGATTTGATCGATATGTTTGGTACCAAATTTAAATTTCAAGAGCAGAAACAAAAAGCCGTTCTGCCTTCGCTGTTACAACTTTCGCCGGAAATAACCGAACGGGGCTATGGAAAATTGCAGAGAGAATGGGAAGAGCGCAATAAATATGTGAAACCGGCGGAGACAGAAGCCGAGCGACTAGCCATTGAAAAAAATTGGACCCCCTTACAGCGAAAAATGTCACAACTGGATAAAGCCCAGCAGGACTATAATAAAATCCCGCAATTGTGGATTAAAGACCGAAATGATTTGGATAAAAAATATGAAGATTTTTTCATTGCGGTTGACAAATATAAGAAGGAAATAGAAGAAATAAAAGAAAATAATAAAAAAGAAAATGAAAATGAGCCGGATAGTAGTTTTGTAAAAGAACTAACCCAGACGGTGGTTGATAATATGGCACTGGCGGCGAAAAATCTACTCGTAGAGGTGGATAAAGTGCAGGCGTTTACTTTAAATACGGATGATATGAAGAAGATGGATTTTGACAAATTAGAGTTATTGTCCAAGTCGGCGCCAGAATTAAAGCAGCTCTTACAAGAGAAAAAAGATGAATATAAGAAATTAAATTATGCAGGAATAAACAAAAATGCAGGATTGGATACGGATCGCTTAAAGGATTTAGCT
>Ga0114966_10000312_pt1 | contig 47280 bp, 44 predicted proteins | sample M_130207_XF_Meta_FD_87029 | JGI IMG/M metagenome (GOLD analysis project Ga0114966, IMG submission 87029) | Freshwater microbial communities from Lake Montjoie, Canada to study carbon cycling - M_130207_XF_MetaG | ecosystem: Environmental > Aquatic > Freshwater > Lake | place: Lake Montjoie... | reverse complement strand
CGGATTTATCTTGTTGGTCATTTTCTTTATTTTCCCCTTTTCTTTAAAAATTTTTCTCTCAATTTTCTTTTTTTTTTTTTTTATTTTTTTTTTTGTCGCCGTTGCCGTCTTTTTCTTGATCAACGTATGAAAGAGGGGATTGCATTCCACCCTGCCTGTCTTACGGTTGATGGTGCACCTCATTACCACATAGAAAAGGAGGAGGAGTAAGGCGATCCAGAGGAGCCATTTCCATTCATAGAGGATGACGCCGCCAATCATGATCAGGATACATACGAGAAGAAAATATCCCACCCAGTTCCATAGATGAATATGATTTTTGTCGGACATTGTATTATTTTATCTAGACGATGGATTTTTTTTTTTCAGAACAATGACGAAAAAGAGCACCACAACAAGAATCACAAGAAGGATCCATACCGCGATCATCCCGTACGAATAGAAACGAGGATTGGACAGTATGTATTGGAGACGAAGAAAAAAAGGAATGGGTAATGGACGTGTGTCCGCGGAAGGTGGAGTCTTGGGATGCTGGAACCACCGAAGAAGCACTTCTGGATCGGGATCGGGTTCGACCACGATACCCGGATAGATGGAAAGGATCTTGGTGGTCATTCCATAGCGTGGATAGAGAACGGCCTTCTGACCAGGATGCTCTGCCAAGATACGGAAGTAGGTCAGCCTCTTTTTCGGATTCTTTTGAAAGAGCTGGATTTGAATGGGGCGATAGTAGAGAGTCATGTACTTTTGCATCCATGCATTCTTCAGACAATTTCGGTAGACCTCGGTAATAGTAATAGGATTGTTCTGAGCAAAGACATCAAGAAAACGGTCGTACTGGTCGGGCGTATAGAAGAAATAAGGAATGCCTGTGATGATATTGCTCTCGACGTCGCAGGATTTATTGCCTCGCTGCAGACGAAAACAACCATTATGGATACCCCATTCTGGACCCCACGAATTCCGTATCCACCAGAAAGGTGTGCCATCCTTCCACGTACCCCACCCCACAATCTCGACAGCATGTCCACCGCTGGAGAGCTTGGGATCGTCCTTGGGTGCATAGACGCCGCCCGAGACTGGATCAAAGTTGTAGAAATCATCAAACAAATTCATGACGGTGGAGACGGGACCAAACCGGTAAATATCGTACCGAATGGCGGCATCAAGATCCTTCTTGTCCTTAATCTGATAGATGAGACCACAATAGAAATGACGGAGAGGGATGCCCAACATCTTATTGTTATAAATCGTATGATCCCAGCAGAGCTCCTTATTATTGCCTACGATGTTGCTGCAACTCCATGTGGCATTGGTCTTATCCAGAAGAAAGAAAAAGTTATTGGTACGAATGGCGTCTGCCGAGGTGGTATCCAGAAACGCCGTTCGGCCATTGAACCCAAAATCGAGCAGCTCGTACTGCAATTTGAAGGGATCCACGAGCTTGTAGGGAAGACAACTATCGAGCGTCGTTCCGCCGGTATAAAGATTGCACCACGCGGTGATGAGATAATTACCACCACATTGGAATTGGGATTTATTAAGAGTATCCAGACGCTGAATCAATTGCTGATCCGATTGATAGTTATTGGATTTGATGACATTGGAGGGAAGAAGATCCTCGTTAAAGGAACAGAGCAATGAGAAGTTGGTCGAGACTGAGGGGATCATTTTCTTGCGCGAAAGGACATTGAAACGGTCGGCAAGACAGGTACTGCTGGCAAACGCCCAGCACGCCCCGCATTCGGCCTGGTTCTGGGTGGGAGTGATAAGATCGGCCCAGACCTCCATGCCATTAAAGTCGGTGGGAAGAGAGGACTTGTCCGTGTGGGTATAATCCATGGTGCATATAAAGCCCGTCTGACCTTTGGGGATGCCGGCAATAGTGTCTGGTGTCATGGGGACGGACAGAAGAGGGATGGCGCGCACTCTCTTATCAAGGTCTGTCATTTATGTATGAATGAATGATTTAATTTTTTTATCTCATGGAATAAAAAAACATGCTAACGATTATTCCAGGAAGAGGTTGGATCGTATGGATGGTGGCAATCATTGCGATATGCTTATTTGTTCTTGTGTTGGTTCGATTTGTAGGATGTGTGTCCTCTACCAAAAAAGACCGTTATGATACGACATTCAAGATTGCAGGAGGTTATTACAAGAAACTCACGACGAATGAGATGGCCTCTATGAATGTGGATCCAACGCAATACGATGTCATCAATGTCTGGATCGATTACCAGTACATGCCCTCGGGTGTCACGTCATTTGAGGGCATCGTCCAGACAGGGTCGACGAACACATCCTGGATCACATTTCTTGCCAACGTCGCGCCCATTTCCGGCTCCTCCGTCACCATGCCGATCACGAATCAATTCGGCACATTTTGCATGCCGCTCGTCACCATCCCCAAGATCTCTTCCAGTTCCACTACTACTACCACCACCACAGCATCGCCTCTTTCTCCGATCGCATTTGGTTGTCTGATTAACGGGACGGCGTACACGATCCCGCTAACGCAGATGGTCGCGATCAAGGTGCACATCTTTGATACAGACGCCGGTCCGCAGGATCTGCCAACAATGACACCACCCACCACATTGTTCGGAGGCAGTAGTATGATCACATCGATTTCTATTCCATCGAGTTCAACACCCGCATTGACACTCACCCAGATACGTCAAGCGATGGATTCTGGGACGGCACTGTACATGCCCACCGTCGTGGCAACATCAAACACGTCCCAATTTGTGATTGGATCGACTATCTATATGGGACAGGGGGCGACCACCACCCAACAAAATACGGATTCTCCCGGAATGTGGTTCTCTGCCACGGCGGCCGGCACGCCTACGTTTTACTCGTCGGCGACGGCGACTCCGTATCTTCTTCTTTCCACCAAATTTGATAATTATCCCATTTCCGGGATGATCGTATCTCCGACAGCGGTCTCCTGCACCCTCTCCTCGACCGGATCCAATGCACTCAGCATCAGTTACAACGGTGCGCCCGTGCATCCTACAGGATGCTTTCCCTCTCAATTCCAGACACCAGGTACCAATAATTCGTCATGCGGCTACCAGGTGGCGGCCTATTGCGGTCCGAATCCCAACAAGATTGCGGCCTTTACGACCAATCAGACGATGAGTGGCACCGCCACCGCCGGCACATCGTCGACCACGTATGGTTCCATGCTTCGTCCAGGTATCATTGGATATTGTTTTGACAATATCCCGATCTATGCAGCGGGTGATGCCGAGAATTATAATCCTCTGGCGCGGGAAGTGGGAGACGTCTTTATGTGCCACGCGGACGAGAGTAGCACGTACCATCGTCACTTTATCTCACCTTCCATCTATAATTGGACAATAGACACCAAATTACGCGTGGTCGGATTCTTTATGGACATGTACCCGATCGTGGCTCCATTCTTGATCAATGATCCCAGTGGAACAGGATCACGAGTCATCAATACCAAAGATCTCACCTACCATCATGGACTGAAAGCCGGAACGGGTCAGTATTTCACAGTCAGCTTCACCCCACCGTCCTCCACCACCCCCATCTCGCTTCAATACGATTTTGTCTATGTCGCCACCTTTGACTTTCCATACACCATCGGTTCTTTCTATGGCACTGTGTCCAATTCAACCAATCCATCCATGAATATGAATACAATGAGTTCAAGTAATCCAACCAATCCATCCATGAATATGAATACAATGAGTCCAACCATGAATATGAGTCCAATGAGTCCAATGAGTCCAACTAATCCAACCAATCCATCCATGAATATGAATACAATGAGTCCAACCATGAATATGAGTCCAATGAGTCCAACTAATCCAACCATGAATATGAATACAATGAGTCCAACCATGAATATGAGTCCAATGAGTCCAACTAATCCAACCATGAATATGAATACAATGAGTCCAACCATGAATATGAATACGATGAGTCCAATGAGTCCAACCATGAATATGAATACAATGAGTCCAACCATGAATATGAATACGATGAGTCCAATGAGTCCAACCATGAATATGAATACAATGAGTCCAACCAATCCATCGATGAATATGAATACGATGAGTCCAACCATGAATATGTATACAATGAGTCCAACCAATACAATGAGTCCAACCACGAATATGTATACAGTGAGTCCAACCAATACAATGAGTCCAACCACGAATATGTATACAGTGAGTCCAATCAATACAATGAGTCCAACCACGAATATGTATACAATGAGTCCAATCAATACAATGAGTCCAACCACGAATATGTATACAATGAGTCCATCCGTAAATACGATGAGTCCATCCGTGAATACGATGAGTCCAACCAATCCAACCAATCCGTCCACGAATATGAGTCAAACCAATCCATCCATGGAAATATATCCAGTACACCCATCCGTAATTATAACACATCATCCTCATAATACAACGACATCTGTACCATATTCTAATTATACAACAACAACAACGAGTCCGGTAATGACAAATGGATCTATTACGACAACAATGACTCCGGCAATATTGAAATCCAAAAACGATGGGTTTGTGTTTCGTTAGATAGAGTAGAAAAAGAGGATGCCGTTGGTGCGGATAAATTGAGGTATCTGATTGTTTTCTTGAATGGAACGAAGATGAGGACATGTATCATCATAAAGGAACCATTCTTTTTCTTCGGGCAGAAATCCAATGGCGACATAATGTCCCGAGTGCATGGTCCGGCCGTGATGACAGATAATACAGCGAAGTTGGAGTCTTTTTTGGTTGTGATCCTCCAGACTTGCGGGAGCTTCGATGGATTTATGAAGAATCCGTTGGCTAAGAGGATCTACCCGCTCTAGCGACAAAATGAGAAGATCTGCAAATTGATGCAAAGAATGGATCGTACGCACTGAGGTATATTCCTGTTTTTTGTGTTGCACACGAACATGATCGATCTCTTCCGTTCTACAGAGTCCGTCCGCCAAAGAATGAATGGACCCGAGCATGGAAACTGGAATGTTCCACACAATGCTTTGTTTCTTATCCACACGGTCGTACATCCATTCGTGAGACCGGTTATCCCTTCCATAAAAGAAGGATTCATTACTGACGGCACCAAATGGCAAGAGACCATTCATACCATATAAACCGAGCACAAATTGAAGAAATTCCTGGGCTTCATTTTGATCATAGAGGTGAAAGGGTATCTTTTTCTGAAGACGTACCGACCTCGGATCTTGGTGCCATTTGCGATAGAGAGCACGGAATTCACTGCAATTTCCAATCTGTCCTTTTTGTCGGAAAAAAATAGCCATACGGCGAAAGAGTGCCTGGAATTCTAAAAAGACACGTTCGTTCATATCATTCATATCCTCTCCACATGTTCCAATCATGTGGAGGCGACTGCATGAGGGACGCGCAAAAAGCATCTTTGTCGTAATAAACGGCATGGACGTCGCAAATAACACCCACAGCACCGTGTCCATATAGCAACTATTATTATTCAATACAAAGATGGAACGATGGGACATACTACGAAGAAAATGGATTTATTGTAGTAAGAAATAAATTTTTACACTCTTCTTTTGTAAAAATCATTTAACATTTTATACAAAAACAACAAAATGGAGACGCTACTTCAGGAATATATGGAAGAAGGGGATACAGAAAAGGCGGTGAGGACATTCCACGACGACATGAATGACGCGGATCGATTAGAATTTGTGGTTGTCCTAGAAAAAATGCTATGGTTCGGTCCGTCCGAGTCGATGAAACGATTTGTGCGCTTACTCTTGGAACAATGCGAGCTACCAACGGGCATCCGTTGTCGTATGGCAGAGCAGGTGTATGCGGCCGACGATCCTCTTTACGTCGCCCGGATACGGGAGTGGTTGGGCAAGGAGGACATGAGTGTACCCTGTCGGATTGAATGGCTACAAAAAATACGTGATTACCCTGATTACACGAGAGAGGCCAAGGTGGAGGATTGGTTGAAATTGGTGTTACATCATCCCTCCATTGCGGTGGATGAATTCTATTGCTTCCGTGTATTGACGGACGCATTTCACACGTTTGAATCGGTGGACATGGATACCTTGGTCGAGATCTATACCCGGTACCGTGTCGAATTTAACGAGACAGTCATGTACAAGATCATGCTCACACAGCTCCTTCTTCGTCGCGATCTGTCCGCGGCATTAGAAGGAAACGCCGAAACGTTTCTGGTCGGGTGTCTGGACGAGCTAATGGCTGGATTGATGGCTGGCATCTATACACTGGAGATGCAAGCAGACATTTGCGATTTTTTCCTGAATACAGAGTATACTCGCATCTCCTCGGCATACCGCGAAGAAGCACAGCGTGTGATGGGGCGTCTGTTCCGGGAGGACATGACGTCGGAGCTCTCGATCTTTGCCAATCGCCAGAATGTGCACTCGGAATCAATCGAGCAGAGTTCACAGAATGTTCTGGAAAAGTTGCACGAAAAGTACGGGACATCGGGAGTGGGTACGGACGTGTTCCAGAAGGTGCAATCGTGGAGGATGGAGGTGGAAGGATGGGAGTGTTTCAAGGAGAAAACGAATGAAGCGCAAGACAAGATCACCATCGCACTCAATCGTGTGGTCTTCGATAAGCGCCTGTACGGCGTGACGGGAGATTCGCTGGCCGCCATCCTTGGTCTGGTCTGGAAGCACATCCATGCCTCGGACCATAAAGAAGAGCTCCAGAAGCGGTTGCTGGAAGAGCTGATGGAAGCGTCGGGACAGTGCTCCACCGGCATCGCCGTGCGCCTGCTCAATACACTGTCTGGATTTGACGATTTCATGCTGCGCATCAGCTACCGCGAATCCATCTTGAGCAAGGTCATTCATTACATGAACAAGGTCATCATGGAGATTGAGGATGAAAGCCTGCAGGAGAAACTGCTCCATGAAATGATCCTACCTCCATCCCAGTACCTGGACCGCAAGAATTTTCTTGCACTATTCCGTGAAAACATCCCCCAACTCAAAGAAGATTTGTACGAAGAATTCAAGGACGACATCAGCGATACGGATTTTGATCTCTACCTCAAACAGGCCCTCACGCATTATGAAGGATGATGATCTGTCTTGATAATGCCTCGAAAACGATTGGACGCTTCCTCACGATCGGCCTTCACACGTTGATTATGTTCTTGTATGCGTTTTCGTAGTATTTCCTGTCGTGAAAACCGTTTTGTATCCTTTGCTTTCGGGTGTACTCTGCTTCTTTTTTGTTGAAATAAATTGAATTTGTATCGTGGTGAAGATTCATGATAGATATCAAGAAATGGTTGAAGGGTTGGATCGTCCGCACCATATTTTAGTATATCCTCGGTATCGATAGACTCATTCACGACAAGACTTGAGATCTTGCACTGCAAACAAAAAATTTTCAATAATAATTCAAGATTTTTACGATTCGTGATAAACTCTAATTGATAGGTATGCCATATTTCAATCCAATTTTGTATGTCCTCTTCATCTTGCTGCTGTTGTTGCTGTTGTTTTTCGATAAGAACTGAATCCAAAATGTGATCAATACAATCTTCAATGGCACTACACAATGTTTTTTCATCATAGAGTTTATCTTTCCAAAATTTAATAAGACCCTTTAATGGAATCATGGTTGATTGACCGTGTTTTAGACCATCTAGACATGATGTAGGGGTAAATAATTCGATGGGAATGGACAGCTTCTCAAGAGCCTCCTCATGCAATAGTAAAAAGTTTTTTTCAAGTCCATGATAACCAAATTTTAGACCAAAATTCTTGCTATAGAAAGGAATCCCATTAATAAAAGCATAGGCTAAAGAAGATTCACTCTCATCGTTACATATTAGATGATGACTAATATCCGTTGCTTCTAGACGAGATACATTAAACATACGTCCAAGTATATGAAATATCCTTGCAAATTGGCGTGTAGTCATATCTATTTTTTCTTCTTTATTCTTGCCATGTGCGAAATAATTGGCAAGACTAAGAGTACCTTCTTCTTCTAAATATAATAATATTTGTCCCTTAAACATCGTGATGTCCAATTGAGAACTCTTAGACCAAATGTTCAACTGAAAACAAACATCGGGAATAATAATCCCATCAATCTCTATAGACGGAAAACAGACCATTTTGGATTCCGCAGATAATAAAATCTTTTTCAATCTACCAAGATCGGCTGGAAAATGTAGAGGATCATGCACCAGATAATCCTGTGGATCATGTTTATGTTTATCAGATTGTTGTTGTTGTTCAAACATATTTTATATTTATCCAAAGAAAGAAAAAATATATTTGTTTGTTTTCTTTACCACAGAAGTAGTAAAGAAAAAGGTCTCATCGGGGATCGAACCCGAATTGTCAGATTCAAAGTCTGAAATGCTGCCATTACATCATGAGACCGTCTACTCTATCATTCTCATTTCTTTAGATCCTATTTATTTTCTTGATTTTCTTGAAGAAGAGGAAGCAATCGTCGGGCGCATATAAGATGGTACGGATGTTATTGATGGTGGTGATGGTGGTGGTGGAGGTGATGGTGATGATGAACGAGATTGCAAGAATTGGTGAATTTGCTGTTGATAACGCGGTAGTTGTTGGAGGGTGAAAGGTCTTTTTCGATTCGAGAGAGTAGCGAGCGACGATAGCAGGAATATCGCGCCTTTTGCGATCAGAGGACATTCTCTTGAATCATAATGAGGAATCTGTTTTTTGATGGCGGACAACAATTTGCGGGCATTGCGCTCGTTATCAAGAGTCTCGAGTTTTTTAGTTTGCAAGAAATCATAGACCCATTCCGACGTCACATGGTAGCGGAATAGCGTGATATCCGCATCAACCACGATTCGTGTAATGTCTCGATTACGGCGGAGATAGTTGAGGATATTGATGGCATCCTCCACTGTCATGGCGGTTTTATCGCTGATATGGTACGTGAGCGGCCTCTATATTACCGGGGAATCATCAATCAGGAGGATTTTATTTGTGCGCATGCGATCCTCTTTCATGAGCAACGCCAGCATGGGATTCTTATCCTCTAAACCAAAACCCTGCTGCTGTCCGACTGTCTTGCCTGTGAAAATATCGGTTATGTAGTGTTCGAGACCGCATTCCCTCAGAATGAGACGAATAATCGCCTCGTATCCGAAAGAAGCCACATACACCTTGTAATGACCAACACCTTGGTAGATACTCATAATTTATATATATGTATATAAATTATTATTTTTAATCTGCATTCTGACCAAACTTATTTTGAGAAAAAAAAAATATTATTTAATAAAAACAATAAACCATTTTCTTTCTAACATAACATAATGGATGCAGATTCTATGACTCATGATAGATTGCATCCTCATCCTGCTGACGATACTACTATTACTTCTGCTGATATCGATCACATGACTTCTCCTCTTGTCTTTCCCACGATTCCCGACGATACCTCTTCGTTCACCAATCTCCTTCTCATCTCTTCCTCTCTTTCTTCTTCTTCCGTCTTTTTTGACGACTGTAATTCCTCCACCTTTCCTGTCATCTATCATCACGATTCCTCCAGGGATGATCTCACCTCTCTCTTATCTCACTGGTCTTCTCTTGATCGCATCGCTTTTGTCTTTCACGATCCCTCTTACTCTCCCGAGCTTCCTTTTCTTACTGGTCAACCTTTCTTCTCATCCTCCGATCTTACCTCTCAAGCTCAAGACGATCTCTCGGATAACGTCGTCTTCCTCCTTGATCTTCTTCGTTCCCTTTCTGTCAAGCACGTCGATTTTCTTGCCTGCAACAGTCTCCTTTCTCCCTCGTGGCGTTCCTACTACGACCTTCTCGCCTCTCGGTCTGGTGCTGTGATCGGTGCCTCGGACAACGAGACGGGCAACCAGAAGTATGGTGGTGACTGGATCCTTGAGAACACAAGAGAGGATATAGTGGGTGTCTACTTCACCGGAGCGATTGTGACGGATTTCAAGGGGACGCTGGCATCAATCACGACGTCAACAACATTAACTCAAGCCTATCTAGAAACATCAAGCAATTGGCCGATCACAATTTCGGGAGGAACATCTACATCTCCAGTGGTGGTCACGATCGGCGAAGATGCGACGATACCGGCATTGGCAGCAGACAATGGATATTTCAGTATTGGGAGTGACTATATAACGATCGACGGAGGAAACAAAACTCTGACGATTGCTTATACGGAAGCGGAGTATTCTGGATTAGTGTTGAATGGAATTTATGGAACGAGCGGAAAGAACAATGTGACAATACAGAATATAAAGATCACAACCGCATCCTCGTCGGTTACGTTAATGATATTTGGAGGATGGATAGGAAGAAGTTATTTTGGAAGAGGAGCGACAAATAATAAGATAGAGAATTGCACGACAACATCAACTACCATATCCGGAGAAGGAGGAGGAATTGTTGGATATTCTGCGGGATATAATTCAGGGCAGGTAACAGTCACCAATTGCACGGCAATAGCAACTACCAGCATATCCGGATCAGCAGGAGGAATTGTTGGAAGTTATGCGGGATATAATTCAGGACAGGTCACAATCACCAGTTGCACGGCAATAGCAACTACCACCATATCCGGAGGAGGAATTGTTGGAACCTATGCTGGATCCACTTCAGGGAATGTGATAATCTCTAATTGCACGGCAACAGCCACCAGCATAACCGGAGGAGGAATTGTTGGATACCTTGCAGGAAACAATTCAGGGAAGGTCACAATAAGCGATTGCTCTTCCTCTGGATCGATTACCGGACAATGGGCCGGTGGTATTATTGGATACGGTGCAGGATATCAAAATGGTCAGGTCACAATCTCCAATTGCTACTCCTCTGGATCGATTACCGGACAATATGCCGGTGGTATTAGTGGGGATTGGTTCGGTTATAATACCAATCAACTCTGTAAGATCGAGAATTGTTACAGCTCTGGTTCAACTATTAGTGGTACCAATTCCGGTGGTATCTGTGGTGGTGAAATCGGTTTTAATAATAGTTCTTACACTCCTCAAATCCAGATCACCAATTGTTATGTTTTGGGTACGATCGCTGCTACCTGTGGTGGTATCTGCGGTGGCACTGAAGATGATACATACCAAAACACTCCCAACGTGACCATCTCCAATTGTTATCTTCAACAATCCGGAAATCTCATCGCGCCTAGTCTCCAGATCAAGAATAGCATTACCACAAGCAATAATGCTCAATCCACTGGCACATGGAATGATCAAACTGCATCCGGTGCTCTTCTCGGTGCTCCTAGCACATTTCCAGGTATAGGAACCATATGGACAAGCTCGCTCGCCAGCACACCGTTTGTATTTTCCACATCTTCTGTTCCTTGTCTTTGTCGTGGCATGATGATTCTTACTCCATCAGGATATGTGCCAATCGAGTCATTGAAAGAAGGTGAACTTCTCCTAGTTCCTCCGTTCTACGATCGGACCGTGGAAATCCGAAGAGTATTTTCAAGTACATATGTGGGAACCAAGGAGAATGTGCCATATCGTATTCCGGCTCATTTTTTTGAGAGGAACAAACCAACAGAGGACATCCTTCTCTCACCCCATCATCTGGTGTTTTATAACGGGAAATGGCACCTACCGTGTCAAGTAGAAGGATTGAAGGCGGAAGAGGGAATGATAGGAGAGAGATTCGAGTACTATCATATCGCACTATCAGAGTACTATTCGGACAAGATATGGTGCAATAACATGGCGGTGGATTCGTGGGACGATTCGGATCTCAGTGTGGATCCGGTGGAGAAGGAGAAGGAAGCATTGATTGCATCCACGACAATAAATTACAATTGCAGAGAATCAACGGTCAGCAAAACGTGTTGGATTGATAGATTTCAATCATGAACCGAGTTGTGAGTTACACTATCAAGAAAAAACGATAAATTTTGTGGAAATCGTCGGATGTAAATTATCTTCTTAAGCTAATAATAAATGGAAAGAGGATTAAGCATCTTGCCGATTCACCATACGAGCACACAGCGACCTGTTTGTCAAGTAGACGGCACATGCGGTCGTCCTACCGTATCGTCCTCGTATTCGCAGCCTACGATTCAGAATTCAGTGGATCCACCACAACAACCACAACAATATCCACAACAGCAGCCACAACAACAGCAACAATATTATCCACAACCACAACCACAACCACAGCAGCAATACTATTATCAGCCTCCATCACAACAATCACAACAGCAACAATATTACTACCAGCCACCACATCAGCAGCAGCCACAGCAGCCAATTGTGATTTTCAACAATATGCAGGACAATAATAACAATCAACGACACCACCAACAACAGCCCTATTACTATAATAATTTTGCATGCTATCCTTCTGCATGCTACCTCTCTTCTTATACTCCACGCTACGATTATTGTGCACCACCTCCCTATTGTGGTGTCCGATCCTATTGCAACGGCATTTGATGTAATTTTAAAAAATTTTTATTAAATAATAAATTGTCAATGCAGCAAAGTGATAATAATAGTCTCGCGGATAGTTATATAGGTTATCAAAGTCAAACTCAATGTAGAAAGAAAAAAAAAAGAAAGACCAGCGGAGCATCATCGGATTGTTCCGACCATGGACAAGAATCTAAAGTGGCAGGTGGTACACCTACTGAATATACGGGAGTTTTTTTACGAGATGGTCGAATTATAATTGTCGTAAAAGATCGTGAAATTCAAAGAAGTGATTATGATATAAAAAGTGCGGCAGAATATCACGATGAAGAATTAATAAAAATGGCGATCGTCGCTAAAACTCCTACTACAAAATATCCATTGGAATTAAATTTTGAACCTACAAAACAAATACGTGATATATTGAATGCTTTGAATATCAAATTCAATGTAAGAAAAACAACTGTTCAGCAAAGTGGTGGTGGAAATTGTGGAAGAAGAAGCACCACAAGGACGACAAGAGGTATTCAGCAAGGTGGAGGTGGTGATGGAAGTTGTAAAAGAAGCACCACAAGGACGACAAAAGGCGCTCCGCGAGAATTTGTCCCTCCTTCGCTAGGAGGTGATGTAGACGAATGGCTTTCTCATTTGTTGTTTTGGTAACCAATAGTTTTGTGCATTATTTTTTATAGGTAAATTATAAAAATGTCGTGGTATTCTTCTATCATTGTCTTGATTGGGATGGTGATGATGGTGAAGGTGTCGGATGGTTATTATATGGGTGTCGCGACCTCGGCGTATCAGATTGAGGGATACAATCCGGGTGTGAGCATATGGGATGTCTATACGAAGCGCCACCATCTGAGAGAGGTGGGAAATGCGACGGATCATTATCATCGGTACCGGGAAGATATCCAGAACATCCACGATCTAGGATTCCAGCATTACCGATTTTCGTTTTCCTGGACGAGGTTGATGCCACGGGAACGAGGACAAATGGACACGGACGGTGTGCGATTCTATCACGCCATTCTAGATGAGTGCGAACGCTGGAACATCACACCGCATGCGACGCTCTATCATTGGGATCTACCGCAATACATTGACGATGATTTTGATGGATGGCTGAACAAGGAAATGGTGACGCTTTTTCTAGAGTACAGCCAGGCGGTGCTGGAGGAATACGGCAGTCGTATCCAGCACTGGATGACCATCAACGAGCCGCTGACAACATCGTTGCAGGGCTATGGCTCCGTCTGCAATTTTGCACCGGGGAGGTGCGAATCGCCTCATAATTTTTATCTGTCAGCAAGGTACCAGCTGCTTGCACACGCGGCAGTTGCCAATTTTTTCCAGGAGAATTATCCAGAGGGTGAGATTGCGATTGTTCTCAATGCGAATTGGTACAATGGGGATGCGAAACAGGCCGCACGATTGATGGACGAGACGCTGGGCATCTTCTTGGAGCCGCTGCTCTATGGACGCTTTCCACTTTCTCTGGAAAACGCGGCGCCTCCGTTTACGGTAGAAGAACAAGAGGCCTTGATGCGATCCTTTACCTACATCGCCATCAATCATTATACATCCTACAATGTGGATGTCGACGGCGCCATCACTACCAGTCCGGAATGGGCGAGAGGACAATCGCCATGGTTATACGACGCGCCCTCTGGGATGCATCATCTTCTTCATCATCTCCATGATCATTACGGTCTTACCAGCATTCCCATCATAATCACAGAATGTGGATTTTCTCAAATCAACGACGGCATCGTCGATCTGGGACGAGCACGGTACCTAATGGGCTACATGGCGGCGGTCCAGCAATGTGTGGAGGAGGGCATGACAAATGTGAAAGGATTCTTTATCTGGTCGCTGTTAGACAATTTTGAATGGGCCTCTGGCTACAACGAGACATTTGGAATTGTCAAGGTCGACAGATCGTCCGACGACTATACAAGAACCAATAAAGTGAGTGCCAAAGTGATCAAGGCGATCAATAACGCACATACGTCCATATAGAAAGTTCTTCCGACGAGACATTGCCTGAATAATCCTCGAGTAGAAGGGCTTTTTTAATAGGCAACATGGTAAAATACAGCATCGTCGTCGACGATTCCACATCCACCGTCACAAAAACCACATCTTGATTATAAACAAAGACATTGGAAATCTTCCATGGACGTTTGGGTATCAACGTTTTGAGTGCCGTCTTGATCTCGGTAGCAAGAGCGATGTCTGGATTGGGTGTAACTGTTGGTGCGATGATGATGGTGGTCGCGGCGGTATCATTATACATTTTAGTAGACATATTCTCTCGACCACTATAGCAATAGACCACGATAATCAACACGAGAAAGAGGAGGACCGCGATACATAGTACACTTGTAGTAACCATCACGATTTCTTTTTTTCAAATAAAAAAAAAATGTGTAAAAATTAAAATAAGCAATGAGTGACACGCAAACAACTTTTCCGGATAACAATCCGAGACACAATCCACATATTGCATTCAAACTTTCTATCGCGTGTATAGGTGGTGGTATCATGGTGATGCTGATGCTTATGATTCTGGTGCATGGAAATACATCCAAAACCGATTTGTACGAGAATAAAAACAAGTCTCGAATCAAGATACCGGTGCGTGCCAAGATCATGATGCTCAATACATTTTCCATCTTTTTTCTTTTCATGTCCATCGTGGAATTTAATCTATACGATGCTGTCAATCCTCTCGGCATCCATTTCGACAATTTACCGGACGATTGCAAATCTCCAATGCAGGGTGGATTTTGGACGCTCATGATTACAATCCTAGGATTAATGATGTATAATTTCAGTATTTTTCGCAACATGTTCTCGGATCCCAAGATTGAGTCGGATGAAAAAAAGAGAATGGATATCAGCACGGAAAAAATAAAACGATTCGATCGTCATGTCAAACATGGCCAAGACAATATCAAGGATATTGGATTGGTGGATATCGTGCGTGAAAAGCCCTCCTTTCTTTCTGAAAAAATAGTCAGCATCTTTATTGCAATTGTCTCGATCACTATCTATTTATGTTTTATTCTGGTGGTCCAATACGGCCAGGCCACACCACTCAGTAAGTGTGTAGGTAACAGCAGTGCGGTCGTGAATATCTATACCAATCCTCCCACGACATTACCAAGTGTTCCCGCGAATTGTCTACTTCAGAATGCATTAGGTGCAGATAAAGTATGTAGCAATATAACATGTCCTGCTGGAAAAACACCAAAATGCACGTCGCCGACACAAGGATTAGATGGATGCTGGGCATGCACCGCATGTACATGTGAATAATTATGATTACGAAAAACGAATATCCTGCCCAGTCTCCACGGAATACGACAAAATAGAGTACAGATAAAAATGGCCATTGTCATCGAGATACATCTCGGGAATTCGGGCGAGGTAAGGATGGAGTGGGTGTAGGATCTCCAGGATCTGTTGACACTCATCCGATGTCCAAATTCCATCGCAATCGCTGTGGTAAATAAACGCGTAGATGCCGGGATGAATCGCATAATGCAATTTATCGATGACCGCATAATCAACACCAGCCGTATCCATGACGGCATTTTCGAGGGAATTCGCGAGTCGTTGATTCTCCACGCCTTCCAGTGCACGATCAAATTCATTCTTTCCTGTGGGTGTCGATTCTCTCAGATAGAGGATATAGGCGCGCAACAGCGCATTCCTTTGAATGTGAACGATGCTGTAACTACCGGCACGGGCATACTCTTTGCCGCAAAAAAGATCAAGTCCCATATCTGTCGTGGTTGAATAAAAAAAAAAATAGTCAGTCAGTCCTTGAATCTTTTCATCTAGAGAAAAAAGTAAACAATTCAATTTTATGAACAGTCCGCTAAAAATTGAATTCGAGTCGATGAATCGTGGTACTTAAACAGACACACACACAAACTTACTGATATTTATTCTATATACACACACATACACACACACACAGAAGAATGCGAATCAAGGTTATTCATACCAAGACGGACGCGTCAGAACAGGCATTGAAAGTGCTGACACGAAATCGATGTCAACATGCGGTGGAGCTTCTGGATCACGACGGCTTTGATTCGATGGGACCGACTTCTGATTTATGGGATCTGTATCTCATTTCTCGTGAGGAAAGTGGCGAGATGGTGGTGAAACAATATCATCGCGAGGAATGGTTCTTTGACCGGACAACATTGGATTGTGCGTATGAAATGGCAAAGGAGGAGAAACCGGTATCATTGTGTGAATTTCTGCGTCAACGACCATGGCTAAGCTTACAATCGGATGATTTCAAGGAGACAGGTGATTTGCAACAGCGGATTGGGCTGTAGGGGTGGGATGTAGTCGTTGAGCTCGGTCTGAAATGTGGAGCCATCAGGCATGCTGACACGAAATTTCAGATTGTCATTGGGCTTGAATTTTACAATCTGGGAGGATCGATCAGAGCTGATATTGATGAATTTTGTGATAATGGGATTGTTCACATCAGAGATGCTGCAAATAAACGTCGCAGACACGGCATTGGGATTGTTTGAATAGATGATGGATTTATTATGACCAGAGGATGCAGTTTCATTGGTAATTTCTACAAATACATAGGGATACGAAGAAGTAAGAGAACCGAACGGAAGATTTAGAATCTGATTGGGAAGAATAAGCGTGTTGATGCTGAGAGAATAACAGACCATCTGATTGCTGGATACAATGGTACCGCGATAATCCATATTGATACAACCGTCTTTAAAGAAAGAAATAATTTCGTAATTAAGCGCCTCTGGAAACGAGGCGAGATTGGAACAATGGAATCGCTGATAGAGCATACCATCCACGGGTTGTGTGATAAGAATAAGCTGATTGTTGTAGGACAACACCGCAAGAATGGGTGTGATCCCGTTGATGGAATTGCCTCCCATGATGGTATTACTGGGAATGGTCTGAATGGGAACAAATGGTAGAGATTTATTGGGATCGATCTGAAGAAGTGTGGAATCGGAGGGATTCAGATTATATTCTGCCGTGAAGAGCATCGGCATAAAGTAGCATCCCACCATTGCCGTGTGCTGATTGGATCGACTCTGGACAATAAAACCGACCCCGGTGCCTGTAATCACGACCGTTCCCAATCCTTGTCGGAATGTCTGGCCTACCGGAAGCATATAATATTCGCCATTGACAACATAGTCCTTGCCACAATAAAGCATCTCAATGGATCCAGCCCCACCATCATTGGATTGGACATAGACGATTCGTGCGACCGCGAGACTGTCCACAGGCCTTGATTCGTAGCTTGTGACCAATTGGACCTCCATTTGATTCGTGTAGCCACATCCCGGTGATGATATCTCTGCCTGATAAACACCATTGCACAGATAATAGGGTGGTGCGATCACACCATGATCGATTTCCTGATCCAAGGCAAGCGTATATTTGTCATTGACCGACCATCCACTGGAGAAGGGTGTAGTAAGCAGGACGCTGTAACTGGCCAATATTCCGGATTGAACTTCGTTGAGCGTCTGATCCCATACATAGACCGTCTGATTGGATGAAATAAAGTAACCGTCCTGATTGGCAGAAGAGCCGACATAAGAAATGTTATAACCCTGGAGCACGATGGTGCTGGATGTGCTTGGATTGAGAATAGTATAAGAAAGACCCACTGAAAAATTCAAGACGGGTGTATCCAGATAGACGATACGACGCACCGCATCATAAGAAACGATACGATAGACATTGGCGTCGCCTGCGACACTTAGAGACAGATTGATAATGGAATCATTGGCTTGATCGAGCGTCGTGCCATTGTCCGGGACCGACAAACCCACGAGTGTATCAATGGATGGATCTACTTGAAGCGCACTCGGATTGCCTCCCACCACCGTCCCGGAGAATGTCGCGCCAGTGGACAAGAAACTAAAAGAATGAATCGGATAGCCATTCGCCAATGGATTTCTAGAATTAAACGGAGAATTGCCAATCTGGGCATTGATGGGCATGATGAATTCAGCGGCATTCGGATAGAGCAAACGATCCCGATAGGTGGAATCAATCATGATATATTTGCGATCCATTGTTATAATTTTCTCTTGTCTCGACTTTTCTTTTATATTCTATTTTATTTTGAATTCAACCACGACGCCGCAAATTGCAACAGATCCTTCGAAACATCATGTTTGTATCCATGTGTGATTGATATTGATACCGGTTTTTTGACAGGCAATAAATCGGTCAATGTAGACAATTTTGTAGTCTTTTTGGAAAGATTAATAATAGGTATATCGATTGTGGAAGATGCAAATTTTATAAATTTTTTAGATAAAGACGGTGTCGTTGTGGTAGTAGTAGATGGTATCATTGTGGTAGTAATAGATGGTATCGTTGCGGTAGTAGTAGTAGATGGTATCATTGTGGTAGTAGTAGATGGTATCGTTGTGGTAGTAGTAGATGGTATCGTAGTGGTAGAAGTAGTAGATGGTATCGTTGTGGTAGATGGTATCATTGTGGTAGTAGTAGATGGTGTCATTGTGGTAGTAGTAGATGGTATCGTTGTGGTAGTAGTAGATGGTGTCATTGTGGTAGATGGTATCGTTGTGGTAGATGGTATCATTGTGGTAGTAGTAGATGGTATCGTTGTGGTAGTAGTAGATGGTATCGTTGTGGTAGTAGTAGATGGTGTCATTGTGGTAGTAGTAGATGGTATCATTGTGGTCATAGATATGGTGGAGGGTGTCGTTATGATAGAAGGTGTCGTTGTGGTCGTAGTAGATGGTATCGTAATTGTAGAGGGTATAGATATGGTAATAGGTTGTTGACTAGTCACAAGGAATGTTTCCAACTTTTCCAATGCATAACGGGGAACGGACCAACCGGGGCCGTTCTTTTGAATGTCGGGATAATGTCGACCAAGTAGTTGTCGCATAATGGATTGCCATATTTGTGGATCCATTCCCTCTTTTTCTAAATCTACATCCATAATCAACACTCTCTTGGCTTCCGTCTTATAGTGAAGCATATCTATCTTTGTTTATTTCATGAATACAATCTTAGATTCTATAAACAACTTTGAAATTTATTTCTTATAGATAAAAACGGGAAATGGAGAGAAAGCATTGGGTTGTCATAATACTCATCACTCTACTTCTTATCTCCATCGTGATTGTCATCTACGCTTATAGCAGATACCGTTTGAACCTCCATATTATTTCATTGTACAATCACGAATTTCAGCGACCACCGGACATTCTCACTCACAGACGATGGGTGCACAATTGGAAGGGAGGTCGTGGATGGAATGAATATGTGATCAATGTCCACGAAAGTGTGCGTGCGTGTGCGACAGAACGTGTGATATTCACGGGTCTGTGTCAAGATCATGGTAAAGAATTGATCGAGTATTGGCTCCCGTTTGTCGAAGGAATCGGTCAGTACTTTAAGGATTATCGCATCTTGATCCTCGAGAATGATTCCAAGGATGATACCCGTAAGCGCCTGCTTCAAGAGACTATGCGCAATCCAAAGATTCTTATACTGTGCGATGATGAATCGCCATTGAACAAGCCGGAGTGCAAGATTGGTGTACGATCGATTAAACATCGGAAGGACAAGGAAAATGATTTACCGAATCGACTTCATATCATGGCACAATTGCGCGATACGTACATGAGAAGAATTGCACGTAAATGGTCGAAATACGATCGAATGGTGGTCATTGATTGGGATCTGATGGGAGAATTGTCCGTCGAGGGGTTTTTTCACGCCATGGGGGTGATAAGGACGGGAGAGGTGGACGCGGTGGCGGTGAATTCGATGCATTGGGATAAGAAACAAAAAAAATATAGAATCTTTGACACCTTTCCGTTGTTATCGCACAAATTGCGTTGCGAGGCCCTTTTTCATAAAAAGACACAGATGGACAAGGAAGTCGACGCCCAATACCGGGATCGTCTAACGTATAGTCAGAAAGATCTGATGCTTGTTGAATCGGCATTTGGTGGGATTGGTATCTATAATCTACAGAGAGTGATGGAGACGTCCTCTCGGTATTTTATACCAGAGAATGAGCGCCGATGTCCCATCCAATGCGAGCATTCGACATTTCACCGCTTCCTTCGTGTGGCGATCGATCCGTGGTTTGTATTCATTCTCAGCAAAAACTTGCACTAGTTATAGCGACCAAGAACAGGAAGGATGCAGCCAATCAAGATGACCACAATGCCGATCCATTCCATCATCGACGGAAGATGATGAAAAACGATACCGTCCCACATCACGGAAAAAGGAATATCAAGGTATCTCCATACAATCACACCCAATCCATCGGAATGCTGGATGGCGTAATTTTTAAAGGATTGAGAAAGAATGCTCAGTCCCCCAGTGGAGACCAATTGGATCAGATTGGTGGAAGGTTGGAGCGGACGGCGCAACGTCTCCAAAACAAATCCGGTGACGCCAAAGAGGGTGCAATAGATCATGGAATACAGGCTGAGAACGAGCGCATGCTGGTCCTTAATCTCTCGCATCGTGATATTGACCGCGGCGGTAAACAGTGCAGAGAGCATCGCCATGACGAATCCGAGTCTGAAATCAATATTATTCTCACGAAATCCCGGATAGGAAAGCACCACCAGGCCTCCAATGCACACGATCGATCCCAACGTGTCCACTCTTCTCCAATTCTGACGCAGACAGAAGCATCGATTCAGCAGGCATGTCCACAATGGACTGGTGGCAAGAACAGTGGAGGCAATGGAGATATTCAATAAACGGAGCGCATGGAAACTACACACGATCGACAGCCCACCCAGCACACCGCGCCGATGGAGCATCCATGTATTGGATCCCTGCACGCGACATACCATCATCAAGACACCCGCTGACACCACGCCGGAAACACCTCGAAAAAAGATGATTGTCCACGTCGGATAGTCCATCGCCATGGAATGAACATCCAGATACTGCAAAGAATAAAAGAAGGCTGAAATCACCATGCTCAAGGACGCATGCCATTCCATTCTTTTTCTTTTATTCTTAAATAACAATACAAATATTATAATAATGGACGACCGTAGCCATCGCGGATCATGAGATCATTGATGGATTCGTGGAGAAAGCCGGTGCTGTAGACGGTGACGAGGATGCGACCATATTTGTCAAAGTCGCCGCATTGGATGTGAATGGTATCGGTACGGGTGAGAAGCTCAAAAAGACGGTCGCGTGCGGCAAAGGCTTTTTTCTTTTCTTCTTGACGGACGACCTCGGACAGATGGCGTGGTTGACGGATCTCGGGAGCATCGTATCCCAGACAGCGACATCGCCACTTGATCCATTCTTCTCCATACTGAAAGACGGAGGAGAAGGTGTCACCATCATAAACACGACAGGGCACGGCCTGGAAGGTCTTGCCACGAAAAGAAAAGTAATTGACCTGCTCTGGCGAGGGTGGACGAAATGCCATAGTATTACTACCGTTCAATAAGAAAACCAAACACATCCATACAATTCTCATCCTTTCTTTTATATTCTCGTAAAAATATGATAAAAATTTCCATCTTCTTGATCTCTTTTATTTTCCAAGCGTAGACCAATTTTTGCTAATTCGATCTCCGTTGTATTGTAATCGGCCAAAGTTTTGTATTTAGGAAGTCTTACATCAATCAAAGGCGTCAACTTGCGCCTTAACAGTTCCAAGGATTGATCTTTACGTCTTTTGGATACTGTATCTTTTTCATAATAAAATGTCAACTCCTTTTGCCTTTGTCTTTTTATTGTTGGACGTTTCCAATCGGAGTACGCTTCTTTTTTTAATTTTTCTAGTAAAAGTTTACGATTTGAACGAAACGACTTGATTTTTTGAATAATCTCATCATCATCTTCATACAATGTTTCCAGAGCGTCAAGATCTTGATGAATAATATCCTTATATTTTCGCATCTTCGATTTGACTTCAATTTGTGATAATGCCCAGCAAATGGAAAGACGATGAAACGCGATTTGTCCTTCCGTAGTGGTATCCAAGGTTTCTTTCCAAACAGAATACAATAATGTATCGACAAGGTGTACCAAATAGGCTTCACCATAATTGATAATCAATTCCTCATCTCTTTGAATGGGTCTCGTCGTTTTATAAAATACAATTCCATTTATATATTTCACCTCGCAATTTTGTTTGTTGGAAGGTACAAATAAAAGCCGAATCCCAAGTAATCTCTGTATCTTTTTTAGATAGGTTTCTAATTCTTTATAAGTTGTTTCAAACGTAACACTATTGATATAATCCAAATAATGAGGATCATCAAAATATTTCATATCATGACCAATATCCCACATATAAGGGTTTTTCTTCCATTGAATATGAAAAGAACGTTGGGATGAATGTTCTGCTTCATCTTCATATAGAAATGCCGGATAAGGTCCCATGAATACACCTTTTGGAATCTCTTTCTTTGCAAAAAGTCCACGGAACCCTTTCTCTGGTAAAACTTGGCTATCTTTAATAGTAAAATAATCACTCATATATACAACATACTCCGGTAAAGATTTTCGGCCTTTCCACCAACCTGTCCATCGAGGGTCTGACCATAATTCTCCTTTCCAGAAATCATCAATAAACAGTTGAGGACGCACATTCTCAGGCATGACATCGGTTTCCTTGTCGCCATCATCATAATCAATATTATACGATGATACAGTTCCATCTATATTTTTTATATCAGTCACTTTCCCATTATACCATATAATACCACCCATGTATCGAGCTTTAACCTTATCACCGATCTTTACTGTTAATGTATCAAGTGTTTCAGAAATCTCTTTATGATACCTTTTTTCTATACCTGTTATTTGTTGTTTTCGTGACAAATAAGGTGGTAATTGCTTTGCAACGACAGGTTGTTGACTAGCAACTCCCGCTAATAAATTTAAAAAGTCAAATTTTTTGGATTTTCGTTCTTTTTGTTGCATCAAGTGTTGTTGTTTTTGTTCTTGTTGTTGTTGTTGCATCAAGTGTTGTTGTTTTTGTTCTTGTTGTTGCATTAAATGTTCTTGTGATTGTTTGTATTGTGATTGTTTGTATTGTGATTGTTTGTATTGTGATTGTTTGTATTGTGATTGTTTGTATTGTGGTTGATATTGTTGTTCTTGTGGTTGTTTATATTGTGGTTGTTTGTATTGTGATTGTTTGTATTGTGGTGATGATTGTTGTTTTTGTTGTTGTTCTTGTGGTTGTTTATATTGTGGTTGTTTGTATTGTGATTGTTTGTATTGTGGTGATGATTGTTGTTTTTGTTGTTGTTGTTGTTGTTGTTGTTGTTGTTGTTGTTGTAGTAGTGATGGTTGTTTTTGTTGTGGTGGTGGTTGTTTTTGTTGTTGTTCTTGTTCTTGTTTGAAATCATATGCATAATTCCATTCTATAAAGGTATGTAATACTCGCAAATGAAGGTTGAATAAGTGATCATAGGAAAATTGTTTTTTTCTTGTTCCTTGTCTGGGTAAGAATAAATATTGGTTTACTTTTTCTTCAGATGATAAATCTCCCCAAAGATTTTTACTTGTGAATTCATACCATAAACCAAATTCACGTAATTTACATGTAAAATTACTTGTAACTTTTACCTCTCCCTCTCCCTGTATCTGTCTCTGCACCTGTCTCTGCATCTGTATCTGTCTCTTGTACCTCACAAGAGTGGTACCATTATCACGGGAGATGGGTACCATGGTGGAGAATGAAGAAGCACGAGCAGCAGCAGCATCGTCAACAAAATATAGTACAAATGTTTGTATTTTTCCATTTTGAAAGGTGACAAGTTCTACGATGGAGGGACGATTTTCAACCAAAAATTCAAAAATTAATTTATTTTTCAATACAAATGTTGGATCTTTTAATAAATTCAGATACCTTCGTAATACAATTCTTTCATGTTCAGACAAACTAAGAAATCCTCTGATTAAATTACCCTCCCATTGAAATGAATTACATTTCTCTACATTAAATTTGAAACTATCTAAAGGAGGCTTTAAATAATGTCGTATATTATATTTATTGATATCCATACAATGTCGAACATATTTTGTAATTGCTCTTATTAATTCATGGGGAATAGTATGAATTTCGCCCCTCGGAATTGGAACCGTTAAAAACCATTTACTTGTTAGACTCTGCATGGATTAAATTTAATAATAGTAAATTAAAATTAAATAAAATTATTTCTTAAATCCCAAAAAGATGTGGATTCGTTTCCATAGAGATGGAGTAGAATCTTTGGATTTTTCTTCTTCTTCTTCTTCTTTGGAATTAGAAAGATAGAGTTCGCGGGCTTTGTCCAGAAAGAGTTGGGGATCATACTGCAAGGGTGCAAGATGTTGGAGGACATCTTCTTTGGGTAGATCCCACCATTGTACCTCTAGATAGGCCTGGATCATATCCTCTGGAAAACGGTATTTGATCACCGATGCCGGATTGCCCGCCACGATGGCATAGGGAGGAACATCTTTTGTCACCACTGCATGCGCGCCAATCACACTACCGTGTCCAATGGTGACACCGGACATGACAGTGACATCGTTACCGATCCAGACATCATGACCGACAATGGCTGCACCTTTCCCCCAACAATTACGATTGCGTTCATCATCCTTGTAATATCCTAGCTCATAAAAAGGAAAGGAGGACGCGTGATCATACCGATGATTCCCGTCCACATAGAATTTGATCCGCTGGGCCAGCGAGCAGTATTTCCCCACTCTGACCGTGCTCTTCTCCGGAGACATTGTCCCCCACGACAAGACCTCGGCCGTTCCGATATACGAACAAACATCTTTTTCAATCGACATTTCTTTTTTTTAATAAGAGTCGTTATGTGTTAAGATCGTGCGTAGGAGTAAAGAAAGAAGATGGACAAATTGGAGAATTTTCTAAAAAAGAACCATCACCGAGTCATTCACTATTTCACGACCAAGGAGGATATCCTTTCGTTTGTGTTGGTGCTTTCGATCTATGAGGGGGTGATGTTTATTGTGGATGTGAGAGACGGGGACATTGGATTTGTGGAGACGGGCCAATTTCAGAAGCGGTTTTATGTGACCGAGATGGATCGACAGGAGATACCGATGAGCATCCGGGAGCAGCCGGCAGAGGATTTGATCCGAGATAAGAAGTTGATGACCGAGGCGTTGAGGATCTTGCAGAGGACACCGACGGAAGGTAATCTATTGGTATTGGGGCCTGGATACATGCTGGATGTGAAAGAGGATGGTAGCTTCACAATCTCGAATCTGATTGATTTTCCAGAGACCTTGGAGCAGCACGGTATTTTTCAAAAGTATGATTTGGAATATTTCTATACCCACAAGAACACCATCTCGCAGAATGTGCGGACCATCTACGACAGGATGCACCAGAATTTCTTGGAGAATCTGGAGCATATCCAGAAGGAATGGGCAGACTTTTCCAAGGATCCATCTCGTCATTTGTCGGGGATCCAGACGTTGTTGGTACAGTATGACGAAAGAATGCGTCAGCGAGAAGAGCTCAAGAAGATGGTTATGGACATGTACAAGATGTGGAAACAGTTCTCATCCGAGCACGACATGCTGGAGATGCAAGCGGATCCAATATCCTTTGATCAGACATTGCAACAGAATCACAAGAAGCAGATGCTTTACAAGAAGATTGACCGGATCAAGCTCATCGAGAAGCATTCCACAGATCTGCTCGTCAAGATCCATATCGCGTGCACGTGCCTGATGTTCTACATGCACATCCTTTCTTGCGAGATGGAGGGTCTCCATTTCCGTATCGATCATACCATAAAACTCCAGAACGACATCCAGAAGTACGTCCTGCGATTATCCAGCACGATATGAATCATGATTGATAAAAAAAAACTATCCGTATATTAAATAAATAAATGAAGAGGAAACATTGCTCGCAGAAATCACAGCAATTACAAGTAATGAGCAAGGAAGATGCCCAATTATTAAAGAAATTTGTCCAATCCTTCAATGTTCAACCGAACGAGATCCAGCAGACGCAGCATGCAAAGAAATTAAAAAAAGAAGCCAATCAGTGCCGTACAAATGCACTACTCACGCTCCTCGGTCGTGTGGATAAGATCCAGGATCAGATGATCAAGAGATTGAGACTAGTGGACATGGACGAGATCATCGCAAGACCGCAGACGACCAATGCAGTTCGACTTCTTCTTAAAAACATTAAGAACGCGTTACAGCATCCATCCAAAGAAATAGAACGCAACATTTTTATAACGATTCTATCCTCCGATGGAATCCGTGAGGCTCTTTCCATTAAAAACGAATGAAAACAGGTTTCTTTTTATGCTTATGGTAAAAAAGAAACAATACCATACTATTTTTTAATACTTGTTCTTTCGGAAATAGAACCAAGCCATCCATCCAAGCAGCAGAAGAATCTCAATGATGTGCTGGATGTAGGGTTGAGGCGAGGTGACGACAAAGAGGAGGGACATGAGTGCCCAGACGTAAAAGAAGACAATAGTAGGAAAGTTGGGAAGCTGCCATAGATTCTTGGTCTTGTTCTCCTTCTCCGTGATATCCGCAATCCAGATGACGCTTCCAAGGATAAAAAAGATGACGGCGATTTTGAAATGACCGTAGGTCTTCTTATAACAGATGTACTCATCGAGATGTTTCTTGTCAATGGACGCAGCATCCACATAAAAGGGATTGATGTAATGACGAGGCTTCTTCTCTACAACCGGTGCAGCATGCCTACCACTTTTTTTGGGTTGGATGGATTTGGTCGATTTCGTTGATTTGTTCATTTTTATTCTTAAAGTGAATAAAAAAAAAAATGAATAAATTTATTCTTCTCTCAAGAACGCGAAATACACGACGACAAACACGATAGAAATAGTCATAGTGATGAGATTGGCGGTAAGGAGTGGAGGACAGAAAATAACAAACAAGATGGTCATCAACCAGAGGATGGCAAAACAGAGAACAAACCAATATTTGACTAATTTATTTTTATTTGGGTCGGAGGTCGTGAGCGGATAGGACATCATTAGTAGTAGAAGAAATATCGTCGATTCTCCAATATAAAAAGCGCGTTTGGATTGGATGACGTAATGAGACGTCTCCAGAGATCTTTTGTTCCCTCCCTCCATGATGGAACTCATTTTAGAAGAAACAGACCGTTTCAATCCAGAACGAGGCTTGGATTTTGATTTCATTTATTAAACTGACTAGAAAAAAAAAAAAAAATAAAAATTTGGAATTACTTATTGTTTCCCATGATGGATGATGAGCATGCCGTCAAATAATCGACATAAATCAAGTATAGTTCTTGGTGGTTTTCTTTCCATCTGTTGCAATCGTTCCATAAAGGGTTGAAGCGGTGGTGGGATAGAGTCGGAGACGCGACGGATCAAATAGACGTCCGATTTGGCAAGGATCAGATGACCGTCGTAACCACCAAACGCCGCCATGTAAAGATCTTTGGAAGAGGGACGCCCTCCGTGAGGATGAGTATGAAAGAGATATTTGCCTCTTGCCCGCTTCCGTTTCCATAATCGCTCCGCCTTTGCAGCCCTCACCATTGTCTCGATCCGCATCGTCCCGACATCCACCACTCCCACCCATTCCTCTTCCTCCTGCATCCTTTTTTTTTAAATAGATAAAAAAAGGATTTTAAAAGAATAAATGACGACTCGTGAGGCAAAAGTTGTGGCGGGATTTCTTGGTCAATTATCCCGGGAGGAAAAGAGGAGAAAGGAGGTGAAGAAGAGGATGATGGATCATCTTCCACAATTAAATCAGAACATGACAAAATTGCATATCTCACCTCCATTGACGCGAGAGGGTCTGGAAGAGTTTTTTGGTGCAATCGACATGATGAAGACGAGTCCACCGGGCGAATACCTGACAGTCAAAAATACGAGACGGGCTTTTTTGGTGGCGGTGCTGGCGGCGATGCTATTGTCTTCAACATGGAATGCGAACGAGACGGCGGCTCTTGCACATTCGGCGGCCGCGAAACAAGTGAGGAACACACACGGTGAATTTCTTATAGACGCTCCCATTCGAACGAAAAGGATACTGGAATTGACCATCAAGGAGCACACAGAGGAAATTAGCAAGCTTCCAAAAACCATTGAGGAACGAAAAAAGAAGGAAAGCCGGATCACCAAACAAATCGCAGACATGGGTCAATCCATCCAATCACTCCAAACAGACATTGATGCGGTGGAGCGTTGTATGAAATCAAGCGATTTTTCCACACTACCGCCCGCCATTCGTCGGCAGATGAATCTCTCGCTACTGAAAAACATGCTGGCCGTCGACCACATCGAAATCGATCAACAGGTATTTAAGAAGAGAATCGGTAGTGCAGCGACAGCAATGGCGACCACAAAACAGACACAAAAAGGTACGATGATGCTTCCATCACTGGCGCCTTTGATGAAAAATATGGATGCGGGGACGAGGGCATTGATGGAGGCCAAAGCAGAGGAATGGACACAGAGTTGGGCGCAGACGCCTGCCAATATCCAGCGATTGACCATCATTTCTCAGGCACAATCATTTGTGGATATCAAAAAGGAGACCATGGGGGGCCAGCAACGCCTCGTGGCCTCCAAGAAGGAGGAGCTTGCAGAAACGATTCGTTCGCGAAAGACGGAAGAACACACCTTATCCCGCCTCCATCGAGAGACAAAGACGGCGCGGCAGCAGCTTGTTCGGTCCAATAAGAACATCGGCAAATACAAGAAACAATACGACGACCGTCTTCAGACTCGCCGAAAAGAATGGAAGAGCAAGGTGCCCGAGGGATACAAATACTCGCATGACGAATACACACTGATGGGATACAGTGTGATCATCTTATCCAGCGCCTACGCCATGTTTGATACAACATTTATGAACAATCTCTTACCCAGCGCTATGGAGAAATGGGTTGCTGAAACGATTTATATGTTCTCGGCAGCATCTGGTATAGTGCTGAAAGGACAGGAATTCACATTTGCCAACATGCTGATCAAAATGTCCAATATCAACCTGTCAATCACAAAAGGAATCACGGTGGGACAATACACATGGGACGAAGTTCTTTACCTGGGGATCCTGGTGTTTGCGGTCATGAGGTACTTTGGATACTATGGTGTCCAGGTAATGAAACGTCTTCTAACATGATTTTTCGACAGGTAGGACATGTAAAAGAGACATGAGACCATCGATCCGCACATTCTTTGTGATAGACATTGTTACAGGAACATGGCAGACGCACGCCAGAAGAGGCGACCGATTCCATGCAGATAAGACAATTTTCTTTCGTGGCGGTAATGATGGTATAGGAGGGTTGAATGACTTCCCCACCGAACCATAAAAGACATAGAAGATCCATCATCTTTTCCTTCTTTCGAAATCCAAAGGGGATACCACAACGAGTGAGCGTAGCGCGGATGTCGCTAATGTAAATATTGGTGGCAATATCTCGTAACATATGGCGCGCGCGGGTTCGAAGTGAATGGGTCGTGGAAGGATAGCGACCATAGAATGCGGAAAATACCTCGATCTCATGATCACGGAGCAAATAACGCATCGTCTCCTTCTTACGAGACGGAGACACAGGTCTTTTGAGAAGAAACATACCAATCATGCGCAAAAAATCGGACCGTGCGCGGTACCGCCTCGTGATACCGAGATCCATGGCCTTGTTTCTGCATTCACAGAGCCTCCCACGAAACGCAGCAATCTCCCACGAGAATTGCTGTTGGATCTGGCGCTTCTTGTCGAGAGAAAGGGACGGATCATGGACCACCCCCCGCCACACGGAAATCGTCTCGCAAAACGCCTCCATTTATTTTACAAACAAAAATCCATAAATAAATATTTTTCTCAAAAAAAAAAATATAATTAGCGGTAGACAGGAATCTGATACCCTTCGTAACAGCAGCACATCGAGAAGGGAAAACATAGTGGCCAGCAAATCGTGGTGAGAAGGATAATAGACACCCATCCAACACAATGAAGTTCACGTACGATAGAAGGTGTTAGACAGGTTGTAGGATAAATCATATAGCCAGAGAGCGTTTGTCCAAGGAGTGGTGGAGAGTCCGGCTCCATGATCATGAGACCTTTTCGAGGTAACTCCGAGAAGTACATCCTATTCTTTGAAAATTTTATATTTTTTATTTCCATAAAAAAAAAATGAATCGACTCGTTCTTTATCTGATGGTGATTATTCTTCTTGTATTGGTAGTCGACGTGGTGCGCAGCGGTCAAAGCCATGAATCGTGGATATCGGTGATGGCGCGGCCCGTATTTGAATACAAATTGGGTGATGCGAAAGAATCGAATCCCGAGCCGCGGCTGATCCGAGGATTCCTTTCGGACCAAGAGATCGAGGCCATCATCACTGCAAGCGATACAAAGGGATTTCACGCCTCGTTGATTGAAGACAACAAGGAACAACTGAAAATCCGTAAGAGTGAGACGTGCTGGCTCTATCCCGGCAATAACGAGACCATCCGACGGATTTACGAACGAGCGCGTGCGCTTCCCGAACTGGCCGACGAAGACGAGGATGACCTATCGTTTGAACCATGCCAGATTGTGCGTTACACACCCGGTGGGCATTATTCCACACATTACGACCAGTGCCACGAAAAATCTCCTTATTGCACCAAACAGATTGAGGAGTACAAAGGCCCTCGAAAATGGACGCTGCTCATGTACATCACGGACGATTTTGAAGGAGGCGAGACGTGGTTCCCCATGATCCGAAAATCCTTCCGAGGCAAGAAAGGCGATGCCCTGCTCTTCCACACGCTCACCCCCGACAATCTCCGCGTTCATCCCCACTCACTCCATCAGGGCTCTCCGGTCAAATCTGGCGAGAAACGAATTGCCAATGTCTGGATTCGCACCAAAACCGTTGTCGCATGAAAAAACAAAAGAAAATTAAAATTTTTTTCATTTATGTTGATATAAGAACAAATGAAGAGAAGTTTCACGGTTATTGAGGCCTCGACGATTCACGGAACGGTCAAGGGCGAGAAGAATCTGGGAGGCCATTTTGTGAACAGCACGCCAGTGGCGGCGGCCAAGAAGGCGGCGTCCAAGATCTGTGCCATGTCCAAGATCCATGGACGTTGCACACTCGTAATCACAATCCGTGAGACCACGCGTGAAAGCGCGAATAAAGAGTACACGTACAAAGTCAAGAGGGTGAAGAATGTGCAAAAGATCAAGATCAACGACAAGGAGCTTACCTTCAAGTACAATGTGGTCGCCGAGAGCATGAACAAGCCCAAGACCCACAAGAAATCCAAAAAGAGCAACGTGGTCGAAGAAGTCGTCGTTGTGGAGGCTGTCTAATGATCCAGTCCAATTTTTTTTTATCGTCTCGATAAAAAATGCTAAATCAATCAATCACCTTGTTGCATCTGTAGTTGTTGTTGTTGTTGTCGAGTTTGTTGCATCTGTCCTTCAGCAACCTTATATAGCTGTGTCAATATATCGTCTATCGCAGTATCCACCTCCATATTTGCTCTTTGGATGGCATCCGTCATAGCCACTTTGTTTTGATCCAGAATGGCCTTGATCGTGTAAATGCCTCGAAAAACATTCATTCGAGAGAGCATCGTACAATTGAGTCCCCTCTGACGAGGGAGAGGATAGTATAACACCTCGGCAATTTGATCTGGTAGTAGATCCGATCCAAGTTTCGAAATAGATATTTTTTCTGGTGGTAGACCATCAAACTGAACGAGAATGTTCTTTTGTTGATCCTGTGTTCCATCGATCACCTTACCTTTATATTCAAACCCCTCGGCTTGTTTGTAGATAACTTTCTGCCCTTTTTTGTATGTTCTTTTTTGACGTCTGGATTTTTGTTGTCTCCATTCTGGATTTTCTGTAGAGATATAGATGCCAGGCTTGTCCAACCTTTGATCAATCTTGACGTCATACTCGATGGATGATAATCTTAGTTTTCCACGAACAACAGCATGATCAGGAATTTTAGATGTCTTACAATAACATTCTTCCTTATCCTTATCCTTGATCGTCAATAGCCATTCTTTTGCAGACATATTGTCTTTTATAAACTCTATGTTCATCCATGGTTTTCTCAATCGTTGATAAAGGATATTTACGAATAATTCCACAATCGCCCACGTAAACTCGCCGGACATGCTATGAAGAGAAAGCGTCTTTATCTTGTTAAGTTGAAAGTTCATGCTCTGTCGCAGTCCACCTTCATTGATGGCGGCATTAAAGATTTTAATGGCAATATAGCGACATACCTGACGCATCATCATAGGCACATCCTCTATGGAGGAACAAAGAACAAACACAAGTGCTGCGAAATTAAATACTTGTGTTCCATCCATATTAAATAAAATTTGTAATATCCCAATAATAATATATTTACCTTGCTTAACTTGTTCTCTATATCTTTCCAAAATCTCACTATCGATCTTAATCTCATACTGTGGAAGTAGTGATTGAAATCCCGGTCGTAAAATACGTGGTATCTTGTCCTTAGAGATGAATACATTAATTGCATCAATAATTTTCTTGTGATGTTGGCGTAATTCTTGACTCTGCTTGGCCATCCTCAATGAAACGATGCGTTGATCCAGATCATTTATCTCTTTAACTAATTTTCTCTGTTGTTGTATTGGTATTTTTTTTTGTGTTGTTCCATCTTGTTGATAAAATTTTGATACAATAGACTTACGTTGTTGTTGTAATCGTTGTAATTGTTGTAATGAATCCATTATTTTTATTCTTTATGAAAATAATAAAAATTAGTACAATCACGAACCAACCTCACGTGTTTCATACTGAACATATATAAGAAAATAAATACATTTCTTGTAAAATAGAAGATGCCTCAATTGCAGATCTTGGGCCAGTTTAATACGGGCACGAATCTGTTGTTGCAGATGTTGGAAGGTAATTGTCGGGACGAGGTAGGACGAGAGGTGTATATGAAGGATACGTTGTTTGCATGGAAACACACGCTTCATCGCCGGGTTCAGGTCGAGAATTGTCTTCGGGAAGACAATCGGTATGTCATCATTCTTTACAAGAATGTGTTTGCATGGCTGTACAGCATCGAGAAGTATCCGTACGATGTGATGTTTGATGCGTTGGACGGTCCAGTGTCGATGCAGGGCTATCCCTACAACAATCTATTGGAGCTGTACAATACGTACTACAGAATGTACATGGATTTAATACACCAGTATGGCGAGAAGAAGGTGATATGGATGGATTATCACCGTCTCATCCATCTTCCCACGAGTGCGGACTATATTCAAAAGAAATTGGCAGTGGCGGGATTATCGATTGTGGAGGAAGCACGTATCGGAGAGGTGCTGGGAACAAGTTCCAAGATGCACGGTAAATCAGTGCAGAATTGGGAGGAGGCGATGGAACGTTATCCACGGGTGGTGGAAACGTACCGGGAATATGTAATGTCACGACCTTCTCTAGCGGCATCCTATGAAGAATCCATCGAGCAATTCTTTGAACAATCGGAAGGATCGTGATAAATATGATACGAAAACAAAAGTGATTGGATGGTGGCGGTGGGTTGCCATTCCAATTCGTCCAATTTCTTCTGGCCGATAAAGACGACGGGAGGACAAAATGGATACTCGGGTGAGATTCGCATGCGATAAGTCTTGTCATGGTAGTGAATGTGCATGGACAATGAATTGTAACGGAGAATATGAAATCCATCCCACATCATCCTCTGAACTTCCTTATCGAGCCTTCGATTCCTCCAACGAATATTGCTGATTTGTTTCACAACAACCTCCCACTTTTTTCGAAAGGTGGGATCGAGAAGAAAGATACGACACATAATCTGATTGGAAATCATATATATTTTGTATTTTGGTATGGATAGCATTGAAATTCAATTTTTTTGTTTTTAAGAAAAAGATTGTTCATGAATAAAATTAATCCGCATGGAGGAGTTATTAGATGTTTATCCATTAGATGATCCAGGAACCGTGCTGTATCGTCTGTCTAAAAAAATTGGAGTACCTGCATGGCGACTAAAACTAGAAGAAAGGTTTGTGGAAGTGGCAGTTAAAGAGGAGAGGATGATTCGCTATCGTGACATGACAGAGTTCTACCGTGATCATAAAGAAGATATAACACATTATTTACGATACCATGAAGAGGAAGCGATGGACAAGGAAGAGGCGGACAAGATTGCACTGGAAAAACGAGAGGAAAAGGAGGCAAAAAAACGGGCACAGGTTGTGGAAAGACTTTTCAAAGAGACCGAGATTGCCACTACCAATTGGAAGATTGAGACTCATCTGATGAAATACTCGGTGGAGGACGAGCGTTCTCTGGGTATGATTTTTGACGAGATGGGATTGCCGACGGAATGTTTACTGGCGGTGTTCCATCGAGACTATTTTTGGTGGGGGCAGCACAGCGCGACCTTTTGCAAGCTCCGGAAGCCGATTGATCGGCGATTGTTGGATGTGGGAGTGGATGTGGTTTCGCCTGGTATTTATCTCTACCGCGCCGATGGTCTGTCTCCAATGATCCTCAAGAAGGACGAAACGAGTGATAGAGTCGAGCTCGAAATCGAGGAACGGGAGGGTGACCGTGATCTTTCTCACAAGATGCTGGAGGCGTTGGGAATGCAGAATGGACTGAAATCAACCAAGGATATTGGAATGATGGGTCATTTCTTCTTTCGTGGAATGTTTATCGAGATCCCGTTGTTTCAGGACGCGTGCATGAACGATCCCGTCATTTCCACCTTTTTCTATGTCAACGAGCTGAGGCGTGCCTCCTTTGAGAATGGACTTCCCCTTGCATTCCGTCCTTTTCTTGTGGACTATTTTGGATTGACAGAGAATGCCCAGCGCACCGAAGATGTCACCCTGCGCAATCTTCATCGCCAGACGGGATTCCAGGTCCAGGTCTCCTTGAATGTTCCCATCTCGTCTGGAAAGATTGGTGCATTCTTCTACCTGATGAGTCGTCTGATGGGTCGATTCCAGTCGAAGCGCGAGACATGGTTAGAGGAATATACACGATTCCTTCCCGATCTTTCCACTCAGTTTGAAAAAAGACGAAAGGAGCTCGTCAAGAACAAGAAGGAGGATCGCCCCGAGTATTTTGACAAGTATCCGCGGATGTTTGTGACGAGCTATTACAGTGTGGTCTGTCAGCAGAAGAAGCAGCCGATGCTTCTCACGCAAGAAGATGTGGAAGCACTCCCCGAGGACCAGCGTCACCGTGTGTTCCGATTTCCCAGGGAGACGATCGCGGAGGAATTTCATCCGGAGTATTATTATTGTCCCAACGATGCCTTCCCTCACCCGGGACTGAAAAAGATGGATCTGAAGGGGGGCGACATCCATATCAATGTCGCACCCTGTTGTTTTGGATCGCCACAGGGCGAAAAAACAGAGGATCTGATCCGGAATATCAGGACCAAGGACGCCGAGGACGACGAGGAGGACACAAAACGGCGGAAAAAGCCGACCAAGGACACGAATAACATTATCACGGGAAAATTCCTCATCAAGCAGCCGGATCAAATGGGAACGATACGTCCTCCCTCCATGAGACGGTTTTTGTTGGCACTGGATCCGTTCATGAGTTATTACCGAATCGGTGTGGAGGCCTCGCCCTCGTCGTTATTGGCCTGCCTGATTACAATGAGACGGATGCAGGGCACGAATCCGATCCGAACCGATGTTGTGACGCTGAGACGAAGGATGGCTCGACACGCCGATTGTGCAGAGGCGTGCATGCAGTCGAATCCGGGCATGGATGTGGAGCGCATCCGAAAGGACATGGAGGATCCAGCAGTGTATTTTGATCCGAGGCGTTTCTATCGTGCCATTGAACTCTTTTTCACGATCCGTCTCGTGATCTTTACCAAACCGCCCGAGATGCTCCTGGAAGACGCCGACCTGCTCTTTCCTGATTCCATGCGATCCTACTATTCGGCCACGGTGTCACAATCGTTGCCTGTCGTGATCGTCTTTGAGCACTGGGGAGGCAAGACCAATATTCTTGCAAAACTCCCGTACCCGCATTGCGAGCTCATTGTTCATAAATCGCCGACGGAAGCGGAAATGAAGGCCCATGTGGAGCCCGGTCCGGTGTTCCAGGTTCTGGCTAACCTGCGCTTCCAATTCGATGGGAAGACGCCAATTTATCCATTGATGAACCGGACATGGTTCGCGTCCGCCATTGTCGGACAAACCGTGGACAATTATGGCAAGACGCATGTCTTGCATTTTCGTCACGCGGGAAACATCATCCCCGCCGTGGTCAAGCCTCCCATGCCGATTCTCGATGATATCCCGATCCTTCCTGCGGATTTTGTGCCGATGGAGTTAAAAACGATCCTCCCCTTCTTTCAGCGATTTGAGGAGTGGACCGAGATCCTCCTCCCACCGGGTGATACAACGACGGCATACTTTACGGTTCGTCAATCGAATGTATTTTGGAAGAATTCAGAGGAACAAACCAGTGTCCATTTCACGTTTATGGTCAACGTGCCACAGCGTCCTGATCCAGAGAGCTCGCCGATTCTTCGCATTGGCCAGCCGAATCCTCTGTTTGTTCTTGATGATTCTTCTTCTACAAAAATTGTCCGTACAGAAAAAATCGCCCGATGCCTGTACGACCTCGCCGTCTACCTCTTTTCCGTCTTCCTCCGGCGCCACAAGATCCGTCCTGATTCCACCGATGCCGACACGATTCTGGATTTGTTCCGCCGTGACCACATCATCATCGATCCGTCCCATACTTATCCTTATCCCATCGATCCAGAATCGTCCAGAGGATTCCTTCGCAGTGAGGATATGCTCCGGATGCCTTCCGATCTTTTCTGGCGCCGGGTTCGGTATAATCTAAAATGGATGTTATTCCATCGTTCGGAGATGCTAAAGACGACGGCGATGTTTCCCTCTTTTTATCAGAAAATTACGGATTTCCGTCCCAGTGCTCAATATTATTATTGTGACCTCGATCGTCTCCATTCAGTGTGCCGTCATGCGATCGACCGGCGGTATGAGATCGAGACCAAGGCATTGGAATTCGTTGGCGACGAGATTATGTTTTGGTATCATCCGACCCAATCTCCAGTCCCGCACCCATGTCTCGTATATACCTTTGCGTCCCACGCCCTCTGCCTAGTGGCCATTGTTTACCATCAGCGCCTTGGAATGGTTCCTACGAACGAAGACATTCGTGGAACCACCGCAACCTTTGAGGACATTGTAGGTGATGCGTCGATCTACCAGTGGAAGACGACATCGTGGCGCCTGGTACACGGAGAGGGTGATGTGGACCAACCAAGATATTTTATCCACCAGAAGGAGGGAGAAGAAAAGACGAGACTTTTATTGTAATAGCATCTTATTTTTAGAATGAAAAAATAAGAGGAATTATTCATTGATTACACGCGCATCCTGCTCGGCGAACATTGCGCAGACGTCTCTCGTCGATGTAGCGAGCCGTGGCATTCATGGGAACGATGCGGTCGCGATGTATTCCGGGTTGCAATCCAAAGCGGTTCAACACCTGAGTCCACATGTCGCGCATAGAGAACCTAGAATTTTGTTGGCCGGTGTGATTGGCCGTATCCATACGCAGGGCGTAATAGAACTCGATGAGATTATTCCTGCTGAGTACGGCATTCCCAATGGGATGATTCAGTAAGAATTGCTGATAATTCTGCTTGCAGACGGGACAGGGAAGATAATGATGGAGATTCTCGAGAAGTGCGATGACCGCATCTCGCTGTTCCGCGGGCGGATTTTCGATGGGATACATGACAACCACCATATCCAAGAATTCCCACGCACCACGCCCCCACAATCGCGGATCAATGCTATCCGGTGTAGGTATATTAAAAATATCTCCCATGATGCTTCTATATTAACACAAATTATTTTTATTTTTTTTTTAATCTATCTCGATTCATGTGAGGATAATGTACACAACATCATCCATGGTCTGCCCATGGAGCTTTGTCGTTTTGTCGATTCATGGTAAGAACAAGGTATATAGAGGAGATATTCGCAGAGACCGCGTTCTTTGTAGGTGAGCTCTCCATCATGACGATGGAGACTGGTATCAAGAAGGAAGCTGAAAGAGACTGCGCCTATATACCACCAGAGTTCATCGGTAATGCGATTCGGAAACAACAGGAGCAAGAAGACAAAGACACGGGAGGCGAGGATGGCCAGCGATTCATGATATTCATGAATGGCGTGCCTGGATTGCACCAGAAGCATCGACCCCGCCATCATGGAGAGGAGTGTCGTCTTTTCGGAATGATATATCGTGTAATAGACAAGCGGGACAAACAACATACGACCCATGCTATGGCGCGATGATGGAGAATGAGGAATATAAAAGAAGATATCCATCATTGGACCCAGCACAAACAATATCAACAACATTGAAAAATATTCTTCGAAGCAAAAGAGACACAGAAGAAAATAGGGAAGCGCAAACTCGAACATTTACTATTATGGAGAGAGAGGATGTTAAATCAGATTTCTTCAAAAGAAAAGAATTGAAAATAATCTGTAAAACAGAGAAAAAGAAAGAAAAATGTCCAGACGAAAAAAGCGCAATGAAGAAGAGAATGTATATCCAGAATTATTACAAGCAGCCAATGCATCGTTAGAAGCGTCGGTCGCATTGCCGTTACCTAGGCCTCGAGGTCGTCCCAAAAAAAAGACTTCAGTGGCAGCACCAGCAGCACCAGCACCACCAGCAGTGCCAACAATTATTGCGCCAGCAGCATCAGCACTAGAAGCAGAAGAAGACGGAGACGGAGACGGAGACGGAGACGTGCGACCACCGGATGGTGTGACGCGACAATGTCTTCTTGGAACGGATATCACGAATCTGAATTCGAGGATGGATCCGGACGAAAGCACGATGTTGGAACGCGCCATTGAAATGAGTCGTGTAGAATTCATTGAGGCGTGTGAACGAGAAGCAGTAATGCAAGCCGAGCGAACTGTGCGTGCAGAGCTTCGTCGGTCACTCGCGATTCCACTCTCCAGGCTCCGCATGTGGCGCGATACGCCGTCCATCAATGCCGACGAATTCCTCTTTCTGAATCACATCCTCGATGTATTGCGCTACCGGACGCGATCCGAGGAAGAGGAACATCTCATTGAACCACCCCCGATCGCCGCCAATCATACCACCGCATTTCAAACTTTTGTGACCTCTCTCCAAAAAAGCCGTCTCTATCAACCCCTTGTTTCTTTTTTCATCTAAAGATATACCATTCATGGAAATAAATAAAAAAAAAGATGGCGGTCAAGATTTTTCTAAACATGATTGTGAAGAATGAGTCGAGGATTATCGAGAGGTGTCTGAATGCAGCACAATGGGTGGATGGTGTGGTGATTAGTGATACGGGATCGACGGACAATACGGTGGAATTAATTGAGACGTGGTTAAAGACGAATGACAAGATGGGTGCGGTGGTGCACAATGAGTGGAAGAATTTTGGGCATAATCGGACGGTGGCGATGGAGGAGGGGCGGAAATGGTGCAAGGAGGTGGGCGGTTTGGATCTGTCCGAGGTCTATTTTGTGATGATTGATGCCGATATGGTGTTTCCGGCGATAACGCTCCGTGATCAAATCCATGAAGCGGACATGTGGGATGTTCGTCAACAGAATGCGGCCATTGTTTACAACAACCTGAGAGTGGTGCGCGCGAGCCTTGATGTGGTGTGCAAGTGCCCGACCCATGAGTATTATGATATCCTCACCAAGAATGCGACCCGCAAGACGTATACGGATGTGATTATCGAGGATATCGGAGATGGTGGCGCCAAGAGCGACAAGATTGAGCGCGATATCCGCATGCTGAAAGAAGGGTTGGTGGAGGAGCCAGACAATTGTCGTTACTGGTTTTATCTGGCCAATACCTACCGTGATGCGGGAGATCTGACGAATGCCATCATCGCGTACAACAGACGGATTGAGATTGGGGCATGGTTCGAAGAGAATTATTGTGCACATCTGTACAAGGGAGATTGCCACAAGATGCTCGGACAGGACAAGGAGGCAGTTGCGGTGTGGCTCGATGCCTACCAGTTGGATCCGATGCGTGGAGAGGCGTTGTGGCGTCTTGCCGTTCATTACCGTGTCAAGGCCAAGCATCAGATCGCCATGCTCTTTGTGGAAAAGGGAATGAAGATGGAGCTGCCGACGGAACGAGTGCTTTTTATTGAGAAACAAGTTTATGACTACCAATTTTTGTACGAGATGTGCATCTGTGGCTACTATGCGAATGACAAGACGCGTGGACGGCTTGCGTGCAAGATGCTGCTTGACAAAACAACAATTCCTCCCGGCATCCGCGAATCGGTCACGCGCAACATGGAATTCTATAATGAGTTTAAGGGAACAACAGAGGAAAAGTAAAATATCGTAGACATGGAATCTTCTTTTGCAAGATCACATTGGTTATTGAACAAGGCGCCTTTTGAGAGTATAGAGGAAATGATTGTATATGTGGGTGTGGTGATGGAGAAATTGGTCGAGTCCGAGCCGTCGACGGTGCGATTCAATTGTGAGAGTGCCGATCGTACATTTCTAGTCTCGTCGTTTGACATCCTGCGCGACGAGGAGACGGAGTATTGTATCTTAGTCCGATACAGGGTCTATTATTGCGATTATGCGTATCTGATGGAGACGGAGATTATGGGATTGAAGGACGCGACAGACATTGTTCATGCGGTGTTTCATTGCGTAATCGATATGAAACTATGCAAGGAGTGTTTTGCGCTAACGTCCTCGGATCATCAATTATGTCCGACCTGCATTCCCAATAAGATCAGAGAGGATTACATTAAACTGCATCGAGCTGAGAACGAGGACAAGATGGGCAGTGGAAGCAAGATATGTACCATTTGCATGGAGCCGGTCTGTGTGTCGCGTCTCCGATGTGGTCATTTTTTCCACAGGACATGCCTCATCCGTCTCGGACGATCCCAATGGTACGACGACGATGCCCGGACGATCCGGTGTCCGATGTGCCGCACCATCATCACCCCCGAGGATAAATACGACTTTTTCATGTACTCGCCGCCTACTGCTGCTTCTTCGTAGCGGTAGTGGTAGTCGAACTGCATGTGGATTTGGTTTTGGTAGAATCTTTCTTCTTGCAGTCGGTGCATGTAATCTTCATGAGATCGGGATATGCCCGGTCGAGATTCCCGTATCCAGAGGCGACTATGGGAGCCACTTCGTTCATTGTTTATTTTATTCTAGCAACAAAAGAATAAAAACAATCTAACAAAAAAATAAATTATAAATAAATTCATAATGATTGAAAAAAATATATTTCTTTTATGGCTTCAAGGATGGGATAAAGCTACTTGGTTAAACAAACAAATTGCTGAATCATGGGAAATTAATAACCCTGATTGGAAAATCCACTATATTGATTTTAATAATCTTAAAAATTATGTTGATGATATTGAATACATTTACGATGAAAACAAAAATATAACCTTTCAGGCCAAAAGCGATATCATTCGATTAGCATTGTTAAACAAACATGGTGGAATTTGGGCGGATGCGACAATGCTTTGCATGCAACCATTAAATAATTGGGTTTATGACTCTGTTGAACCTGCCGGAATATGGATGTATCACGGCCATGGTGCAGGACTTTGCAAGGAATTAGGACCTGCCAGCTGGTTTATTGTCTCGAAATCCAATAATTATATGATGCGTGAATGGAAAAAAGCATGTGATTCATTTTGGAAAAATCGAAATAATAATACAGTATATAATTATTTTTGGATGGATTATTTATTTAAAGATCTATTGGAGACTGATCCATTTTTTAAATCTACATGGTTAAAAGTTCCCTATTTATATTGTGAATTGGATGGTCAAAGTCATACGTTACTACATCATGGGATGGAAAAACAAACACCTCATATCAAACAAATGTTTTTAGAGTGTCCCCCGTATGCTTTAAAATTTTGGAAATCATGGAACGACATTTTTCCTGACGTGACTACAGAAGAATGCAAAAATTCCAATGGATACTACGCCATTCAACTTTCAAAAAGAAGAAAAAGATCCGATGATGGAAAAACAATGTTATTCAGCATCATTATCCCCACTCACAAGCGATTTGAAAAATTACAACGAGCGGTCCAGTCTGTCATATCACAATCGTACAACAACAAGCAGATCATTGTGGTGTCCGATTGCTACGACGAAGAGACTGCCAAAATTTGTTCCATGCTTAGGAAAGATGATTTATTTATTATGAAAAGAGATGCCAAAGGACCATGGGAAAGTCGAAATATTGGACTCGAAAACAGCAAAGGAGATGTTGTAATGTTTTTGGATGATGATGATTCATACCATGTCGATTATCTAGAAAAGATTCATCAGGAAATGACAAAAGTTTCATACGAGAATGAAATACTATACTGTAATCACGATATTATTTTTGATGATGACCATGAAAAAAGAGAAGTACGAGATATTAGCAACATCCCATTTAAATTTATGTTTGTCAAAAATTTTATCAATTTAATTGCTATTGCATTTCCTATTCACACCATTAAAGATAAAAGATTCGACACAGATATTATCTATGAAGATTGGGAATTTATTTTGCAGGCCTCGAAGGGGAATAAGATCAGATACGTTCCTATTTGTAGTGGAATAAAATATGAATACACGAATGATAGTCTATGTCGAAATTATAGCACGGAAGAAAACTTGATCAAAAGTTATCGAAAAATTTATCTAAAATATGATCAGGTATGTGATGAGATCCGATCTCTGCGAAAGAAATTGTTTCCTAATTACGATCAACAAGTGAATATTATTAATATTCAGAAGCAACCATTGAATGCATATGTAAAATATAATTTAGATGGAATAAACTCTGTAAATGGGGTATTAAAATGTGTATTTGTATGCTGGTTTGGTGGATACAATAATTATTTGGTAAAAATGTCGGAAAATAGAGCCAGAGCTTTTCAAAGTCTAGTTACCAATATCAATGTCCCTGTTGTCTTCATCAACCATGAAAATTACAAGTCTTTTGAGGTGCCCGGCTATCCATTTCATAAAGCATTCTTATACCTGAGTGCGACACATAAATCCGATTATATGAGGGTCTATATGCTATATCATTACGGGGGAGGGTACCATGATATCAAGTATCGAAATACAGGATGGGAACAAGAATGGGAGAAAGACGATTGGACACTGAATGAGAATATCTGGATGTATGGAAGAACCGAATTACATCCCGATTGGGTAGGTTTTAAACCAGGCGAACCCGACATTCGAAAATATCATAAATCTTTGATAACCACGATGTGTATCATTTCTAAAAAAAAGACACCCTTTCTAAAGGAATTATATGAAAAAGTTCATCAATTATTTGATGAAAAGCTAGATAAACTTGTAAAATATCCGGGCTATGAGTCTGGATATTATGGTGATCGACCTCATGATCCGGTTCCTGAAAATTCCTACCCATTTCAATGGTCAGAGACGAATGCGCATATACATCACGCCTTGATGCTAAAATATAAAGATCATATTAAACACGGATTACCGGATGTGGATTCGACAAAATGGTATCGATAATAAAGATTCATTCGATGCCATCCATCCATTCCTCTGGATCGCCGCCACATCGGATAAAATAGGCGTAGCGGAGAGGATGGATGGCCGCCACCACAAGCTCGTGACGCTGCATTCTTTTCTTACGAAATTCTTGGAGCCATGATGTTTTGCGCCGAATCTCTTTTAAAAAAGGATACTGGACACGACTGAGAACGCGATGAAGGAGACGATTTCTTTTGGTGGATAAAAGATGAACTATTTTGGGATGTTTAATGCTGGAATGGGACATGAAATAAAAATGGGTGCGCGTATCATCCAGTGCATTCATTGGATAGAGGACAATGGCGGGACCATATTCACGATTATCCTTTGTTGAATTCCATATCAATGGATTCAGGTCCGAATATAGATTTCGACCGAGTTGTATCCATTCGTGTTTCCAATCATGGACACGTCGTGTGATAACGGTGGTCCACGGCGACTCGTCTACTTCAAAACACGATAATCCACAGGTCTCATTACGATTGATACTATCATAGAGCATCGTCATGACATCTTCATGTTCTATGGACATAATTTATTTTTTTTCACAAGAATAAAAATCAAATCATTTTTTCTTACAAAAAAATGAAATCGTATTCAAACCGGAGGAAAGAATAAATTAAATTATGGATTCATCATTTATAAAGCATCATTTGCCAGGGGAGGTATACACCGGACCGGAAATTCCTGTGTATCACGACTTCAAGTATCCTCTGGATCATTTCCAGGCATGGGGATGTCGGGCGATCGAGGACGGTGAGAACGTGTTGGTATGTGCGCATACCGGGAGTGGAAAGACGGTATTGGCGCTGTATGCGATTGCGCGGTGCCTGGCGAGAGGAGAAAGGGTGGTGTATGTATCGCCGATCAAGACGCTCTCGAATCAAAAGTACAAAGAGTTTGGGGAGGCATTTGGTGGCGCCTCGGTGGGCATCTTAACAGGAGACATCAAGATCGCGCCCGATGCGCCCTGTTTGATCCTGACGGCCGAGATTTTGAGGAATGCGCTGCTGTTGAAAAAGACGATGGAAGAAGAGAAAGAAAAAGAGACCGAGAAAGCAGCAGCAGTGACTGCGGCATTTTCTATGGAGGGTGTGACATGTGTGGTCCTGGATGAGGTGCATTTCATCAACAACGAGGATCGAGGCCGGATTTGGGAGGAAATCCTTGCGCGCTTAGATCCTTCGATTCGTCTAGTGATGCTCTCGGCCACGCTCTCGGATCCTCTTGATTTTGTGTCGTGGATCGGTCATTTGAAAAAGGTGCCGTGCCATCTCGTCTCGACCGCCAAAAGACCGGTCCCGCTTCGTCATGCACTGTATTGGAACGATCGATTGCATGTCTTTTTACAGGAAGATACATGGAAGCACGGCGTGCTGAATGAGACGTCGCGTGATATAGAAAAACATTATAAAAAGCATCATTGGACATCGGCGTTGTTTTTGGAATGTATCGATTATCTGCAACGTGAAGAATTGACACCGACCACCGTCTTTCTGCTAAATCGCGAGATGGTGGAGAAGCAGGCAAAGGCCATTCGACCCATGCAGACCGATCCCGATGCGCTCGCCCGTATTGAATATTTATGGAATCGACATCTGCATCGCTATGCGTCCATTTACGAGACGACCGCACAATGGAATCTGGTCCGCGATTTGCTTTGGAAAGGCATCGGCATCCATCATTCAGGGATGATTCCTCTGCTCAAAGAGATGGTCGAGATTGTGTACACCGAGGGATTGCTTCCGGTCCTACTGGCCACCGAGACCTTTGCACTGGGGGTGAATGCACCCACCAAGTCCACCGTCTTTACGAATCTGAGCAAATTTGATGGCAAGACCCGCCGAATATTGCACAGCGACGAATACCTACAAATGGCGGGACGAGCGGGACGTCGCGGTCTGGACAAGACGGGGACCGTGGTCCTTCTTCCCCATCCCTATATGCCCTCCGAGGATGCCATCCGCCAGATGGCCACGGCACCACCGAAATCGATTCAGAGCCGTCTTTCGATGGATTTTACGACAGCGATGGGTGGTATCGATGGATTGGAGGGAACACTGTTCTATCGTCAACAAGACCGTGCGGCACCATCACCTTTGATGAAGGAAATGGAGGATATTGCGCCATCGATCCAGTATACACTCGAAGACGAGATTCTTTTCAAGGAACTGTGTGCGTGCGAGGAGGCACTGCGTCCCGATGGATATATTCGACCGAACAAAAAAGTGGAAAAGACGCTCAAGAAGCGGATCTCCGAGATCCGACGGCATCTTTCGGAGGAGACGATTTCTTTTCTGACGAAACATCATGCAGCGATCCGGCGACGAGAGGAAGTCGAGGCACAGACTGTCTTTCATCGCGATCGATGGGGGATGCAGATCGAGAGCATTCATGGTTTTCTTCGAGACGAAGGATTTATGGAAACACGTCGCGGCATCCTCCTTCGCACCATCCACGATGGGAATGCGATTCTTGTCTCTCGACTGCTCGATTCGGATCTGCTGGATTCTTTACCAGCCTCTTCCATGGTGGCGATCCTCTCGCTCTTTGTCGCGGATAAGGAGAAGCAAGATTTGATCTGGAAAGACCTTAAGATTTCCACGGAAGAGGAGACAATCGCAAAAGTGGTGTTTGGATGGGCGGACGAATACCAGAACAAAGAATTGGAGCTTGTGCAAAAATTGCCCTTTGCGTTTTCGACGGATTGGGAGCTGTCCAGAACAATGATGTGGTGCGCCAAAGAATGGTACGAAGGAAGGCCGTGGCACGAGATGGTGATGCATTTTCATGATTTTGAGGGCAATTTTATCAAGAATATTCTTCGTCTCACGAATTTCATCCAATCGGTGTACCAGGCCTGCAGCATCATCCAACATGTTCCCATCCTAACCCAACTCCAAGACATTCAAGTGAAGATGATGCGTGATATTGTTTTGAATGATTCTCTGTACATTCAGAAACTTTAGTAAAACATTATATTACGTATATTGTTCATCGGTCCATCCTGTAGAATTGGATGTATTGAATGTATTAGAATACACTGTATTGCTATCATTCACAATTGTGGTTGGTGGTGTAAACGTATTTGTCGCGCCCGTTGATGTATTATATGGAT
>Ga0114966_10000311_pt1 | contig 47308 bp, 47 predicted proteins | sample M_130207_XF_Meta_FD_87029 | JGI IMG/M metagenome (GOLD analysis project Ga0114966, IMG submission 87029) | Freshwater microbial communities from Lake Montjoie, Canada to study carbon cycling - M_130207_XF_MetaG | ecosystem: Environmental > Aquatic > Freshwater > Lake | place: Lake Montjoie... | reverse complement strand
GGTCCGTGCTCGGCCGAAAGCGAGCAGCAGGTCCATGCGACGGCTGCCGCCGTGCGTCGTGCCGGCGCGAAGATCTTCCGCGGCGGCGCCTTCAAGCCGCGCAGTTCACCCTACTCGTTCCAGGGCCTTGGCGAAGAGGGGCTGCGCCTGCTGCGCGAGGCCTCGACCGCCGAGAACATGGCGTTGGTGTCCGAGGTGATGGACATCAGCCAGATCGATCTGATCGAGCACTACTGCGACATCTTCCAGGTGGGCGCCCGCAACATGCAGAACTTCACGCTGCTGCGGGAACTCGGCCATCGCCGCAAGCCGGTGCTGCTGAAGCGCGGCATCTCGGCGACGATCGAGGAGTGGCTGCTGTCGGCGGAGTACATCCTCAGCGGTGGTAACACCGACGTCATCCTCTGCGAGCGCGGCATCCGCACCTTCGAGACCGCCACACGCAACACCTTCGACGTGTCGGCGATTGCGATGGTGAAGAAGCTGAGTCACCTGCCGGTTGTGGCCGACCCGAGCCACGGGGCCGGACGCCGCGACATGGTGGCGCCGCTGGCCCGTGCCGCCGTCGCCGCCGGCGCCGACGGCCTCATCGTCGAGGTCCACTGCGACCCGGACCACGCGCTGAGCGACGGTGCACAGTCGATGTTCCCAGGGCAGTTCGATCGCCTGATGGCCGAACTCCGCATCATCGCCCCGGCGCTCGGCCGCTCCATCTGCCTCGAAGCGCAGCCGCGCCGAGGGTGGGGAAGCTAGGGAACGTTCAATCGGGAATTGCGGATCGTCAATCTTGATTCACGATTCACGACTTGCGATCGGCGCTGCCAGTTTCACTTTGACGATTGACGATCGAAGATTAGCGATTCCCTGATGGACCTCCCTCTCATCCAGCCACGCCGCGCCGACCTTGGGCCGCCGGTCTTTCCGACGATCGCCATCGTCGGTCTTGGACTGATCGGCGGCTCGATTGCGCTGGCGGCGCGCGAGCGCTGGCCGTCGACGCTCGTCATTGGCGTCGATTGCGTCGACGTGCTCGAGACGGCCATGCGGATGCACGCCATCGACGTGGGTGCCAGCGATCTGCACGTGCTCGCGGGGGCTGATGTGGTCATCCTCGCCGCGCCGGTGAAGCAGAACGTGGCGCTCCTCGCGCAGCTGGCGGAGTATCTCGAACGGCCGGCGGTGGTGACCGACACCGGCAGCACGAAGCGCGAGATGCTGGCGGCCGCAGCCGCGTTGCCCGAGCGGCTCACCTTCGTCGGTGGACATCCGCTCGGTGGCGCCGCAGTCGGCGGTCTCGCACACGCGCGTCCCGACCTGTTCCGCAAGCGCCCGTGGATTCTCACGCCAGCGCCGGGCACGTCGGCGACGGCGGTGGACGCGCTGTCGTCGTTCGTGGCGGCTCTCGGCTCGACGCCGAGCGTGATGCTGGCGGACGAGCACGACCGGGTGCTGGCGTTCCTCAGCCACCTGCCGCAACTCACCGCCAGTGCCCTCATGGGCGTGGTCGGCACGGCCGTAGGCGCAGACGGTCTGGCCCTGGCCGGCCGTGGACTCATCGATACGACCCGTCTGGCGTCGAGCCCCTCGGGCATCTGGCGCGACATCACTGCCAGCAACGCCGACCAGATCGGGCCGGCGCTCGACGCGCTGATCGCCGTACTGCAAAGCCTGCGGGACGACCTGCCGGCAGCAGGCCGCCTTGAAGAGGTGTTCGCCGACGCCGCCGCGTGGCGCCAGCAACTGACGACGCGCTCGACGCTATAATCGGCGCATGAACAAGGTGCTTGCGGGCGCCGAGGCCGCCGTCGCGCTCGTTCCGGACGGAGCCTCCATCCTGATGGGGGGCTTCGGGCTGTGCGGCATCCCCGAAACCCTGATTCAGGCGCTGCACGCGCGCGGCACGCGCGATCTCACCGTCATCAGCAACAATGCCGGCATCGACGACTTCGGCATCGGCATCCTGCTCCGCGCGCGGCAGGTGCGAAAGATGATCGCCACCTACGTCGGTGAGAACAAGGAGTTCGAGCGGCAGTTCCTCACCGGGGAACTGGCGGTCGACCTCGTCCCGCAGGGCACGTTCGCCGAACGGATTCGCGCCGGCGGCGCCGGCATCGGCGGCTTCTTCACCCCGACCGGCTACGGCACCCTTGCCGCCGAGGGGAAGGAAACCCGCATCATCGACGGCCGCCCCTACGTGCTCGAGGCGCCGCTCACCGCCGATTTCGCCTTCGTCAAGGCGTGGAAGGGCGACCGTCACGGTAACCTCGTCTATCGCCGTACGGCGCGCAACTTCAACCCGCTGATGGCGACCGCTGGGCGCATCACCATTGCCGAGGTCGAGGAACTGGTCGAGCCTGGCGCGCTCGACCCCGACGCGATCGTCACCCCTGGCATCTTCGTCAAGCAGGTCATCGTCGGTGCGCACTACGAGAAGCGCATCGAGAAGCGGACGGTGCGCGAGTCATGAGTGGAGTTGCAGACGTGCGCACGCGTATCGTGCGCCGCATCGCCCGCGAACTGAAGGATGGCGACTACGTGAACCTCGGCATCGGTATGCCGACGCTCGTCGCCAACTTCGTCCCGCCCGGCGTGGACATCACCTTGCACTCCGAGAACGGCATGCTCGGCGTCGGCCCCTATCCGCTCGAGCGCGAGGTCGATCCCGACCTGATCAACGCCGGAAAGGAAACGGTCACCGAACGGCCTGGCACGTCGTACTTCAGCAGTGCCGACTCGTTCGCCATGGTGCGCGGCGGACACATCGACCTGACCGTGCTCGGCGCGTTGCAGGTCGACCGTGACGGGAACCTCGCGAACTGGATGATCCCCGGCAAGATGGTGAAGGGGATGGGCGGCGCGATGGACCTGGTCGCCGGTGCGAAGCGCGTCATCATCGCGATGGAGCACACCACGAAGGACGGTGGCCACAAGATCCTCGAGCGCTGCACGCTGCCGTTGACCGGCCTCAAGGTGGTGCAGATGATCGTCACCGACATGGCGGTCATCGACGTCACCGCCGACGGTCTGGTGCTGCGCGAAGTCGCGGCCGACCGGACCCTCGACGAGGTGAAAGCCGCGACCGGTGCGCCGCTGCTGATTCCTGAACAGGTGGGACGCTTTGAATAGGGACTTCGACGTCGTCATTCTCAGCGCGTGCCGCACGGCCATCGGCTCGTTCGGCGGCGCGTTGAAGGATCTGTCGGCTGTGGACCTCGGCGCCGTGGTCGTCCGCGAAGCCATCACCCGCGCGGGCGTCGCGACCGAAGACATCGGCGACGTTATTCTCGGCTGCGTGCTGCAGGCGGGAGCCGGCATGAACGTCGCGCGGCAGGCGGCGCTGAAGGCGGAACTGCCGAACGAGATCCCCGGTGAGACGATCAACCGCGTCTGCGGCTCCGGCCTGCAGAGCGTGGTGCATGCAGTTGAAGCGATACGCGTCGGCTACGTCGACATCGTCGTCGCGGGCGGCACCGAGTCGATGAGCAACGCGCCGTACCTGCTGACGCAGGCGCGGTGGGGCTACCGCATGGGGAACGCCGACGTGCTCGACTCGATGACCAGCGACGGCCTCACCTGCGCCATCAACGCCATTCACATGGGGATCACGGCCGAGGACGTGGCTGCGCGGTTCGGCGTCTCGCGGGAAGACCAGGACGCATTCGCCGCGGAAAGCCAGCGGCGCGCAACGGCAGCCATTGCCGCAGGCGCCTTCGTCACCGAGATCGTCCCGATCAGCCTGAAGCAGAAGAAAGGCGACCCGATCCGCTTCGCGGTCGACGAGTATCCGCGCGCCGGTTCTACCGTCGAGAAGCTCGCCGCGTTGAAGCCGGCCTTCCGCAAGGACGGCACGGTCACGGCAGGCAACGCGTCGGGCATCAACGACGGCGCGGCCGGACTCGTGATCGCGTCTGCCGCGAAGGCCCGTGCGGTCGGCACGCCGCCGCTGGCGCGCATCCTCGGCTATGCCACCACCGGCGTCGATCCGAAGCTGATGGGCATCGGCCCGGTGCCGGCCGTCCGCAAGGCGCTCGATCGCGCTGGCCTGACGCTCGAAGACATCGATCTGTTCGAGTTGAACGAGGCGTTCGCGGCACAGGCGGTCGCGGTGGTGCGTGAACTCCGACTCGACCCGGCGACGGTGAACGTGAACGGCGGCGCCATCGCCCTCGGCCATCCGATTGGCGCCAGCGGCGCCCGCGTCCTCACGACGCTCGTGCATGCCTTGCGGGCGCGCAGGCTGCGCTACGGTGTGGCGTCGCTCTGCATCGGCGGCGGCATGGGCATCGCCGTCGCAGTCGAAGCGTTGTGACCGCCGTCGTCCAGCGCGTGCTGGACGAGGTGCGGGCGCATGCGCGCGACGAGTCGCCGCGCGAGTGCTGCGGCATGCTGGTCGGTTCGTCCGGCCGCATTGTCGACAGCGCCAGGTCCGCCAACCTCGAAGACGGCACCACGCGCTTCCGCATCGATCCACGCGATCACATCCGCGCGATTCGCGACGCCCGGAGCCGGCAGCTCGACGTCATCGGCTTCTACCATTCGCACCCGCGCTCACGCGCCTATCCCTCGGAGACCGACGTGGCCGAAGCTGGCTACGCGGGCGCGATGCACCTGATTGTGGGGGTGGACGAGCGCGGCGCGCTGGAGGCGCGGCTCTTCACGATTGATCGGCTGAGCGTGACGGAGCTGACCTACGACGTCACGACGTAGCTGCCGACCTTCAGGTCGGCGATCGCGTCCGCGTTCTAGAACGGCCCCGAACTCGCGCCCGGCTGCACCAGCAGCGTCGTCGTGCCAGAGCCGAGGATACGGTCCTTGTTCTTCAGGTGGAAGTAGATCTTGTAGCTGCCCTGGCGCCGGAACTGATGCTGCACCGTGTAGCGGCGCTTGATCTGACTCTTGCCGGCGTCGTAGGGCTCGCAGTCGGTGGTCGACTCCGAGCTCGTGTCGTCACCCCAATCCCACTCGATGCCGGCGCAGTAGTACTCCTCGAAGTCGTCGGCGCCGCCCTGCAGTTCCGCGGTGAGCGTGATGCGCGCCGGAGCCATCACGACCTGCGGCTGCGCCCGCACCCGGATCTTCGGCCGCTTCGCGTCGTCGTCCTTCGGCTTGTCGTTCTGGAGCGCTGCCATGGGAAGCGCCGCGAGGCACAGGGCGAGCCCGGTGGCGGCGGTCGTCGTGAACCGGTGTCGCAGGATGAACATGCCGCTCCTCGGAGGGGGAACCGGAACTCTGCCGGGCATTGTATCGGCCCCGAACGGGCGCAGCAACCGCGATCCGGGGATAATGAAGGCGATGCCCGCTTTCCAGACGCCACCCATCGCCTGCCGTTTCGGCTCCCTGCTGACCGTTGCGGTCGAGCTGCTGGTGCTGCCGTGGTTCGAAGGGCAGACGGCCAGTTCGTTCGACGGCCTCGATGCCGCGACCGCAGGAGAGATTGAGCGGGCGCTGGCATCGGGCGAGTTCACCGGTCGCCCCTACGAGCTGTTCGTCACGCCGCTCGTCGCGCCGGGGTGGAGCGCACGGCGTGTGGCGCTCATCGGTGCGGGCAAAGAACCGGCGTTCACCGCCGGGCTGGCGCGCCGGCTCGCCACAGCGGCGGGCCTCGCGGCACGCGCGCGCCGCGTCGGCACGCTCGGCTTTGTGATGCGGCCAGGGCAGGCGGCGCCTTCAGGCGACGTCGACGTCGCCGGCTTCTCGCAGTCGATCGCCGAAGGGCTCGTGCTGTCCGAGTTCAGCGGCACCACCTACCAGACCACCGAGCCGACGCTCGGACCCGCGCCCGCCTTCACCATCGTCATTCCCGAGCTGCGCGACTCATCACCCGAAAGCCCGGCCCGCATCGAAGGCGCCATCGCGCGCGGCTCCGTGCTCGGTGAAGCGTCGAACCTGGCGCGGGCGCTGTCGAATGAACCGGGGAACACACTCACGCCGCGCGAGTTCGCGGCGCGTGCCACGCGTCTGGTCAGCGAATCCGGCGCGACGGTGGAGGTGCTCGACGAGACCCAGATCGCGGCGCTCGGCATGGGCATGCTGCTCGGTGTGGCAAAGGGGAGCAGCGAGCCGCCGCGGCTGATGGTGTTCCGTCACAACCCGCCGGAAGCCAAGTCGGGGCCGGTGCTCGCGCTGGTCGGCAAGGGGATTACGTTCGACACCGGCGGCATCTCGATCAAGTCGGCCGACGGCATGGAGAAGATGAAGGACGACATGGCGGGCGGCGCCGCCGTCGTCTGCGCCATGCGCGCCATCGCGAAGCTGAATGCGCCGATCCGCGTCATCGGCATCGTCCCCGCTACCGAGAACATGCCTGGCGGCCGCGCGATGAAGCCGGGTGACATTCTCACGAGTGCCGAAGGCAAGACGGTGGAAGTGATCAATACCGACGCCGAAGGGCGCCTGGTGCTCGGCGACGCGCTCTGGTATGCGCGGCAACTCGGCGCCACGCACCTGGTCGACGTCGCGACGCTCACCGGCGGCATGCTCGTCGCCCTCGGCCGGACGACGAGCGGCCTCTTCGGCACGCCCGACTGGTGGGTGGAGCAGGTACGCCGCACCGGCGACCGCGCCGGCGACCGCATGTGGCAACTGCCGCTGTTCGACGACTATCGCGAGCAACTGAAGAGCGAGATCGCCGACATGATCAACAGCGCCGGCCGTCCCGCGACCTCGATTACCGCGGCGATGTTCCTGCAGGAGTTCACGGGCGGCCTGCCGTGGGCCCACATCGACATCGCCGCCACCGCCTGGGCTGATGATGCGAAGCCGTTCATGCCGAAGGGCGCCACGGGCGTGGCGGTACGGACACTGGTGGAACTGGCCTTCTCCTCGGACACATGGAAATGATGATGTTCGCACTGCAGCAGCAGCCGCCCGCGCAAGGCTTCATGGTGAAGATCATGCAGCCGCCGAGCGATATCGAGGGACTCGCCGACGTGTTGCTCGGTTCGCTGGGGTTGGTGGGACTGCTGGTGGTCAGCGCCCTGGTCCTGGCCGGACTGTTCGCCGGTGGGCTCTACGTGTATCGCCTGAAATGCGCCGACCCGTTTCCGTCGGCCTCCGAGCAGCGCCCTGGCGACGGCGGCCCGGCCGGCAGCATCACGCGCTGATCAGTTCTGCTGCTGCGCGACGGCCGGCACCCGCTTCAGCGAGTTCTGGTATTCGCGCACACTGTCGAAGAGCGCCTGCGCGATCTTCTGCCGGTAGCTCGACCCCTTCAGCAGCTTTGCTTCCTGCGGGTTCGTGAGGAACGAAATCTCCGCCAGGACGCTCGGCATCGACGCGCCAATGAGCACGACGAATGGCGCCTGCTTCACACCCAGGTCCTTCAGCGTCTTGTTCGCCGACTTCAGCGAATCGATCATCTCGCGCTGCACGTAGGTGGCGAAGTCGCGCGATTCGTCCCGCTTGCTGTTCAGCGCAATCGCCTTCACCACGTCCTGCAGCGCACCCATGGTTTGCGCCGACGTCGCGTTCTCGCGGGCCGCCACGGCGGCGGCATTCTGGTTCGACGCGAAGTTCAGGAAGTAGGTCTCGACGCCGCGTGCTGCCGGCAACGTGCTGGCGTTGGCGTGGATGGAGAGGAACAGATCGGCATTCTCGCGGTTGGCGATCGCCGTGCGCTCCTGCAGCGGGATGAAGGCGTTCTCTCGGCGCGTCAGCACCACGTCAACGCCAGGCAGCTTCGCCAGCAGCTTTTCGAGGCGCAGCGCCACGTCGAGGACGAGTTCCGCCTCAGTGATGTCGCCGGCTTGCGCGCCAGGGTCGTGACCGCCGTGGCCCGGGTCGATGACGATGCGCGACACGCCGAGTCCGAGCTGGCGTGCGAGCGACAGCCCGCCCGCCACGTTGCGCGCCGGCGGCGCGGGGGGCATCGCGGCCACAGGCTTCGGCGCGACGACCGGCGCCGCCGCCACCGCGGGCATCGCGTCGGCCGGTACCGACAGGCTGCCGACCGGCAGCGTCGAGAGTGATGCGACCCGTCGCGAGCCCAGTGCGGGTGGTGCCGCAAGCAAGTCGAGGTTCATCGAGGTGACCGGCGCCACCGGAGCTATCGAGGCCACCGGCTTCTGGCGCAGGCAATCGATGACCAGCCGGTACGGGCTGTAGAGCGGATAGACGCTGTAGCTGGAGACGCCCGCCGCTTCGAGCACCACGCGCGTGATGCTGTTCGCCTGGCGGCCGATGCGAATCTGCCGCACGACGTCGGTGTCGGCATCGAACCGGAGCGTCTGGTCGATCAGTGCGGGGTTAGCGCGGGTCGACGGCAGATCGATGAAGACCCGGTTCGGGTTGTCGAGCCGCTCGTCGTGGAACCCGATCTCCGCATCGAGCTCGATCACCACCCGCACGACGTCCTTGAGCACCGCGCGCCGAATCGCCTTCACGTTCACCAGCGTTGACGTCGACGCCGGCGCCGCTGCGGCTGGCGTGATGGCGGCCCGGAGCGGACGCACGGTGGGTGTGACGGTGGCTGACGCCATTGGCGCCGTGGTGGCTGGGGGGACGCTGGAGTTGCGGGTCGCCGGGTGTGCGTTCAGCCAGGCCATCGGTTCGGGCGTCTGCGTCGCGAACTTGCTGGTCGGGTATTCCGACGTGAGCAACTGGAACAGACGCAACGCCACCGTGCGTTCGCGCGCCTCACCGAAGATATCGAACGCGTCGCGTGCCAGTGTGGCCGCACGCCACAGCGCATCGTCGCAGAAGCCGCTGGTCGGGTGCTGCCGGACCACCTGTTCGTAGTCGGCCACCACCGTGCGCACCGCCTTCAGCAGCGTCGGCTGCGGCGCCGGCGCGGCGAGCGCCTTGCGGACGGCGAGTTCCTTGGCGGACGCGTCGGCGAAGAGGGCGTCGGCAGGGCGCACCACGACTGCGGCGCTCTGGGCGAGCACCGGGCCAGGCGCCGCGCCGGCCAGCACGGCGACCATCGCCGCCAGCGTGCGAAAGCGTGCGAATCCCGTCATCGCAGTTGCGCGTCCACCTCGTCGAAGTACGACTTGTCCACGAGCACCTCGCGCGGCTTGCCGCCGGCCGATGGGGAGACGAGCCCTTCGGCTTCCATCATGTCGACGAGTCGGGCTGCACGGCTGAAGCCGATGCGGAGCCGGCGCTGCAGGAAGGAGATGGACGCCTGACCGCTCGATACGATGATCCGGGCGGCCTCGTCGTAGAGGTCGTCCTTCTCCATGTCGATACCGCTCACGGCGTCGGACTTCTCCTCGGCGGTGATCATCTCGTTGTAGTTCGGCTTACCCTGCTTGCGCAGGAAGCTGGCGAGCCGCGCGCTTTCCTGTTCGGAGATGTAGGGGCCGTGCAGGCGGATGGAGCGCGACGAGGCCGGCGGCAGGAAGAGCATGTCGCCGCGGCCGAGCAGTTGCTCGGCGCCGTTGCCGTCGAGGATGGTGCGCGAGTCGATCTTTGACGCGACGCGGAACGAGATGCGCGACGGCATGTTGGCCTTGATGAGGCCGGTGATGACGTCGACCGACGGACGCTGCGTCGCGAGGATCAGGTGGATGCCGACCGCACGCGCCATCTGGGCGAGACGGCAGATCGACTGTTCCACTTCGTTGCCAGCCACCATCATCAGGTCGGCGAGTTCGTCGATGAGCACGATGATCATCGGCAGCGGCTTCGGGTACTCGCCACCTGCCTTCGGCGTGCGCTTCTCGGCAATCGCCTGGTGGATGTTGCGGTTGTACTGCTCGAGGTTACGGACGCCTTCGGCAGCGAGCGTCTTGTAGCGCTCTTCCATCTCGCGCACCGCCCAGCGGAGCGCGTTCGCGGCCTGCTTCGGGTCGACGACGACCGGCGTCAGCAGGTGTGGGATGTCCTCGTACATGCCGAGTTCGAGTCGCTTCGGGTCCACCATGATCAACCGCACATCGTCTGGCGTGGCGCGGTAGAGGATGCTGGTGAGCATCGAGTTGATGCCAACCGACTTGCCGGTGCCGGTGGAGCCGGCAATGAGCAGGTGCGGCATGGCGGCGAGGTCGGCGATATAGGGGTCGCCGTGAATGGTCTTGCCGAGCGCGATCGGCAGCTTTGCCGTCGTGTTCGCGTAGGCGTCCGACTCGAGCAGGTCGCGCAGCGAGATCTGGGCGCGCTGGCTGTTCGGAATCTGGATGCCGACGGTCGACTTGCCGGGGATGCGGTCGATCAGTACCGACTCGGCCTGCATCGCGAGGCAGAGGTCGTCGGCCAGGCCAGTGACCTTCGAGTACTTCACGCCGGCTTCCGGCTTGAACTCGTAGGTGGTGACGACCGGACCCGGGTGAATCTGGGTGACCGCGCCCTCGACCGAGAACTCGCGGCACTTCTCCTCGAGGAAGCGTGCACTCGACATCAACTCGCGCTCGTCGACCTTGCGCTCCGTCTTCGGCGCGTCGAGCAGCGCCATCGGCGGGAGCATGTAGTCGCCGACGCGGCGCTCGGCGGGCGCCTTGGTCATCGGTTCCGAGTCCGTGAGCGGCAGCGGGGGCGTCGGCATGACCGGGCGCGGTCGCGGCGGCGCGACGACCGCCTTGGGCGCCGGGGCCTGGGCTGGTGTGCCGGTAGCCGCCTGCTCGCCAGCGTCGGCCGCACTGCGGCGGCGGTTGGCCTTGGCACCGGCTTCGGCCATTTCTTTCACGGCCGCCGCGTCGGCGCCAGCCTTCTTCGTGTGCTTGGCGATGACGTCGCGCCGCTGTTTCTCGCGCTGGCGCTCCTCGTTCCACTCGCGCAGACTGGAGAACACCTTCGTGCCGCCGTCGCCGGCCGCGCTGAAGATGGAGGCGAACGCCCGCCCGAAGGAGAACTGCGTCGAGACGATCACCGAGATAACGATGATGGCGAGCAGGATGATCATCGACCCGGTATTGCCCAGGTTCGACGTCATCTGTTCGGCGAGCCAGCGGCCGATGCAACCGCCGCCGGTGTTCGATGCGATGCCCGCGACGCTGGTGCCGGGGAGGATCATGCTCAGCGACGTGCCGACGCACATGAACAGCAGCGTCGAGCCAAAGAGCTTCGTGCCGACGGCATCCACTGCGCGGCACCAGAAGTAGTTCCACCCGACGACGATGAGGGCCGCCGGCACGACGAAGGCGGTGTAGCCGACGAGTTGGAACGACACTTCCGCCAGGAAGGCACCGACACGGCCGGCGAAGTTCGCGGTGTCGCCGCCGACGCCGACCGTGATGAACCACACCGGGTCCGACGGGTCATAGCTCGCCAACGCCACGATCCAGAAGAGCGCAGCGGCGAAGAGTGCAACGCCCACGAACTCGCTGAGCCGGCGAGAAATGGTGGATCCCTTCACAGTCTCAAATCTCCATGATGACCGGCAGCACGAACGGCCTCCGGCCCGAGCGCTTGCGGAAGAACCGGCGGAGCTCGACGCGCAGTTTCTCCTTGATGATCCCCGGGTCGGTCCGCTCCTCGAGGCTGGCGTTGGCGATGACTTCTGCCAGCACGCGCGCGCCGTCGGCGAGCAGCGCTTCGCTGTTCTCCATCACGAACCCGCGCGTGATGATGTCGGGCACCCCTTCGAGCATTCCGGTCTGCTTGTTGATGGCCACCACCGGCACCACGAGGCCGTCCTCGGCCAGGTGCCGGCGGTCGCGCAGCACCTCGTCGCCGATCTCGCCCGTCAGCGTGCCGTCGATCAGCACGCGGCCCACCGGCGCCTTGCCGGCGATGCGGGCCCCGGCCTCGTCGACCGTAACGATGTCGCCGTTCTCGATGAGCAGGATCTCCGGATGCGGATCGCGCCCGGCGAACACCCGCTTCGCCACCCGCGCGTGGAGGGACAGTTGCCGGAACTCACCATGGACCGGAATGAAGTACCGCGGCTTCACAAGCGACAGGACGAGCTTGAGTTCCTCTTCACTGCCGTGCCCCGACACGTGCACGTGCTTCGTGCCCTCGTGAATGACCGTGGCGCCACGCCGGGCGAGATGATTCATCACGCGGCCGATGGATTTTTCATTGCCCGGAATGGCGCGGGCGGAGATGACAACGGTGTCATCCTCCGTCAACTTGACGTAGCGGTGGTCGTCTACCGCAATGCGCGACAACGCCGACATCGGTTCGCCCTGCGACCCCGTGGTGAGGCAGAGGACGTCCTGCTGCGGGAAGTTGCCGATCTCCGAGTCGCGGATCTGCATGCCGGCGGGAATCCGCAGGTAGCCGAGGCGCTGCGCGATCTCGGAGTTCTGGGTCATGCCGCGACCGACGAACGCCACCTTCCGCTCGAACTGCGCGGCGAGGTCCACCACGATCTGCATGCGGTAGATGCTCGACGAGAAGGCCGAGACGATCAGCCGCCCGCTGGCGCTGGTAAAGATCTCCTCGAACGCGTCGATGACTTCCGTCTCCGACCCGGTGAAGCCGCGACGGTCGACGTTCGTACTGTCGGCCAGCAGCATCAAGACACCCTGCGTGCCGAGTTCCGCGAACCGGTGCAGGTCGAAGTGCTCGCCGTCGATCGGGGTCTGGTCGATCTTGAAGTCGCCGGTGTGCAGGATGACGCCGAGCGGTGTGTGGATCGCCAGCGCCACGCAGTCCGGCATGCTGTGCGTCACGCGGATGAACTCGATCTCGAACGGCCCGACCGTGACGCGCTGGCGTGGCCGCACCGAGACGGTCGGCGTGTCCTCCAGCCCGTGTTCCTTCAGCTTCTGTTCGACCATCGCCAGCGTCAGCGGCGTACCGATGATCGGCCCGGCGATGTAGGGCACCACGTGCGGCACCGCGCCGATGTGGTCCTCATGGCCGTGCGTCAGCACGAGCGCGGCAGCGCGGCCTTTCTGTTGCAGATAGGTGAGGTCCGGGATGATCCGGTCGACACCCAGCAGTTCGGGGTCCGGAAACATGACGCCGGCATCGATCACGATGGTTGTCTCACCCCAGGTGAGAGCCAGCATGTTCATGCCGAATTCGCCGAGACCGCCGAGCGGAACGATTTCGAGCATTCGTGAACTTATGAGACACACCGCCGCTCGCATCGCCCCTGGCGGGACGTTGTCGGTCGTCGGGAGCCGCCGGTGGGGCAGCTCGATCAGGCTGCCGGGTGCGCCTGAAACAAGAAGGCGGGTTGTGCCGACAAAATGCGTCGGGAGAACAAGATAGCTGGAAAACTATAGCATAGGAATTGGGGCCGGCTGGGCGCGGGTTCCGTGCGCGATCTCGGTGATAGCGTCCGCCAGCCGGCACAACTCGACCCGGCTCAACGTTTCGGGCCGGCGAACCGGATCGATGCCGGTGTCGGCCAGTACCCGGCCGGCCGTGGAGGCGGTCAGACCGCCGTACGCGAGCAGGGCGTTGTTCAAGGTCTTCCGGCGTCGTGAGAAGACGGCGTTGGTGACCGAGGCGAGCACGTGCTCGTCCTGCACTGGCGGCTCGGCGCCGTGGAACAGCAGTCGCACGACGGTGGAGTGCACCTTTGGCGCCGGCCTGAAGGCGCCCGGGGGCAGGTTCAGCAGCCGGGTGACCGCGGCGCGATGCCCGATGAGCACGGCCAGAATGCTGTAGTCGCCGCTGCCGGGCTTCGCCAGCAGCCGGTCGGCCACTTCGCGCTGCAGCATGATCGTGGCGTCGGCCAGCGGCAGGCCGAGCCGCGTCAGGTCGATGAGCCTGAACATGATGGGCGACGCCACGTTGTAGGGCAGGTTGCCGGCCACGCGGAACGAGGTCGCCTCCGGTGCCGCCGCCCGCAGCGCGTCGCGCAGTTCCTCGAACGGCAGCTTCAGGAAGTCGCCCTCGACGATGGTGACGCGCGGGAGTTGTTCGTCGCGCAGCGCCGCCGCGAGGTCGCGGTCGATCTCGCACGCCACGAGGGAACTGGCGGCTTCGGCCAGCGGCCGCGTCAAGGCACCGGGGCCAGGCCCGATCTCGAGGAAGGCATCGGTCGGTTGCGGCGCGATGGCCGCCACCACCTTGCGCGCCCAGACGTCTTCGAGGAAGTTCTGGCCGAAGCGCTTGCGAGGAATCGGCTTGGTGCGGCCGCCGCGGTCAGTCGGCTCGCGCATCGCCCCGCCAATACTCGTTCTCGATGTGTTCGATCTCTTCCTCGCTCAGGCCGAAGTAGTGTCCGATTTCATGGATGAGCGTCTCGCCGATTGAGGCGATGAGGTCGTCTTCGTCTTCAGCTTCGCGTTCGTGCGGTCCCTGGAAGAGGATGATGCGGTCGGGTAGCGTCTCTTGCGCCCACTGCCGTTCGGTGAGAGGCACGCCGGTGTAGAGCCCGAACAGCGTGTCGTCCTCGTCCGCCTCCAGTTCCTCCAGCAGTTCATCGTCGGGCTCGTCCTCGATGACGATGGCGAGGTTCTGCATGGCGTCGCGGAAGCGCGCCGGGATGGTGTGGAGCGCGTCGGCCACGTGCTGTTCGAATTGGGATCGTGTCACTTCGATGTCTTTCCAGGCGTCACCAGGCGCGCGGGTGCGCCCTTGGCTGCGGTCTTCGGTGCGGCCTTTGGGGAGGCGTTCTTCGTGGCCTTCGTGATGGTCTTGCGCTTCGGCTGTGTGATCCCGGGCTTCCGCCCCGCGCCGCGGGCGCCGCGCGCATCGGTCGCGTCGCCCGTGCGCGCGTAGTCGCAATACTCCTGCACCAGACAGGTGGGGCAGAGCGGCTTCGGCTTGCAGACGCGACGGCCGTGCAGGATGAGGCAATCGGAGGCGCGCGTCCAGCGGTCCTTCGGCAGCAGTGCGCACAGGTGCACTTCCACCTTCTCGGCGTCTTCACCCTCGGCCAGGCCAATGCGGTTGGCGACGCGCAGTACGTGGCGATCGACCGGCAGGCCGGGCACCCCGAGCGCGTGCCCGAGCACGACGTTCGCGGTCTTGCGGCCGACGCCAGGCAACTGGACAAGCGCGTCCATATCGGCCGGCACGGCGCCGCCGTGCTGTGCCATCAGCGCGGTGGCCATGCCGATGAGCGACTTCGACTTGGCGCGGAAGAAGCCGGTCGAATGGATCTGCGGCTCGAGCTCCTCGGCCGTGGCCTTTGCAAGGGCGGCCGGCGAGGGATAGCGGGCAAACAGCGCCGGCGTCACCATGTTCACGCGCTGGTCGGTGGACTGCGCGGACAAGATGGTGGCGGTCAGTAGTTCGTAGGCGTTCGTGAAGTGCAGTTCGGTGTCGGCGCCAGGATGCTGCTCGTCGAGCGCATCGAAGATGGCCGTGGCGACGGTCGGTGATTTCATAATGCGAGGTGCGCAGGCGGTGGGTTAGTGGATCGGTCCGCCCTTGTTCCAGCCGACGTTGTTGTACGACTCCGAGTACACACGCATGTGTTCCTGGAGGGCGTTGATCAGGTTCGGGATGAACTGGACCGGGACGACGATGGTGGAGCGGACAGGCGCGCGCACGACGTGCTCCGACTCGGCGTCCCGGATTTCCTTTTCGGACAGCGGCATCACCTCGCAGAAGGTGAGCGTGAAGTCGAACGGCGTGTGCGCGATCGAACAGAAGTTCGAGTAGGTGCGCGGCTTGTCGTTCGGCTCGTCCGCCGGGACGATCGTGAAATTGATCTGCTTGGGCTTGTCGGACATGGTGGTCCGATCCTAGCGGAAGTCAGTACTTTCGCATCACCCCGACCACGACCCCCTGCACCTGCACCTGATCCGCGTCGGCGTAGATCGGCTGCATCGTGGCGTTGGCCGGCTGCAGGCGGATGCGGCCGTTGTCGCGGTAGAACTTCTTCAGGGTGACGTCGGTGCCGCGCAGCAGCGCGATCACCATTTCGCCGTTTTCGGCCGTCTTGCGGTCTTCAACGACGACGAAGTCGCCGTCCTTGATCTGCTCGTCGATCATCGAGGCGCCGCGGACGCGCAGCACGTAAGTGTCGCGCTTGCCGACGAAGTTTTCAGGGACGGCGAAGGTTTCATTCGAGGCGACGGCTTCGATGGGGACGCCGGCGGCGACATAGCCCAGCAGCGGCAGCTCGACGGCGCGGCCGCCGTTGCGTGCCTGCACCATTTCAACCGATCGGCTGCGGTTCCAGGCGCGCTTGATGAACCCCTTCTCCTGCAGGTTCGTGAGGTGCTTGTGCACCGTGGCGAGCGAAGAAAGGCCGAAGCGGCGTCCGATCTCCTCCAGGCTCGGCGCGTAGCCATGCTGCTGGATGAATTCGTTCAGATAATCGAGGATTTCGCGCTGACGTTTCGTGAGCGGGAGCATGCGGGCGCCTCCTGAGCTGACCGGACTATATGCAAAGCAAAAGCGAAGATCAAGCAGGGATGCGCTGTTTGTTCGCCTGGGCGAACCGAGGGTGGAGGATGGGAGGTTGGAGGATGGGAGGTTGGAGATTGGGAGGTTGGAGGTTGGGAGGGGCTGGGGAGCGGGCGGACCACCACCTCCAATCGCTAGCCTCCACCCTCCTATCGATCCGTCAGTAAATAGATCCGCAGATTCCCGTCCGTCTGCCAGAGGTGCAGCTCGGGCACGCCGGGGAGCGCCTCGAGCTGGGCCGGGCGCATCTGGCGGCCGTCGACGAGCACGTGCGTGACGCCGGCGGCGCGCAGGTAGTCGATCGACGCCTGGTCTGGGAACGACGCGAGTTGCTTGACGTGCTCATAGTAGCTGGCCGGCTTGAAGCCGGAGTAGCCGTTCAGCATCGGGTGGAACGTCTGCGTCGAGGCACTCGCCAGCATGAACGGCACGTTCAGGTGGAAGCGCGATGAGTTGTAGAACGGGAAGAACACCAGCACGGCCTTGGACGGCAGCTGCTTCAGCGCGTCGAAAATCGGCGCCGTGCCGTGGTACTCGGTGTAGCCCATCGGCGCGCGCATGGCTTCGCCGTTCACCAGCAGTACGCACGCCAGGCACACCGGCATGGCCACGCGCGGCTGCAGCCGGCGCTGTAGGGCGGCGATGCCGAAGCCGGACAGCATGCCGATGGCGATGAGCGTGAACTGCCCGAAGCGCACGGCGCCGCGAATGCCGGTCAGCAGCGGATAGATGCGGTAGAGCACTCGGTACGGCGGAAACGCCGGACCGAACGACAGCGCGAACGACACCACCGCAATCGCCAGCAGCATCCGCGTCCGCGTGTCGCGCACGCCGAACGACGCGAGCCCGATGCCGGCCAGCACCAGCGCCACGAAGCCGGGGAACAGCGCGTCGCCGTGGAAGTATGGCCGGCTCCACTGCAGGATGTCGAAGTGAATGCGTCCGGCGGCGGCGAAGTAGTCGGTCAGCTCGGCCGACAGCGGCTGTGTCTCGGCCAGCGAGCGCCCGAGCCCCACGGCTGCGCTCGCGTGGTAGTAGGGCAGCAGGAACGGCGTCAGCAGCAGCACGGCCAGCACCGCCGCCAGCAGCAGGTAGCCGGCCACCGCCTTGAATCGTGCGCCGACCCACTCCGTCGGACGCACGAGCGCGGCGGCAGCCAGCGAGAGGCTGCCGAACACCATGACGTACGAGCCGGTCAGCGAGTGCAGCACGAACCAGCCGGCCAACGACAGCGCGTGGCGGAGGCGTGGCTGCGCCAGCAGACGATCGAGCGCCAGCAGGGCGAGCGGGAAGAACTCGACGTGCAGGTCCTGGATCTGCGGCAGCCGCGTCAGCGAGAACGCGTTGAACGCCACCAGCGAGCCACTGCCGATGCCGGCCATCCACGAACCGGTCCAGCGGCGGATGACCAGGCAGGCCGTAAACCCGGTCAGCGCGAAGCCGGCCATCAGCACGAGGTTGTGCACCAGCACCGGGCTGGCGCCGGCCCACAGCAGCGGTGCGCCGAGCATCCCCTGCACGAACAGGTGGTCGGAGTACGACAGCGCGCCAGGTTCCGGATAGAAGATGTTGGCGTCGAACAGGTGGAGCGGGTTGGTGGCGACGGCGTGCGCCACCCACGCCATGATCCACTCGTGCAGCACGAAGTCGCCGTTGTCGTTGCGCGACAACGTGCCAGGCGCCGACGCCAGCGGCCACAGGTGCACCACCGCCAGGCCGATGAACAGCAGCAACACGCCGGCGACGACGCGGGCCGGCAGCTGGTCGCTCGCGGCGTCAGGGCGCGGTGGGGTGAAGCTGGGCATGGAAGGCCACGTCGCGTCTGGCGTAGAGCGTGAAGTTCGGGCCGGGCCGCGTCACGTGCTGCAGGCCGGAGAACGGGACGTAGAACATGTCCTGCTGGTCGTAGACCACGTCGTCCTTCAGCGACACCGCCTTGAAGCTGTTCACCAGCACGTAGTCGCCGGCCAGTAACTCCGTCACCTGGTCCTGCGTCGCGCTCGGCAGCGGCGAGTCCTGCAGCACGATCCAGTCGGGCTGCCCCTCAGCCGGACGGCCGTTGACGTTGAAGCGGCGCCGGCCCCCGTCCCACACCCACTCGACATAGCCGAGCCGCCGGTGGAACTGCGCCAGGCCGTAGCGCGATCCGCTCTGCAGCACCGAACTGCCGGCAGGTACGTGCTGTTCAAACCATTCGGCCACGACGACGCGGTTGTCCGTCTGGCTGACGAGGCGGTCGAAGCGCCAGAGGTTCACTGCCGATGGGCCGATCACGATCGCTCCCAGCACCACCAGCGTCGTCGCGAACACCGCGCGGTGCCAGCGCGCCACGCCCGCACGCGAGCCGAGCCACAGCGCCGCCTGCCAGACGACGTAGGCGGCGGTGAGGCAGAGGAACGGCACGATCGGAATGGTGTAGCGGAAGAACAGCTTCCGCAACGAGCCGGCCAAGGAGTAATACGCCACCGGAAACGCCAGCAGCAGCACGGCCACACCGGGTGTGCGCACCGCGAGCAGCACGCCGCCAGCCAGTCCCGCCCCGAGCAGCGGCAGGCCAAGGCCGTAACGCATCGAGTTCACCAGGTGGTGAATCCAGCCGTTCTCGATACGCAGGTACGGGTCGCCGCTGGTCACCGAGCTCTGCAGATCTTTCATGGCGATCGCGAAGCTCTGGTAGTCGAGCACCACGAACGGAATGCCGACGCCGAATGCCAGCAGATACGGAATGCCGTAGGTGAACAGGCGCGGGTCGCGCGCCGCCTTCAGCCGCTCGTCGGCCAGCATCACGTGCAAGCCGTAGCTGCCGACGATCGGCGCCAGCAGCAGTACCGCGTTGTATTTGGTGGCCGCGCCAAGCCCGCCGAGCAGGCCCGCCACCACGAACTGCGCCTGGCTGCCGTTGCGATGCGCGTCGATCAGCACGCCGACCGACGCGACGATGAAGAAGGTGAGTGCCGTGTCGGTGGTGCCGAAGTGCGAGTCGCGCGCGTGGATGAACGCCAGCGCCATGAACAGCGCGGCGAGCAACGCGGCGCTGTCGCCCCACAGCCGGCGGCCGATGCGGAACACCACCAGCACCGTGGCGGTGCCAAAAGTGGCGGCCATGGCGCGCGAGATCAAGAAGAACGGCGCCCAGTCCATGGGCCAACTCGCCACCATGTCGGCCAGCGAGTGGAACGCGCCGGTGGCAGCACCCCACACGAAGTAGCCCGTGTAGAGCACGGACAGCGTGCCGATGTAGAGCCACGGGTAGTCGTAGAACCGCGGCATCTTCCCCGACAGCATCGTCCGCGCCGCCTCGATGATGTGGGTTTCATCGGGGCGCGCCTGCGTGTGCGGCAGGCCGAAGCCGATTCCCCAGAAGCGGAGGACGGCAGCGACGCACACGATGACGCCGAGTGCGAGGAACACCCAGCGGCGGCGAGTGCGGTCAGTCATGCCGTCTGGAGCGCGAGGATAGGGGCCGGATTGCATGGAGGGCGAGCGAATCTTAGCACTCGCCAGAGGGCAGATTCCAGCTACGCGTTCTCTCCGTGCGCCTGCCGATTGCCCTCCCCGACGCCACATCCGGGCCGTTTGACGTCGTCACGGTCGGCCTGAGTGGAAGACGTGCTCACCTACGCGAACGCTGTGGCCGCGCTGAACTGCCGCGCGCTCGGCGCGCGGGGCGGCCTGCCGACACCGGCGGAGGTGGACGCGATGCTGCTGTCCGGCCCCCGGTCGTAATGCTAGATTCATAGGTAAGTGACCGACCAGCAGCCGCTGCCCATCGAAGACCTGCTCGCCCGCCTCGAGCGCGAGCGCCTCGACGCCGATCGTCTCTACCAGGCCGCGCTCACGGCCCTCGACCAGGCGCTGCAGACCGTGCCGGCGCTGCCGCAGGCGCCGCCAGCGTACGACGCGTCGCGGTTGCCCGACGTGAACGCCGCCTGGCAGACGCTGCCGCAGGGCGCGCCCGAGTTCAACTCGTCGTGGAAGGGGCGGCTCGGCCGCTTCATCTGGCGGCTTGTCGGTCCGGCGCTGGAGTCGCAGCAGCAGTTCAACAGTGCCGTCGCCGACCACCTGAATCGCAACGTCGCCCTGCATGAGCAGACCAGCGCCGCCGTCGCCGCGCTCGTCGGCACCGCCCGCGAGCAACTGCAGGCGCTGGTGCGTTTCGAGTCGCTGCTGATTCAGTACCTGCAAACCATCACTGTGTACGTGGACAGCAAGGACCGCAGCATGGGCGGCGCCGAGATCCGCCAGCGCCTGGCGCTGACCGAACAGCGCCTGCTGGCCCTGAAGCGCGACCTCGACAAGGTGGCGGCGACGCCGGCGAAGTTGTCCGAGCCGAACCGAGCCCCGACCAACGACCAACGACCAACGACCAACGACCATCTGGCGTTCACCGGAACCGTCGACTCCCTCACCTACGTCGCCTTCGAGGACGAGTTCCGCGGCAAGAAGGCAGACATCCGCAAGCGCGTGGAAGACTACGTGCCGATCTTCGCCGGCGCCTCGAACGTGCTCGACGTCGGCTGCGGACGCGGTGAACTGCTCGACGCGCTGAGGGAAAGCGGCGTCACCTCGCTGCGCGGCGTGGACGTCAGTCCGGCGATGGTCGACATCTGCCGCGGCCGTGGTTTCAACGTGGAACTTGGCGATGCGCTCGGCTACGTCGGGGCGCAGCCCGACGGCAGTCTCGGCGGGCTCATCGCCATCCAGGTGGTGGAGCACTTCACGCCGGCCTATCTCACGCGTTTCCTCGAAGCGGCGTATCACGCCCTGGCGCCCGGCGCGCCGATCGTGCTCGAGACGATCAACCCGAACTGCTGGATGGCGTTCTTCGAGACCTACATCCGCGATCTGACGCACCAGCAGCCGCTGCATCCCGACACGTTGCGGCACCTGGTACAGGCCAGCGGCTTCTCGAACGTCGATGTGCAGTTCCGGGCACCGGTGTCCGAGGACGACCGGTTGGCGCGGGTCGAACTGCCGTCCGAGTTCTTTGCCCCCGGCGTGGCGCCGGTCGTGGACGCGCTGAACGACCACGCCAGCAAGCTGAACCGCCGGCTGTTCTCGTCGATGGACTACGTGGTGATCGGCCGCCGTTAAACCTTTGCGGCCACGGCCGGTCTAACGGGACAGCACGGCATGGCTACTCCACTTACTGTGACGCTCAACGGTCGAGCAGATGCGGGCTGGAACGTGACGGTGGTGAGGCATGAACCCGAGGTTCCCGACCCGGCGCTGCAGGCGCTGACCGAACCCGACCTGATTGCCGCCGCTCTCGACGGCCGCCCCGGCGCCTTCGACCTTGTCGTCGAACGCCACCGACGGCCTGTGTACCAGATCTGCTACCGCTTCATGGGCAACCATGAAGACGCCAGCGACCTGAGCCAGGACGTGTTCCTGCGCGCCTATCGCGGCCTGAAGGCGTTCAAGGGGAACGCGGCGCTCGGCACCTGGCTGCACCGTATTGCCGTGAACACCTGTCTCAACCGCGTCGCGCTGAAGACGCCGAAGGGCGAGCCGCTGGGTGAGACCGAACCCGCCGACACCACCAGCGAGACGCCGACCGAGCGGATGCTGCGCGACGAGCGCGCCGTGCGCGTGCGGGCCGCGGTGGCGAAGCTACCGGCGAAGCAGCGGGCGGCGCTCATCCTGCGCACCTACCAGGAGCAGTCGCACCAGGAAATTGCCGACGCACTCGGCACCTCGGTCGGCGCCGCGAAGGCGAACGTCTTCCACGCGCTGCAGAACCTGAAGAAGCTGCTGGGGGAGTTGTCGCCATGACCCACCTGTCTCCAGATACCTTCGTCGACCTGCTCGACGGCACGCTTGCCGAGGAGACCGTGCCGCACCTCGCGACGTGCGCCAGCTGCCGGCAGCAACTGGCCGAACTGCGCGGCACCTGGCAGGCGGCCGCGGCTGTGGACGTGCCCGAGCCGTCGCCGCTGTTCTGGGATCATCTGTCGGCCCGCGTGCATGACGCCGTCGCGGCGGACGTGCAGCCGCGCGCGCCGTGGTGGCGCATCGACTGGTCGTGGACGTCGGTCGGTCTCGCCGGTGCGGCTGTGGCGGCGCTGGCTCTCGTGGCCTTCTTGCAAGTGCCGCGGCCGGTGGTTCGACCAGGCGGGACATCGGAGCCTGCCGCCGGCGGCGCCGTCGCGTCGCTCGCGGCGCCAGAGCCGGTGGTGTTGCCCGACGATGAGTCGATCGGGTTGATGGCCGACCTGGCCAGCGATCTCGATTGGGACGGCGTGGCCGAACTCGGGCTGGCGCCGGTTGGCGGCGCCGAACGGGCCGCCTCGGAGATGACCGCCGACGAGCGGGTGGAACTGCAGCGCCTGCTGCACGACGCCCTCGCCCCGGCCGGCACGTAGCTGTGGCCTGGCCGTAGCCTTGGCGGAGGCGGTCAGGTCCGCCAAATCGGATAGCACAATGACGATGACCAAACGAATCGCAACCTGCGCGCTCGGACTGGCGCTGCTCACGGCCAGCGCCGCCTCGGCACAGGGGCGGCTGCCGCGCCGCAATGGCCCGCTGGCGCAGGGCGACGGCGTGTCGGCCGGCGAAATCCAGAAGCTGTTCGATGCCTACGTCGTGATGCAGGCGCAGCAGGAACTGCAGCTCTCCGACGAGCAGTATCCGAAGTTTCTGGCCCGCGTGAAGGCGCTGCAGGCCGCGCGGCAGAAGGGGCTGACCGAGCGCGGACGCCTCATCCAGGGCCTGCGACGTCTCGACAACGCGCCGTCGCTCGACGAGCGCGCCGCCCGCGACCAGATGAAGGCGCTGGCCGACATCGACGCCCGCATCGTCACCGAGGTGAGCGACGCCATCGCTGGCATCGACGAGGTGCTCGACGTCCGCCAGCGCATCCGCTTCCGCGTGTTCGAGGAGCAGATGGAACGCCGCAAGTTCGACCTGCTGATGCGGGCCCGACAAGCGAACCGCGCCAGAAACCCGTAGGTGCGGAGGGAGGAGGTTTGAGGTGTGAGGTTAGGAAGTGCAGCCCCAGCCTCCAACCTCCAACCCCCGCCCCCGAGTGGTACACTGCGGGGCGCCCGTGTCTCAGCCCGTGAACGAAGACCCGCTCGACACGCCACTTCAGTTCCTGAAGGGAGTGGGCGATAGGCGTGCGGCCGACCTGGCCCGCGTCGGCCTTCATACCGTCGAACACCTGCTCTTCCGCTTTCCGCTGCGCTACGAAGACCGCAGCCGGATGCTGCCCATCGCCTCGGTGCGTCCGGGCACACGCGCCTCCCTCACCGGCCGGCTTGTCCATGCCGGGCTCCGCACCACGCGGCGCCGCGGCTTCATGATCTTCGAAGCCATCCTCAGCGACGATAGCGGCAGCATCATGCTGACGTGGATGAACCAGAAGTTCCTGGCCAACGTGCTGAAGGCCGGCCAGCACCTCGTTGTCTACGGGCTCGCCGAGATGAAGGGGCACGGCGGCCTGCAGATCACCAACGCCGACTTCGAGATCCTCGATGATGAGGAGGGGGGCGAGACGCTGCACACCGGCCGTATCGTCCCCATCTACGAACGGGCCGGTGCGGTCACGCCCAAGCAGCAGCGGAAACTGGTGTTCGATGCGCTGCATCGCCTGCCGCCCGACATGCGCGATCCGCTGCCCGATGAAGTGCGGCAGCGCCGCGGCTTCCCGACGCGCTACGCCGCGCTGCACGCCACCCACTTCCCGCCATCGGATGTCGACCTCGAGACACTGAATGTCTTCGACTCGCTGGCGCAGCGCCGGCTGAAGTTCGACGAAGCGTTCGAGTTCCAGTTGGGCATCGTCGCGCGTCGTCGTCTGGCGCTCGCGGAACAGAAGGGCGGCACCATCGTGGTGACGCCGCAGATTCGCGAGACCGCGAAGCGGGTGTTGCCGTTCAAGCTGACGCCAGGACAGTTCAACGCGCTGAAGGAGATCGTCGACGACCTGCAGAAGCCGCACCCGATGAATCGGTTGCTGCAGGGCGACGTCGGCGCGGGTAAGACCATCGTCGCGCTGCTCGCCGCCGTGGTGGTGATGGAGAACGGGCTGCAGGTGGCGTTCATGGCGCCCACCGAAATCCTGGCCAAGCAACACTTCGCCACTCTCTCGATGCTGCTGGCGACGTCGCGCTTCCGTGTCGCGCTGCTCACCGGGTCCACGACCGCGGCCACGCGCCGGCAGTACCTCGCCGAAATCCAGAGCGGCGCCATCAACCTCGTCATTGGGACGCATGCGCTGGTGCAGGGCGACGTCCTCTTCCATCGCCTCGGCTTCGTCGTCATCGACGAGCAGCACCGCTTCGGTGTGCTGCAGCGCGCGACGCTGCGCGAGAAGGGGCTGCACCCCGACGCGCTGGTGATGACGGCCACGCCGATTCCGCGCACGCTGGCGCTGGCGATGTTCGGCGATCTCGACTCCTCGTCCATTCGCGACCTTCCGCCAGGACGATTGCCGATCAAGACCCGGATGATTCCGGACGCGCGGCGCGACGAGATGCACGAGTTCGTGCGCAGCGAACTGCAGACCGGACGCCAGGCCTACGTCATCTATCCGCTGGTGGAGGAGTCGGAGAAGCTCGACGTGAAGGCCGCCACCGAGATGTCCGACACACTGCAGCAGCAGGTGTTTCCCGAATTCATTATTGGCCTGCTGCACGGCAAGATGAAAAACGACGCGAAAGACCGCGTGATGACGGCGTTCGCGGCCGGCCAGATTCACCTGCTGGTGTCCACCACGGTCGTCGAGGTCGGCATCGACGTGCCGAACGCCACGGTGATGGTGGTCGAGCACGCAGAACGGTTCGGCCTGTCGCAGATGCACCAACTGCGCGGACGCGTCGGGCGCGGCCAGCATCAGTCGCACTGCCTGCTCGTCTACCAGACGCCAATGTCGGCCGAAGCGAAGGACCGGTTGTCAGCGATGGTGGAGACGACCGACGGCTTCATCATCGCCGAGCGCGATCTGCAGTTGCGCGGTGCGGGCGACTTCTTCGGCACGCGCCAGGCCGGTCTGCCCACCTTCCGGATGATCGACCTCGACCGTGACGGCGGACTGATGGATGAAGCGCTGCAGGAAGCGGAACAGTCGTTCGCGCTCGTCGTTCGTACGTCACACGACATCAGCCAGCTGCTGCGCTCGTGGTCGGTGCGCTTCAGGCTGATGGAGGTGGGGTAGGCGTCATGCGAGTCATTGCTGGCGTGCACAAGGGGAGAACGCTGACGGCGCCCACCTGGGACGGACTGCGGCCCACGTCGGACCGGCTGCGCGAGACGCTGTTCAACGTCATCGCGCCGCGCGTGGCCGGGGCGCGTGTGCTCGACGTCTACGCGGGCACCGGCGCCCTGGGCATTGAGGCGCTCAGCCGCGGCGCCGTGCATGTGACGTTCGTTGACAGCGACCGGCGCGCGCAGGCGCTGATTGCCGAGAACCTCGAGCGGTGCGCGATTTCTGGGGGCTATGCTATTATCCGCGCGTCTGCCAGCCGGGCCGTCGCGGACGTGCGGCGCGGTTCCTCGTTCGTGCCGTTCGACATCGTGCTGCTCGACCCGCCGTACGATCATCCGGTTGCAGAGGCTCTTGCCGGCGTCGACGCGCTCATCGCGCCCGATGGCCTGGTCGTCTTTGAACACGCGAAGCGGTCGCCGGTTCCGGAATCCATTGGCCGCCTGACGCTCACGCGCGACCTTGTGTCGGGCGACAGCGCCCTGGCCTTTTACGCATGCCAACCCTAGCCGTCTACCCAGGTTCCTTCGACCCGCTCACCAACGGGCATGTCGACATCATCACGCGCGGCGCGCGCCTCTTCGACCGCATCATCATCGCCATCCTGATCAACGCGGACAAGACGCCGCTGTTCACGAAGGCCGAGCGGGTGGAGATTGCGTGCGAGGTGTTCAAGCACGTGCCGAACGTCGAGGTCGATACGTTCGACGGCCTGCTGGTCGATTACGTGGAGAAGCGGAAGGCGCAGGTGATCGTGCGCGGCCTGCGGGCCGTGTCCGACTTCGAGTTCGAGTTCCAGATGGCCCTGATGAACCAGCGGTTGAATGGCAAGATCGAGACCGTGTTCATGATGCCGGCGGAGCAGTACACCTACACCAGTTCCCGCCTGATCAAGGAAGTGTTCAGGCTCGGCGGCCGGGTGCACGGGCTGGTGCCGGACATGGTGGAAGAACGTCTCCGCACCAAAATCGCCGCGCGCACGCCCGCCTGATTCCGCGCCACCCTGCATGACCGCACTCGCCGGACGCACCACGCGCATTGCCTCGTCACCGACGATGAAGGTGACGGCGGCTGTCGATCGCCTGCGCCGCGACGGCGTCCAGGTGTGGGACTTTGGTGCGGGTGAACCCGACTTCCCGACGCCGCCCGCGGTCAGCCAGGCGGCGCACGCCGCCATCGACGGCGACTTCACGAAGTACACGCCGGTGGGCGGCACCCTCGAGCTGAAGCGCGCCATCATCGCGCGCTACAAGGCCGACTACGGCGTCGAGTATCGCGAGAACGAAGTCATTGCCTGCGCCGGCGGGAAGCAGGCGCTCTACAACACGGCGCTGACGCTGTTCGATGCCGGCGACGAGGTCATCACGCACGCGCCCGGCTGGCCGACGCTGGTCGAGCAGGTGAAGCTGGCCGATGCCGAGCCGGTGGTAGTGCGGGCGAGGGCAGACGACGGCTTCGCGCTGACCGCACAGCTCTTCCTCGACGCCATCACGCCGCGCACGAAGGGCATCGTCCTCAACTCGCCGTGCAACCCGACCGGCGCGCTGATGACCGAAGACGCGCTCACGGCGCTGGCGAAGGAGACGTCGCGGCGCGGCATCTGGCTGGTCCTCGACCTCTGTTACGAGCAGCTGATCTACGACCCGTCGCCGCACAACCTGCCGGCAGTCATCGAGCGCCACTGCAAGGACCTCGGTGTCATCTGCGGCTCGGCGTCGAAGGCCTACGCCATGACCGGCTGGCGGTCGGGCTGGTCGCTTGGGCCCGCTGCGGCGATTGCCGCGCAGCACGCGCTGCAGAGCCATGCCACCTCAAACGTGTCGTCGATTACCCAGAAGGCGACGGTTGAGGCGCTCACGGGCTCGCAGGAGCCCGTGGCGCAGATGCTGGCCGAGTACCGCAGACGGCGCGACGCGCTGCACGCCTGGCTGACGGCCGATGCGCGGCTCACCATCGTGAAGCCGGCGGGTGCGTTCTACCTGTTCGCCGATGTGAGCGGGGTTCTTGCAGAGGCCGGCTTCGTCTCGTCGCTGGCGTTTGCCGACGCGCTGCTGCACGAAGCCCGCGTGGCGGTCACCCCCGGGGAAGCGTTCGACGCGCCGGGGTTCATCCGCCTGTCGTACGCGACCTCGATGGACACGCTGCGTGAAGGCAGCGTCAGGTTGCTCGAATTCATCGCGCGGCGGTGAAGGAGACGCGTGAGGGTCCGGCTCAAGCCGGACACTACGTGAACCACGCCGTGACAGTCGTGCAGTCGTAGTGTCCGGCTTCAGCCGGACCGTGTCAGCCGTAGTGTCCGGCTTCAGCCGGACCGAAGCATCTCTTCGCCCTGTAGTCGTCAACCTCTAACCATCGACAGAACGTCATGCCTACATCCCAGAAGCGCCAGCCCGGTGGGCGCCCCCCAAACGGACCCTCCACGTCGGACAACGTCGGCAATCAGGCGGACCCCACCGCCGCCACGCCCCCTGAACAGCCGCAGGCGCCGAAGCCGGCCGCGCCCCAGTTGAAGCCTGGCGGCGAGACGCTCAGGCTCACCGACATGAAGGACCTGAGCATCCAGACGCTCACCCAGATTGCGAAGGACAAGAACGTTGTCGGCGCCACCGGCATGCGCAAGCAGGATCTGATCTTCAACATCCTGAAGGCGCAGACCGAGCAGAGCGGGTTCATCTTCTCGGAAGGTGTGCTCGAAGTGCTGCCGGACGGCTTCGGATTCCTGCGCGCGCCCGACTACAACTACCTGCCTGGCCCCGACGACATCTACGTGTCGCCCTCGCAGATTCGCCGCTTCGACCTGCAGACCGGCGACACCATCTCCGGCCAGATCCGTCCGCCGAAGGAAGGCGAGCGCTACTTCGCGCTCATCAAGGTGGAAGCGGTCAACTTCGAGGCGCCCGACCAGGCCCGCGAGAAGCTGTTCTTCGAGAACCTCACGCCGCTCTACCCGCAGGAACGGCTCAAGCTCGAGACGACGACCGAGAACCTCGCCGGCCGCGTCATGGACCTGATGACGCCGATCGGCAAGGGCCAGCGCGGCCTCATCGTCGCACCGCCGAGGACGGGAAAGACGATGCTGCTGCAGAGCATCGCGCAGTCGATTACCACGAACCATCCCGAGGTCTACCTCATCGTGCTGCTCATCGACGAGCGCCCGGAAGAAGTGACCGACATGCAGCGCTCGGTGCAGGGCGAAGTCGTTGCGTCGACCTTCGACGAGCCGGCGCAGCGCCACGTGCAGGTGGCCGAGATGGTCATCGAGAAGGCGAAGCGCCTCGTCGAGCACAAGAAGGATGTGGTCATCCTGCTCGACTCGGTGACGCGTCTCGCGCGTGCCTACAACACCGTGATTCCGCCGTCGGGGAAGGTGCTCTCGGGCGGCTTGGACAGCAACGCGCTGCAGAAGCCGAAGCGCTTCTTCGGCGCGGCGCGCAACATCGAGGAAGGTGGCTCGCTCACCATCATGGCGACCGCGCTGGTCGACACCGGCTCGCGCATGGACGACATCATCTTCGAAGAGTTCAAGGGCACCGGCAACATGGAAATCCACCTCGATCGCAAGCTGGTGGACAAGCGTGTGTTTCCCTCCATCGACATCCAGAAGAGCGGCACGCGCAAGGAGGAACTCCTTATCGCGCGCGAAGATCTGAACCGCATCTGGGTGCTGCGCAAGGTGCTGAATCCGCTGTCGGGCGTCGAAGCCATGGAACTGCTGCTCGACAAGCTGGGGAAGACCCGCACCAACCAGGACTTCCTCTCCGCTATGCAGAAGATGGGATAAGCGCCGCCCCGACCGCACGAAGGGCACGAAGGCCGGACTGGCCTTCGTGCGGTCGTGAGCGTCGTGATGGTAGGCACTGCCTTGTCCACCCGCCCGCCGGTCTTTCCGATCGTCCTCGCCGGTTTCACGGCGTTCCTCGATCTCTACGCCACGCAGCCGTTGCTGCCGCTGCTGATGCGCGTGTTCAACGCGTCGCACTTCGCGGTCAGCCTGACCATCACGGCCGCTACCCTGGCCGTGGCCATTGCTGCGCCGGTCGTTGGTCGCGTCGCCGATCTGGCCGGACGCAAGCGGGTCATTGTCGGCTCGGCGTTCATTCTGGCCGTGGCCACCGCGCTGTGCGCCACCGCCTCGAACCTGCACCAGTTCGTCTTCTGGCGCTTCGTGCAGGGGTTGGTCACGCCAGGCGTGTTCGCCATCACCATCGCCTATATCCACGAGGAGTATCCGGCCTGGTATGCGGGGCGCGCGTCGGCGGCCTACGTGTCGGGCACCGTCATCGGCGGCTTCTGCGGCCGCGCCATGGTGGGGCTGATGGCGTCGTCTGTCGGCTGGAAGACTGCGTTCGTGGTGCTGGCGCTGGTGAACGTGGCTGCGGCTGCCGCGATGGCGAAGTGGCTGCCGCGCGAGCGGGGACGTGTCGCGCATGCACGTCTGTCTGGCGGGCACGGCCGGTCAGTGCGGCGGCTGCTGCAGAACCGACGGTTGTGTGCCACGAATGTCGTCGGCTTCTGCGTGCTGTTCTCGCAGGTGGCGGTGTTCACCTATGTCACGTTCCATCTCGAGGCCGCGCCGTACTTCCTGAGCACCGCGGCGCTCGGCTACCTGTTCATCGTCTACCTGTTCGGTGCCGCCGTGACGCCGATCGCCGGCAGGTGGGTGGATGTGTATGGACACCGCACCGTGCTGGCCCTCGGCATGGCAGTGGGTGGCGCCGGCGCGCTGCTGACGCTGGCCGGGCCGCTGCCGTTCATCGTGGTCGGTCTGGCGCTGGTAGGGAGCGGCGTGTTCATGGCGCACGCCACGGCCAGCAGCTACATCGGCGTGGTCACCTCAGAAGACCGCGGCCTGGCCGTCGGGCTCTACTCGACTGCGTATTACCTTGGCGGCACCCTCGGTGGTTCGCTGCCGTCGCTGTTCTGGGAGAGCGGCGGCTGGCTGGCGTGCGTGCTGCTGGTGATTGCCGTGCAGCTGGCGACGCTGGCGATTGCGATGCGCTTCTGGCGGCCGGCGGCTGCCGCGTAAGCCCAGCGTGAAGAGAGCGTCTTCATGACGCAGAGTCGGCGACCCCCTGCAGAGCGCTCCACCGAACTGTCTGCGACCCTGCTGGGCAACGGGCTACATGCGTAGGGAATCCACGAATCGTCATCCGCATGTGCACAGCGGCACACGTCCCGAATGTCCGAACGGCATTAGGTCTTAGCCGGACCGATTGGCGCTGAGGCACAATAACGCGACACCTGTGGCCCGCTTTCTTCTCCGCCGCCTGCTGCTGACCATCCCTGTGCTGATCGGGGTGGCGACGCTCGTCTTCTCGCTCATTCATCTGGTGCCCGGCGATCCGGTGCAGGCGATGCTGGGCGAGAGCGCGTCGCCGCAGGACGTGGCGCAGCTGCGCACGAAGCTCGGGCTCGACCGGCCGCTGCTCCAGCAGTACGCGTCGTTCGCGCGGGGTGTGGTGCGCGGCGACCTCGGCACCTCGTTGCGCACCAACCAGCCGGTGACCGGCATCATCCTCGAGCGGATGCCGGCGACGATGGAGCTGGCGGCGTCGGCGATGGTGGTGGCGATCCTCTTCTCGATCCCGCTCGGCATCATCGCGGCGGTGGGCAAGGGCACCTACGTCGATCACGTCGCGACGACCGTCTCCCTCATCGGCATCTCGATGCCGACGTTCTGGCTCGGTCCGCTCCTCGCAATCGTGTTCTCGGTGTGGCTCGGCTGGTTCCCGGTGTCGGGCCGTGGCACGGTGGCGAACCTGGTGCTGCCGGCGGTGACGCTCGGTGCGCCGCTCGCCGCGATCCTCGCGCGCATGACTCGCGCCAGCGTCCTCGAAGAACTGCGCGAACTCTATGTGATGGCGGCCCGTGCCCGCGGCGTCTCCGAAGCGCGCGCGGTGTTCGCCCACGCCTTCCGCAACAGCCTCATCCCGATCGTCACGGTCATCGGCCTGCAGTTCGGTTCGGTCCTCACCGGCGCGGTGATTACCGAGACGATCTTCGCGTGGCCAGGTGTGGGCCGCTTGCTGGTGCAGTCGATCAGCGCGCGCGATTATCCGGCGGTGCAGGGCTGCATCCTGCTGATCGCCGTGACCTACGTCTCGATGAACCTGTTCATCGACGTGCTCTACGGCTTCCTCGACCCGCGGATCCGGTACGAATAGCGATGTTGAAGCTGGGAATCGCCATTGTCGGTCTCGCGCTGCTCGGCGCTCTCGTTGGGCCGGCGCTGAGTCCGTTCGACCCGGCGAGCCAGGAACTGGCGCTGCGCCTGGCCACGCCGTCGCTGTTGCATCCGTTCGGGCTCGACGAACTGGGGCGCGACATCCTGGCGCGGGTGCTTGCCGGGGCGCGCATCTCGTTCCTCGTCGGCTTCACCGTCGTCGTGGTCTCGGCGTCGCTCGGTACGATGCTCGGCGCCGTGGCCGGCTACTTCGGCGGACGCATCGACGACCTGATCAGCCGCGTCATCGACATCCTGCTTGCGTTCCCGGGGTTGCTGCTGGCGATTGCGCTGGTGGCGGTGCTGGGGCCGAGCCTGACGAACGTGCTGTTCGCGCTGACGATCATCGGCTGGGTCGGCTATGCGCGGCTGGTGCGCGGCCAGGTGCTGCGGGCGCGCGAGTTCGAGTACGTGCACGCGGCGCGTGCCCTTGGCGCCAGCACGCCGCGTATCCTCTGGAAGCACATCATCCCGACCGCCATCCCCGCCGTCGTCGTGCAGGCGACGCTCGGCATGGCCGGCGCCATCATCGGCGAGGCCTCGCTCAGCTTCCTCGGCCTCGGCGTGCAGCCGCCGACACCAAGCTGGGGGACGATGCTGAATGGGGGGAGAGCGCACATTCTCGATGCGCCGCACCTCACGCTGTTTCCGGGGCTGGCAATTGCCCTGCTGGTGCTGGGTCTGAACTTCCTCGGCGACGGCCTCCGCGACCGCATCGACCCACGGAGCAACGCTTCGCGTTAGTACTCCGTTGTCAGATTCGCCGGCGTTCCCACACCAGCGACGCACTCGGTGTGCGACGCTGGTGCTGTTTCAGATCGACCGCCATTCGTTCCTTCGATGATCGATAACGCCATCGGGAGAAGGACCGAACGACGGCCTTCGAATGTCTGCAACTGCCGGCGCGCTACATTCGCGGCGGCAGTTGCAGCAGGATCTTGCGGACCGACTCGTCGATCCGCGACTCGATCATCGGCTGGTGGTCGATCCCCTCGAGGCTACCTTCCGACCAGCCGCGCCACACCAGCGTGTTCGTCTTCGCATCGACGATGTCGAGCGTGACGGTGCCGGCATCGTAGATGCTCGAGTGGCAGTCCGCGCAGTAGCCGTAGCTGCGGTCGAGGGCGTTCACGTCGATCCGCTGGCTGATGTTCGCGTGGTAGTGGATGACGAGTTGCGCGCTCGTCGCCGACACCTTCTCGAGTCCGCGTTGTTCGAGCACGGCGTCGGCCGATGCCTGCAACCGGCGCAGGAAGAACTCGTTGTTGTCGAGGCGCGGGTCGCCGGTGTTGAACTGCTCGCCGGAGGCCCAGGTGTAGCTGTGGTAGTTCGTGAACGCCATGCCGCGCTCGAGCGACGCGTTCACATGAACGGGCGCGCAGCCGGCGGCCACAAGCGCCGCGGCGGCAATGGCCAGTGTCAGGGTTCGTTGGATGGTTCGCATGGCTGATCTCCAGTCGCGCCGTGGCGCGTCACACAGAAGCCGTCTCGCACACTGTCCGACTCAGGGTCAGATCGACCTGGGGAAGCGTCCGAACATGCGGGTGACCGCCTCCTGGATGCGAGCCTGGAACTTCGTCGGCTTGTCGAGCACGCCGTCGACGCTGTGCTGTGCCCAGCCGCGCCAGATGAGACGGTTGGTGTGTCCGTCGACTACGTCGATAAGGATTGTGCCGACCTCGTTGTCGAGCACCCTCACCGTGCAGTTCTCGTCGTAGCAGGCGCCGAACGACTGATCACCGGTGTTCACGTGCAGTTGTGGCGACAGATTGGCGTGGTAGTGGACGCGCAGGTCTGGCACGTCCCCTTCCATCACCGTCTGCGTGAAGCCGCGGTGTGTCATCTCGCGCTCGACGGCGCCCTGGAAGTGATCGCGGAAGAAGGGATTATCGAGGCGGGCGTCGCTCGCCGGGAGCGCGTCGGGCGGTGCCCACTCCCAGGTCGTGTACTGCGTGAAATCGAGCCCCCGCTCCACATGCGAGCTGACGGTCATGGTCGCGCATCCCGAGACCAGAACCGCCAAACCCGCCATCGCCGGCCACCGTAGAAGTCGCAGCATGACGTCACCTCAATCCGAATCCGGAGTGATTCAGTCCGCACCGTGATGCAGTGCGAAACCGATGCCACTCACAAACATGGATGCAGACGTGCCGCCGATGGTGACGCTGGCGGATTCCCGGTAGGGCGCGAGGCTATTTCCAGCCGGTCGGCTTGCGGGTGAAGCGGGCCGGCAGCGCCGGCTTGGCTTCCGGTTCGGGCTCGGTGTCGCCCGACGCCGCGCGGATCTCCGCTTCCAGTTCATCGTCATTCGGCAGGCCGGAGAGCTGATCGACGAACACCAGCGACTGCTGCGAGGGGATGTCGAACTTCTTGCCGCAGGCCTTGCAGACCACGTCTTCATCGAGGCGAAGCAGGTAGTCCTTCAGCTTCGCAAAGCGGGCGCGGTCACCCTCGTCGGCGCCCGACGGCAGTCGATCCTTCTTCACCCGGCGGACCCAACGCACGCTGTAGTCGTTCGAGCGGCGGCACCTCGGGCAGGGGTATTTGCCCGGTCGCATTTCCTGACGGTCGGTGAAGAAGTCGCGTTCGTCGAGGGACATGACGGAATCGTACCACTAAGGTGCGAGCCGGAAGGCGACGACCTTATTCGGCACCCCGGCGACGCGCTCCTCCGGCGTGGCGCGCACCACACCGTAGATCACGCCGGCATGCGACCGATCCCAGGCGATGCCCTGGCCCCGCACTCCCATCGGCAGCGTTGTCACCAGTTCCAGCACAGAGCCGGCCGCCGGCAGTCGCATGCGATAGAGCTCGCCGAGGTCATGACCGGTCAGATAGAGGAAGCCGTCCGGTCCCCACGACCCGCCTGAATTGCTCATCACGCCGAACTTGTCGAGGATGCTGTGCGGCAGAGACCACGCCTCCAGCATCTGGAACTCCGGCGTGAACTTGATCAACTGCGTGTTCAGCTTGTGGCCGTAGGGGGTCCGGTTCGGGCCGTAGGGCTGGTCGTAGTTGGCGAAGACCATCCACCAGGAGCCGTTATGGAAGTCGACCCACGTCAGTGAACCCCAGTTGATGCCGAAGCTGCGCGTGCCGACGTGCTCGAGCGTCGCCGCATCCCAGATCTCCAGTGAACTGGTCATCGGCCACTGCGGGTAGTTCGAGTGGGCGGCGTAGATCTTCCCGTCGCGCACCATCGCCCCGTCAAGATGGATGAGCGGGCCGCCCGTCTCCTGCACCCGCCGCTTGACCAGCGTGCCGGTCGTCTTGTCGTACTTGGCGATGGTCGTGTTGTCGATGGCGTAGAAGTGACGCGCGTCGACGGCCACCCCCTGTCCCGCCTCGGGAACGGGAAACTCGGCGATGCGGGTGAGCGTGGGCTGGGCGAAGAGGAGGACCGGCGCGATGACCAGGGCGGTCACCGCGCCAACAAGGGGATGAAAGCGATGCACCGGCCGATCTTACAGCCGCGCGAGGGTGCCGCTCTTCGCCGCCTTCGCGATGTGCTCGGCCGCACGGAACGCCAGCGCCTGAATCGTCATGGTCGGATGGTTGCGGCCGCCGGTGACCAGGTTGCTGCCGTCAACGACGAACAGGTTCGGCACGTCGTGCGCGCGGTGGTGCCCGTTTACCACCGAGGTCGTCGGATCGGTGCCCATCCGGCACGAGCCGCGGTTGTGGGCGCTGCCGCGCGCGTCGTTCACCGGTCCGGCCCACACCTTCGTGGCGCCGGCGGCCTGCAGGACGTCGAGCGCCTTCTGCCGGAAGAACTCCATGTTGCGGATGTCGTCAGCATGGCTCTGCGACGTGATGCGCATGGCCGGCAGCCCCCACGCGTCCTTCACGTCCGGGTCGAGATCGACGCGGTTCGTCGCCAGCGGCAACTGCGTGAGGAACGACGTGATGGTCATCTTGTGGTTGGCTTCGTCACGCAGCGCCTGCTTGTAGGCCGCGCCCCAGCGGGCCGTCCCCGGTGACAGGCCGCGCAGGGCGTAGTTGATCGGCGTGTCGAAGCCGCGCGCCGTCATGCGCCCGCCGCCGTAGAAGCCGCGTGCCGGGTCGCTCGGCACGTAGTCGACGATCGCCGCGCCGGTGACAAGCCCCTTGTAGTCGTTCAGCTCGTGCTCGAAGAGGGCGTTCGCACTCACGGTGTTGCCGAGCATCAGGTAGCGCCCGACCACATCGTGGCTGTTGGCGAGTCCGTTCGGGAAGCGCGCACTCTTCGAGAGCAGCAGCAGCCGCGCCGACTCGGTGCCGTTCGCCGACAGGATGACCGCCTTCGCGCGTTGCCGCACCGCGCGCTTCTCGGCGTCGAAGTAGACCACGCCCGTGCACGCCCCCGCGGCGTCGACCGAGATCTCGTGGACGTACGAGCGCGCGCGAATCTCGCAGCGGCCGGTCTTCTCGGCCTGCGGCAGCATGGTGACGGCGGAACTGGAGCGCGCCTTCACGTGGCAGCCGAAGCCCGAGCACATGCCGCAGTTCACGCAGCCGCTGCGTCCCTGGTAGTCCTTCGAGAGCACCGCCAGCGGGCCGCGCACGACGGTGAGCCCGAGTTTCGAGGCCCCCGTCTTCATCAGCGCGCCAGACGCCTTCAGCGCGACCGGCGGCACCGGGTAGTCCTTCGACATCGGCGCCACGAACGGCGAGTCGACGCGCATGCCGGAGATGCCCATCTCCCACTCGGCCTGGACGTAGTACGGCTCGAGCTCGGCGTAGGTGAGCGGCCAGTCCTGGAGCCCGGTGCCGCGCACCCCGCCGGTCACCGTCGCTTCGTTGAATTCCCACGGCAGGTGCCGCCAGCTGCTGCCGCCGTAGGTGACGGTGCCACCGCCCACCACGCAGCCGTAGCTGTGCGAACCCGGCGTGGCGTTCTCCGCGTCGGTGCGGCGGAACGTATTCGGCTGACGGACCGGGTCGCTCATCAACTGGTAGTCGAGGCCGCCGTTGTCGTTCAGGTACTCGTCCTTGGTGTACTCGTGCTCCTTGCCGTACTTGCCCCAGCCGCCCTGCTCCAGGACAACCACGGTGAAGCCGGCCATCGAGAGCTGCCTGGCCATGATGCCGCCGGCTGCGCCCGAGCCGATGACGACGAAGTCGACCTCAGTGGATGGTGAAAACTGCGCCATGTCTGGTCTCTCCCGTATCAGCGACTGGTGGAGTCTGGCAGTGCGTCGTAATACCCGAACGGCGGACGATGGTTCAGCGAATCGTCGTAGCGGACCAGTTGCCAGCCGGCCTTGCCGGCATTGCCGCCGTGCACGGGTGCCGCGAAGAAGCCGGTGACGGTGTGCGTGCGCACCTGGTTGAAGAACGGCGTCTTCTCGATGGCGGTCAGCACCGCAATCTGGTCGGCGGACGAGAGCGCCGCGAACGACGCCGCGGCCGGCAATCGGCGCCGCACTTCGGCCGACAGCTCGGCCAGCCCCTTCGTGTAGTCGCCCTGGGCATCCTTCTCGAACGTCGAGAGGATGCGGTCGATGAACACGATGACATGCGCCTCGCGGGCGCCTGGCGTACTGTCGGTGGGGATGATCTGCGCCGCCATCGCCTCGACGTCGGCCGCCTGCGCGGCCGTGAAGAAGGTGAACGCCTGCGGTGTCGCAGCGCGGGCCGACTGCTGCGCGAACGCCGCCGCCTCCGCGATGCCGCCGGCATTGGCCATGGCCCAGGCCGCACCGAGACCCGAAAGAGACTGCCGGAGGAATGCGCGCCGGGACCGGTCGTGTTCGCTCATGGTGGTGTCCTTCCGCGGCTGGTTGTACGACCGGCCGGCCGCGAAGTCAATCGAGAACCGCTGGCGTGGCTCTGCCATCATGGGTGGGTGAAACCGTGGGAACTGCTCGGGGAGACCCGGACGCCAGACGATGAGGCGCTGACCTTGATGCTGCGCGACCGGGAGTTCGTGATCCTGGCCAGCGGCAAGCCGCTGATGTCGAGCCGCATGCACGGGTCGGAGGAGGCGCTGGCGTCGCTCGGGTGCGCTCATGTCACCGCGGCCGAGGCACCGGCGGTGCTGGTCGGCGGCCTTGGCATGGGATTCACGCTCGCAGCCACACTGGCGCTGATGCCGGAGTCGGGCACAGTGGTGGTGGCCGAACTGGTGGCCGACGTCGTGACGTGGAATCGCGGGCCACTCGGCGCTGAAGCCGGGCGGCCGCTGCAGGACCGGCGCGTCGAGGTGGTGGTCGGCGATGTGCTCGACGTGCTGCGCACCCGCCGTGCCGCGTTCGACGCCATCCTGCTCGACGTCGACAACGGCCCCGATGCCTTCACCAGCGCGCGCAATGCCGCGCTCTATGCGGACGAGGGGCTGGCGGCCATCCGCGCGTCGCTGCGTCCGGGCGGAATGGTGGCGGTCTGGTCGGCCTGGGAGGATCGCAAGTTCGAGCAGCGCCTCAAGGCGAATGGTTTCGATGTGGACGTGCAGCGGGTGCGCGCGCGGCTGAAGAAGGGCGGACCCCGTCACACCATCTTCCTGGGACGCCCGAATCAGGCGCGTCCGATCCGAGCACGTACCCACACGGCGTAGCCGACCTGCAGGTCGGCAGCTACGTCGGGGGACGCTAGAGCAGCCGGACGATCATCCCCGACACCACCGCGGTCATCGTCCACCAGGCGACGGTGCGGTGGGTGTGCTTCAGCCAGTTCCAGCTATACGCGGCCAGCGTCATCGTGCCAATGAGCCCGATCACGATCGGCAGCAACTGCCACGGCGTGAGGGTGACACCGTAGATGTTCAGCAGGCCCGGCGCCCACACCGACCCATAGACGATGCCCAGGTGGAGCACGTAGATGAGCAGCGACTCCTGCGCCACCGCGCCGAACACATGCGGCAACTGCCCGATGCCGCGGCTGGCATGGGCGATGAGCCCGACGATGATGAGAGAAGAGCCGGCACGCAGCAGGACGTTGCCGGGGACGTAGCTATGCGGCGTCGTGCCGAACAGCGCCACCTGATGCTCGGTGAGCCACAGCGCCGCGATGATCAGCACCACGCCCGGGATGAGCAGCGCCCGGTTCGCATAGCGCACGTGATGCGCCGCGCCCCACCGCGCGTAGATCTGTCCGAGCGCCGCGCCGGCCAGGACGAACGCCGACCACGGGACGATCGGGAAGAGCGAGCCGCTGTTCGGCGACAGGTACGCGGCCAGCCAGTCCGACGTTCGGTTCGACCAGTCCATCGTCCACGCCCACGGCGCCAGCAGCGCCAGCGTGACGGCCAGCGCGACGGCCAGCACGCTGAACAGGCGGCGCGACCGGCTGATCAACACGAGCGCTTGCAGCGCGAGGAAGGTGACCCCGATTAACTGCAGCACATCCACGCCAGTCAACTGCCGCCACTCCGCGTCGGTGGCCCGTTCGAGACCGAACAGCGACGGCACGGGGAAGCGGATGGCGTAGCCGAGAAAGATGAACAGCGCGAAGCGGCGGATGCGCTTGAGCAGCGCGGGCGACGGCGCCAGGTGCGATGCCCAGTGGCGCGTGGTGGCGATGCTGAATGCGAACCCCGAGAGCAGCAGAAACAGGCAGGAGGTGAGACCGCGCTGGAACTGCCAGACGTCGAAGAGGGGGCCGGAGCGGTAGGCCGGGGCCAGCAGCGCGTCTACGGTGTGGCCGTAGAGCATCAAGACGACGGCCAGCGCCCGCGCCAGGTCGATAAAGATGACCCGCGTGGCGCCGGAGGGGCGCCGTGCGGCAGTCGTGCCGGTTCCGGTCGCGGTCATGACGCGCTCAGCGTTGCGGTCCACGATGAATCAGCCGTACCGCGTCGAGCCGCAGCCGTGCGTCGTCCAGGTAGGCATCGAGCGCCTGCCGCTGTGCGAGCAGCGCCTCGATCTCGTCGTCGCGCACCGAGCGGTTCACCTGCTGCAGTGCCCGCAGCCGCGCGATCTCGTGGTCGAGCTGGTTGTGCATCTCGGTCCGCGCGGTCGCGACCAGCACCGGGACCTGGGCGTCGGCCAGCTGCTGCGCCCGGTCGAGCAGGCGGGGCAGCACGGTCTCGCGGATGTCCGTGCGCGACAGCAGCGCCTGGCCGCCAGTGGCCTTCGTCTGCGTGGCCAGTGCGGCGGCCGCCGCCACCAGGGCGGTGGCGTCCCGGCCCTTGTGGTCGACGGCGATGCGGACGGGCGTCGGTGGCAGGAAGCGGTCCAGGTGCATCGGCGGCGGCGCGAGGCACTCGAGCACGTAGACGACGTCGAGATAGAGCGTCGACAGGTCGGAGTCGGCCCAGCGCGCGAAGCTGCAGTTCCCCTTTTCGGAGCCGAGGAGCAGGTCGAGGGCGCCAGTGACCAGCGGATGGTCCCACGTGAGGAATTGCAGATCCTCGCGGCGCAAGGCGCGTGCCCGGTCGCGCGTGAGCGTGAGGCCGTCGGCTTTCAAGCCCGGGAACTCGTCTACGAGCACACCCGCCGAACCCAGCCGGTAGGTCCGCGGCGACAGTTCCTCCACCTCGATGAAGTACAGGTCGAACACCGCGAGCATGAACGCGTCGAGCGTCCGGTCTTCGTCGTGCTTGACGATGTCGTCGATGATGCGCGCCGATTGCGCGGGACGGAGCGAATTCCACTCGAGCAGGCGGTCGCGCCCGGCCTCGAGCCGCGCCGCCACGTCGTGGCGTGCCGCGCGCACGTCGGCGAGGAACTGGTCCATCTCCGGCGGCAGCGTCTTGCGGTCGCGATGCGCGCGCGCCGTCAGATCGCGCAAGCGTGGCTCGAACTGCTCGAGCAGTTCACGCGCGCCGGGCAGGTGCATCTCGAACGCCTGCAACCCCAGGTGATACCAGCGCGCCAGCACCTCGAGGTGCGAGCCCTCGACGAACGGCACGTGCACCCGGATGTCTTCGCGCTGGCCAATGCGATCGAGGCGGCCGAGCCGCTGTTCGAGTAGCGCCGGGTCGAGTGGCAAGTCGAACAGCACCAGGTGGTGCGCGAACTGGAAGTTGCGCCCCTCGCTGCCGATCTCGGAGCAGACGAGCAAGCGTGCGCCGTCGGGATCGGCGAACCAGGCCGCGCCGCGATCGCGCTGGATCAGCGTCAGCCCCTCGTGGAAGGCCGCCATCGGCACGGTGGTGCGGTAGCGAAGCGCCGACTCGATAGCGAGCGCCTTGCGCTGCGTCCGGCAGATCAGCAGCACCTTCGCCGGCGCCAGTTCCTGCAGCAGGCCGACCAGCCACTCGATCCGCGGGTCGTGCTCGAACGAGATCCGGGCGTGGCTGTCCGATCCGGTCTCGACGTCGGCGGCCCACTCGTCGGCGAGTGCCTGGTAGCGGGGCGAGCCGCTGACCGTCAGCGGATGCAGGTGCGCGACGCGCGCGGGAAAACCGGCGATAGTGGCACGGGTGTTCCGGAACATCACGCGTCCCGTGCCGTGCTGATCGAGCAGGCGTTCAATCCGCTCATGCCGCGCGCTGTCGCCGCCGGTGTCGAGGGCCTGTGCCAGCGCCGACGGCGCTTCGCCGAGTACGGCAGCGAGGTCGCGACGCTCGTCGCTCGTGAGCGCCGCACCGTCCTTCAGGCGCGTCGCGAGGTGTGCCACGTGCTGGTAGTCCGCGCTCTCGCGGGTGAACTGCGCGAGGTCGTGGAAGCGATCGGGATCGAGCAACCGCAAGCGGGCGAAGTGGCTCGGCACGCCCAGTTGCTCGGGTGTGGCCGTGAGCAGCAGCAGACCCTGCGACGCACGCCCCAATTGGTCGACCACCACGTACTCGGCGCTCGGTGCCTCCGGCGACCAGCCGAGGTGATGCGCTTCGTCGACGACGACCATGTCCCAACCGGCGGCCAGCGCCTGCGCCAGGCGTCCCTCGTTCTCGGTGAAGAGACTGAGTTCGCAGATGAGCAACTGATCGTCGAGGAACGGGTTCGTGTCCGGCTGGTTCTCCTCGATGGCGACGCACCGAGCCTCGGTGAAGATGTGGAACCAGAGGTTGAAGCGCCGCAGCAGTTCGAGGAACCACTGGTGGACCAGCGTTTCGGGCACGACGATCAGGACCCGTTGCGCGCGGCCGGTGAGCAGCAGTCGGTGCAGGATGAGGCAAGCCTCGATCGTCTTGCCGAGGCCGACTTCGTCTGCGAGCAGCACGCGCGGCAGCAGGCGACCGGTCACCTCGGACGCGATACCCAGTTGATGCGGCAGCAGGTCGATGCGGCCGCCGGTGAAGCCGCGCACCGCCGACTTGCGCCGTTCGTGCTGGTGCACCAGCGCCGCGACGCGCAGCGCGAACACGTGCGACCCGTCGAACTGACCGGCGAACAGCCGCGTTGTCGGGCTGCTGAAGCTGAGCGTGTCGCTCAGCGCCGTCTCGCTGACGTCGTGGCCGCCGGCCCGGTAGACGAGGAGGCCGTCGCGCTCTGTCACCGTCTCCACGACAGCCTCGCCGTGCGCCTTCGTGCGGATGGTGTCGCCGACGCGGAATGCGGCGCGTCGCAATGGGGCATCGGCACTCGCGACGTACTGACGCGACTCGCGCGTGGCCGGGAACGTGAGCGTGACTGTGCGCGGACCGACGCTGCGGACCTCGCCGAGGCCGAGCTCGGGCTCGCTGACGCTGATCCAGCGCTGGCCGGGTTGGAAGAGTGAGGCGCTCATGTCGCGCGCTACTCCGAGCCGTCGGCGCGCGACACGTCGAGGTAGCGGTCGTCGCCGCGGCCGACGAGGCGGAGGCGCCACGGGTTGCAGCAGACCTCGCAGTCCTGCACGAAGCTGCCCCGCATGTCGGGCTCGATATAGAGCTCGATCGACTCGCCGCAGTAGGGACAGGTGACGAAGAACTGGGTATCCATGTCAGGCTCGCGGTGCGTGGCCGAGATACGGCGCGATGAAGTCGAGCACGCGCTCCTCGTCAATCCCCACCGTGACGGTGATGCCGGCGTTGCGCATGGTCGCGATGCCGGCGCCGTTGTTGCGCGCGTCAGGGTCGAGGGTGCCGACGAATACCGTGCGGATCCCCGAGTGCACGAGCGCCCAGGCACAGGACGGTGTTCGCCCGACGAACGCGCACGGTTCGAGCGTGACGAACATCGCCAGTTCCTCGGCAGGGGCGTCCGGCCCGAGCGCGCGCAGCGCAGCCGCCTCGGCGTGCGGCTCGCCAGGCTCGCCGGTGAAGCCGCGAGCCACGACGGTCGTGCCGCGCACGATCACGCAACCGACCGGCGGGTTTGGCTGGCACCCTGGCAGCGCGCGCCGGCTTTCCGCCAGCGCCTCCTCCATGAACTGGCGTTTCACGTCGTCGGTGAAGACGGGCGCCGCCGGCGTATCGCGAACGGTCATGACCTGATGCGAATTCTACCGCGTGTGACGGTCAGCTCGTCGCCGCAGAGGGCGACGCACCACGGTCCCCATCACGCCGGCCCGGCGGGTGACCCGGCCGTCCTCGCCGCGGTGCACCACCGCCGCGAGCAACCCGTCGTGAACGCGCTCGATCTGGCTGCACGGGTTGCGCAGACCGGTCAGCTCGAGCACCGCCGTCTGCCCGAGGCGGAGCCTCGTCCGGGTGGGCAACGCCAGCAGGTCGACGCCGGCGTGCGCGGTCGAACGGCTCACCGCGCCACCTCCGCCCCTCGGGCATCGCCGAGTTCGACCGTGATCCAGCCCCGCAGTTGTGCCGCCAGTTCCGCGTCGCGTGAGGCGAGCGTCACCTGATGGTCGGAGCGCAGGGTATAGGGCCGGCCATCGAGGTGTTCCACCGCGCCGCCCCCTTCCGTGAGGAGGAGCGCCGGAGCGCCGTGGTCCCACGGCAGCAGGCGGTAGTAGGCCACGAATTCGCGCCGGCCGCGCAGGACGTCGGTGTACTCGACGGCGGCTGCGCCGGCCAGGTTCGCCGGGGCCGTGCGCGTGTCGAGCGCGCGCGTCACCGCATCGCGCAGCGGCTCTGGCATGAAGCGGCTCAGGTAGGTGCCGCGCGGCGGACCGGCATCGGAGCGGCCTGGCACCCGGATGCGCTCGCCGTTGAAGTAGGCGCCGCACCCGGTCTCGGCGACGAACAGTTCGCCGCGAATCGGCAGGTAGATCCAGGCCGCTCGCACGACGCCGCGAAGGGCGAACCCCACCATCACGCCGAATCCGTCCCGTCCACCAGCGAAGTTGTGCGTGCCGTCGAGGGGATCGACGATCCAGAGCGGACCGTCAGTGTCGACGAGCGCGAGCTGTCCGGTATCCGCATGCGCCGACTCCTCACCCAGGACCCGCGCTGACGGCATCAGCTCGAGCAGCGCCGCGGTCAGCCTCGTCTCGGCTTCCCGATCGGCCACCGTCACGAGATCGTCCGCGTAGCCGGCGGTCTCCTTGTGGATGATGTCGTCGGCCTGAAGGGTGCGGAATCGGGGAACGATGACCTCGTGCGCCACCTGCTGGATGATGCGGGTGACGGCGTCGGTGTCGGGCGTGTCTGGCGATGCCATGCCGTCCATGTTACGGGAAGGACTCAGCGACCGCCCTCGGGGCGCGGCTGCCGTGTCTGTGGTGTGAGCCGTCTACGCATACCTCGGCTGATAATGGGGGACATGTTCACGCCTCGCCACATCGCTCTGGGCCTCGCCGTGGTGCTCGTGTCGTCGGCCGTCGCGTTCGCGCAGCCGGCCGCTCCGCAGGAGCCGGTGCTCAACCAGAAGGGAAAGGACGTGCAGTGGGTGCCGACCTCGCCGGTCCTGCTCGACAAGATGCTCGACATGGCCCAGGTCACACCGAAGGACTACCTGGTCGATCTCGGATCGGGTGACGGCATCACCGTCATCGGCGCGGCTCGCCGCGGCGTGAAGGCGCTCGGCATCGAGTACGACGCGAACCTCGTCGAGGTGTCGAAGCGCAACGCGAAGGCGGCCGGGGTCGACGCGCTGGCCGAGTTCCGTCGTGGCGACATCTTCAAGACCAATTTCTCGAAGGCGACGGTGGTCTTCACCTTCCTGCTGCCGTCGCTGAACCTGCAACTGCGTCCGACAATCCTGGCGATGCCGCCCGGTACGCGCGTCGTGTCGAATACGTTCCCGATGGGCGACTGGGAGCCCGACGACCGTGTCCGGGTGGAGGGGCCGTGCGAACGCTGGTGCGAGGCGCTGTTCTGGGTGGTGCCGGCGCGCGTGGCCGGTGTGTGGCGCACGCCACAGGGCGACCTGACGCTGGCGCAGCGCTTCCAGATGGTCTCCGGCACGCTCAGCGACAAGACGCCGCTGCAGGGCCGGTTGCGCGGCGAGGCGCTGTCGTTCACCCTCGGCGCCGGCACGTTCACCGGCCGGGTGCACGGCTACCGCATCACCGGCACCTTCATCGAGGACGGCCGCCCGTCCAGCTGGACCCTCGTCCGCCGTTAGAATGTCCGGCATGCCGCCACGGGTATCGGTTGTCATGGCCACGTACAACTGGAGCAGCGTCCTCCCGTACTCCATCGGCAGCGTGCTGCGACAGACCTGGGGCGAGTTCGAACTGCTGGTCGTGGGCGACGGCTGCACGGACGACTCCGAAGCCGTCGTGACGGCCATCGGCGACCCGCGCGTCCGCTGGATCAACCGTCCCGCGAACAGCGGTCACCAGAGCATTCCGAACAACGAAGGGCTGCGCCAGGCGTCCGGTGAGGTGATCGCCTACCTCGGACATGACGATCTGTGGCTGCCGCATCACCTCGAGGCGTGCCTGGAGGCGCTCGACACCAGCGGCGCCGACGTCGCGTACTCGCTGGTCGCGTGCGTCGGACCCGAGGGGCACTTCGTGTCGCCCAGTGTGCCGCAGCCGTCGCGCCGGCTCTACTCGCCGCCATCCGGGATGATGCATCGTCGCAGCGTTACCGATCGCATCGGCGGCTGGCGGCCATACCGCGAACTGCGGACCACGCCCGACGTGGAGCTGTGGCAGCGCGCCACGGCCGCGGGCTGCGTCTTCACCGCGGTGCCGCGCCTGACTGCCCTGAAGTTTCCCGCATCGTGGCGGCGGAACGTGTACAGGATCCGGCCGTCACACGAACAGGCCGAGTGGCTGTCGCGGATGGCGGCCGATGCGCATCTCGAACAACGCCTGATGGTCGAGGCGCTTGTGGCAGAGCGGCCGGGTGCCGTGTCGTACCGTCACCTGCTGCGTCAGTTGGTGCGCGAGACCATGGCCCGCCTGCGGCGTCCGTCGGTGCTGCCGTGGCGCCGGCGTGGCGGCAACATCGACGCAGCGCGGACCTTCAAGGGGCTATAGGATTCAGATAGGAGTCAGCATGCTTCACGGCGCGAAGAAGGATGCACAGCAGGTCACGCCGGAATGGCAGAAGGTGCAGGCGGGGATCGACGGTGTCGTGGTGCACGAAGTCCGGCACGTGCCGCGGGACCACGGCGTCATCACGGAGCTGTATCGACCTGAATGGGATCCGACCGGGCTCCCGGTCGTGCATATCTACCAGTCGCGGCTCTTTCCGGCCGCCATCGGCGCCTGGAGCTGCCACGCGAAGACGGTAGACCGACTGTTCATCAACCAGGGGCACGTCAAGATCGTGCTGTTCGATGGACGTGAGGAGAGCCCCACCGTCGGGCGTGTCATGGAGTTGCATGCGGGCGACGTACGGCCAGCCTTCGTCGTGATTCCGATCGGCGTGTGGCACGGCATCCAGAACCTCGGCTCGTCGGATGCGCTGATGCTGAACTGGCCCTCTCGCGCCTACGACTATCACGACCCCGACCACTTCCGCCTGCCGTTCGATTCGCCGGAGATCCCGTACCAGTGGCATGCGGGCGGCGCGCGATTGCGCGCCAACCCTCGCCTGTCGTCACCCACCGCGAAGTCAGGGGATGCCGATGATTGATCTGCACAACCGCCGCACGTTCCTGCGGGCTGTGGCTGCCGCCGGTGTGGCCTGGGCCGCCGCCGACCTCGTCGATGTGGAAGAGGCGCTCGCCTATGCCGGGCTGCAGGTGTCCGGTGCGCGCCGCGACTTCACCGCGCTCACCCGGCCACAGGCCGAGGTGCTCGATGCGATGACCGCCCGCATCATCCCCGCCGTGGATGGCCGGCCTGGCGCGAGGCAGGCGGGCGCAATCTACTTCATCGACCGCGCGCTGGCTACGTTCAACGCCGCGCAGAAGGGGCTCTACGTCGACGGCGTCGCCGAGCTGAACCGGCGCGCATCGAGCCGCGCACCGGGCGGCCCGGGCTTCGCCGCGCTGTCGAACGGACAGCAGGACGAGGTGTTGCGTGACGTGGAGCAGACCCCGTTCTTCCAGGCCATGCGCTTCGACACCATCGTCGGCACGTTCGCGCTGCCGGCGTGGGGCGGCAACACCGACCATCTCGGTTGGCAGATGATCGGCTTCGAGCACCTGCCGCGTTTCCAGGCGCCGTTCGGCTTCTACGACGCCGACATCAATCAGCGAGGCTGACCATGCAGGCACCGCAACCGCCGCGCACCGCCCGCTACCGTCCCAGCCACGAGGTCGACTTCGTCATCGTCGGCTCCGGCGCCGCCGGCGGCATCATCGCCAAGGAACTGTCGACCGCCGGCTTCTCGGTGGTGGTGCTCGAACAGGGGCCCCGGCTCACCGAGCAGCAGTTCGACCACGACGAGTTCGGCGCCTTCTTCCGCTATGCGAACGCCAACGATCCGGCGACACAGCCGCAGACGTTCCGTCCGAACCCGAATGCGAAGACCGAGCCGCAGATCGCCGCGATCTACGGCCGGCTGGTCGGCGGCAGCAACGCCCACTTCACCG
>Ga0114966_10000310_pt1 | contig 47350 bp, 45 predicted proteins | sample M_130207_XF_Meta_FD_87029 | JGI IMG/M metagenome (GOLD analysis project Ga0114966, IMG submission 87029) | Freshwater microbial communities from Lake Montjoie, Canada to study carbon cycling - M_130207_XF_MetaG | ecosystem: Environmental > Aquatic > Freshwater > Lake | place: Lake Montjoie... | reverse complement strand
TTTTTTTTTTTTTTTTTTTTTTTTTTTTTTTTTTTTTTTTTTTTTTTTTTTATTTAATTTTTTTTCTCACCTTTTTTATGTGTTTAATATTTAATTGGCTCATCTGCTGGTTCACCATAACCATAACCCCATTGCCGATCTTCCCAACTTGATCCACTTCTGTCTCTTACTCGTTCAGGGAGTGATGTCGCTGGTGCTGATTCTGTCGAGGTTGGTGGAGGATATGTTGGCGAGGTTGGTGGAGGATATGTTGGCGAGGTAGGCGGCGGATATGTTGGCGAGGTAGGCGGCGGATAGGTTGGCGATGTAGGCGCATACACTGGTGAGGTGCAAGCATATGGCATCACCTCTTCAGCATCCGGTAATGCGCTTGCGAGACAGAGCGGAGATGGCCGCTGTTTTTTTTCTGCCTGAGCTGCTTCGGGCACAACTGTCGGTTTGGGCAACCGACTTTCAACTTTAAAGATGCGGTAACGCAATTCGTTCATCGCTCTAATACAACACTGGTATTCGCCCCAAAAATGAAACTCGTTTTTTTCTTGGTCGTATTTAATAAAATCAATGTTGTGCTTCTTCATCGTCAAATTCAAATAATAATCATCGTGTCCGACAATTTGCTTCACTGCGTCCGTCGACTGCGGGGCTTTGATAGACCCAAATGAACTGAACTCGCGACCGCGGACATCACGTTGGATCCAGTCTGCCGACCCAACAGACATGTCATAAAATCCGTTCGTAAGTGAAGCGATTTTTGACAAGGTCTGTGCCTGTGTCAGTTTGGTCAACTTATAACGCATGGGAGGCATGGATACTTTTTCTCTAGTATCCGAATGCCCCTCACTATACTTGTTCTGATATTTGTTTGCGCTGGTTGCTTGAGCCATTTTATCGTTTGTTTGTTTGTTCGTTCGTGATATACCTCCTGTCAAAACCAGGAAAAGCATTTCAATTTTTTGAGGGAAATGACTAGTCACCCTGACCACTTTCAATCGGTTAAACCTATTTAACGATTAAAAAAAAAACTTTTTATTTTTTATTTTTATTTTTTATTTTTATTTTTTATTTTTTATTTTTTATTTTTTATTTTTTATTTTTTATTTTTTATTTTAATTTTCCAATATTGCGTTTGTTTTGGCACAACCTTTTACAAAGGTTGTTTTGGCACAACCTTTTAAACTTGTTTCATTTGCTTCGCTAACACGGCGAAGGTTGCGACCTAATCTCCCATCGGCCACACCGGATCATACTCGGGATTCTGACAATCGAGACAATAATTGCGAACATCGGTTTCTTTTGCTAATACCCAGTTGCCACATTCTTTGCATTGAATATCATACTCGTTCATGTCCTGCATATACGCTTCCATACATGCATCGCACATGTCTCCCGAATTAATCCACATCCAAGTGGAACAATTATCACACATCTTGAATTGTTGTTCACATTCTGTAAAATCGGTTGTTTTTTCATGCGGTTGCATATCCACACCCCACAATTCTTGAACCCACTCCATTATGCCTGTGCGTTCTGCTGCCTTCAATGCTGCTGCACGCACAGAGATTGGCACATCCGCCGAAAGATTGCATCGCCAACTCAATTCTCCAATAGACAATTGATTGACTTCTGCTGGAAGTGCTCCGTCAATCATTATTTGTTCATATTGATGAACAGTGTGTAGATCCAAAATATAAAATCCCGCCTCAATGCCATCTTGAACAATACCATACTCATCCGTGGGATAGTCGCGTCGCAAATCATCGACTACCAACTGAATGGTTTTTATAAATTTGCCAATGTTGGTGCGACGCTCAATTCGTTTATGTCCATCTTTTTTCGCCACCCGACAATAAACACAGGGGCATGGATCGCTAGCGCAACATTCGCTGCACAATCCATAAAATACATCTTCAAACATGCCATCGGTGCGACACGTTTCACAATGCGATGGACCGCGTCTGGAATTGTATTCACACCAGACCCAATTTAATGGAATAGAATTGGCTACTTTGAATCCATTACGCAAAGTCCAATTTTCTTCAATAGTCGTCATTTTCTGTAAGATACAAATAACAACAAAAAGAAAAAGCATTTCAATTTTATATACTATAATTTATAAATTATTAAGTTCATCGATTATTTCCCGTGTTATTTTTAACTTTAAATTTATATCTTCAATCATATGTAACATCTTACCATCTTTTTTAACTGCCAAACGCCATAAATCTTCTGTCATGTTATGAATAAATTGGTAAGAATAGGGGTATTGTTCAATCGCTTTTACACACATCTCGTAAGTTTGATATTTGACAAATTGTATAGCATATCCATCTTTTTTTACTTTTTGTAAATCATTTTCATAGTTATATATGATATCAGTAATATAATCTTCCATTCTTGTTTTAATGTGTTAAACATCAAAACAATAATCAATTTTATTATTATTATTATTTATACTTATTTAATTTAATTAAATGGATTGAAGGGCTTACCCTTTCCTCGCACCTTCCGCCACTTTGCTTCCACATTGAACGAATCTAATAAGAATGGACAATTCAAATAATCCGCTGCTGCACAAAGATTATACAGCATATCATCATCCAGTTCATTGTAAAACGCGGTTTCCCACTCTGAAAGATTTTTTTTGTTTATAACCCATTGCTCGTAGTTTGTTTGCTCTGCTTCGGATTTTTTCTTACAAAACCCTGTAAAAGTCAACATCGTGTCATTTGTTTCGATAAAGTAATTTAAATACGTTAGCAAACGATTGAATACTTGCGATGACATTATAGATAGTGGTATTGGTTCATCCGATGTATTATAGTAAATGAGGTGGTCCAATGTAATGAAATGTTTTAATACAGACTCGGTCAAATGGGTTTCAACTCCGTCGCTGGTAATGATTTTAAAAGTCGCCATGTTGTGTTAACGAATAATAAACTATTATAATCAATTTCAATTTTATTGAATATAAAATTGAAATTAAAATACTTAATACTAATTATAGTATCAAATACAAAATGGCGAATGAAATGAGTTCTACAAATGAAATGAGTTCTACAAATGAAATGAGTGAAACAGTCTATTATCCTCGGCGTTTAGTGATGTTTACAATTGAAGAAAATTGTATGTTCTGTGAAAAACCAAAAGGACCCTCTACGGTAACGTATGTTCATTTGCGTGATAATATGGGTTTTATTTCTTGTGGTCTGTGCAAAGAAATAATGAAAGAAGCAGTTCAAGTATGGATGGAAAAGGTAGCGTATGGACGAGTGCGTTATTTGAAAGATTCCATTATTAAAATCAAACGGTCGTCGGGTGCTATTGACGATGGATGGGTCATTGATAGTCCATATATCACGCTTGAACACCAGACTCAAAAAGAATTAGTGTATTGTGTTGACGAGGTTCGGCATTTACAGAGATGGTGTTCTGTGGATGAGATAATTGAGTTGAACCCCTCAGCAGGGGTGCCTGAGCAACGGATGGAAGTGCTAGATACATATGATGTTGAAACAATGCCCTCAATAATAATAAATAAATACAATACTTCCACTGCAGTGCCGGACTTTGCCAATCTTTGTGTTATCTGTGGTATAAATATGGGCGATGATAATCCACGTCAACTATGTGGGAAAACACATTGCGAGAATGAATGGCTTCTTGACGATGAAATTAAAAACAATTATAGTGAAGTAATACACGATTTTAGTGAAACAATTAATAAAATATACAAGTATTAAGTTTCACTTCCAATAACATTTCCACCCAGTAATATTATTATTTGCATCTTCTACATAAGTAATAGTATACTCTTTACTTTTCAAAAAAGTTTGAACATCTTCAACGATGTTTGTATGAAATTTACCTACTAGTTCTTGATTCGTGATTGAAATAAATTTCTGCATTAACACATCAGCGCTTAGAATTTTATTTTTTATTAAAACCAATAATTGATTAAAATTATGTGTATAGATAATATCATTTAATTCCGTTTTACTAGGGAACGTATTGCTATTGACCAAGTAATTCTTTTCGAAAAATTGTTGTTGATTAAGATTAATATTGGTCATTTTTATAATTATACAAATAATAGTTTTTAAATCATTTATATAGTTAACTAATTGTGCAATAAGATCCGGTTGACTCAACAGTAGTAACAGTAGTAACAGTAGTAACAGTAGCATCTTTTTGTTCTATTACAACACATTCTTCTCCTTTGACTTCGTCTGCTTTGACTTCCTCAACAGGTTTGACTTCTTCAAGAGGGTTGACTTCCTCAACAGGTTTGACTTCCTCAACAGGTTTGACTTCCTGGATTTTTTCTATTTCTTTGACTTCTTCCTCTTTGACTTCTTCTACTTTGACTTCTTCCTCTTTGACTTCTTCTTCTACCATAGAACTAATAATAAGTTTCAGATAAGTTGCTTCTTTATTGATGAGTTTAGTTAATGATGTATTTGTTGAAAAATGACAACCTTTGCCAGAATTTATTATTTTTTTATGAAATAAATCGATAGTTTCTTTTAATGGAGTATACGGCAAATAGCACTTGTTTATCATCGCAATAAATTTTAAAACATATAAATTTAAATCTTTTCTGGATTTGACTAAATTACCTAACCGAAATATAAAATGATAAATAATAGACTCTACTATTTTATTTGAATTGTTTACCAATGGATTATCCAGCGGAAATGTCTTGAATAAACACAATTCACAGTCGCACGTATTCTTATTTTTAGTCATTTTTACTATACTTAAATATAATTTATTAGTAGAAAAAAATAAATGGAAATCACGCAAAGTTACCGGTTATATAGTTTTGCGTAGTGTTCGTATGTAATAAAACGGGGGGTGCTTCCGCACCCGTAAAATTGAAATAGTTTTTCATTTAAAAGTAGAAGATAAATCACATTACAATCATGGCGGAATACGAATACTTGAAGTATATCACAACGAAAGAAACACTGCGTGAAACAATCGATACATTTGGAGTGGCGATTATTCCAAATGTATTGAGTGACGAAGAATGCACGGCAACGGTAAATGGTATATGGGATTTCTTTGAGCATATAACACAGGCGTGGGAAGTGCCTATAAAACGAAGTGTAGAGTTGTCGTGGAAAGGACTTTATAAACTCTACCCGATGCATTCTATGCTGGTGCAGCACTGGGGAGTTGGACACGCGCATGTCTCGTGGGATTTACGGCAAAATGAAAAAATTGTAGATATATTCGCCCACTTTTGGAAATGTGCACCACACGATTTGTTGGTCTCCTTTGACGGGTTGAGTTTTAATTTGCCACCCGAAGTGACGAAACGCGGGTGGAATAAACAAAATACGTGGTATCACACGGACCAAACGTATACGGCGAATGAGTTCAAGTGCATTCAAAGTTGGGTGACGGGTTTGGATGTGAATGATGGCGATGCGACGCTTTCATTCATGGAGGGCAGTAATAAGTTTCACAAAGAATGTGGTGAGACGTTTAAAATTACCGATAAGAAAAACTGGTATAAATTAACTAAAGAACAAGAGGCGTTTTATATCGCTAAAGGATGTAGTTATAAAAATATTAAATGTCCCAAAGGTTGTCTGGTAGTGTGGGACAGTCGGACGATTCACTGTGGTGTGGAAGCCATAAAGACACGACTGCAACCGAATTTTCGAGCAATTGTATATTTGTGTTATATGCCACGCGAAGTGTGTAGCAAGGCAAATTTGAAGAAGAAGCAAAAAGCATTTGAAGAACTGCGCACGACGAGTCACTGGCCCAGCAATCCCACTTTATTTGGAAAAAGTCCGCGAACATATGGCGGAGAATTGCCGGTTATTACGCCAATCAACCCACCACCGATGAATGGATTGGGCATGCGGTTGGCGGGATTTTAAACTAGGGGAGACCCCTATGACCCCCATTTTAGGGGAGGCTCTATTTAATATATGAAATTAATAAAGGCGAAAGCTCCATTTTTTATTATAATTGAAAATGACTCGCACTTTGGCGGGGTTCACGGGGGTGTGCTTCCGCACCCATAAAATTGAAATACTTTTCCAAATAAAAGCAATAAGCACATCTCAAACGAACAAACGAAAATGACAGCCCAAGCAACTATGCCTTTTAACATTCAAGACCCGTATTGGTCCGTGGTGCATCCGGGCATGCCTTGCCGAATTAAACATCGTCTAATCTTGGTCCGACACGGAGAATCCGAATCCAATATTGAATTGACCACGACGGGTCAGACGACAGAATACGCTATTGACACACCGCTCACTGCTCTGGGTCAAGAGCAAGCAGAAGATGTGGCAGACTTTCTGGAGTTGAAGGGAATAAAATATGACGATGGTCACTTAGACCGAGTTCAAATTTCACCACTCTGGCGAGCGATTCAAACCGCTCTACCGACTCTTAAAAAAGTCTCCTACTGTGATCATATCCGGGATCATTACGTGGATATAAATTACGAACTCCGAGAAAAATATTCCAAGGAAGCCTACTGGATTAAGACGCCGGAATTAAATTACGCATTTCCGCGGAGTAGGCGGATAAATCTTAATAAAGTGCGCTCCAGACGTGGTTCTGGTTCTATGGATGAACCTTGGCGAGACCACCATTGGCTACGCGAACCGGAAACGCAACTGAAATTTTGCGAACGTGTTGCTTCAGTGATGGAGGAGTGGAAGAAAGAAGGCACGGTGGAAGATAGAAAACAAACCATCGTCTTTACACATTCGCAGTTTATTTCGCAACTGTTAACTGCTAGCCTGTTTCAATCAATGTCCTTTCATTTGGCGAATGGGTCGATCAGCATTATCGACATTGACGAAGAAAATAACTTACATGTCCAAGTGGCAAATTACACTAAACATTTGCGGACGCCGACGGGAATGCATACGTGTCTATAGGCAATTGCGCTTGCGGTCGCGGGTAGGTGTCCCCCTAAAATTGATTTGTTTAAATATAATAAATAGATATGATATTATTATATATAAAAATGGAAGAAATAACAATTACACCACCATCAGGCGATAAGATTTTATTGACTCATGCCAATGCAGACTATAACAAAACAATTAGAATTCCTAAAAATAAAAAGGTCATTAAAAAGAAAAAAGAAGAAGAGACATATATAATTCCTACCATACCCGGTGAAACCGATATACGAGTGTGGGAGTGGGGCAGAGATTCACTCTATTTAAAACCCTGTCACATAGAATGCGATGAAAATGGTAACTATTGTGATTGCCCAGGACCGGTCTATGACTTTACTACCAAAAAAAAGTTAGGTTCTTACTTAGGTTCACCTAACGGGTTTTCGGCAGATTTTTACGATCCAAAGGATGGTCCGTTCGACCCACTACTCGACTCACAGTCTGTAACTCACTACGTTACTGGATGGCGCAATTGATTGTTACGCAAAACTATATAACCGGTTAAGGTCCCCCTTCATAAGTGTAATACCTATAATTGATATGTTATATATAAAATAAAAATATGTAGGTAATAAAAATATTTTCAAAAAAAGCATGTTTTCTGTCTCGAACGAAAAAACGGGATTTGGACATTTATAAATGTCCAAAACTGGGAAATCGATTGGCAACCCAAAACAGGAAAAATACGAAAAAGTGGTTTTAGAGCATAATGCTCTCATTTTCGTTTTTTTTTGAAAAGTTTGTTAGCATAATATTTTTATTTATTTTAATGTTTTCAATTTAAAAGGATTTAGGCATTTTTTAATATTAGGCATTTATACTAATGAATCCTAATACCGATGATGCCGAAAATGCCGAAAAATTTATATGTGAATTGTGTGACTTTAAATGTAGTAAACAAAGTAATTACCTAAAACATACTGATACACGCAAACATAAAATCCTAACAAATCCTAATGAAATAATGCCTAAAGTAAATATTAAAACATTTACATGTACATGTGGTAAGAAATATAGTCATTCATCAAGTCTATGTGCTCATAAAAAAAAATGTAGACTGCAAAATACCATGATTTCTACGGAACAGTTTATTATTTGTGACGATACCCCAACTGAAAACATGATTGTTACCACTACAAAATACGAACACGATATGACCCAACTCACCAGTTTAGTCATTGAAGTAGTGAAAAACAACAGCGAGTTTCAAAAACAGATGTTTGACATGTGTAAGAACATGCAAGCAAATATTGTTTCCAATTCCAATAATAACAATAATAATACTACCAACAACAACTTTAATCTACAAGTCTTTCTGAATGAATACTGTAAAGATGCAATGAATATTAGTGAATTTGTAGACTCGTTTGATCTCCAACTCTCCGACTTGGAAAACGTCGGTCGGGTAGGTTATATTGAAGGCATGTCCAATATAATCATCAACAAAATTAAAGATATGGATGTGAATAAACGTCCCATCCATTGTAGCGACTTGAAAAGGGAAGTCATTTACATCAAAGACGACGATGTATGGGAACGCGAAGACGCCAATAATACCAAATTTAGAAAAGTAATTAAAAAAGTAGCAGGAAAAAACATTGGTATGCTGACCGATTGGCAAGACAAGTATCCCGAATGTTTGGACATAGACTCGGAATACAATGATATTTACATGAGACTCATGCAAGCTGCAATGGGTCCCAATGATACCGAAGGCACGGAAGTTAAAATAATGAAGAAAGTGTTGAAACATATTGTTATTGATAAGAAAATGCTACAATAATAATTTAAAAAGGAGTTTATATATAATATAAATATAAATATAAATGGGTGTTTATTGGATTACATATTTATATTATAATGTTTATGATACTACGAAATATGTAGTGTTGAATCAGACTGAACAGATTATTCGCCCTGAAGACATAAAAAATGGTTTTTTTAAACTAGAAGACTTGAACGAACATTTAATTAATGTTGCTGATATAAATGAAAATTCATACGTAGTTGAATTTTTAGCGAAATCATATAATGGTGTAGAAAATGTAGAAACAAACCGACTTAAAATAAGATATATATGCTAATATGATTTAAAATTAAATTGATTTATAAAATAGGTTAATAAATGGTAATAATAAATAAAACAACTATGGATTCTTTTAAAGTCACAGACAAAGTCAATGTCGCAGATAATGTCGTTGACGATCAACTCGACCCTGACAATTATATTGAAGAACCATGGACGATGATCAATTCCTATTTTCGAGGAAAACATTTAAAACAATTGGTAAAACACCAAGTAGAATCTTATAATGATTTTGTCAATTATCAAATTCAAAGAACCATTACCATGTTTAATCCGGTACATGTTTGCTCGGAAGAAGATTTCGAAAAGGAATTTAATAAATATAGATTAGAATTATTTATTACCTGTGAAAATTTCAACATTTATCGCCCCCAAATACACGAAAATAACGGTGCCACGAAAATCATGTTTCCCCAAGAAGCACGTCTGCGTAATTTCACCTATTCGGCAAACATGACCATTGACCTAAAAATCAAATTCATTATTCGCACCGGACCCAAACTCGAGTCTGAGCAAGTGAGTTATAAAGTTCTCCCCAACATTCATATTGGTAAATTGCCGATTATGCTGAAATCCAGCATTTGTATTTTAGAGCAATACAAGCATATTCCACATACCATCAGTGGAGAATGTAAAATGGACTCGGGCGGTTATTTTATTATCAATGGGTCGGAGAAAACCTGTCTGGGACAAGAACGCGCAGCAGAAAATCTGGTGCAGTGTTTTAATATTTCCAAGAACAATAGCAAGTGGAGTTGGTTGGCGGAAATCAAATCTGTGCCTGATTCCAAATGTATCTCACCCAAACAAATTTCACTCACAATGACCAGTAAAAATAATGGATTCGGTAATGGATTGTTTTTACAAATACCTCGCGTGAAAAATCCCATTCCATTGTTTATTGTATTTCGCGCCTTGGGGGTGCTAAGCGATGAAGACATTTGTAAAAAAATAGTGCTCGATATTAAAGATGAAAATAATATCGCGATTATGAAGTGTCTCCAAGGATCAATCGTAGAAGCGAATAAATTCATTACACAAGAAGTGTGTCTCCGCTTTGTCACGAGCAATGTCATGTATACGCCAATGAACATGGATAAAGAAACGGGTGCCAGGAAAAAACAGGAGTTTGCGCAAGAAGTGCTTAATACCGATTTGTTCCCGCACTGCAAAACCATGACACAGAAAATATATTTCTTGGGGTATATGACCAACTGTCTTTTGCGGGCCAGTTTGGGTCTCGAAGAAACAGATGATCGCGATTCCTATTTGAATAAACGGGTGGATTCAACGGGAGTGCTGTTGAATAACCTGTTTCGCAACTATTTCAACAAGATGATTAAAGACATGCAAAAACAAGTCATCAAAGAAATAAATACGGGTTCATGGCGCTCCACCGAAGACTATCAGTCCATTATAAACATGACCAATGTCTACAAGATTGTAAAATCGACTACCATTGAAAATGGACTCAAACGTGCATTGGCAACGGGTGATTTCGGGGTAAAACACTTCAATAGCAACAAAGTCGGTGTTGCACAAGTATTGAATCGTTTAACCTATATTTCCAGTCTCAGTCATTTACGGCGCATCAATACGCCGATTGATAAGAGTGGCAAACTCATCCCACCTCGCAAACTACATCCGAGTTCATGGGGATTCTTATGCCCGGCAGAAACACCTGAAGGTGGTAGTGTTGGTGTGGTCAAAAATCTTGCCTACATGACACACGTCTCCACACCTTGTAATAGCACCGCTCTCTATGAGTTTGTAGAACCTTACATTAAACCGATTGAAACACTTACAGAAGAGCAACTAAATTGTGGTGTGAAAGTATTTATCAATGGGGTATGGTTAGGTAGCGCTATAAATCCAATGGAATTATACCAAGAAATGAAAAATAAGAAATACAAGGGTATTATCAATATATTTACATCGGTAGTATTTGATATTAAACGCAAAGAAATTCGCATTTGTAATGATGCTGGGCGTCTCTTGCGTCCACTATTGCGGGTCAAAGATAATAAATTGCTTATTACTAAATCTATTATTCAACGGTTGAATAAGAAAGAATTAGTATGGGATGATTTATTAATCGCCTGTAAAATAGATGATTCCGTCATTGAATATGTAGATGCAACGGAACAGAATCTGAGTATGTTGGCGATGACTCCCACGGATTTGCGCGATAAGAATAATTTTATATATAAATACACTCACTGCGAAATCCACCCGAGCACCATCTTTGGTATTCTGGCATCTTGTATTCCGTTTCCAGAACATAATCAATCGCCCCGTAACACCTATCAATGTGCTATGGGCAAGCAGGCGATGGGCATGTATGTCACCAATTATGATAATCGCATGGATAAAACCGCCTATGTGCTGACGTATCCCATGCGTCCCTTGGTAGATACCCGGGTCATGAATCTGATTGAACTGAATCAAATACCCTCGGGGTGTCAGATTATTGTGGCGATTATGACGCATACGGGTTATAATCAAGAAGACAGTATCTTGTTTAACCAGGGGTCGATTGACCGCGGTTTATTTCAAGCAACCATTTATCATTCTGAAAAAGACGAAGACAAGAAGATACATGGTGACGAAGAAATTCGTTGTAAACCCGACTCCTCGAAAACCAAGGGCATGAAATTCGGCAATTATGACAAGGTGAACTCTTCGGGCGTGATACCCGAAAATACCTTGGTGGAAAACCGCGATATTATCATTGCCAAAGTATTGCCTATTAAAGATGCGCGCAATGATCCGACCAAGGTGTTGAAATACGAAGATCAGAGTAAAATATTCCGCACCACGGAGGAGACCTATATTGATAAGAATTATATTGAACGCAACGGGGATGGGTATAACTTTTGTAAAGTGCGGTTGCGGACGATTCGCAAACCGATTATTGGCGATAAGTTTAGCAGTCGGCACGGGCAAAAAGGCACGATCGGTAATATTATCCCGGAATGCGATATGCCGTTTACAGCGTCGGGTATTAAACCGGATATTATTATAAACCCCCATGCGATTCCGTCGCGTATGACGATTGCGCAACTGAAGGAAACCGTACTGGGCAAAACCTTGCTGGAATTGGGCCTCTTTGGTGATGGCACCAGTTTTGGCAAGTTTGATGTGAAGGACATTTGTAAAGAACTCCAAAAAGTAGGGTATGAATCCAACGGTAATGAGATTATGTATAATGGTCTCACGGGCGAACAACTGGAGACGTCTATCTTCTTGGGTCCGGTCTTTTATCAACGCCTCAAGCATATGGTCTCGGATAAGCAACATAGTCGCAGTATTGGTCCGATGGTGAATCTCACCCGTCAACCGGCTGAAGGTCGGTCCAAAGATGGTGGATTACGCTTTGGAGAAATGGAGCGCGATTGTATGTGTTCGCACGGGGCATCACGGTTCACCAAAGGACGAATTTACGATGCATCCGATGCATTTCGGGTTCATGTCTGCAAACGGTGTGGCATGATTGCAGCGTATAATGATCAGACGCATATCCATCATTGTAAGACGTGCGATAATCGGATTGATTTCGATTATGTGGAAATGCCCTACGCATGCAAGTTGTTGTTTCAAGAACTGATAACGATGAACATTGCACCGAGGATTATGACATAACACCCAAATTTTCAAAAACGAAGCGTGGCAAAACCCCACATAAATATACTCGCATATAATATAATATTTGTCAATTACATTATATAAATTATACTGTAGCAACTATATCTTTTTCTTTATCATCATTCATTTGTTTAATTTGTATATCTTCATTAAAAATTTCAATCGTGAGTTTACATTTACGTATCAGATTACTTATATATTTAGTATGGTGTTTATTAATAACTTCTAAATATTTTATATACATTGTAATGCGTTCATTCAATAATATATTTGTAAAATGTTGACTATGTATAATATTATCAATATTTATTCCCATAGTTATTTGTTCTTTATCATTTACCATTGTAGTATTTTTTTGATCCAAATATTCATACAGGTCGTTAATAGTGTCTAAAATAGAAGAATATATTTCTCTTACAGTTCCAAATTCATATACTTTTGATGTTTCTAAATCTTTATACACAGGATAATTATGATGGGCCATTTTTTCAATTATTTTACTATATTTAATATCATTTACCACATAATCATGTATATATTTGTATACTTTATAATATTCACAATACATACGATTTTCTACATAATTGAATACATTACGCATGTTTTCATACTCCATTCCAAACATTTTATTTTGAAAAAGAAATGCATCTAGACCAAATATATGTTCTTTGTGATGATGTGTCTTAACAACATCTGTATAAATTTTATTAATCTTACTAATATTAGAGGTTAGTTCATTGAATATTTTTAGTATATCATTGCGGAGAGTGATGAGTGTGTCAAACTGATCAGTTATTTGTTTAATACTTTCCGTTGCCATTATATAAAATACATATAAACAAAAAATAGTTTATATGTATTTTATATAATGGAAAAAAAACAAAATCCTGATAATGAACCGAATGTTGTTTTAGAACCGGTTGTTCAATGGACCCCAGAACACGAAAAAATACTTATTGAATGGGCGGATAAAGCACTTTGCTATAAATGGTTGCATGAAAAATCTCACATGGTTTATTCGCATAGAAACACATGGTTTACCATTCCCGTTATTATTATGAGCACATTAACAGGAACTGCTAATTTTGCCCAAGATAGGATTCCTGCAGAATATGTGAATGCTTATACAATCGGTGTTGGTGCGGTAAATATTTTAGCGGGTATTTTAACAACGATTCAACAATTTCTTAAAATAAGTGAGTATAATGAATCCCATCGCGTTAGTTCTATTTCATGGGGTAAATTTTATCGTAATATAAAAGTTGAACTAGCAAAGTCTCCTTCGGAAAGAGTGCCTGCTCTTCAATTATTAAAAATTTCTAAAGATGAGTATGACCGTCTCATTGAAACGAGTCATGCCATAGATCCCAAAATTATTAAGAAATTTAAAGACACATTCTCCGGCGGTGAACTAAAATATACTGCTGATGGAGATCCCTTACCAATGACAAGTAAACAGACCGCGTTTTCGTTATTGAAAATACCCGAAGATTGTGGTGTTATTGAATCTACTATAAATAGTCTCTATAAACCGCCAGTAGTAGAAACAAAAATAACAATACCAGCACCGATTGTACCTCCTGTTAATAATAAATTTATGGATGCTGTTAAAAAAATGGAAGAAAGGAAAAAACATCAAACCAAAATTCAAGAGTTTATAGAAAAATTTAAACTAAACAAAATGAGAGAACCCACACAAGATGAAATTATAGATAATTTAAATAATGAGATACCTGATCAAATTATAATTAGTATTCTCAACAGTGATGAAAATATTAAAATAACTATAGATGAAACTGTTTAGGTTTAGGTTTAGTCATTACATATAAAAATGTAATCAACCTGATTTAAATATACGTTATTAACTTAAACTATAATGACTACTGTAACACATGTTCCGATTAATTTTTTTGTTAAAGATGTCTTTAATAATAATTTGAAAGAAAATCATGAATATGAACAATTTTTTTGGACGACAAATGTTGTCGATAAACTAATGAAATCATTTCAATATGATTTTGTAGACGAGACCTGTTGTTTAACAACACCTTCACTAGCAGTGGGTATGCACAACAAAGGGCGTGATGAAGTATTGTTGGATATTGATAGTCGGTTTAATTTTCTACCAAAATACAAATATTATGATGTTCGAACACCCTATGGTCTAGATAATAATTTTAGACTTTTAATATTAGACCCACCTTTTTTTGTGGTTCCCATAGAAGAGTTTAGAAAAGCAGTAGACATTTTAACAAAAAATAATTATTCCACCAAACTAATTATAGGTTTTATAAAGAGGGAAGAGAGGAGATTATTGGAAGCATTTAGAGAATATAATTTGAAACCGACCAGTTTCGAGTTGGAGTATAGTTCAATTAAACCAAACAAATGGCGTAATTTTTGTTTATATTCGAATGTGGATATGCCAGGAATTAAGAGAATACAATAATATATAATATAAAAAATGTAGTGTTACTTTTCGTATTTTTACTGCAAAAAGGTGTAAAATATATTGATACCGGTTTTATAATCGAATATTATAATTAGAATTAGTAATATTTATTAACTGTTTTGCGAAATAATCAAACGATAAATCATCTTTATTCATATTACATAAATAGGAATGTGCTTCAATTATTTTTTCATCTGTTAATAAAAATGGAACTTCACTTAAATTATTATAATAAAGTGGGTAATTTTCTCCAAGATATTCAACTACTGGAGCAATTTTATTTACAATAATAGGAGTATTCCTAATAATACATTCTAAAATAGTATTATTTGCTCCTGCATCGATTAAATGAATAAATACAACATTTTTTGACAATAAATCATCGTATTCTTCAAATGTACTTGTATAATACATTTTAACACTTTTGTCTAACTTATTTTCATCAATATTAAAATAGTTAATCTCATTTTTTATTCTGGTTTCACAATTAGATAAATTTTTAGTTCCTGTTAACCATAATTTATTGAAATATAGTGAATCTAATAAATAAATGCTAGAAACCATTCTTAATTGTTGACCAATTTGTATAATAGTTTTGTTATTATTATTATTATAATTATTAATTTTCCATTCAAATTTTTTTTCTACATTATCAATCGGGTGTTTTAGTGTATAAACATTAATACGTATATTAAGTTCATTTAATTTTTTTTCAATATATTTAGTAATGTGTTTCGATAAACTTATCAAATAAACACACTTAGAAAGAGAATCAATAAAATTTGGTTTATTAAACATAATATCAATATCACAATCACTTAAATATGTTGGAACACTTGGAGTCCAGTGTATTATACCACACCATTTATTTGTAGCAACAAAATTATTAATTAAAAAATATATTTCAACTGTATCATAAAAATATAATTGAGAAGATGTATTGAAAAAATTATTTTTATTCATGTTAAATAATATTTCTTTCCATCCACCACGATGAGTTATTTCGTTAATATATATATAATATTGTGGGTTAAATTGTATAATAGTATTGTTATAAATTCTGTTTTTCCAGTTACAATCATTAGTCCAGAATTTATGTCCACCAAAACTATTTGAATATACTATAGATTCAGAAGAAAAGAGAGATCTACTAACATTATCTGCTACTAATCCGATAGTATAATCCGCCGTATTATCAATGATTTTATTATTAATAAATTTTTTCATAACACTTTTAATTCTTAAACTTAATCCGCGATTTTCTATAGTTGAAAAAGGGGATCCAATATAATCAAAATGTAAAAAATCATCTATATTATTTTTAAATAGAATAGAATCTTCTTGATAAATTAATATTTTTTCACCATTTAATAAATTCCAAAAATCTAAACTATTTAAAAAATTATTATATAGTAAAGCATCATAATTTGTTTTAATAATTTTAATTTTCTTTGAAATGGTTGCACACATATCTTTTATAAATTCATAATTTAAATTACCACATATAATAGTATGTGACCATTTTTCACCAAGTTTTATAATTGTGTTACGTATTAAAAATTCAATATGAGGCAAACATCTATTCTCTACTAAAACTGCTTCATAATTGCTTTTTTCACAAAAATTAGGCAAATCTATATAACGAATATAACTTAAATGAGAATAACATATCAATCTAAATTCTATTTGTGGATGTAATGCATAATAAATATAATGTGCATTTAATAAAATAGTATAATCATTATTATATGTTTCGCAGATATTTATAGGATAATTATTGACTGATACAGATAGTTTTATTTTTTTAAATTTTCCAAAGCAATGGTCACCTACCAGTTTATTTAAATTTGTATCTTTTGGTATAAACAATTGATTATCTTTTAAAAATAAATTCTTAATTTGATTAGTTATATCGAAATAATTATTATGTATACCATATTCTACACTAATAATATTTAATTCAATGCTATTTTCATTTTTAAATAAATTATTTAATATAGAATAATAGGAGTACATATTTATTATAATATTATTCGAAAGCATATTATTATTTTCTTTTTCACAAATAGTTATAGGATAGTCACAAACCAACGCATATATTTTTATTTCCTTTGTAAAACCAACACATGGATCATGTGTTATTTTAGTTAAATTAGTATTTTTTGGTATAAATAATATATTATCTTTAAAAAATAAAGTCTTAATTGTATTAGTTATATCAAGATAATTATTATATATACCATACTCTGCGCTAATAATAATAATTTCATTATACATATTTAATTATATAATGTATCATATATTAAAATATGTATAATAAGCGAATTAACATAATTTTTTTATTATATTGAATGTAGATAATACACCTTTTCACATTTTCAATGCGAAAAGATATTAAATGTCTGAAGTATAACAATTATTATTAATAATACTAATGTATAAATTTTTTATAAAAGTATAATATATTATAATGTCTGGATTTAGTTTTGATAATTTTGCAAGTATATTAGGCGGCGGTATAAAAGGCGCACAACCCAAAGGTGGATTATTAGGTGGTGGCGCCAACTCCAATGGTGGATCGGGTATGGAAGGTGGTGGCGATCGAGGCACCGAACGTTTTGTATTGCGAAAGGCGTTTGGTAACAAGACTTTAGGCAATGGAGCGAATCCTATTTATAATAGATATCCCATCACGCCCTTTAGAGCGGCCTACAATGCAGGCGATACCAACGGGAGTGTCAATAGTGCCCCATTAGCCTCTATGCCTGGTTCGGATCAGGTCAATGGTAATAGTCGGGTTTCGCGCTTGAATATTCGGGCAGGTGGTAGAAATACTAATGGAAATGCTGCCTTCTCCGGAAACCCGCGCTATGTCTATGATAGTTCCAATTATATACAATATAAGAAATTAAGAGCAGTCAATAAGACGTATAACGATTCTAACTTTGGTGGCGATCAAAGCAATGGATCCTATGTGGCATTAAGAGGTGTTCGTCGTTTTTAATCCATTACACTTAAAGTGTAGAGTATATATATAAATAATTAATGTTTACCTTTAAAACAGTCGGTCCAGCAAGTATTCCACTTAAGCAATCTGATAATAATAATTTAACTTATGCCAGAATGGGTGTGCCTTTTAAACCCAATACCATGACCCAAGGCAATGATTTTGCCAATGGACGTTTAGCATATATTCAAAACGTTGGGAATCCATACACTAATCCCACCACTAATAGTCATTCCACCACCACCACATATACCAATCGTCCGATTAAAGTTTCCGTCTCCAATTCAAATCTTAATGCGCAAATCGGTGCGGGGAAAAAGAAGAATTATAACGTATCTGCATCTGAACGCATTTATCTTAAAAAAATAAATGCTATTGGCAAAAGTTCTACAAATACATTAAACACACAGACTATGTCTTTTAGTGGTGTTGACCAAACTTCTGTTAAAAATGCGATAGCGCGGTGTAGAGGGGGTGGAACAGTCGCACCTAAAAAGAAGGGAGCGTATTAAACAATTAATACAAGATATTATTATATGCTTTTAATATGTTGTAATAGTAGATGAATAAATATTTACTAGAGTTTATTGGAACTTTATTTTTTATTTTTGTGGGCCTTTATACTAAAAATGCTTTAGCAACCGGTGCTGCTTTAGCAGTAGTTATTATGCTTGGTGATGGTGATTATAATCCGACAATGACATTTGTTAATTTAATGTCTGGCAAGTATGCGTTAAATGAAATTATACCTATTATTTTGGCACAAATTGCAGGAGGGTTGGTTGCGTTTGAACTAGTTAAGAGATATGCCTAAAGGGGAACCAAGGTTCCCCTTGGACCCCTCCTTAAAAGGGAACCGAGGTTCCCATTGAACTCCTCCTTAAAAGGGAACCAAGGTCTGTTTTAATTGCCTTGGACCCCTCCTTAAAAGGAAACCGAGGTCTGTTTCACTTGCCTTGGACCCCTCCTTTTTATTTTGCGATACTTTTTAGGAAATATTTTTGCAATACTTTTTTCAAAAGTATAAAGTATTAGTATAATATATAATGGCAAGACATACTCGTAAATATAAAAGACATCATGGCGGAGAAGGAGAAGATATGGCGGCAGCATCCACTACTGTGGTTCAAGAGCAACCTATGGAAGAAGAAAAAAAAAGTGAAGAATCTCCAGGTTTGTGGAGTAAACTTACCTCAATGTTTGGTGGTAAACGCAGAAGCAGACGCAGTCATAAACACAAACGCAGTCACAAGCACAAACGCAGTCACAGACATAAGCGCCGGCATACACGCAAACATTAAATAAATAAATATAAATATATAATCCGGTAAATTTACAATAGTAAATGATATTATTGTAAATTGTAAATTTATTTTACAACAGTTTTTTTTTAAACAGTCTTAAAAAAATATATAAACCTAATAAACCCAGTGCACTATAGTAGAGTTGAACCAACTTATCATTCGGCATTTTACTATAATCGGCAGCATTTGCACCCAACAATGTTGTAAATTTTTCAGTGACTACTTTTTTTGTCAAAATAGCAGGTTTGATGCCACCAGGAAACCAGTCTTTATCCATCGCATTAATATCATCTACAATAACATTGGCAGACTTGTAATCAGATATATTATTTACATCAATGGTTTGCATAGTAATTTGTTGGCAATCAGGATTGGATCCCGACATAAAGGCACCAAACATTTGCATAGGATTAATATGTGCAAGATTGCTCAATGTGCCGGGGACGAGACCCTCAAAAGCACTCATTTTTTGACCATCTAATGCGGATGTAAGAAAAGGAATAGAACCATCAGGCACATTATTTACGTATATTGAACGTTTTACTTTTTCACCCGATGCCAAATCAGTGCATTTAGCACCGGTTTCTAAGAAAAATTTATTACCTAAAGGACCATTTACTTTAGAAGCTTCACCGCCTCCAGCAACCAGTAATTCAACATACCCAATGAGTCCACCAATATCCTTTGCTAATGTACCTAAACTGCCATTGGCACTCATACCCATTTCTTCCGGCGATTTAATAAATTTAAAATATTTATAGTCTGGTCCCAAAAGGTCTTCTTCCAATTGTTTAACATTTTTTTGAGCATCTTTAAAAAAATTAGACATGTTTACTATTATAGTATATATATAATAATAATTTATTTAAAGTTGGGTAGAGTAGTTAAAGATGGATCCATTATTTCAATATAGTGTAAATCTAATAGTTCACCTACATTGGGGACCTTCGTTGGTGGTAATGTTGATCCTTTTCCATCAGACACATCGTCTTTTAATTGAATTTTATCCATGTCATCTATATCTATAGAATTTTCAAATAATCTATATTGTATTCCATGACCCGAATGACCAAACCAAGGTGCTATTTCACAACTTTTCACTTTAAAAGGTTTTAAAATTTTATAAACAGTATATGTTAAAATATTATTGTTAACTTTTTCTTTATAGACTGCTTCACAATCATCATCAGGTTTTATTTGGTAAAGTGAACGTCCGTCATAACTGCTTTTTCCATCTCCTATAAAATATCCCCCTTTAGGATAACCAAATCTATCTACAATAGTATCTTTATCTAAAGTTAGTTCTTGTTCTTTATTAATATCGGCACATCCATAGTATTGAGGCCATGCTGGTAATGGTCTGTCATAGTCGCATTTGTCACCACCAAACCGTCTAGGTTTATATTTTCTGGTATTATGTTTCCTGGTTTTATGTTTCCTGGTTTTATGTTTTCTGGTTTTATGTTTCCTGGTTTAATGTTTCCTGGTTTTCATATTATATTTTCCTATTTTCATATTATACTATATATTAATATATTTTTATTGTAAGTTATATACTATTTTGTATACCATTCATAGGACCATAGTTAAGACCAGTTGCTTGTGGTAAAGGTTCTTTGGAATTAACATCACGTCCGGTCAATTCTTGACTGGTATTTTTAAGAGATTGACCTACTTCAGTAATTGCTTGTGAGTTAATCTCGACTTTAGCATTCAAATCGGTGACTTTTTGTTTTAAACCAGTTAAATCATCTATTTGCCCTTTTAGAAACGCAATATTTGCTGCATTTGTAATTGCTAGATATGTTGGATTTGTTTCGAGACCAGGATCTTTATATGTAGTTGTATCTGTTACAGTTGTTAGACCTTCTTTTATTTTCGGACGGAATATTTTTAACAAAACATCGTAAAAATAATAGAAAAGTAGAATAGTGAGAAGAAATAGAAGCGATTTTATTAAGAGTAGCATAGTGTTATATATAATACTTTATACTTTTTTGAAAAAGGGGAACCAAGGTTCCCCTTAAACCCCTCCTTTCAAAACAAGAACCAATGTTTCCCCCTTTTTTGCGATACTTTTTTTTAAAAAGTATATATATACTGAAATGATTTCTACTAAAAATCCATTTACAAATCAATATACACCAAATATTAAAAGATTTATAGGAAGTAATGAAAAAGTCCATACAAATAGTATTGTGCCATCTGATTCACGACCTGTATCCGGGATGGAAATTCATGCGAATGGACCGGATTTTAAAGCACGCCCTATTAGACATTGGCGTAAGCAGTTGAATCCGAATGGCAGTTCAGGCAGTTCAGGCAGTTCAGGCAGGGGACGAGCAAATTTGGGTATGCCGATGGATACACCTGGTGGTTCCGTGTATTTAGGCAATAAGACAAATTTTGATTGTATAACCTGCTCGGACCCGACAGATTCTTTATCGGCAGGTATGAAAGAATTTATTCTACGCACCGATATTCCAATTTTAAACCCATCAACCAGCGATAGTTTTTATGATACTGCTAATAATCGGACAGTGTGTGTTGCCTGTAATCCTGAAAATAATATTATTCGGTCTGCCACTACAATTTTAAGTCCAACTTATTATAGTGATACCAAGGGGTATTTAAAGAGTCGTTGTATACTCTATGATCAAAAGTTGTCTACCACCCGTATTCCCGGAATAACATATACTAGACCTTGCTCTACTGGTTGTGGAGTAACTATTGTTGAACCCAGTGATTCACCCACGGGCACACAAGTGAGATGGACACAAAATTGCCAACCACCAAATTGCACAAGTGCACATAGCACTACCATTTATAAACCGAGTAATGCTCAGTATGCTACGCAAGGGGCAGTGTCCAGCAGTTCGCGTATTGATCGTCTTAAATACAATACCATTACCCAAAATGGCAATTCATTACGCACAGCATGGGGATCTGAAGGTGCCAATGCTGGAAAATATCAAGGCACATCTACTGCACCCTACTTTCTTAAATCTAAATATCAAGTGCCTACAGTGTTTCATGCTCGACAAAATAAACGAATTTGTGGTTCGGCAATTAATTGTACACCGGCACAACCACCGTTGGTGATAACCTTTTAACTTTTTTACACATAAAAAAAAGGTTATACCTTTTCTTCTTTTTTTTTAAATTTTATTATTAAATTTTTAAAATATTAAAATTACAAAATTACAAAACATAATTAACAAAGTTCTACGCTTGACTATAGTTACGGATGCGCGACTGAATAATCTTCATCGCTTGCACCACGCATGCCTTTGGACCCCAAAACAAGAAATGGTTCTCTTTGCGGTCGTGCCAGATAAAATCGACACCCGTGTTGTTCGTCGTCAACTTGAAATAATATCCGTCCCTGCCGATAATCTGCTTGGTGAGAGCAGCGTCAGTGGGTGCAGGCAAATATCCAAAGGTCGTAAACGCGCGCTGCCCGATGTTTTCCATCAACCACTGCGTGAGTTGTGGGTCCAGCGCAGCAAATCCATTTGTAAGTTGTCCGATATGATCCATCACTTGCCGTGCATCTCCACCCAACAGATTAAACCAAGTTGGGTGAGGTCGCTGCTCAATTTTCTTTTCCAGTTCGGCGATGTTGGGGCAAGGATCCTTAAACCAATCTGAATCAGGATCAGATCGCCGATCATTTTTCTTTTCCATTTCGGCCAACTTGGATCCATCGCATCCGCAGGCGATGTTGGTGCAAGTCACTTTGGGAGTAAATCCGCAATTGAGTGACTCCTCTGCCGCTTGGAAGGCAACTGCTTTGGCAGTTTCGTTTTCTGCAATAATTTCAACCATTTCATCGGTAGTCAACTCCGACCACACTTTACCTTTACTTGCAGCAATGGCATGATATTCCTCCACCAATGCTTTGTTTTTCTGTTTCTGTTGAAACGCCTTGGCCACTGCCAACATTTCTTCAAATTCAGCATTCATTTCGCACGAATTGTTTGTAGTTGAACTCATTCTGATAAGATGTGTGGTTTGTATATACAACTAGATTAGATCTGTAAATTCATTTCAATTTTTTAACAAAAGGGAAACCGATGTCTGTTTCACTTGCCCATTGGACCCCTCCGTAAAGGGAACCCAAGTCTGTTTCACTTGCCCATTGGACCCCTCCTTAAAATTTGTTATTCGGTTATCCCTTTAATGGGGTTTCAAAGGGGTTTACCCCTTTAATGGGGTTTCAAATGGGGTTTACCCCTTTTTGCCACGCTTTTCTCAAAAGCGTTTGGAAAAAATCTACTTAAATGTTTTACTATAATTTAAATATTAGTTTGCTTGTATGAACCGATCCAAAGAACAACGACAAGCAGAAGTAAGGCCTATTATAGTAAAACTAAATGAATTACATCTATCACCAACCCAACATGAAGAAATTAAACTATTGTTTAAAGAAATACAGCGGTATATTCAAGACGGTGTGCGTATAGAACTAAATATTCCATTTGATGCATACAATACAACGATTGAAGGGGTATTGGCGATACGCCTTAAAGAAAGAGTATGGGTTAAATTTGCGGCGAAGAAGTAGAAGCGTTAGCAAATATAGAAGTGGTTGAAATAAATGACGGTATGCCAAAACGATAACAATACAAACCAAATGTTATAACAAATCCCATAAGAGAAGAATATAAAGAATAGGTAGAACGGTTTTCATTGGTCAACTCTACATTAATGATTTCTAAAAATGGGTCAATAACAGTAAAATCATCAGTAGTAAAACAGTGTTCTATTTTAGAGAGAATACATCCATGAAATAAAAAAAACATTATAAAAACAATTATATTAAACACCACTATAACATTAAACCAAAATTCAGAACCAAATAATAATACAGCACCAGTTAAGATAGGCATTGTGAAATGAAATGTGCGTAGTAAAACACAGACACTTTTATCGGATATTCTACTTTTTCGTAATATAGTTTCACATATATTTATTAATTTGTCACATTCATCCTTAAACATGAATGGATTATAAATCTTATATATTTAATATTTTATAGTTATACCTAAAGTATATACCATTTTATTTTTAATACACAATATTATCATTTACCCATTTTTTAATAAGTTGATTAATAGGCATCATAGAAGCATTGATACCTTGAATATATGCTTCATATTGTTCGGGTCGTTTTTCCAGTAACAATAAATTATTGTATATAATGCTAAATTCATGTTTTGAATAAATTTGCCTGATTTTAATAAAAACATCATCAATATCTTTATTTGAGTTATTTATATTTGTTTCAACTGTAGATTTTTTAATTTCATTTTCAATAGTATCATCATCATCGTCATCGTCATCTTCAACAACAGTATTTTTATGTATAACTGTTTTATGGTTTGGCAGGAGTGCTTCTTGTGTAAAAATTTCTGGTCTATCCAGCATAGTTCTATACATTTGTAATGTATGTAATAGAGAGGGTTGGTCACTACTGGCATATGTTTGTAAGATGCTATCAATGCCTTTTTTACTTAATTTTAGAATTAATTCATATAGTTTATTTTCTTCACCGGTTTTGGTCTTCATATACGAATAAAATTTATTGAATCGGACAATGGCATTAAATAAGAAAAATAAATCGTCTCGGCGATCATGATTATAAGAACGCGTTAATCCTTGAATCCAAGTAGGCGTTTGAATAAGTAATAAATTATTAGTAATTGATAATTTACTACCTTTTGGACAAAATGAAATTAATGCTATTTGGGTCATTGCTTGCATCGGTTCAAGAATAATATCAAACCTTTCTTTGCCTTTACCTTTATCTTTAACAAACATTCCATATAACCCAACTAATGCGTCCATTACTAAAGGGAAATAGGATTTTATCTTTATTATACTTTTGGAAAAAGTATAACAAAATTTAGTTTTTAACGACGTAATTGGAAAAAAATAAAACTATATATCTCTAAACTTTGGCGATACTTTTAATAATTGTTTCACGTATAATTGCTTCGCGAACAAAAGTATTTCCCATACTTTTCCCAAAACTATTTGCCGAATGAAAAATATTCGTGGTCGGAATTATTTTATTATATGCTAAATTATATTTTTGACACCAGGAAATACATTTTAAAATATTTGTTTTTTTCATCGTTTCCAATTTATCTGTTTTATTATTATTTGTACTATTTATTAAATTAAGAGTAGACACAATATTTTCAATCTGTTGTTGACCGAATATAGCATTTATTTCTTCTACCTTATTTATAAAAATATATGGTAAATCAAAATTAAATAACGATACTAATTGTTTTGTACTGGAAGTTGTCATCAGACTTATAATTTTATATAATTTTCTAACTATTTCTTCCGAAGACGATAACCTAAATCCCTTACAAACGACATATTTCTCAGAATTAGCGATTCTACTGGTATTGGGTTTAATAAAATAGACCGACTCGTATAAATTAGATAATAAAAACAACATATCCAATGACAGTTTGGTGAATGTATCAAAAAATTTAATAATAAAAGTTCCGCCTTGCTTTTGCATCGCTATAGCAAACGCAATTTGCGCTAAAATCAAATTCGAACTTATATTTTCTTGTTTATTAAAATCCATTGAAAAATCAAACCCACCGTCAGCAGTGATTAAATGCATTGAACTATTATACTTCATGTAACAATATCTAAGATTTTCAGGATTCATTAAATCACCGCGATCATCGCTACCCTTCTCAATCGTTACATTCGGATTATGGAGTAAAAACGACTTGCTTTTCCGCCACCCAGGCACATTACAATCATCGTCAATTAAAGTCATCCCATAATACGTATCCTTAAGTTGTGAACGCAACATCGCCAATGCTTCAATAAACCCTCCCGGACCTTCTGCTAAATGAAATGTTTTACACACGGGTGGTAATTCTTCCAAAATAGCAAATGATTTACAAATTTCAATCATTTTATAAAATGACCGTGAGAGTGGTTTATAATTACAGACAGACGCCTTTGTATTTGGTATTGGAGTGTGAATGTATTCATATGTGTTGGTGTATTTTTTATATTTATCCCAATCATTTTGTTGAGTGTCTATTTGTTCTTTTACAAAAGATAGATATCTATATAATGATTTGTTGATAATAGTTGTGTCTACTGCGTTTGTGTCTACTGCGTTTGTGTCTACTGCGTTTGTGTCTACTGCGTTTGTGTCTACAAATGATGAATCTATAATTCCAATTAAATTAGTATTAAGTTGTACGAGTGGTAATTTATAAAAACTCATTGCAATAAAAAATAGTATATGCTTACTGTTTGTAACACTTAATATTTATGTTCTTTATGAAATATATATTTATAGTTCTATTTATGTATAAAATACTCATTCTAATATCAATTTCCCTTTTAGTTTTACTGCTTTAACCTTAGGTTTCGGTTTGACAGTAGCAACAGCAATCTCTGATGTGCGTTTATTCAAATCTTCTTCATCCTTTTCCTCATCTACGGTTTTGTGCATTAATTCCAATGCTACCTTATCAGCATCTACATTTCTTACTTTTTTATAAATAAAGAACCGGTTGAGAAAGGAAATGGTGCGTTCGTTAACACTAATAGTCGGTGCTTCACCATAGGCATTTGCCATGCGTTTATTAACCTTAATTTCATTTTTCATAATAGCATATAAATCACTAAACATACCAGTGCTGTTTGGCAGATCTTTTTCTTTCAATTCCTCCTTTGTTAATAAAACAAATCCGAAATTTTCTAGTACGCGTGTTAAATAGTCGTAGTTGACCAAATATTCCCTGAATGTCTTATTTATATTTTCGCAGAATACATCAATCGCAAATCCAACACAACTGCCATTGTCTTCAAAATCGGTTCTATCATATTTTTTGATGACTTCCCAAATTTTTTTCCCGTCTTGAATGATAGCAGTGCTTTCATTTTCCTTCTTGTTTTTTAACATATTTATCATTGCTTTACCATCATAACTGGTGCCAATGAAATATCCACCTACTTTGGTGACTTCAGATACATTTCTTAAAAATCGGTATAACGTCTCTTGACTTTCAAACATATAATGGATAGCAAATTGAATGGAACAAATATCAAAACCACTTGCCGCAATGCCATATTCTTTATAGACACCTTGTCCCAATTGTTTGGCATCTTTCGCACCCTGACCAAAAACAGCATTGGTAATTTGTTTATCTTTGTCCGAATACAACCCTTCGGTAGAACGAATATTCACACTCGAGTTGCCATTGACAAACAGGGCATCCGGCATTACTTTAAATTTCTTTCTATAGTTGATAAATCGGGCACACGCACCATCTAATCTATTTTGGATATTATCGCGAGAAATATCTATACCAAATACAAATTTCAATTTGGCATTAATCCATTTGGGAAAATCGCCGGCTTTACCCACTGCCAAATCAATCAAAGTATCACCACGCTTGGCAACCCGGGTGATTAATAAGTTTTTAACAAACAAATTGTGAAAATCTCGCAAGGGTTGTGTATAACAGGCACCTGGCACTTTATTATAATAGACGTCATCATCGCCCAAGTTCGACGGTAGACCTTCCCCGGTCATAATCATTTCCCGAGTAATAGGATTATGTATAGTGCGCCAGTTGCTGTTTGCCACATGATAGGCATTCCCATAATTTTTCAGTCCTGAACGAAATTCAGCAGTTTTATCGTAACGCACCCGCAAAGGCACCCACCGCCATTCTTTCTCTTTGGATAAATCATAGCGAAACTCTACAATCATATTATCTTCAATCACCTCGCCCTCTTCAGAGAGCATAACCCTGCTAGAACCGTTATCGATTAAAACCATATTACATAATCCAGCATTGGGGTCAGACGGGTTGGTCGGGTAAAATTGTATTGGAAAATAACCCTCTTCTTCATCTAGATTTTCGGTGGTCGGCAATTTATCGTCATACACATTCTGACAAGGATTGACATATCCATGTTTTTTCTCATCAAATCCTACGCGCAATACCAGCGTTTTGTATTGCGTCATCTGATTCGATTTATTGACATTTGTGCCCGATTCAAATATACTCCCGATAAATTCGGTTCCATTTGTATTTTTCTTAACACTGATGAGAAAGTCGATTGTATTAAATTCGGCAGGTTTCCACTTGAAAGAATAATCCCAGGTGCTTTTAATAGGTTTGGTGGTTTCACCCACTTTAGTTGAACCGACCCCCAATTGTGTGGGGGTGAATATTAACCCATCTGTTTCGTATTCAAACAAGTTTTCGTTGACTTTTTGAAGAATATCAGCACACCCCTTGAATATATTGCCAAATTTAAAGTCTTTACATTCAACTCTAAGAGGTGAGGCAACATCCTTCTCGCCTACACTTAATACGGATATAGGAGATAATTTATTTAACAATGTCAGCAATAAAGGTAAACGGTATTTAGAGGATTCTTCGTCAGGTTTACTAGGAATAAATCCTTTCATACGAATATCCGCACCCTTCACGTAATACAAGTCAAATGCCATGTATAAATTAATATATTCCTTATTTTTATTATGAATAATATGCTCTCCGTCAATCAACGTATTGAATAAATCCTTGTTTTTGGTTTTCGCACCAGTGAATTGAATCTGCATGTTGGTGTTAATTAAATACAATTTGCCTGCTTCGTTGATGTAAAGCAACTTTCGATCACCATCTGCCTTGTCTGTCACCGTATAATCAGTTCTTATATTTGGCATAGAGGATTCCACATCCAAAGGTGCGATATTTTGCATTTCTAGAGTATATGATGAAGGACCCACGAAATTTTTTGGAAAAACGCGCGAACCTTCTTTGAATTCTTTACCCCATAACAAACGCATATAGTCTTGTAAAACATTGTTTTGTTCACTATAAGCAATTGGATAGTTGGTGCCTTGTAGACCAGATAAAATATATTTAATAACTTGTTTCATTGCTTTATGAATTTTTTCTGGCGTATTAAAATTTGTTCCAACACCAATTTTACTATTGATACATTCAATTTCTATTTCGTATTTTTCTTGTCCGTCAAAGACATCAGAGTCTTTAATATTAAATTCTGGCACATAAAATTTACCCTGACGTTTGGAATCTTTGACAATACTTATATCAATCATAAACGGAAAAGAATAATCCCCCATCATAGTACATCTGTTTAAGAAACGAAATGTTTTTTTATTTTCTGACCATTTATCTTTTACAGTTTTAATGATGGGAGAATAGTCATCCATGCGTGTTTCAATACTTAGGGTAGCACGGAAATTAAAATCATCAAAATTAACAGGAAACAGTTTTGTCTCTCTGGAAGGATTAAAAGGTTGTTTTTGTTGAAACGAAATACTGCTTTGAGATATTTTATCTAATTTATCTGTTTTACAGTAGAGTTGTATATTTTGTAGACCACTTATTTCCGTTCGGATATTTGACATTTTTTTAATTCCCGATTTAACATCGTCATATTCATTCTGAATACGCAATAAATAATTATTTTCATATTTAATACTAAACCCTTGCGATAACAATTGTTTGATAACATTATCATAGTCAATCCGTGTAATTGGTTTAATGCCACGCGTGCCAAATTTACTTTCAAATTCTAGAGAAACATTGGATTTTTGTCTAGTAACATTTGCTAAATATATTTCTATCATGGAGTTTAATTCCTCTTGACTTGATAAAGGTTTAACTTTGTCAGACATTTCTACTGTGTATATAATTATAGACTATAATATTTATATCTTCTTTATTCAATTTTATTGTATATTGTATATTGTATTTTTAAATTATACAATATACAAAATGAAAAATGCAAAATGATTAATTAGATCATCTTCATAATGTCTTCATATAGTGCTGTTTTTAACTTATTCTTACCTGTTTCATTGGTAATGGGTATTTCCAACTTGTTACAAATATCTTGTAAATCTTTAAGACTATATGTGCCTGCTGATCCTAGCGGTTTTTGTGTGTTTTCTATTTTCCAAAAGTTATCACGAATACTTGTCATGTATTCTTCATTGGCATCATATTTAACACAGTTATCATTTACACCCATTTTTATAATGACACCATATACATTTGGATCGGTGCTTACAGCACCATATAAAAACTCACAATACATTCTGCTATAAATATAAGTAACAGATACTTTATGAACTAAACACAATGCGTGTAGACCCTTTAATGTAATCATTTCTTTATTAACGAGTTCATCTTCTAACTCATTGAGTTTGAGTTTTGCTTCCTTCAACTCATTTTTCAAAGAACGCAACTTTTCAACGGTAGAAATTTTAAAGTTCTTCTCAATAACAAAATGACCCGATTGACATAACTCGTACTCATCAAACCCTTTTAAAATGATATAAAAACTCCAAAATAATTTATCTTTTTGAACTGGTGTAAAATGTGTTTCCTTTTTTTTAACTATGATGGGCGCAGGCGCAGGCACAGGTGCAGTCACAGGCACAGGTGCAGTCACAGACGCAGGCGCAGGCGCAGACGCAGACACAGGCGCAGACACAGGCACAGGCGCAGGTGCAGATACATGGACCTCTGCCTGTTTGTTAAACTTTTCTTCTTTAATTTTTTCTATGATCATTGTAGAAAAAACCTTGTTATATTTTGCCATGTTACCTCTAGTGAACATGTATTCTTCTAATTTATTGAATATTTGTGCTGTATCATCTGCTTGAGTAGACATGTTTGTTTTGCTGTTATTATCTATAATAATCTCTTTATATCACTTTCAAGCCAACCTTTGGAAAAGGTTGTACCAAACCAACCTTTTAAAAAGGTTGTACCAAACCAACCTTTTAAAAAGGTTGTTCCAAACTCCGCTTTAAGTTTTACACAGGTTTTGCCACGATTTTTTCAAAAAAAAAGGGTCCAAGGGTTTCCTTTAAAGAGGGGTCCAAGGGTTCCCTTTAAGGAGGGGTCTAATGGGGAACCTTGGTTCCCCTTTTAAGTAAAAAAAGTTTTTTCAAGCAGTTCTTTCTCATTTTCAATCTTATTTAAATGTTTTTGTTGATCATCCACATAATTCGCATATTTTTCTAGTTCATTCAAAACTTCTTTATTTTGTTCTGTTAAATTTACAAATGTTCCGTTATTATTCTCATTTTTTTTTACAGATGCAGAATTATTTAAAATTCTTAAAATTTCAATCTGATGGTATTTCGGCATTAATTCAATACGTTCTTTTAATTTCGATATATTGATTCCGACATCCATTTGTTATTAAATATAAAGAATTGTATTTAACTCTTATTCTGTAATTATTAATTTGGATTGTTTTAACTTAGAAGATAACTTTATAGGTTTTTTTGCTGCGGATGCGGGCGCTGGCGCTTTAAATTTAATATATCTATCTTCTTTTGGTTCCAGCAATTCAGCAATAACCGAAATATATTTATCATTTAATTCAAACCGTTGCCCAATCACACGTACTTTAATGTCGTCATTTTCCTTAACTGTAGAGAAATACTCTTGATTGTAGTGATGATCCCGTGCAACAAATATGACAACTGGACTAGGATCTTCGTTGGTTTCAGCACGAATACCTGCCTTTGTAATATTTTTAACAAGACATTTAATATGCATTCCTTCTACTGGTGAACATACTAGACATTCAAAGATTACTTCAAATACAATGTCTGGACCATTCACCAGTCCACTAGAATATGTAAGTATTTTTGTAGAATTGGGTTTTATATAACCGTCTACAGTGCATTTACCTTCGATTTGTAAAGAAATTGCCTTTTCTAAGGTCTGTTTAATATTGTTACCAACATTTATAATATTTACAGGAATACTTCGGGTAATAAGTATTGTGCTGTATATACCAATCTGTTTCGGGTGATTATATTTGGATTTAGGTTTTATAGTAGTAATGGGTGCTGGTGCTGGTGCTGGCGCTGCTGCTACTGGCGCTGATCCAGTTACTGTTGTCACTAAATTTTCAACCGCACTTGTAATCGTTTTGGCGATTGAATCCATATTCATTAAATAATATTATATATTCTATTAATATTATTTTTAAATCAATATCAATTTTTCATATTAACCGATAATTTTTCTATATTAATTAGTGCTGCTTCTGCTGGTGCTAAGAACCAATGCATACCATTTTTCTTTTCTTTATTGTAGATACGTAACATAAACTCTTGTAAAACACATACTTGTTTTTGACTTATTTTAGAGTCGTCATTATATTTTTCTTCTCCAATAATGGCATTTAACATTTTAATTGCTTCTCTCTTTCCGGATTGGTCGCATCGTGCGCCTTTATGACGGGGTTTAGTTAAATCTTTAACTTTAAATATAATATAATCTTTCTTAAAATTATCCATAAACCCTACTAATTTACTTAATTTATCATCTACAGGAATAAATTTCATTACTATCGTGTTTAATTGTGGTGTTAAATCGTGGTAATCTTCTGCATCTGCTATTTTCCATATATTATCATCCATGGATTTTTTCAATAACTGATGTTTGCCATTATTATTTACCAACATTCCGGTAACACCTTTATTTGTAATAATATTACTATTGATATAATTTTTAACTCTTGCTCCAAACTCTGTCTCTGGAATAGTTTCTAAATTATTTAAGAGTAAAAGAATGTGGTCAAAGTTTAATTCGTCTATTATATGGGCAATCAATATATCTAATAAGTCGTCTCTAGATGCGGTTGTGTCGCTTTCCAAATCACTAATAACCAAACTACAAAATTTATACCAATTGTCTTCACCCCGTATGATGACTTGTTTATTAGCAGCCATATCGTAATTTGTATTCATAGTTCTTATCAGTTCCATAAATTCAGTTGTATCTTTTTGTGGTGCTGCTGCTCTTGTGCTGTCTGATTCAGGTGCACTACTGTCTGCTTCTATTACAAATTTTGCTAATTTTATTGCTTTTACTGATTTTTTAACCTTTTCGGGTATAATAAAAGATAATTTATCATGCTTGAAATCGATGGGCACGGAACGATCATAAATAGAACTATTTTTATTATTTAATTCCAAGGGTTGAAATAAATACATATCACCTATGTTAATAAGATTACCTAATCGGTTATATTTATCCGTTATAAATTCATTTTTATCATCTATCAATTGTTCCAATGCAGCATTAATTTGTACCAGTGGGTATTTTTTAATCGCATTTATAAATTTTATCAAATCTGTTTTTTTATAGAAAAATCGTTCCTTCATTAAAGAGCGGATTTTATGTATAATTTTATCTGTATTCATTAAAATAAATTGTTCGTTATACGTATCCAATTTAACATCCTCATCTTTAATCTCTTTGGTGGGTTTACATACGAATTGGCATTTATTCATATAATCACACGTGCTGGAATAGGGTTTATCCCCTACATCGTAGGATAGCATGCCACCACTGGACAACTCTAAATTAATGTTTTGTTTCATATTTTCGGCAATGAGACCAATTTGTTCATAATTCAAAATACAATCCACTGCAATTTCTTTTAAGACGCGACTTACATTACCGATTTGAACTGCTTTTAACTCTGCCAAACGATAGACGTATAAATCGGCGGCTTCTTCTCTTTTATTTTCCATCAATGAACCGTAGAGATAAATTTCTACATTGCGTTTATTAAAAGGTAAATCTTTGTGACTACATGTTCGCACTGCACGACCTATGATTTGTTCAATGCGATTCATATTGTACCAAGGTTCCAAAATATGCACTTGCCTTATAAACTTTAAATCTAAACCTTCTGCTCCTGCTTGAGAAATAAAAATAACTTTAACTCTACTACCGTCTTTATTATCTACATTTGTAGACAAGGCAATATCGGCAACATTATCTGGTGATAGTGCCTTGTCACCGGTAATCATGACATAGGTGGCGGGGTGAAATGGCAAAGCACCTTGCGCTGGGACTACTGCGTTTGCAGTTTGCAATTCTGACTGCGTCTTGGTCTTATACGTCAGTGCATCTATTTTCGCTGGCGGATCTTTTAACAAGGATTTTGTAGTGCCGGCACGTGTAAACCCTAATTCTTCCAAAGCCAGTGCAATAGGCAATACACCACCATCAATGTATTGCGAATATATTAAAATAACACCGGTTGAATGGATAACACGATCACATATATTTTTAATTTTACCACTATATTTCCCAATTTCATTGGGTTTAAAAATAGGCAATTCGGGGTCTTTGTAGTCAAAATTAAATCGTGCCGGTGGTGCACTCGTTTCTTCATAACTCATCATTCTAGATAGACCTACTTTACCGACTAATTCATCTACACCGATTTTTACGCCTTCAGCACCTGTATCAATCAATTTCGGATGCGGATAAATCATATTTAATGCTTCCAAGGGTCTTTGTAATAATGTATACCCAAATGATTCCATATTATCAAAGGATGGCATTTCTTTACCACTGCCACTTATACTGCCGGTTTTCAGTTTATTAATAATATAATTATAACCGAGTTGCTGATATGCACCTGTTTCAACCAAGTAGACGGAAAGAATTTCTAAATGTTGGATTATTTCTTTGCCATTCAGTTGTTGAACGGGGTAGGGATTTTTCGCTTCATTGGCAAAAGTATGATCGATCGCAAATTCAGTGGGCCAGATACGGTAAGGAAACGTATATGGGTTTTCACCCCGCACAAAAGAAATATAACCAGTTGCTTTACGTTCTAATAATTCTCTACCAATTTCCTCACCTGTCTCGGATGTTTTAAATGTTCCATCCGGATTGAAAACATCTTTAATTTCTATTGTTGGACGTCGGTCATTTATATTCATCAGGTTAACTAACCAAATAATTTCTTTATAACTGTTGTACATTGGTGTTGCCGAAAGCAATAGAAAGCGTAAATTATCTACATTCTCTACTAATTTAAATAACTCCATTGCCACACGTTTTTTATCACTATTATCATCCGCAATCCGAATATTATGGACTTCATCTATAATAATAAGACGATTACTAAATTGGCGTCGCAACTTTTGACGAATGGCAAGTTTTTTCTGTTTAGTGTCGGTAATACTACTGTCTAAAATCGAATGTTTATGAACATAATTTGCAAATTCAATATAACCTAAAAAAATATAGTAGGTATTTATTATTTTTTTAACTTGATTCACGACATTATCATGTGACAATCCTTTCATATTCATCGGGTTGATTTCTTTTAAAAATTTATTACCAGTGCATGCACGAATGTTCCACAAACCATCCACCAATTTTAATTTTCTCTCGTCAAATAATTGTAATCTAAAATTTTCTTGAACATTCGGCGAAGCAATGACCATAATTTTATTATCAATATTCATTTGTATGAGATAGTCACGCATTTCTTCCGCAACACTGATTGCTGAACACGTTTTACCACTGCCTAATCCGTGATATAAGAGTAAACTATTGTAAGGCGTTTGAAACGAAAGAAAATTCCGGACAAACATTTGTTGGGGTGCCAATTCAAATTCCGCATTACATAATAATTCTGCTTGTTTTTCAACATCTACTATTTCACCATTGTATTTTGTATCATTAAACTCTTTTTTTTCGGATATTTTAATATTAAATAACGGATCATTTAAATTTGGATATAAATAATCGTGAGCATCTTCATGTTTAATAATGTCTTCTCTTTCTTTAGTTTCCTTTAACATGTTAATTTCATTTAGTCGTTTTTTTTGTTTTTTTTCATCATCATCCGTGTTGGAAATAAGTAATTGAATATTCTCTTCTGCAGTAGGCGGTGGTAATTCAGCAGGAGCAGGAGCAAGCGCAAGAGCAGGAGCAAGCGCAAGAGCAGGAGCAAGCGATGGTAATTCAACTTCGACAGCAGGAGCAGGAGCAGGCGCAGGAGGTTGCACTATGTTTGTGCTTTCTGTAATAGTGCCTAGTATATCTTCTGGTACTATGCCTTCTGGTACTATGTCTTCTGGCACACTGTCTTCTGGAAATTTGTCTTTATTTTTTAATGGGTCTAAACAAGAAAATTTTTTATTAACTATATCGGTATAGCGCCGTTTACCTTCAGCACATTTAATAACACATTTATTTGTAAATGGATTTAAATCTTCTGTTATTTTACATTTTTTTGGAATAATTTGACTTTCCATTACTTATTATATATTAAGGATATAATCTATAGTCGCTTAATAATTTATTAACTCGTGTTAAAACATCTATTTTTTCTAAATTATAAGGTCGTATTAGTTTAATTGCTTCTTGATAGGTAACCCACTCCATTTTACTTACCTCCGATTTTTGATAAGAATCTGGTGTATCTTTTGTAGTTTCCATAAATCCCAAATAATATTTATGCTTGTAAGATTTATAGTTTGAACCAGTAAATATTTCTTCAAAGGGTATTACATTTTGCACCAATTTAATACTATTTCTAGAATAACCCGTTTCTTCTTCAAATTCGCGCAAGGCACAGATTAAATCTTTTTCTTGGTTATTATGTCTCCCCTTTGGAAATCCCCATTCTGTTTCAGACCAGTTGGTCGTATTACTTTCTTCCACCAGCGTTTGAAAACTATAGACACACGAACCAGAATTAATCCCAGATTTAATAGATTCAAATTTATCTCTAGCAGCATATTCTTCGCCTCTATATTGAATACCTAAGTTATCACCCCACAACTCTCTCCATATTGTATCAAATTTTTGTGTCAATATTTTATTTTTTTCTGCTACAGTCATTTCCGAAATAATATTTTGTATATAAAGTTTATTATAGAGAGGATATTTGCCTCTTATAAACTCTACATAACCTAAACTATCCTTGCGACGTATCATTAAATAACGTGCTTCATTAGTGGAATTTTTAGTAAACACAATTAAACCGACACTTGTAATGGGATATTTACACTGATGAAAGGAATGACCTACGTTTCTACAATTGTTACAAAAGTAATAATTAGTATTATTATTGGTGGTGGTATATTCTTTTGTAGCAATCATTTATTAGTGTTAATTCTATTATCTTTTTATATCGTTTATTGTAATGGCATTGGATCCAAAAATATGGGGGCCGTATTATTGGTTTGTTTTACATACTATAGCATTAACCTATCCTGCTTATCCTAATGATGTTATTAAGAAAAAATATTATGATTTTATTCAAAATCTACCATTATTTATTCCAGTGCCAGAAATAGGAAATATATTTATGACGCTTTTAGATAAATACCCGGTCACACCTTATTTAGATTCCCAGCAGTCGTTCATCAAATGGATGAATTTCATTCATAATAAAATAAATTTATCTTTAGAACTGCCCGAAATGTCACTCGATGATGCTATGTTTGCTTATTATGAACATTATAAACCGAAAGTTGTCAAAGAGAAGGAACAACGTAAACGTAGAGAAAAATATGTTTTTATAGGTATTGTTGCGCTTATTGTGTTGTTGAGTCTTTATTTATATACTAAATAACCTATAAAATATATTTAGTACTTAAATATAAAAATATAAAAATATAAAATAACTGGTTGTTATAAATGGCAAATAACAGATGTTTTAACTCCAGTAACAAGACAATACAAACTGCCAGCGATTATTCTTTAGCATTAAAACAAAAAACCTTATACAGTAATGTAGCGCAAAATATGAATTTGGTAGGAAATGCGAATCCACAGAAGAAAAATGGTTTTTTATATAATAATAATTTTGGTGTTGTTCCATTAACCACGCATACGAGTGCGGGTTGTTTAATTAATTCTCAAAGTTATGATTTACTATTAAATGTGACCAAAGGACAAAGTTTATATGATGTTCAAACTAATATTATTAATGGATTTAGTTCAGTTGGAGAACCAATAAATAGCGATATCAATGATTCGTGGGCAGGTAATTTATTTTCTATAAATTATTCGAACAAAGATATTAATGTAGTAGTAGACACGTCTTATAATGCTGGCAATTCAAATGAGATAATATACCCACAACCCATTTCAGCAGACGCTGCCGACTTGTTCTTTAATAACTCTTATCCAGGGGTTATTGTCGATCCAAGTTATCTAATCTTTTATAATCCATGTTTGTCGTCATTTAATGATATAAAAAATCCGTGGCTACACTTAGTAAATGTTACATTTAATGATACCAACTATTATCAGACGGCTGTAAAAAATAATCCCTTTGCCAACTTTAGTTATCCCAAAAAAGTAATATTTGCGTGCAGTCCAATAGATGAGTTTAAGTTGGATTGTAGTGTTTTCACGGAGAATACAAGTAGCGCCGCTACTGAAGGACCATTTACCTCTTCCGCACCATCCTATCCATTAAGTATATCTTTTATCCAACCTAGTGGTAATAGTGGTTTCTTGAATAAAATAGAGATATATATAAGGGTTTTTCTTGGTAATAATACGTTGAAGTTATCTATAGATGATCAAAATAATAATCAAATATATAATGAAAATTTTTTTCTAACTACTTCTTCTTCCGCACAAGTTTATACACTTGTTTTATCAACACCACTACAATTAATTCCTGGGAATACATATAAAGTTCATTATTTTAATGGTTCAACTAGTTCTACATTTTACTATACTACAAGTCCTGGAAATAATAATGCAATATTTCATGGTCAACCTGCGTATTTTTATTTAAAAACATATGTATGTGGAAAGGGGGTCTAATGCCCCCATTAAATAAGGGGGACTAAGGCCACCTTATGTTAATTTGCCAAAATTAATACACAACTGAACATTTACACTAATGTCTAAAGGCATAAAAGTATTTGAATATTTATCATAATCATGTTATTAAGAGAAATAGTATGATTTGCCAGAAGTAGGAAATATAGTTAGATAATATATATAATACTATAGTATGAAAATAGAATTAATTATATTTGCTGTAACAGCATTCTTTATAGTCAACACCTATTATGATGGAAAATATGTACAAATAATGAAATCTTGGAAAAAATATTATCAAATGATTATGATTGGTTTTTTGGGTTTATCAGGTTATATTTTTATGCGAAAATATCCGGGACATACCCGCAGTTTATTTACCCATGCCAATAGCATCATCAAATATATGCCTATAGATAAAGATGCAGGCGATTTACTGAGTCCATTATTTAAAATGAGCGGCAATGGAGATGAGATGACAGCACAACAAATGCGAGTAATGCATTCGGGGGCAGGAGCAGATATAATGGCAGGGGCAGTTCCAAGCAAAACCACTAAACGTTGTGTAAGCGAAACCAAGAAAAAATATGTCGCGGCGGAACAAGGATGGAAATGCGGAGCATGTAAAAATCAACTGCCAGCATGGTTTGAAGTAGATCATAAAATCAGATTGGATAATGGTGGTTCAAATCATGTAGATAATTTAGTAGCATTGTGTAGAGATTGTCATGGAAAAAAAACTGCCTTTGAAAATTTGTGATTTATGATTAATGATTTATAGATTGATATGTATTATAATATTTATTATGTTATTATAATATAATAGTTTATTTATCATAATGACTACAAATATTAAAAGTACACCTATTGAATTAACACCATTTGAAAAAACATTTTATTCAAACAAATGGTATTATGGATTGGTTGAATTATTACAATATGGTATATTTATTCTTTTGATTTACAAGTATAATCCTTTTAATGTAACTAATAATCACCCAGCATTTACAAATCTATTGGTTTTATTCGTGTCATTCTTATATGTGGCACTCTTCTATTTTATAAAAGAACGCGGTGCAAGTATGGGTGCAAGTGCAGGCACAGGCACAGGTGCAAGCATGCCATCTGAGTCATTATTTTTAATCAAGACAATTAAAACCGTGGGAGTATTTGTGGTATTTGTATTTTTAACATTAGGTATAGTGTGGTTATTTAATCACTTGTCGATATTAACCGCATTACTTCATCATGGAATATTAGTCCTAATTATACTAGTAATATCAGGTATCATTTATATTTTATCTAAACCGGTAATTAGTATCATATTAGATAAAGCAAAAAATGAACGCGCCTCTTTTATTTCCTTTATTATTAATTTGATTATCTTTGTGCCGTGTTTACTGGAACAATTAATGATGTATATTAAAAAACAATATAATTTGACAACTAAACCCGTATGGATGTTGCTATTATGTGAAATAATTCTCATTTCTTTATGGTTTATCGTGCCGATGCTCTTTCAAAAAATAAGCACACACGATGCTAAAGTATTATTAAGTGATCCGGTATATTTAAATGAAGAACATACTTTAGGTTCTTTTGAAAATCTTCATGCCAATACCATTAAAACTACTGGCAATAAATTTAAATATCATTATTCACTTTCATCATGGATTTATATAAATCCTCAACCACCCAACACGAGTAGTGCTTATACTAAATACACCAGTTTATTAAATTATGGTAATAAACCGAATATTCAATACAATGGTAAACTCAATAGTTTACGAGTTTTGGCACAAACAGGCAAAGCTGGAGATTTAGTAGAAATATTTGAAACTAAAAATTTTCTATATCAAAAATGGAATAATATTGTTATCAACTACGATGGTGGTACTATGGATGTATTTTTAAATGGAGAATTGGTGGGTTCTAAACCGAATGTGGCACCTTATATGACATATGAAAATATAGTATCAGGTGCACCTGATGGAATACATGGCGGTATACGCAATGTGACTTATTATAATACTATTATGAAACCAAGCACTATTTTATTACACAACCTTTTGCAAAAGGGGAACCTTGGTTCCCCTTGAACCCCTCCTTTTCATAAAATCAATGTCCCTCCTTATTTAACTTAAAAGTGTAGAATGGATTTTGCACAGCTTTTAAAAAAAGAGTAGTATATATATATATACAATGGAACTAATACAAACAGTCTTATCTGTCGTTGTTTTTTTAATCGTCTTATACTTTATTATTAATTTTTTATTTCAAGATTCGTCACAGCTCACCCGAATGGCCGGTGGTAATGAAAAACAAACTATTTTAGCAAGTACGCTTAAACGAAACAATAATTCTAGCAATTATACGTATTCTACTTGGTTTTATGTCAATGATTGGAATTATCGGTTCGGCGAACCCAAAGTGTTGCTAGGCAGATTAGATGAAAGCAATAATGCCAGTCCCTCGATTGTCATGGATGCGATGGAAAATAACATCACCATTTCTGTGAGTTGCTACCCTCAATCCGGTAATTCTTCTACACCTGTGGTTCATCAGTGTAATGTAAAGAATTTTCCTCTACAAAAGTGGGTGAATCTAATCATCAGTGCCTATGGGAGAACTTTAGATGTCTACATTGACGGAAAATTGGTGCGAACCTGTGTCATGCCCGGTGTTGCGAAAGTCAATGCTAAATCTAATATTATGGTCACACCCAATGGTGGATTTAACGGATTTACTTCTAATTTTATGTATTGGGATAAATCGACCAATCCGCAGGAGGCATATAACATTTACAAGGGAGGTTTCGGTGGTAGCCTTTTAGGTAACTTGTTTAATAAATATAGAATTAAATTTGCATTCTTGACGGATAATAAAGAAGTGAGTAGTTTTGAGATCTAAGCAAGCTTTTAGAAAAGCAAGCTTTTAGAAAAAGCTTAGGCAAAAATATAGGCAAAAATATAGGCAAAAATATAGGCAATACTTTTATGCAAACTATAGATTAAAAGTTTGAACTATAGTTTTGCAAAGATTTTTTTACACCTTTCTGCATTTTCAATGTGAAAAGGTGTAAAATGCTGATTTTTATAGATAGTATAGTTCTAGGTTAAACTATCACATAAAAAAATAAAATACTTAATCAAATAGATAAAATATTTACACCTTTGCGCATTTAAAATGCGCATGGTAACGTTACCTTCGCAACCTATTTATCGCCGACGCGTCGGCGTTTTAAATGTGCGAAGGTGTAAAATAGTTAAAAGTTTTCAACAATTACAAGTTTGTATTTCTTTTTTTTCATACAATTCAAAAAGGGGTATTTTTTGTAAAGTTTAAATATGGCTTGTTCCTTCATTTTTGCCTCTATCATGATGTCAATATTAGTATTATATTTCTTAGGTATTTCAAGTAAATAATCAGGAATAGTCTCTATATAATCACTATGATGACCTTTTCGACCTTCTCCTTGTTCGCTTACGTGAAATTTAGGTTTAATTCCACGACGCTTCCATGTTTCTAATATATCATTAATATATTCGCCAGGTTCTTTAAATGTTTCGTCTAAATGAGTATCACGATAACATTGGTAATGGTGTGTATCAAATACAACAGGAATATTAACTACACTAGATACGCGTAGACAGTCTATGATCGAAAAACAATTCTCACAATTTTCTAAAACCAATCTACGTCTAACATTTTCAGGTAATTCTTCGTATTGTTTACACCAACGCTCTATTGTTTTTTCTTTATTACCATACATTCCGCCACCATGCACAACCATAACAGAATTTTCGTCAAGACCCATTAGGTCTAACACATCTGCGTGATATTTTAAATCTAAAATTGTTTGATGAAAACATTTTGGATTAGGTGTTCCAACAACATTGTATTGTCCAGGATGGAACGTAAGTCTTTGTTTATATTTTTTTGCTTTATCACCAATCTGTTTTAATAGATCAACCGCAAAATCAAATGTATAATCATCTACTTTCGGATTTGATTTATGTGGAAATAATTCACTACTTAGACGGAATAATTTGATACCGTGTTGCTCATTCCAATCCATCATGGTAAGAACATCTTTCAAATTCTGTATAATTTTACTCTTTAGTTCATCTATTCCTTTTTCTTCAACACTACGAATAATCATTTTACGAGATGCAAATATTGGTGGTTTTTGCGCTCTTAAAATAGTATTTAAACAACATAATCCAAGTTGAACTGGTTTATTTAGTGACATTTTGATAGTTTTTGTTTGTTTTTTGTAATACTTATTCATATTTATTATATTTCAATTTTATTTAGACATTTTCACTTTTATCAACGTAGCAAGTATAATTCTATTTTAAAGTGATTTTCATGTTTATTTTTATTATTTAAGTAGTGGTGTTTTACTTGCTACGCTGATAAATGGTAAAAGGTTAAAAAGATTTTTTGTAAAATAATAAATATTATATATAGATAATACAAATGGACTACTTTTCAAATTTATTCAATAAAAATACGAGTAGTATTGGTAGTGTATCGCAAGGGTATTTTGGTTCGTCTGCCCCCACTTATGACACCTCTTTACAAGGTAGCAGTAAAGATTTTCTACAATCCAACAGTATCGTTGCCAAGTTCGCCTTTTTAATCATGGTGTTGATTTTATTCATTGTAGCATTACGTTTAGGAGCATGGATATTAACCTTGTTATTCACACCTTCGACGAATCCTATTCTCATTGATGGTATGATAAATGCCAAGCAAATGATGCGCATAGAACAGGATCCTTCGTCGCCGGGAGCAGTGCCTATCGTGCGGTCGGTAAATGAAAATGATGGTTTAGAATTTACCTGGTCGGTCTGGATTTTTGTAGACGATTTTACCTATAAACAAAATGAATACAAGCACGTGTTTCACAAGGGTAATGATAATATTAATTTATCCGGCAGTTCCATTGGATTAAATCATCCCAATAATGGACCAGGACTCTACATTATGCCCAACACCAACAATTTATTGGTGATAATGAATACATTTGAGACAATTAAAGAAGAAGTGGTTATTAAGGATCTACCGTTGAATAAATGGGTCAGTGTGATTATTCGGGTAAGCAACCAACACGTTTTAGACGTTTATATTAATGGGGTGTTGACCAAACGCCATCAATTAAAGAGTGTACCGAAACAAAATTACGGCGATGTGTTTGTCTCGATGAATGGTGGGTTCTCGGGGTATACTTCTGAATTGCGGTATTTTGGCAATGCGATTGGCACGAATAAAATCCAATCGATTGTGGATTCAGGACCGAATATGAAAATGGTGGGCAGTGATATGACACAGAGCAAACCGCAATATCTGTCGAGTCGGTGGTATTTTGCGGGGACGAATGATGCTTATAATCCCTAAGCAATTGCGCTTGTGGTCGCGGCAAGAGGGCGGTCGCCCTCAGCAATTGAAAGGTTTGACCAAAATCCACTGCAATCTTTTGGGAAAATTAAAGGAGGGGTCTGAGGGGGCAAGTGAAACAGACCTTGGTTCCCTTTATATTATATAAAATTTTAAATAAAAGTTTTATATAACATGACTGAAACAGCGCAAATCGCGGCGTGTACCTCGCAACCAGGTGGTCCGGATCCCCCGCGTCTCTGGTCGCGTGCCATGATGAGTTGTATTACCAGTGTGCCGGTCAATGCTTTAAACATGCGGCGCAAAGCAGAAATACTGAAATACAAGGCGAACAGTGCCCAATTGACCAAAAAACAACAATGGGCGCAACTAGTGCACGGGGGTGGACCCTTGGCAAAAAAAGTCTGGGCGAATCAGAATGATTTGGGGTCGAATCCAAATATAGAAAAATTACCGCTGGTGGGCAACGTCTTACAATGCAATGGTCCACCGCTGGTGCAATGCTCTCCCTCGACGGCATGTGATGTGCCTGGACCGACCATACAATTGTGTGACGACCCGAATGTGCCATTGGTGAATTATATTGTCCAACGGACGTATTTGGCAGGTGGGACAAAATTTCCGCAGACGTGTTGGGCACCGGGCGATAATGGGTTCCCGGTGGGGAAGGCGGGGAAGATGTTTTAATTTATGCTACAGTCCATCCGCCATGTGTTACATCGGCATTTGTAATGCCTAAAGGACTAGGATTTTTTTGATTATTTATGTATAGTTGACCTGGAGGATTTCCAGGTGGTAATGTTGCTATAAAATTATTTACGTTTGCTCGAATGTATAAGTTTTCATCACACCGAAAAAATCGAAGTTGAACACATGCACTAAAATCAGGCAGTGTGCCAGTAAATTGATTATTATTACAAATAAAATATTGAAGTTGAATACATGTACCAAAATCAGGCAGTGTGCCAGTAAATTGATTACTATTACAATAAAAAACTTGAAGTTGAATACATGTACCAAAATCAGGCAGTTGGTCGGTAAATTGATTACTATTACAATAAAAAACTTGAAGTTGAACACATGTGTCGAAACTAGGCAGTTGGTCGGTAAATTGATTATTACTACAAGTAAAATATTGAAGTTGAATACATGTGTCGAAACTAGGCAACTTGTCGGTAAATTGATTATTATCACAAGTAAAATTTGTAAGTAGAACACATGCACCAAAATCAGGCAGTTGGTCGGTAAATTGATTATAACTACAATTAAAATCTGTAAGTAGAGGTAAATTTATATTTGTTAAAGTTGTAGCATCTGTATTGTTAATTGTAAAATACGTAATAGTAGCATCATTAAAATCTATAGTTTGACACGTTACATCTATTATTATATCTATATCACCATTACCATTATAAGTTACAATAGTTGTATTATCTAAAGTATAACTTCCACCTTCAACGGAACGAATAGTCATGGTATTAGAGGTATTGTTTAGAAAACCAATTTAAATATTGGATGGTGGTGGAGGTGGCGGTATCCATTCTATAAATACCGCGCCGTCGGTTTGCGCTTCACCAAAGTTTAGATATGAATCTAGATATGTCAAATCAGTACCGGAAGAATAAGACCCTCCACCAGCACCAGAATCATTATAAACATTAACCCGATATGCGCCTCCACCACCGCCGCCATACCCAGCACCACCACTACCACCACCGCCACCACCTCGTCCTCGACCACCATCACCACCTATACCCGAACCTGGAGTTATATAAGAAGTACCAGAAGTTCCTACAATATCACCTACATCATGTAGTATACCATAATGCCCTCCACCCCCATTCGATCCTCCTACAGGTTGCCATGTTGTAGCATCATCATCAAACGCTGTCTGTCCATTTTCTCCATTTGGGGTACCACCATTACCGCCATTAAAATAATAATAACCTCCTCCTCCTCCTCCAGCAACAATTAAAATAGGTTGATTGGCATTATAAACTTCGGTCATTCCTCCTCCTCCATAATAACCTCCTCCTCCTCCATTATATCCACCCATGTTATAACTACCCCCTCCCCCCACATTTATAGTTAAATTAGAGGATGTAGTAAACGAAATAGACGACGACAAGATAGCACCACTTCCTCCATAACCTCCTCCTCCTCCTCCACCAATAGCTATAATATTCGCATTGGTAATAGAAGTTGGTGTGTTTAATGAAATAGAAGCACCCGATTTTAAAACCATGTCGTAAACATGGGCATCAAGACCGTTGTTAATGATATTAGTTCCAAACAGTGTATTAGTGTAGATATTATAGATGAGATTATAATTCTCTATAGTGCCACTGTTGGTTAAAGTATTATAGTTGTCAATGGTGCTCTGATTGGTGAGTATTCCACCATTGTCAATGGTTACTATGCCGTAACTAATAAACGGAACAGTCACCACCAAGGTAATACCATTTTCAATGGTCAGAGTAGACGCCACAGGTGTAGTTACATTGGATAATAAAGTGTATGTAATGCTATCCTCTGTGGTGGCGATGTTGGTTAAAGACACTGTTTGAAATGGATTTTGTCCATCAATTGTTCCAGTGAGGTTAGAACCGGGAAAATAATAAATATTACCATCGTTGGTAATTGAATAATCACCAGATGTAATTGAAACATAATTAAATATATTATTATTATTTGATATTTTACCGTTATCGACATTTGCAATTAAATTATTATTATTTATAATTTGATTGTTAGTTAATATTCCATAATTACGTATTACACCCGTATTATCTATTAATCCATTATTTGTCATATTTCCAAAAGTTGTAATGGTGCTCTGATT
>Ga0114966_10000309_pt1 | contig 47373 bp, 35 predicted proteins | sample M_130207_XF_Meta_FD_87029 | JGI IMG/M metagenome (GOLD analysis project Ga0114966, IMG submission 87029) | Freshwater microbial communities from Lake Montjoie, Canada to study carbon cycling - M_130207_XF_MetaG | ecosystem: Environmental > Aquatic > Freshwater > Lake | place: Lake Montjoie... | reverse complement strand
TGGCCTGTCAACCACAGCTTGGTGAGGAAATTGTCGTCACACGGTCGTCGCAGCCCATCAAGGACATCGATTCTTCGGAACAAACTCGGCCACTTCCCCCGTGTCCTCCCGTGCCTCCCGTGGTTTCTTCAGGCGGCAGACAGAGGAACCACGGGGGGCACGGGAGGACACGGGGGAAGAGAATGTGTTGATCGATCAAGGGGCACACTCGAATCTCACCGGGGTTTGGGTTGCGACTGAAAGACGAGCAGCCGCAGGAGGTGAGACTGACCCGGTGATGCGACTCGCAGAATCACCGCCTCCGACCTCGCGTGCGCCATACATCAGAAGTTAGAGTTCCCTGCGACTTAGACACGCCTCGTGAGGACCTTTGAATGCGACAGTGTTGGATCATCACCGCTCTTTTGACGACCGCCGCCTCATGCGTGGCGATGCCTGCTTTTGCTCAGGCTCCAACCGAGGAAGGGCTGAAGTTCTTCGAGATGAAGATTCGGCCGGTGCTGGTACAGCACTGTTACGTCTGCCATTCGGTGGCGGCACGTGACGACGAGAAGATCATCGGGGGGGAGCTGTTCCTCGACACGGCGGCCGGGACGCTGGTCGGCGGCGAGAACGGGCCGGCCCTCGTCAAAGGGAAGTCGGCCGAGAGCCGGATGATCAAGGCGTTGAAGTACGACGGGATTGAGATGCCTCCGAAGGGAAAGCTTTCGGATGAGATCATCGCTGACTTCGTGAAGTGGATCGACATGGGAGCGCCCGACCCGCGCGAGGGGGCCGCGCCGACGAAGCCGAAGCGCGAGATCAATCTTGATGAAGGCCGCAAATGGTGGTCGTTCCTGCCGCTCCAAACGGTGATGCCGCCCGCCGTGCCGGAGGGCTCTCGCGTCCAGTCGCCGATCGACAACTTTGTGCTCGCCGCGCAGGTGCAACAGAAGCTGAAGGCCAACGGCCCGGCGACGAAAGAGAAGCTGATCCGTCGCGCGTACTTCGATCTCATTGGGTTGCCACCGTCGGCGGAGCAGATCGACGCGTTCGTCAACGACGCGTCGCCGCAGGCGTTTGAGAAAGTGATCGACGAACTGCTGGCGAGCCAACACTACGGTGAGAAGTGGGCACGGCACTGGCTCGACGTGGCCCGGTTCGCCGAGAGCGGCGGCTATGAGTTCGATGGCTTTCGGCCCGGCGCGTATCACTACCGCGACTGGGTGATTCGGTCGCTCAACAACGATCTGCCGTATGACCAGTTTGTGAAGCAACAACTGGCGGGAGACATGCTGCAAGCCGACGACTATCACGCGGCGGCGGCGAGCGGCTTTCTCGTCGCGGGGCCTTATCCGGGACAGATCACGGCGAAGACGGTCGAAGGGATTCGCTACGACCAACTCGACGACATGTTGATGACGGTCGGTGGCTCGATGCTCGGCCTGACGCTTGGCTGCGTCCGTTGCCACGACCACAAGTATGACCCGCTCCCGCAGAAGGACTACTACGCGCTCGCTTCGTCGTTCGCGAAGACCTCGCATGGAACTCGCACGATCGACCCCGATCCGGCGGCGACTCAACAAGCGATCGAACGACACCGACTCGCGCAGGAACCGTTGGTCGCGGCGCTGAAGACGTTCGCGGCGAATGAGCTTCCGAAGCGGTTCGAGACGTGGCGCGCCACCGAACTCGCCAAGCAGCCCGATGCGCCGCGCTGGCAGATCATGGAGCCGGTCGCCGTCGATGCGGAGCGTTCCTATTTGAAGTGGCTGCCCGGCGGAATCGTCGCGCATGACGGGCTGCTCAATCCCGGAATCAGCGTGCCGCGACGAGGCCAGCGCCGCATGACTCGCAACGAAGAGCAATACACGATCACGCTCAACACGCATCAGAAGAACATCACGTCGCTGCGACTCGACACGTTCGCCGACAAGTCGCTTCCACAGCGCGGGCCGGGCCTCAGCGCAGACGGCAGTTTTCAGTTGGCCGATCTCAAAGTGACGGCTCGTCCACTCGACGGCAACGCGGCGGAAGCGGCTGTGGAACTGCAACTCAAGGCGGTGTTTGAAGGTTCGTCCGACAAGGACCAGCCGCTGGCGAACGCCATCGATGGTAAGCCCAACACGGCGTGGGTCGTTCGCACCGAGGCGAAGAAAGACAACGCGGCGATCTTTGAGTTGGAAGCCCCGCTCGCGGGATTTGCCAGCGGGACCGAACTGACTTTTGAGCTGAAGTTCCGCGACCTCGGCATGGGCCGGATGCGGTTCTCGCTCAGTACCGAGCCGAACCCTGCGACCTGGGCTGGTGACTTCGTGCCGCAACACGTCGGCGAGATTCGCGCGATCATGGCCGCTGGCGGGAACAAGCTCCCCGATGTGCAGCGCGAAGCGATGACGCGCTGGTTCAGTCCGTTCGATGCCGACACCGCGAAGATGACTCAAACCGTCCGCAATCACATTCTCGCCGAGCCTCGTCCGCCACTGACCGAGGTCTACACCACCATCGCGGGCGGACAGGATGTCTTCCTGTTGCGACGCGGCGAAGTCGATAACAAGCTCGGCAAGGCCGAGCCGGGATTCCTCCAAGTCCTGCTGCGAGGCGCTCCGCCCGTCGCAGCCGCTCAGACGGCAACGACTCCACCGACCACGCCTCCCGCCGCACCAACCGATCCGCGCATCGCGCTGGCCGACTGGATCACCAACGTCGATCGAGGTGCCGGGCCGCTCTTGGCTCGCGTCATGGTGAATCGACTCTGGCAGCATCACTTCGGTGAGGGGATCGTCGGCACGCCAAACGACTTTGGGGCACAAGGTGACAAGCCAACGCATCCCGAGTTGCTCGAATGGCTCGCGTCACAACTGGTCGGCAACGGCTGGAAGCTCAAGCCGCTGCACAAGCAGATCATGCTGAGTGCCGCCTACCAGCAGTCGCACGAAGTGACGCCGGAAAACCTCGCCCTCGATCCCGCCAACAAGTTCGTGTGGCATTACCAACCGAGACGCCTCGACGCCGAGATCATTCGCGACGCGCTGTTGGCCATCGGCGGGAACCTCGACAAGAACATGTTCGGCCCCAGCATCCTCGATAACACGCCGCGACGCAGCGTCTACTTGCGCGTGAAGCGGAGCGAGTTGATTCCGCTGATGACGATGTTCGACGCTCCCGAGCCAACTCAAAGCGTGGGCGAGCGCATCAGCACCACGGTCCCGACACAGTCGCTCGCGATGATGAACTCACCATTCGTGAGACAACAGGCCGAAAAGCTCTCGCAGCGCATCCACCCCACAAAAGAGACGCCACTCGCCACGTCCGTCGATCACGCCTACCGCATCACCTTCGGACGAGTCCCCTCGGAAGAGGAACGGTCTCAAATGCTGGCCTTCGTCGAATCCCAACGGACTCTCGCGGGAGGCGACCCCGCCGCCAACACCGACAAAGCGCTGGCCGAGTTCTGCCAAGTCCTGCTGTGCCTGAATGAGTTTGTGTACGTTGACTGAGCCTTCTTCCGGCCTTCGTTTTTTTCTCGACCTTGTTAGGGCCACTAGTTGGTGGGGTGCGGAAATGGACGGAATTGAACGGGGGTCGAAAGCCACATGGGTATAGCGCACTCCTACGAGCCGTGCTTTGAGCACGTTCCCGATGACCCGGCGGAACGATGGACCCTGCTGCGCGAGTTTGTTTGTCGGTGGCACAACATCAACCTCCCGCATCTACGTGATTGCGAACGAGCGTCCAATTGCGAAGAGGACGAGTTATCCATCCGATTTCCCCATTCCCTGCGCGAATGGGTAGCCTTTTCCAAAGACCTCATCACACTTGGCGAGTTCGATCATGTCCTTCGTGATTGCTACCGTGTTGCTCGACTCAAGGGTCACAGAGCAACCTCCATCATGCTCCAAGGAGAAGGCGACGTTTACTGGGCAGTCACCGATCAGAACTTGCAGCAGGCTGACCCACAGATCGATGAATACGTCGAAGATTTCGATGAGCCCAAACGCCCATTCGTTCACGGCAGAATTCATTCGCCGACCACCACGAGCTTTGTCCTTGGACACATGTCATATTTCCTTGGTCCAGGCTACGTGCGGTCAAATGGCATCGACGATTCGCTGATTCAAGACATGTCCAAAGAGTTTCCAGTCGTGGTCCGATTCGATCACTTGCAAGTATTCGAAAAGCGAAATCTGGTTGCATTCATAAACCCGCAAAATGGCGGTCACCGAACATTGATTGTTGCCTGTCACAGCAACTTCACCGACGACGATATGCCACCGTGCATACGCCGCATGAGTCCGTAACCGTTGCATTCACCACCATCTCCATCAGGAGCCGACTTCATGTTCGACAACAACTCAATAGATGACATCGCCCTCCCGGCGCGACGCCGGTTCCTCCAGCAGGCCGGGCTTGGCTTCGGGTCGCTCGCACTGGCGAGCATGCTTCATCAGGAAACGAACGCGGCACCCAGTGTCGGCGCCGACCCGCTCGCTCTGCGGTCGCCGCACTTCCCCGCGAAGATCAAGTCGATCATCTGGTTGTTCATGACGGGTGCTCCCTCGCAGGTTGATACGTGGGACTACAAGCCGGAGTTGCAGAAGCGGGACGGGCAGGATCTCGCCGGGTCCGACCCGAAGACCGGCTTCTTCACGACGAGCGGCAAGTGTTTGAAGTCGCCGTTTGAGTGGAAGCAACACGGCGAATCGGGGTCGTGGGTGTCGGGAATCTTCCCGCATCTGTCGCGGCATGTGGACAAGATGTGCTTCCTGCACTCGATGCACCTCAAGCAGAACAACCACGCACCGGCGTCGATCGAGTTGATGTGCGGCACCAACCGGCCGGGTCTGCCCGCGCTGGGGGCGTGGATGACCTACGGCCTCGGTTCGCTGAATCAGGACTTGCCGTCGTACGTCGTGCTGCACGACACGCGGCCGCGCGGCGATGACCAGATTTGGTCAGCGGGCTTTCTGCCGAAGACGTATCAGGCGCTGTCACTCGACGCGCGGCGGAAGGAGGCGGTCGATAATCTCGCTCGCGACGCCAAGCACAGCGACGCGCAACAACGCTCGCAGCTCGACCTGATTCGTCAGTTGAACCAGCAGCACGCGGCGGCAAGGCCGACTCAGGCCGATCTCGCGGCGCGAATCAATTCGTATGAGCTGGCCTACCGGATGCAGATGTCCGCGCCGGAAGCGTTGGACTTGTCGAAGGAGTCCGAGGCGACTCACAAGCTGTACGGGATGGATCAGCCCGAGTGCGCGACGTTTGCTCGGCAGTGTTTGCTCTCGCGCCGACTGGTCGAGCGGGGCGTGAGGTTCGTCCAAATTTTCGCGGGGAAGGGCGTCGGCGGAGACGGAAGCGTGAACGACGTGCCGTGGGATTGTCACACCGATGTCGAAATCAATCACAAATCGTGCGGCCTCCACACGGATCAGCCTGCGGCCGCGTTGCTCGCCGACTTGGAAGCGCGCGGGATGCTCGATTCGACGCTCGTCATCTGGGGTGGCGAGTTTGGCAGAACATCCGATTCACAAGGCTCGAAGGGTCGAGATCACAATCCGAACGGCTTCACGATCTGGATGGCGGGAGCCGGTGTGAAGGGCGGCTTCCACTACGGAGCGACCGACGAGTTTGGATACAAAGCCGTGACGAACAAGGTCCACGTCAACGACCTCCACGCCACGCTGCTGCATCTGCTGGGACTCGAACACACCAAGCTGACCTACCGCTTCAACGGCCGCGACTACCGCCTGACCGATGTGGCGGGGAATCTCATCACGGATATTTTGACGTGATGGCGCGACCTCGATGAAATGGTCGTGCCCGACACACCAACCCGAAGTGCGAGCATCGAGTCGATCGCCTACGCCGCAATCCTCGGCGCGATCTTCGCCGCGATGTGGCCAGCCGCTTAACAGCTTGTTGAACGACCCGTAGCACCGGCGGCTCGCCTGTGTTTTCCAACTCGAAATGCAAGCAGGCGAGCCGCCTACTCTACGTTTTTCAACAGGCCGTTAATGCTCCCTGCTGGTGTGACCCGTCCCAACCTACTGGAGGCGAACCGTGCGACTCTTCCTGCTGCTGATCGTGTCCCTGTTTGCGTTCATGTCCTCGGTGATGGCTCAGGAGAAACCGGCCGACTGGTCGAAGGGAAAGATTGAAGAGCTGCTCGCGCTGTACCAAGACTTTCATTCGCACCCCGAGCTGTCTTTTCAAGAAGAACGAACTGCAGCGAAGCTGGCGGAGGAGTTGAAGGGACTCGGTATTGAAGTGACGACGGGAGTCGGGCGGCGAGGCGTGGTCGGGCTGCTCAAAAACGGGAACGGTCCCGTCGTGATGTTGCGGACCGATTTGGACGCGCTGCCGGTTGTTGAGGCGACCGGGTTGCCGTTCGCTTCCAAGGTGAAAGCGAAGGATCCGAAAGGGAATGATGTCGGTGTAATGCACGCCTGTGGACACGACATCCACATCACGACACAGATTGGAGTCGCGAGGTATCTCGCTTCGCACAAGGACCAGTGGCGCGGGACGGTGATGTTTGTCGGACAGCCTGCGGAAGAAGTCGGTGGCGGGGCGGAGACGATGTTGAAAGATGGCCTCTTCACGCGGTTTCCCAAGCCGAAGTATGCTCTCGCGCTGCACGTCAGCAGCGACATGCCAACGGGGAAGATCGGCTTCAAGGCCGGGTACATTCTGGCCAATGTCGATAGCGTGGATATCAACATCAAAGGGAAGGGGGGCCACGGCGCGTTCCCTCACACGACCATCGATCCGATCGTGCAGGCCGCTCACTTGATCGTCGATCTGCAATCGCTCGTCAGTCGCGAGAACAACCCGTTTGAGCCAGCCGTCATCACGGTCGGATCGATTCACGGCGGGACGAAGCACAACATCATCGGTGACTCGTGCCGCCTGCAACTCACGGTGCGAAGTTACTCGCCCGAGACGCGCGAGCGGTTGATCGACGGAATCAAACGGAAAGCCAAAGCGGCCGCGATCAGCGCCGGTGCGCCCGAGCCAACCATCGAACTGTCTGACTGGACTCCCGCCACGAAGAACGACGCGGACCTCGTCGAACGAGTCGTGCCAACGTTCCGTCGCGTCCTCGGCGAAGAGAACGTTATTCCCGTCGAGCCCTCCATGGGAGGAGAAGACTTCTCGCAGTACGGCCTCGCCGGAGTCCCGATCTTCATGTGGCGACTCGGCGCAGTCAGCCCCGATCGCCTCGCAGGCTGGAAGAAGGAGGGAAAGACACCACCATCGCTGCATTCCCCCTTCTTCTACCCGGACGCCCGCGAGGCCCTCATCACGGGCGTCACATCGATGTCGGCGGCAGTGCTGGACCTGATGCCGGTCAAGTAAATCAGCGTCTACTTAGGGGCGGAGGACGGTCATTTTTTGATGTCGTACACGAGCAGCGTGTCTTGGTCGCGCAGGTAGAGCTTGCCGCCACAGACGACCGGGTGAGACCACACCGGTTTGTCGCTGCGGTTCGGCTGCTCAAAGCGGCCGTTCTCTTCGTAGCCGTCCGGTGTCGCGGCACACAGCGCGACGGGGCCGTTCTCACTGCGGAGATAGAGCTGGCCGTCGGCAGACGTGACCGAGCCTTTTCCGACGGAACGGTTCTGCCATTTGGTCTTGCCCGTCGCGAGGTCGATGCACTTCAGAATCTGCTCGTCGAATCCGTAGACGTATCCGTCGAGTAGCACCATGCCGCCGTGATGGTTCACCATTTCCTTGTTGGAATAGACCAGCGTTCCTTCACCATCCGAGCCGAGTTCAAACATCGCGCAGCCGGTGCCATAACCCGAAGCGGTAAAGACTTTGTTCCCCGTGTGCAGTGGCGTCGAGCAGTTGGCCGTGCCGTTCGCCGAGGCGTTCTGTTTCCAAAGCGGCTTCCCGTCAGAAGCACGGACGCCGATAACCGACGTGTGGACGTAGGTGACATACTGCTTCTCTCCGACATCCTTCACGATGATGGGAGACGAATACGCCGCCTGCGGTGCCCCCTCGACCTGCGAAGCCCAGACGGTCTTTCCCGTCAGCTTGTTCAAGGCGACCATCGTTCCCCGCTTACCGCCGGGTGTGCAGATCAAGTTATCGCCGTCGATCAGCACGGATTCGCTGATTCCCCAGGTGATGTTGCCTCCGCCGAACTCTTCGAGAATGTTTTTCTGCCAGACGACGGTTCCCTTGTCCGCCTTGGCGCACAGGAGATCGCCGTTGGCTCCCAAGGTGTAAACCCGATCTTGATCGATCGTGGGCGTGCCGCGCGGGCCATCACCCGTCCCGTCTTTACGGACTCGGCCGACACGAGCGCCCCACAGTGGCTTCCCGGTCACGGCATTCATGGCCGCCAGAACTTCATCCGATCCCGTCGTCCCCATCGTGAAGACTCGGCCATCGCTGATCGCCACGCTGGAGTAGCCCATCCCCAAGCCGGTCTGCTTCCATGCGGGCTTTGGCCCCGCATCGGGCCACTTGTCGAGCAATCCCTTTTCAGTCGAGACATTGTCGCGATTGGGACCGCGATGCTGCGGCCATTCACCAGCGTTCGCTCCGGCAGCATCAGGTGTCCTGCTGCCCGCCTTGGCCCCCTTCGTGCCGGCGGCCTTCACGTTCTTCAGCGTCAGGCGTGAAACATTGTTCGAGGCATCCGCGATGATCGTGACGGACTGTCCGGCCTCCACATCGGCCAGCCCAGACTTCTTGCCATCGATCAAAACCTGAGCCTCCATCGGGACCGTGAACTTCTTCACGCCTCCCGCTTTACCGTTCAGTTTGATCGTGATTTCGTTGGCGTCCGAGGCGACCTCTTCGACTGTGCCGTAATACGTCGCGGCGAGTGTTACGCCGCCCATCAACACCACGGTCGCCACGATCAGCGAACGGAATCGAAACTCTCCTGACATGCGGACTCTCCTAATAAAGTTGATACTGGAAACAGGCCCGTCGGTTGATCTTCTGCGCGGTCCTTGATGAAACGTTCCTACGACCGAAAATCTGGGCTTTGTTTTGAAACCCCACCTCGCTTGTCGGGGTGGACTTCAGGTCGTTGCACTACTCAACACCCGGTCGTCATCGAGTAGTGCAAAAACCTGATTCCACCGGGACCAGCCCGGTGGGGTGAGTTTCAAAACAAAGCCTAGGTGAGCACAGGAGCGGGTACTATGACCGCTCCTCCCAAACCGGACAAGAAGAGCAATCGGTCGAGTCGTTAGTACCGCCAGCCCAACAGGCGATAACACGGCTTGACAGGCTGATGTGTCGCGGGAGAATGTCGCCTCAATCCCGTCTCCGCTCCCGAATGAGGTCATCGAACCATGCGTGCTCAATTGGTTCCCACCAAAGGTGGTCGCACCATCCAGATCGTTCGCGACGTGACACTCGTCGGTCGCCAAGAAGATCTGTGCGATGTCTGCCTCGACCGCAGCAGCATTTCCAAGTTGCATTGCCTGATCGTGCGAACCGATGGCCTGCTGTTCATCCGCGATCTCGGCAGCACGAACGGAACGAAGGTCAACGGGCAACGAGTCATCCGCGGCGCACTGTTGCCAGGTGACGAACTGTCCTTCGCGGGCGAAAAATTTCGCGTCGATATGGGGCCGGGTGAACCGGACTCGGATCACGAAGAGGTTCACAACTCGCACACAGAAGTCATCGAATTGGGGCAGCTCAACCTGCCACAAGAACACTTCGGAACCTACGACCCGGAGCGGCCACTGCAAACGGCCAGCGACAGCGATGTGAAACGCCTGAGCGAAGAGTTTCTCTGAGTCCATGGCAGGCGTGGGTTAAGCAAAGCCACTGAAGCCTGACGCGCCAGCGAAGAAGCCTTGGCCCACCCAATCTTCGCTGGCGCTTCAGGCTTCGATTCTTTAATGGCCTTTCAAGAGATCACGAGCTGTGACCTCCCCGCCTCAAGCCACCGCACGGAGTTCCAATTCCTCCGCGTTGATCGCGACGATTGCGATCCCCAACCGGTCGGCCAGATCGATCACTTCGTGTTGATCGAGCATGATTGTCTTGCTGCTTTCGATGGCGAGAACTCGGCCTCCCGCCTCTTGCAGCGTCTTGATCGTCTGGGCACCGATGGTCGGCACGTCGAACCGCATGTCCTGCTGCGGCTTTGCAACCTTCACCACGGTGAAGCCGCCGCGGCGGCACAGTTCTCCGGCGCGTTGGATCGCACGGTCTGTCCCTTCGATCGCCTCGACCGCGATCACGGCGAGATCGTTCACAACAACCGACTGCCCCACGTCGAGCCGTCCCATTTCCTTCGCCAGATCCCAACCGAACCGGATGTCGCGCCATTGGGCATCCGTCGGTTTGCGTCGCGTCAGGAAGCCGTGTTTCACGAGTAACTCCGGGCAAAAGTCGAGGGCGGATTCAAAGTGAATGTTGTCGCGTGCGAACTCGCGAATGACGGCCAGCAGCAGCGTGTCGTCCTTGTGGTCTCGCGTGGCATAATTCCACCACATGTGCAGCGTTCGCCAATCGGGAAGCAGTCGCAACATGCGGAATGGCTGGAAGAGAACGGTCTTTTCAATCTTGCCCGCCATCACCACACGATCGACTTTGGCGCGTTGAAAGAGTCGAATCGCGCGACCAATGCGGGCGAGTGGAGATTCGCAGTACGTGTGGCAGACTTCGCGCAGTTCGGGCGAGGCCATGCCCATCACACCGACCGCGTGAACGAGCAGCCCCTGCTTGCGCGCCGCTTCCGCAAACGCGATCGGGAATCGTCCCGACCCCGCAAGCAAGCCCACGTTACGACCTCGTATAGGAATGATGTTGGGGTCCGTGTCGTTCATGTCAGTAAGGCTGTCTGTCCGCTGTGAAGCAGTGTTCGTAGGGCAGGCATGGCCCACCACAAAATGTCGTGATGTCATGAAGGTGGGCAATGCCCACCCTACTCAACTCATCCCGCACGCCGCAGCTCGTCCATTGAGGCGGCCTGCATTTCCGCCAACTGCGCCGTCAGCGCCGCGATTTGCTTTTCCATCGCCTTGAACTGGTCACGCATCTCGGGAACGCGTTTCAGTGAGAAGAGCAATCGTTTTTGTTCGGCCTCGGGAGTGGCCATATATCCGATCCAGACTTCTCCCGCTGGTACGTCTTTATGGATCCCGGCTTTGGCTCCGACCATGCAACCGGTGTTCATGCGGACGTGATCTTTCACGCCTGCCTGCCCGCCGACTCGCACGTAGTCGCCGGTACTGCACGAACCCGCCAGACCGACCTGCGACGCGAAGACGTTGTGTCGGCCGAGTTCGCAGTTGTGGCCGATCATGACGAGGTTATCGAGTTTCGTTCCGGCTCCGATGACCGTGGCTCCAATCGCCGCGCGGTCGATCGTCGTGCAGGCTCCGATCTCAACATCAACGTGAATCTCGACCGTCCCGAGTTGCGGGATCTTCTCGAACTGCCCGTTGGTGAACCGGTAACCAAACCCGTCGGCTCCAATCACGGCTCCACTGTGAATGATCGTCCGATGCCCGACACTCACGTCGTGATACAGCACCACATTCGGGTGCAGCACCACGTTGTCGCCCAGCTTGCATCCCGCCCCGATGACGACGCCGGAATGCAGATCACAACCGTCGCCGATCTCGACCTCTTCGCCAATACAAACGCCCGGCCCGACAAAGCAGTCTCGCCCCAGTTTGGCGGACGGATCGATGACGGCTCGATCCGAGATGCCTCGCGCCGGTCGCGGTCGCACCTTGCGGAACAGCGGCAGAATCTGAATGAACGCCGCCTGCGGATCAGCGACCACAATGAGTGAACACGATGCGCAGTCCGTGAGTCCCGCAGCGACTTTCGCGTTGAGAATGACGGCTCCGGCTCGACACTCCTTCAAGCGACTGACGTGGCTTCCATCGACGACGAACGTCACGGAGTCGGAACCGGCCGCTTCGATGGAGTTGGCGTCGCTGATCGTCCGCTCGCCATCGCCTCGAACCTCGCCGCCGACTAACGTCGCTAATGAATTGACGGTGTGACTCATGCTGCGTTCCCCTTTCAAATCGAAGCACAAGCCGTGCGTCGGCTGATGCTGATCAAGGGATCCTCACGTCCGATCCCCACCCTGCGCGAGGTATATCTCAGACGGTAAAAACCGGGAAGACCGTTCGCCGTCACACGCGAGCCACGGCCATCACGTTTTTGAATCTGGAAGCTGGGGCGCCACGGACACGGGCCAACGCAACTGGCAGCGACCGGCCAAATCGGATATTTCTAGCCCGCCTATCACTGCCTTTTGCGATTCAGGAGCGTTCGATCATGCCGGTGCGAGGAATTCGAGGAGCCACGAGCGTCGAGGCCGATGTGCCCGAGCAGATTCTTGCCGCCACGCGCGAGCTGCTGGAGGAACTGCTTCGCACCAACGCGATCACCGCATTCGACGAGATCGTGTCGGCCATTTTCACCACGTCACCCGATCTCGTTTCGACGTATCCGGCCGAAGCGGCGCGGGGAATTGGTATGACCCAGGTTCCACTCCTCTGCGCGTCTGAGATCGCCGTCCCGACAGCGAAAGTGCCGCGATGCATCCGAGTCCTGCTCCACGTCAACACCGACCGGAAGCAGTCAGAGATCGTTCACGTCTATCTCCGCGACGCAAAACGTCTTCGGCCCGACATGGTCAGCGCTCAGTAGTTGGCATCTTGCAGCGCGTCGGTATTTAAAGGATCGGCCCGAAGTGGCGTTTTGAATTTGTGAGCGGCACGGCGCTCACAGAAAGTGATTGCGGGACGCTTGACTACGAATCGAAGTGAAACCCGCTGACACGCGCGACGGTCAGCAGGCAGACCGCAAATTGAATGGCCAGTACGATCCAGGCCGGTCGCAGCCAGCGGTACTCGGATTCGGTTTCGCTTTCCGCCAAGAGTGGTCCCGCCAGCCAAGCCAACCACGGCAAGAAGATGATCCACAACCGAGCCGCCTCACCCGAGTTTTTGCCCGTCAGCCAGAGCGTGCTCCAGACGAAGAGCATCGCGAGGGCCATCGCGCCGAACGACATGACCTTGCAGAGCTGCGGCAACGTCGACCAGTGTCGCTTCGTGAGAGTGACGTAGCCCGCTACGGCGGCAAGAGTCACGGGGATGCCAGCGGCGAAGGACAATTCGATCGGGTTCACCAGAAGCCATTTCCAATAGGTGCGTGTGTATTGCGCGTAGAAGCCCGCGTGGTTTTGGTAGTTCAACCACCACACCACGGGCAGATTCACCTTCCCGATTATGACGGTCAGAAGCAGCGGTAATACGAAGCCGATGGCCACGGCGATCAGACACATACGGGCAGGAAATTCCACGCGAATCCAGTTCTTCCAGTCGTCACGATGAAGTTGGGGCGACTCTTGTGGACTGCGGCCGTTGTCGGGAGCCAGCGCGTTGTCCGTCAAATTTACGAGGAGTGGAAATCCACTCAAACGGTCCGTTGCGGTGGGAACAAACCACCACGACGCCGATGCGGCGAAGAGGAACACCGGCAGAAACGCCAGGCTGCACATCAAGCCACACCAAGCGATTGCTCCCGCGACGAGGGCCAACGCGATCGAACGTCTTCTGAGTGCCAGCAGCCACGTCCAGACGAACATTATGCCGATAAACGCATACACCACGTCAGACTTCGGCACGAACACGGCCACGGCGGGAATCGCGGGCCACAGCGCGGCTGTGAGCCACGCGACGTGTGAGTCATGTGTTAAACGAACGACCCCGTACAGCGGCACCACGACCAGCGCGGCACTGAGCAAGACAAGCAACGTCGCCAGCCAGAGGACTCGTCGATCAAGCGGCATGAGCGGGCGAGGAGACTTCGACCGTAAGCTGTTCCGCGCGATCACGTCACACGCTTCGACGAACGATGCCGGTTGAGTCGCATCGAGAAATGAAGCGAGTGTCGGCAAGGACTCACACACCGCGATCAGGCCGTGAAACACGAGGAACAATCCCGGCGGATGCGTCCCGACATGCAGCACGTCGCGCTGACGCATCAGGTCTTCGTAGCCCGCCAACAGCTTGGCCGGACTCGGTTCTTCATATCGCGCCTTCGTGAAGTACCCCGAGGAACTCGAGTAGTAGAGGACGAAGGCCGACTTGCCGAGTCGGTTGTTGAGCGGAGCCGACTCTTGGACAACCCACAACCACACGAAGCCCATCGCGACGAGTGCCGTCAGCCACGCGCAGACTTCCACGCGCGCGAGCGGCCTCTTCGAAACACGGCTCAATCTCTTCCAACCGAGTCTCACCACGGCGACATACAACCCGGCAGCCACTGTCGCACCGAGGCCACTTAGTAATGAATCAGGTTCGGCGGGAACTCGATCCCACGTCCATTCGCCGGGAATCCCGAGCGGCATCTCCGTCAGCCACAGCACGCCGAGCGAAGTAACGGCGGCGATGGCGATCAGACACAACGAGGCAACACGCATGACAGGACTCAATCGAAACGACAGACGGAGAACGGCTGGGGGCAGGCGACCCCAAACACAAAGGCCGCGTGAGAACGAGTATGTCGTCCCCACGCGGCCCGGTCGATCACGATGAGCAGGTTTGCCGTTTCCGACAGAAGTGGTGAGCCGGGCGGCGTAAGCCCTCGGACTCTTGTGATTACAACTAAGAACTCGGGGGCTTACGCCGCCCAGCTCACCTGATGTCGACTTTTGTCGGAAACGTCAGGTTTGCAATCTCTCTGCGATTACGGCTGCTCGGGTGCGATGACCTCCACGCTGCGAGTGCGAGGTTCTGCTTCGGCACCGAAGATCAGGAACCCGCTGCCACCGCCACTCGATGGTTTGCCGAAGTCACTCGATTCCGCTTCGAGAACCTGCTTGATGCGCAATCGCGAGTCGAACAGATGCGCCCGTGTGTAGTCGTCCAGTTTGAGGTCCGCTTTGCCGAGAGCCGCGTCGATTTTTGTGGCCAAGTCAGTCAGATACATCCTCGTCAGAACTCGGGCATCTTCCGGCTGACCACTCGCAGGCTTGGCCACAATGTCGGCCAGCTTCTTCAACGCGGAACGCTGAAGGGCACGACGGAAGCTGTTGATGTAGGGCGTACGGTTGTTGAACTCACCCGCTGGAGGAGCTGCCAGTTCGCTATAGACCGCATCTGTGACGGCCTTCAAATGCTCGGGCAGTGTGTACACGTCTTCGCCCGCCGCCGCTTTGGCTTCACCGTCTTGAATGCGGTTTAGTGTGAGATGGCTTAGTGTGCGAGAGAGGATCGCGTCTTGGAATTGAGCGATCTGCTCGTGGATCGGGTAATCAATCCGTTTCAACTCCAAGGCACCCCAGTGTCGCCAGCGGCTGGCCGCCAACGAGTTGAGCGACGCCGGATCGTACTTCGGAACGGTGAACGCTTGCTCGGCGAGTTGCTTCATGGCCGCTCGCTGTTGCGCCGCATCGACCAATTTGAACGGTGGCCGCGCTTGGTTGTCTCCCTTGTGGTCGCGATGGACTATTACGCCGCCGATGAACCGCGCGACGAACTGCGCCGACTTGTAGTACTCGCCGATCAGCACGCCGAACGCTTGGCGAGCCCGTTGGTAGCCCTCACCGTTTTCGACGGTTCGTTCGAGCAGTTTGGGCAGCAGGGCATTCACGAGAGCCATCTGGCGTTGAGCATGCGCGATCGGATCCTTGCTGAAGTCGAAGCGATTCGAGAGTGGATCGGGATCGTTCGCATCGGTGTCCTCGTCAGTCGAGTAGTCGAGACCAGGCTCGCCACTTCTCATAGCGATCTTGACCAACTCGGGGTTCTCGTCACCGGCAACAATCTTGTAGCCGTACTCGATCGCCCAATGATCGTAAGGGCCGATCGTCGTCGGGTAGTAAGCGGGTTGCTTGGTTCCCGCCGCGACGATGTTGACCGGCAGATAGTCCATCACGCTGCCCGAAGTCGCTTCGTTGGCTTTGGCCGGGTCTTCCATTTCGGCCAGCGTCTTCCACGTACTCGCCTTGAAGTTGTGCCGGAGGCCAAGCGTGTGCCCGACTTCGTGCATCACCACTTCTTTGAGCGCTTGTTGCAGATACTCTTCGGGTAGCTCACCTCGCTTGGCGGTGAGTCCCTGCGCGGCCATGACCGCTCCCGCGAGGCTACTCTGATGCTGCATTCCGTTACTCAGCCGGCAGTCGGCATGACGATGCCGAGTTGGCCCGAACAAGGCCGGTGTCTTCGTGGGCGTCGGTTGCTCGATGTCCAACAGCGCGGCGACACTCGAGGGGGTGAAGTTCTCGTAGCTCGCCTTCCAAGATCGCAGGAAGCTCGCGTCGAAGATGATGTCGGCGTCGAGGATTTGTCCAGTGAGCGGGTTCACGCGAGATGGCCCCATCGCGAAGCCGGCCTCGGCGGTAATCCAGCGGAACGTGTTGTAGTTCACGTCCTCGGGATCCCAAGAGTCCTCGTCACCCTGCTGTCGCACTTCGACCGCGTTGTCGAAGCCGAGCTTGTCGAACGCTTTGTTCCACTCTTCGATCCCCGCGCGCACGATCGGTCGTAGGTTGACCGGGACGGTCTTCTCCATCCAAAACGTGATCGCCTTCTTCGGAGGCGAGACCTTGGCGACCGGATCGAGCTTCTGCAAATCCCAGCGGTTGATGTAGCGCACGAAATTCTGGTCGTCGCTGTTGTCGGTGAAGTCCTTCGCCACCGTCAGGAAGTAACCGACGCGGTCGTCGGCCTTGCGTGGCTTGTAACCGGTCTGAGGCAACTGGCTGATGCTGTAGTGAACAGTGACTTGCATCCCGCGCGGATCGGCAACAGTGTCGGAGTCGAGCTGTCCGGCGTAGACCGCATTGATGTCGAGTTCCACGTTCTGCTTGAAAGACTTTACGTTGCCGACCGTGCTGCGATCGAAGACGAAGCTGGCTCCGAGCATTCGCCCGATTTGTTCGTCATCACTCAGAAAGACGCGCGTCATATCCACGAGATGACCGCCGGGCGTGTCCGTGATGACCGGCAGCGCGTACAGCACGCTGTCACTGTACGCGAGCTTCACAGCGCTCGCTTCGGGACTGCCCGGCCGCGCCTTGAACTTCACATTGCGGCGGAGGACGTGAACCTTCTCACCGACTTTGCGGAACGACCACAGCACGTCGTCGCCCCACGTCATGCCGCCGAGTACTTGGCCCTGGCTGACACCACGCGCGATCGAACTGAGCATCAAAAAGTCTTGCCCGAGTTGCATCTGCTTGAGATCGACGAGGATCTGCTGGTCCTTGTGGTAGATCGTCCACAGACCCTCGACCTTCTTTGCGCCGGTCACGGCCGCTTCAAATTTGGACGGAACGGCCGGGGTCGCCGTCGCGGGTTGTTGCGCAATGGCGGGCGACGAAGCCACGCCGAGAACGAGGATCGCCCCAAACAGGGGGACTGTGAACAAGCGACTCATGCGGATGACTCCTGCGGAGGGAATGGGCTGGGGTGCGAACCATTACGCAATCGGAAGGCTCAACTCAACTCACCCAGCTTCCGAATTATGGCACGAGACTGCACACGGATGCACACCAAGTCTTCATATTTCTCCGACTGGTCAAGCCGGTTGAGAGGATTGCGCCACCAAAGGCACTCGCCGGGACACGGAGGCCGAGAATAACTCGGTAGATTGAAGCCGGACGCGCAAGCGAAGCTGGCGGTCGTTCGGGCCTTCGCTTGCGCGTCAGGCTTTGATTCGGCAGGCCGCGAACTCGTCGCGAGGACTGCTCGCGGTCACGCTTCGATGAAGATCACGACACCAGTGATGTTGTCCTTCGAGCCGCCGTCGGTCGCGGCTTGGACGATCGCTTCGGCCGTGGCTTGAGGATCGGTGCCGGTGGCCATCAGCTTGGCCAGCGTGGCATCGTCCGCTCCACCCGTCACACCATCCGTGCAGAGTAGGTACTTGTCGCCAACTTGTGGGCGGACCTGTCTCGGATTGGTTCCCTGTCCACCCTCTTTGCAGCCGAGGTACTTGTACAGGACGTTGCGATAGCGGTGCGTCGCGGCCTCTTCTAGAGTGAGCGTTCCCGCATCGACGAGAGCCTGCGTGAGCGAGTGGTCGGTCGTGAGCTGTTCGATCTTCCCGCCGCGCAGCAGGTAGACGCGGCTGTCACCGACGCCACCGACGTAAAACACTTCCGCAACTCGTACGAGAAACGTGAGGGTCGTCCCCATGTTCTTCAGCTTCGAGTCGATCTCACCCAGCGCCATGATTTCAAAGTTGGCCTGCGAGACCGCTTCGTCGATCAGCTTGACCGCCTGCTCGGCCGAAGCCCGATCAAAGTCGAGTTGGCCGAGCTTCTGCGGAATGATCTCGGTGGCCAGTCCGCTGGCTCGTTCGCCTGCCGACTGTCCTCCCATGCCGTCTGCCACAAGAAAGAATCGCGACTTGGCATCGACGAACAACGCGTCTTCGTTGTTGTCTCGCTTGCCGACGATACTGAGTTGTCCGACTCGAAACTTCATGATGCTCTACCAAAGTCATTGGTGGGACAGAAGGGCGGACGAAAGTGAACTTGCTCCACGGTTCTCGACACCTTCTGGTCGAAACAAGTGCCACGAGCCGAGCCGGAAACCATCAAAAAGCTCCCGGCAGTTTACGGGCGGTCGAACGGAATGGAAGTCCGGCCTTCATAAAACTTAAGCCGCTGGAAACGACTCGCGCGATCACGCGGGACAGAGCGTTTGGACGAGATCGATGATTCCGAGAGTCGTAGCGGCCACGAGCATCTCACCCGCCTCGAACCCCGCGCTTTGACCGTACAACCGGGCCTGACTCTCCACCCATCCGAACACACGTTGCTTGGCCACCGGAAACTGCGTGGCATACGCGCGAATGGCCTCCAGCTTGATCGGCAGCGTGGCCGTGATGTCCGCGACAAATCGCCCGCCACCGGCAGAAACGTCCAGATTGGAGAGGCCCAGCGGATACCAAAGTTGCCGCTGGATCGTATGAGCGGGTAAACCGGCAAACTCGTCGTCCCACTTGGTCAGCCGACTGTAGAAGACGGCCGCATCGGTGATCTGCATCGCCTGCCAATGATCGGGCGACGCCATCGGAGTTTTGTCGGCGATGCCGAGGACGATCTTCGGTCGCCACAATCGGAAGATTCGTGCCAATGCGACTCGTGCCGCGAACGAGTCGAACAGACATCGGTTCGGCAGCGTGAGCGTCTCCCGCGCGTGAACGCCCAAAATGCGCGCCGCTTCGCGCGCCTCAGCCAGTCTCACTTCGACGCCGGGACTGCCGGGAGTCGGCTCGCCATTCGTGAGGTCTACAATACCGACGCGATACCCCTGTTGAACCAGCCGCGCGAGCGTTCCGCCAACGGCGATTTCGACATCATCGGGATGTGCTCCAACGGCGACGACATCAAACGGCGGGGGAAGTTCGGGAGACATGGCTCGAAGTTTTTCTCATGCGGGAAGGGGCGGGGCACTGGCAAAGAACGTCTTGAGAAGTTTGACCAGTCGGTGCGGGTGCGTCAGAGACGGGTGCATTCCCGATGAGTGCATCCATTCGGTGCGCGCGTTCTTCAAACCTTGTTCGAGGACCGAGTGACATCGTGCTTCGATCGGCCCTTCACCTTCGGTACGAACCAGCATCACGGGACAGGCGATCTCACCGAGTCGGCTCGTGATGTTGAACCTCGCAGTCGCGAGGGCCTTGTTCGCGAGGTCGGCCTGCGGGATCGATCCGGTCGATTCGACGAGGAACTCGAACCGCGTTCCATCGAACGGAGGGAACCAGCGGCGGTGGTTCAACTCTTGAACGCGGCGGCGGCCCGGAAACGCTGACAGTGAGCGGCGCGAACGACGGCACCACGCGGCAAGGACTCGTTCACTCAGCGACAACGGTCGCGCGGCGAAGCCGTGTTGCAGCACGAGTCCCAAGATTCGCGCTGGCGCTTCGAGTGCCGCCTGCAACGCGACGGCCGCACCGAACGAGGCCCCGAAGACGCGAATGGCGTTGTCACCGTGATGGTCCGCGACGGCGAGCAAATCCGCCGCAAAGTGATTCATCGCTGGTCGCGACTTCCGTGCAGAACTGTCATCGAACGAGTCGAATACCACGCAGCGAAACTGCTCGCGCAGCAACCACAACATCAGCGACGACATTTCTGCAGTCGCCGCGAATCCGTTGAGCAAGTAGAGCGGCGGGCCTTCACCCCAAGTGCGGCCCACCAACCGCCGCGATCCGTTCGTCAATTCCCACGGGGTCGATTCCGAGTGATATGCAGCCAAGACCTCGGACCAAACGAGCGGAGTCGGGCACGGCTCTCCCACAGTCGGTGCTGGCGAGTGCGACTCTGCACTGGACGAAAGAGCAGGGGAGGGAGCCGCATCACACGAGGAGCCGCAACCGCCGCGCGAGTCGCACTCGGTTGGAATCAGGTCACCGTGGCGTGCCTCGCCGTGACCGGGCATCGGTCCATTTGAGGTCACCGAAGAAGTACTCGTCGCATCGAACATCGTGATCTCTGTCCCAACCAATCCTGTGTCTCAGTGGTTCAATCGGCTGCTCGTGATTGAACAACCTTGCATTGCGGGGTCCATCACTAGCCCGACGCGCAAGCGAGGGCTTCACTTTTCTAAGACGGTTTGCCCTCGCTTGCGCGTCGGGCTGGTTTTTGAAATGGCCACCAGTCACCCGACGATCCGTCGATCCGCTGCACAAATGGCGTGATAGGCCGAGACACTGTCTTCACACGATCGCAGTTCCGCAAGAAAGTCGGGGTTCTGCAACATGCGACCGAGTCGGGCGAGGACATGCAGGTGCGTGCGCGAATCGCGGCAGACGACCAGAAAAAACAAATCGGTTAGCGCGCGGTTGGGTGCTCCAAACGGGAGGCCCGACAGTGTGCGCCCGAACGCGATGACCGATGACCCGAGTACGTCCGGTTGTGGATTGCGGGGATGCGGGATCGCCACGCCGTTCTCGAATGCAGTCGACAGGACCGCCTCGCGGTCTTGAATGGCGGTGAGCAACGACGCGGGTTGCCACACCTCCCACGTGCGGCCCGCCAGTTCGACCAGTCCCTCCAACACGGAGCGTTTGGTCCGCGCTTCGAGCGGGACTTGGACGGTCTCGACTCTCAAGAGGGCCGCCACGGGATGCGGATCGTTGAACTCCATCGATCGATGCGATTGCTCGAGGACCGCCAGTTCGCGATCGGTGTACTCGCGCATCTCTTGTTCGAGCCAGTGCGTGATCTCGGTGGGATGAAACTGCCAATCGCCGGCTATCTTTCGGCCCGGAATGCGGCCGCGATTGACGAGCTTCTCAATCTCGCGACGGTCGCGTCCCAATTGGCGCGAGAGTTCATCTAGGTTGTACCAATCGTGGGACATGGTGGGTGGGCTTTGGCAGGTTGGACTTTGATCGGGCGGGACGGAAGTCGGGCGGGGCCAACATCGGCGGGCGATGAAGCTCACTGCAATCCCGATTGGCGGGAATGGACTGGCGATGAGGATTGCATTCGCGGCGAAGATTGTCGAACGAAGCAGACAAATTTCCGCACGGAAGGGCCGCACACATCTGCTGTCAGTGATCTCGTGAACGCATTCATTTGTTTAGGCGAGCGGCAACGAATGACTTACCAGTGGACATCAACCCGAAGTGTGAACGAGGACATTGATCGACCTCGCCTCGTTCACACTTCGGATTGGTGTGGGCCAGAAAAGCCTTGCCGCTCGCCTCATGAACCACCACCGACATCTGCTCGAACTACGGGGCGCGAACAGGTGTCCGTGTGGAATGTCTCGAAACGACAAGAGACGGCTCACCGGAGAGTCGCCACCTCCACATCACAGCGTGTTCGGCAATACGCTGTGCGTCGCCTCGGTTGTCGAGTTGAAACACTGAACCGAGTCGTGACACAACCGAGACACTTCTTCAGATGACTTTGCCCAGCCTTCATCCGACCAAACTTGCAAGTCGAAGTAACCCGCGTATCCGGCGTGTTGGAACTTACGGACGATGTCGGTCAGCGGAATGCAACCTTCACCGGGGAAGCAGCGATCCGAGTCCGTCTGCGGTGCGCGGCGCGAATCGCTGATCTGCACCACGTTGGTAAAAGGGACCAACTGCGGAATGCGCTCGATCAATCGAGGCTCACGCCACAAATGGTACGTGTCGAACGCCAAGCCGACCGCAGGGTGATTGACTTGGCGGAGCAAATCGAGCGTGTCGTCGATCGTGTGCAGGAAGGTCCACGTTGGAGAGAAGAAGTTGAGCATCGGCAGCAGCGACAACTTCACACCGTGCAACATCGCGAACTCGGACAACTCGCCCAAGGCTTGTGTCACCAGCCGCCGACAGTGCGCGACCGTATGAAAGTTACGTGAGCCGCCCACGACAATCACGTTCTCGGCACCCAGCAGCGCGGCGTCCAAAATGGCATCGCGACCGTCGGCCACGGCGTCGCGATAACTGAAGCCGTTGCGTCCGGTAAAGCCGCCGACGAACGACAGCGATGCGACACCGACATCCGCGTCGCGAATCATCTCGGCCGCCGCCTCTTCGCCGATCTCACTCACCTTCGGTCGCCACAATCCGATGCCATCGAAACCGAGGGCCTTCAGATGCGGCAACTCCTCCGCCAGCAACCACCGCATTGTGGTGAGCTGACTGAGTGACAGTTTGATTTTCGTCGAAGGGGGGCTGCTACTGATTAGGCTGTGGGGGGCATGGCTGGTTGCGTCCGATTCGGTGTGTAAGAAACTGTCGCTTTGGGAAAGGCCGGCCTGCTCGGGGTGTGAAGCAGATCGACAAACGTCTTGCGAAGCAGAATGTTTATTCACTCTTGCGATACCTCAAGAGTCATGTGCGGAGGGGTGCGCTGCGCCGCTCAATTCAATCGGGGGAACGATCAAGTTCGAGCGGGTCGGGATTGTGCGCAGGAGATTCGCGATTGCCAAGAGTAACCCAGACATTGTGTGTGCGAAGTGGTCACATGAATCCGTCACACTCACTTGACGCTTCGTTTCGCGTTTGTTGGGAGATGCTCATGCACGATGAATGAGACGATCATGAGCCACAGGGAATCAGCCACTCAGTGGAACTCGGCGTGAGCCGTTGCAACCAGTCCGCATCATGATCACACAGAGCTGATGTGGTTGAGAAACATGTTGCTCGTTGTCCGCATGATCGACCAAATAAAAAACGCGGAGCAGACGGTTGTCTGCTCCGCGCGTGCGATGACTTGGGCCTGCGAGTTGCCGCTACGACGGCAACTTCCATCGCCCCTCATCTCGAATAGAACCGGTTGTCGTCGAAGCCGCCTACGTAGCGCGGATCGACCAGGTAATCAAGTCGCTCACAACGGAGATCGCCTCGCCCCCGCAGTTGCAGCATCTGCTCGTTCGGTTTGAGTGCGAGCAATTCCTCGGTCGAGCAGCCCAGGACATCGGCCCAATCGCGTGCCATGAGCTTCGTGTTCAGACCGAACAACTGGAGCGCACCGGCGTTGTTGATAATCGACTTCCAACAGGTGGGGTAGCAGTCCGTCAGTTGCTGCATGTCCTGCCAGAAGGACCACACACGAACGCCATAGCCGCGTGCGAGCGTCATGGCCGCCTTCATCATCGGGAACGAACCGAGATTGCCCGCCTCATCAACCAGGAAGAGCGTTCTCGGGTTGGGCATCTTGCGGCGTGAGAAGACCGCCGCAAACAACGCCGCGAGGGTGATCCGCAGGAGCGCCCTGTGACTCTCCAGCCGTTCCGGCGGGATGATGATGTAGATCGACATCGGTTTCCCGTCGGCGAACTGCTGCAACTCAAAGCTCGATTTTTCCAGCATCTTCGAGACACGTTCGCTGTTGAGAGCCTTGGTGTACGCCTGAGCGGTGGCCAAGACTCCGGGGCGCGTATCCCGCTCCGACAACTGCAAGAACGCCGCGATCTCCTGATAGGCTAACTCGCGCAAGTTCTTGCCGTCTCGATCCAACATGATGGCTAGGTTCGTGACGACATCGTCGTTGTTCAGCAGCCGCCGCATCTCGTTCAGATTCTGCTTGTCGGCAGGAAGTCGCGTCATCAGATAGTTGATGACGCCGCTGTTCAGACCGCACGCGGTGTTATCCCAGAACGGGTCGCGACCGAACTTGTTTCCCTCCGCCAGCATCGACGCCATCATCTGCGAGTCCGTGTCCGCATCGGCCGATGACAGCTTGAACATGTCGAGTGGATTGAAGCCGTCCGTCTGACCACCGATCACATGAAACGGATCGAGCTTGATGACCTGCTGTCCCATCTCGCGCCGTTTACGATGAGTGCAGTCGTACAGCTCGCCCTTCACGTCGATCGCCACGACTTGGCCGGGGTATTCGAGCAACGTGGGGATGGCGCTGCACCGACCTTTGCCCTCGCCCGTGGGAGCACAAGTGAGCAGGTGCGGCCCGTCGTACAGCACCGGCTCTTGAGTGGCGATTGGATCGGCGGGTTGCTGATGAAAACCAATCGTGCGACGTGGCGTGGTCTTCACGTAACCGAGCAACACCGCGTCGTCGAACTCGAGCGGGTACATCGGCGATGACACGTCGGGCGGCACGATCGAGGGTGGCTCTTCTGAAGCCAGAACGGGAGCAGACACGGCGGGGACAACGGGGGACGACGATTGCGACTTTTTGCGGGCATAGGCTTTCATGCGGATGATCCTTTTGAGATTGCCGCCGACTCGAAATCTGAGTGGCGACCAATCAGGCAGTGTGAAACTCGGAAACGAGACAAGCAGAAATGAACAGGGCCATCGCCGTCTCTCACGACATCGACTGCGATCAACGGGCACACAAGCACAAGGCTTGCTACGGCGCGGCTGGTTGATTGGCATTCGGCCCACTCGCACCGCTCACTCGGCGGAGCCGGTTGAAAATTCAACCGGCCCGTCGAGTGCTTCGGATTGTTCGAGTGACCGGAATCGTCCGTGCGTGGGATGTCGTCCTTCGCGAATCACTGCGACAGGTCGTCGGCCAACATCGTGTCGGCTTCGTCTCCATATCGTCGTGTACGACCAAGAGTCGCCTCTGAAGGACTGCTGGCAACTCTCGATGTCATTCACCTGCAGAGGAATGACTGAACGCACGTTAGCCACAAGCGCGGAGTGATTGGAAGCGGGACGGTTCGTTGTTGTTGAGCAGGATTGTCCGTCCCTCAAACAAGCTTGTTGAGAGACGGAAAACCAGGGTCTTGACGGGCCTCGGCAACCGCGGCAGCGACTCACGGATGACCTCGCTCCGCAAACCCGTTTGAGTCGTGCGGCGGCAGAACGACGGCAACGCAACAACGAGTACGTTGCGAGTCGCGATACCTCTCGCGGCCCAAAGTGAGAGATCTGCCCAACGTCGGTCTTGGTGAGCCGGGTGGCGTCAGCCCTCGGACTCTTCATCACGGAGTCCAGGGGCTAACGCCACCCGGCTCACCAAGAAAGCCTCGTTACCTACTGCGTGAGGTGTCGCTCGCACACGAGTGAAGACTCTCATCTCATGACCGTCGCTCACCGAGATCGTGCGGCCTTAGCGCGGACGAGCCGGCTTGCGCGAGGATGACTCTGAATCGCGAGCAGCCTTCGCACGCGATGCTGCCAAGCGTGGCTTTGCTGTCCGGCTTGGAGCGGATGACTGGAAGGCAAGTTCATGCTCGAACGGAACCACGCGATCGCCGACGAGCTGCAGATTGGGGATCGCCGCGTCCTTGTGCTTGGTCACGAGCGCACGCAATTCGCGCGCGGTCAGTCCGGAACGCGAATGCAGAATGACCGGCCCGCCGGTGGGACGGACTTCACCGTCCGTCCACGAGCTGCGACCGACCCAGTGACCGACGAGTGCCTCACCGCTTTCCAAGTCGGCTGTCGTGACGAATAGATTTGTCGTGCCGCTCTCTTCGCGCAGATCGCTGCTGCGCCAATTCAAGTTCCAGACCTTGCCGTCGTGCAGCTTGAGCGGTCGCCCGAACACGCGAATCCGCATCGGCGGCCCCACGGGGCTTCCAATGGTCAGTGAGCCACGCAGATTTCCGTTGACAGTGCATTCGAGCTGCAACAGGCCCGTGAACCACAATCGTTCCGGTACATCGCCATTCGACGGCGCGAACTCGCTGACGTGATACGTGTGTGTGAATCGCGCGAGGCGGCGCGTCAATTCCGCGGCCTCCTGCTTCTCCGCTGCTCGCTTTTGAAATTCCTCGCGCAGGCACGTCTTCAAGATCGCGAGTGCCGCCATCTTCTCCTTCGAGTCTCCCGTTGAGGCGACCTCCGGTGTTGTCGGCAATGCAGCCCCTGCGCCTGCGGGGGTCGCTCGAACTCGCCTGCGTTTCTCTCCACGCGGCATCACGGCCACGATCAAAGTCCCATTGCGAGTTGGATCGGAGGGCAGGCCAAGCGCCTCCAAATTGCGTTCGTCCGCGTCGTCCAGCAATTCCCGGTACGACAGCGTCCAACTGTCACTGGCCGCGACGCGCGCGTGAGCCTCCAGTAACGTCGGCACTTCATCGAAGGACTCGAACAGACCCTCGAGCTGCTTCCAATCGACATCGAAATGTTTGCGCCGGCTCGACAGCGCGACCATGCGCGTGTCGCGAATCGCATCCCAATTGGGCAGGCTGGGACTGAGCGAAGATTCGTCGGCAGAGTGGATGCGCTGACGCAGCAGGCAACATTGCAACGGCAGTCGGGCAACGAGCTCTTCCTCTGAAATCTTGCTCGCGTGGCCGTCGAGGCAACACGCCACGATCGCATCCAAACCGGTGGGAGGATGTGTGCGGGACAGCAACTCTTCCGAGTCCATGATCGCCTGCACGAACCGCAGTCGCACGTCAGGGAACTGCTCCTGAAACTGGTGCCGCGCGGCGTCGAGGACCGATGGCAACACGCGCATATTGATGAGGTTCGTCGTGCCGATGGTGATCGTCACGGGACGCACCAACGGCTCGTCCTTCAACAGAGACAACGCCACGTCGTAGTCTTCTCGCATGGCCGCCAGTTGATTGCGGAGTTCTTTCAACTTGGGTTCGTCGTACAGGAAGGCGTTCACGATCCACTGCTTCACGAAGGCTCGGTCCAAGTCCAGGGCCTTCGACCATTGCTTAATGAACGCGGACAAGCGACTCCCGGCGGTATATCCGCCCGGCTGCGCCTTGCTCGCCGTTTCCTGCTTCACGGGCAGGTTCTGTTCGAGAAACTTTTCCGCATCCATTCCCTGCTTAAATTTCGCCCGGTTCCGTATGGCCGCATCCAGCAATTGCCGCAGTTGGTCGCACTTGTAAATCGTCGGACCTTCGGCGCCAGAAGCGGCACGAACGTGAAGCGAACCTGTGACGGACGACATGGAATGACTTCCGATAGCGAACGAGTTTCGGCGGGAGATGGCGAAGTGATTGATACCTCGCGCGGCGGAGTGTGAGAGGTTTCTGAGCGGGGCGGCGTCAGCCCCTTGGTTCTTGGGCGTCAGCCCGTTTTCAAAGAATCATGGGGCTGACGCCGCTCCGCTCAGAGGTCTCATCAAGGACCGCGCGAGGTATCGTTCTGCTGTTGTGGATCACTTCTCACATTGCACTGCCCCTTCAAGACCAATCCATCACAGTAGAACTACTTCCCCAACATCTTGACCCGAACGTTGCGGAAATCGACTCGCATGGGACCGCCGCTGTGGACTTGCAGGGCGATGATTCCGGAGCGAGCGATCGCGGCATCCGGCTCTTTGTAATCGACCGTGGTGACGCCGTTGATCTTGAGCGTGATGTGGTCTCCCTCGGCGCGGATCGTGTACTCGTTCCAGTCCGCTTTCTTAAGAGCCTTTTCCAAGTCGGGCGAGGCTGTGACGAGAATCTTGTTGCGGCGTGACTCGTCGTAGAGACAGCCCCAGTACTTCTCACCGAGGTCCGCTTGATAGCCGGAGACCTCGGTTGAATCGGGGACCTTCTTCGTACGGAACTGCACGCCGGTGTTCCCCACGCCGCCCTTCACTTTGAATTCGAGCTTCAACTCGAAGTCACCGAACTCCTCCTTCGTGCAGAGAAACTGATTGTGCTTGATGCCGGGTGAGTCCCCGACGATGGCGTCTCCCTCGACCTTCCATAGCGTCGCGTCTCCCTCCCAACCGGCGAGATCCTTCCCATTGAACAGCGAGCGATACCCCGGCTCATCCGCCGCCGTGATGGCAGACGCAAACATCGCCAGCGCACCACAAGCCCATCCCAAAACGCACACGATTCCAAAACGACGACTCAACATGATGCAGGCTCCTGAAGTGAAAGGCGAAATTCGAGGCCGAGGATCGGCACATCATTCACTGCCACAAAATCTCAGCTGTGGGTGCCACGGTCACGGAGTCTTCGACGTGGCCGTGTGACGATGGAACACGCACCCGCCACTCTCACGGCCACGTCGAAGACTCCGTGACCGTGGCACCCACAAAGTTGACGGTAATTGATGCGACAATCTCAAGCGTTTCTCGCCGATGCCCCGGCAACATTCAACTCGGCACTGCCGATTGTCACCGCGCAGGACCAGCGACATACTCCCGCGACGTTAGTTCGAGTCCATTCAACCTCGCACGGAATGCTGCTCATGAATCGTGTCGTCTCCCGATTATTGATGTTCGTCTCGCTCATGCAATTCACTCTGGGAACGACCAGCGCTGCACTGATGCCTCGCACCAACTTCGTCATCGTGTTGTGCGATGACCTCGGTTACGGCGACATCGGTTGCTTTGGGCACCCTCACATCAAGACGCCGCAGCTCGACAAGTTGGCGGGGGAGGGGTTGCGGCTGACCGACTGTTATGCCGCCGCGCCGGTTTGCTCACCGTCCCGCAGTGGCTTGTTGACGGGACGCATCCCCAATCGACTCGGTGTGTACGACTGGATTCCGGAGAAGAGTCCAATGCACCTGATGCAGCGCGAGATCACGATCTCGCGGCTGCTGAAGGACGCGGGCTATCAGACGTGCCACGTCGGGAAGTGGCACTGCAACGGGCACTTCAATTCATCCGAGCAGCCTCAGCCCAGCGACCACGGTTTCGATCATTGGTTCTCGACGCAGAACAACTCGCTGCCGAGTCATCACAACCCGATCAACTTCGTCCGCAACGGCCAGCCGGTCGGGCCGCTGGAAGGTTACTCCAGTCAGATCATCGTCGATGAAGCGATGAGTTGGCTCGGTCGGCGCGAAACAACAAAGCCGTTCCTGCTCATGGTCTGGTTGCACTCACCGCACGAACCGGTGGCGACGGCGAGTCCGTTCGTCGCGCAATACAAGTCGGTCGCCGAGTCCGACGATCAGGCCGAGTACTTCGGCAACGTGACGCAGCTCGATCACGAGGTCGGTCGGTTGATGAAGCGACTCGACGACGACGGCCTGCGCGACAATACGCTCGTCTTCTTCAGCAGTGACAACGGGCCGGAGACGCTCAACCGTTACAAGGGTTCGCAGCGCAGTCACGGTCGTCCCGGTCCACTGCGAGGCATGAAGCTGCACATGTACGAGGGAGGCATTCGCGTGCCGGGTCTGTTGCGTTGGCCGGGTCATGCCCAAGCGGGACAGACGGTAAAAGAACCGGTCGCCAGTTACGACCTGCTGCCCACCCTCTGCGCGATCGCGAACGTCAAAGCCCCGACCGATCGAGCACTCGACGGCGCGAGTCTCCTGCCGCTGTTCGACTCCAAGCCGGTCGCTCGCTCGAAGCCGCTCTACTGGCAGTACGACCGAGCCATCGGCGCGAACCGCATCGCGCTGCGAGATGGCGATTGGAAGCTCCTCGCCAACACTGACCTCTCGAAGTTTGAGATGTACAACCTGCGCAGTGACCTCGCCGAACAACACGATCTCAGCACGAGCGACCCCGCGCGATTGGCCGATCTCACCGCGAAGTTGAAGCAGCTCCATGCCGAGGTCAAAGCCGAAAGCCCCACTTGGCCCGCCGGTCCCGGCACGGGTGGACCGAATGCGAAAAAGGCCACGAAGCAGGGGCTGTAGGATGGGCACTCTTGCCCGTCCCACAAGACACGAATCACCGCCCTTAAAATGAGACTGCTCCCTGATGCCGAACTCCCACGAACCCACGAACGAACGATCTCCAGCGCGGCCGCTAGTGGCACCGAGTTGGCTGTTCCGCGCCGTGTTACTCGTCGTGGTGATGGCTCTCGTCGTGGCATTCGTTCGCAACCGCGAGGCATTGTCGTTCGACTCGCTCCTCACGCAGCAGGCGGCACTGCAACGCGCGGTTGTGGAGCAGCCCGCCGTCGTGCTGGGAGCGGCCTTCGTGCTGTACGTGATCGTGACAGGACTCTCTCTACCGGGAGCGGCCGTGCTGTCGTTGGCGTATGGCTGGCTGTTCGGGTTTTGGCGAGGACTGATACTCGTCAGCTTCGCCTCGACCGCCGGAGCGACCGTCGCGTTCCTGATGTCCCGCTTCCTGTTTCGCGACGCGATCCGATCCCGCTTCGGCGAACGACTGACGACGATCAACGAAGCCCTCGCGCGCGAAGGAGCCTTCTACCTATTCACGCTGCGACTGATCCCTCAAGTTCCGTTCTTCGTCGTCAATCTGCTGATGGGACTGACGCCGCTCCGCGCGACCACGTTCTGGTGGGTCAGCCAACTCGGGATGCTGCCGGGAACGTGCGTCTACGTTTACGCCGGAGCATCAGTCAGTAGCTTGGAGCGACTGCGCGACGAAGGAGTCTCCAGCTTGGTGACGTGGCAGTTGCTGTTGGCCTTCGCACTACTCGGCCTCTTCCCGCTGATCGTGAAGCGGGCGGTCTCCGCGTGGACCCACCACGCCGTTTAACCGCGTGGGCAACACCCCGCGCTTCGAACGTCACACGTTTTCCTCTGAGAGATTCTTGGTGAGCCGGGTGCCGTAAGGCCCCGGATTTCCTCGAAAAAGAATCCAGGGCCTTACGACGCCCGGCGAGCCAAAAAGCAATCCCCGACAGTAACTGATTCGTCGGCCCTTACAATGCGGGGCATTCCCATCATGCGGTTCGTTCTTCCTTGGCCAACCTGCGGATGTACTCTGAAAAGTCGGCGTCTTCCCCTTGCAGCAGGCGCGGCAGGAGCGAGTAAAAATCGTCGCGGCGGACCCACTCGCGCATGAAGTCGTCCCACGAGTGCCAGCGGCGTTGTTGCTTGACCGTCATGCGGTCGTCGAAGGCTGTCAGGTAAGCCCGTTCAAACAGTGAGATCAGCATCTCGAAGATGACCTGCATCCGCTCCTGCTGTTCCTCGGTGAGGTTCGGCGTGGCGGCTTGAGACCGCAACTTCAAGTCGGGATTGGCGAGGACCAGCTTGAGGAAGTCGTGGTACGCATCCGACAGCAGTTGATAGACCTCTTCGTCCTCGTTGTCCCGTTCCTTGCGCTGCTCATAGATGAACACGGTCACAGCCATCGGCAAGCCGATCACCGTCACGATGTAACTCAGCACCTCCCAGACTTCCATGACAGTCATGATTCGAGCCTTTGCTTATCCCCATGTCCCTCGTGGGAGATTCCCGCAGTGTTTGCCGATTGTCGGGATTGATGTGCCAACAGAAAGTGTTGTGCGAACGTTCGGTCTCACTTTGGCAACTCAGTTTTGTTTGACGGACTCGGGTGTCGCTCGTTTTTGGATCGCCTTCCAAAGTTCATCGGACAGTGCCTGCATTCCTTTGTCGCCGGGATGGCCAGCCACGCCTGCGTGCTCGAACTTGCGTTCGGATCGGGCGAAGTTGGCTTCATCAGCGCCGAGCTTGCTGATGTCCACGAACGTTCCGCCTGCGTCGAGGCTGGCTTGCTTCATCTTCTCGTCCTTCGCGGCATCGGCCCAGAACTGACTGCGGACGATGAGCGTTGGATTGCCGTGACGCTTCAGTTCCGCCAGCAGCTTGTCGAACGATGTCTTGAAGCGAAGCTTGGCCTCGTCAGTCGCGAGTGCCGCTGAGTTCTCGCCGATTGCCACGATGATCAGATCGGCTTGGAACTCCAGTTCGTCCTTTAAGCCTTCGGTCACGTTGAAGGCGTCGAGGTTCCGTTCAAAGTCAGCGATGTTCTTGGCTTTGACTTCGGGCATCCCACCGGCCGCCTTCGCGATCTGAGCCGTCAGGACGTGGACGTAGTCTTTCTCCAAGGCACTCGCCGCCATGCCCCAATTTCCCGTCCAACCAATCTTCGGAGCAGGGCCGTGCAGCGTGATGCTGTTCCCCAGGAACAAGACTCGGTCCACACGCAGAGCGCCGACTCGCAACTCTTTCGCCGCCGGAGCCACGGGCCGCGCGGAGTCAATCTGTTCCACGGCCCCACACTCCGGCAACATCACCAGACTGACAACCATCGCCAACGCGACTTGCAACCATGCACGGCAGACCATTTCGAGATTCCTTGGGAAAGAGTGACGCAACACGATTGCGGAGTCCTCGGTGAAGCGAGCGGCCAAGACAACTCGCCCGTCCTTGGTGCGAATCGTGAGCTACTCTTCGGAGGGTTTATACTCACGCGGCCTGAAGTGAGGCACCTGCCCAACGTCGGTCTTGGTGAGTAAGCCCCCGGACTCTTCAGCACGGAGTCCGGGGGCTTACGCCCAATGGCACTCACTTTGTCATTCACTCCGTGAGCGGCATTCGGCTTACGCCGCCCGGCTCACTAGGAAAGCCGCATTACTACCGCGCGAGGGTTACCTTTGTCACCGGGGCCACTGTGGATATCCAGCCTGATGCCGACTGAACTTCCTGCGACGGCCGGTTTGCGTGGCCAGTCCATCGTCATCGATGGGCTGACGGTGAGGTATGGCTCGTTTACGGCCGTGGACCGACTGAGTCTTTCCGTGGGTGAAGGGGAGTTGTTTGGCTTTCTCGGGCCGAACGGGGCTGGCAAGAGTACGACCATTCGCGTGCTGATTGGCGCGAGCCGTCCGACTTCAGGACGAGTCGAGATTGCGGGACACTCGTTGCCGCGCGACTTCGCGAAAGTGAAGCCGTTGTTCGGCTACGTCCCCGACTCAGAAAACCACATGGAGGAATTCTCCGGGCGCGAAAACTTGGTGTTGTTTGCCAAGCTCTACGACGTGCCGCTCGCGGAAGTCGACAAGGCGCTCGGGCGGCTCGAACTGTCGGAAGCCGCCGACTTGCCGGTGCGGGCGTACTCGAAAGGGATGCGGAAGAAGCTGCTGATCGCCCGCGAAATCCTGCACCAACCCCGGATTTTGTATCTCGACGAACCGACGGCGAACCTCGACCGGCATTCCACCGAAGTCGTGCGAAAGCTGCTACGGGAACTGACGGCACGCGGCACCACTGTGTTCCTCACGACGCACGACATGGAAGAGGTCGAGCAAATCTGCGATCGCGTGGCAATTCTCTGCAAGGGAAAGCTGATCGCCTGCGATACGCCGGTGAACTTCATGACGCGACACGCCGAACGCAAGGTGCTGGCGCAGTACGAACAGTCCAGCCAAGTGCTTCGCGAAGAGCTTGATCTGGACGACGATCGGCAGCGCGAACGGCTGGCGAACATCATTCGTCACGAGGCGTGCGTCCGCCTGCATTCGCAGGAATTCCAGTTTGAAGACGTGTTCCTCAAGCTGACGGGGCAGATCTACACATGATGCCGCGACTCGACAAAGTCCGAACACTGGTCGGCCGCGAGGCACTCCGGTTGTTGAAGAATCCGTCGGCACTGATGGTGCTCGGGTTGCTCGTGGCGTTCTCGCTGCTGTTGGCCTTGAGCCGCAACGAGAAGAGCCCTGCGCTGTCCTGTTGGATCGTCCATCCCGACTCCCTCCTGACGAGCGAAGCGGGTGGGGTCTCGAGCGACTTTATCGAGAAACTCACTGAGGCGGCGAAGCAGACCAAGACGATCCGCGTCCTGCCACTCAGCCGAATTGCGGTGTTTCGCGAGCAGCGGATGTATCCGCCGCTCACCTGCGCGATCGAGCTGCTGAAACTGCCCGCCGACGACGGATCGACTACGCAGTTGAGCGTTACCTATCGTCATCCCGGCGGGAAATCCGATGTTCTCGAACCGTTCTTGCGCTGGTTTTGGCCGATCGCAGTGGATCACTTCGGTCAGGTGCAGGTGGTCGAGCAGGCCCCGGCTGCGAGTCGCCCGACATCGGCCACGGCGCTCGTCATGGAACGGCTGCAATCTGGTTCGCTGAAAGATTTGATGAGTGAAGAACTCGCGGCAGCCATTCTGCTGCTGGTCGTGCAGTTCGTGACGTGTTGTCAGTTGATCGTGTCGTTCACGAGCCAAGATCGCGAACGCGGGACGCTGACGGCGCTCGCACTGTCACCGATCACAATGTCAGAATTGCTCCAGGCCAAGATCCTGTTTCACCTGCTGCTGTCGGCCCTCGGTTGCGGTGCGGTGATCGCCGTGTTGAAGCCGTCTGCACTGACGCACGCCAGTTTGTGGGCCACGCTCCTCTTGACGAGCCTCGGCCTGTGCAGCGTCGGGATGGTGATCGCGTCGCTCACCAAAACGCAAAGCGGCGCGAGCCTCTTGGCGCTGTGCTACATGCTGGTCGGAGCGGTCGTGTTCTATCTCGCGACCAAGTTTTCGGCCTTTGCCCAATTGAAGTCGTTCGCGTTCGAGAACTACGGTTTTGGAATGCTCTTCCTCTCACTGCAACGACCGATCCCCTTGGCCCGTGCGACAGATCTGGCACCGATGCTGGCACTCGTTGTCGGCTGGCTGACCACCGCGACGCTGCTGTTTCGGACCCGCGGTTGGCGGTGAGCCAGAACACGCGCGAGGCGTTCAGGCAACACCCCGAAAATGAATGACCCGTAGGATGGACGCCTCGTCCGTCCTACGAGTGAGCAACCTCGGACGGACGAGGCATCCATCCTACGGCTCGATTTATCAGCGGGATTGTCGTCATGGCCCCGCCTGACCCAAGAGTGCGAAGCGGAGTCGGGGCAGAGGACTGTCCCTCCAAAAAGTCAGGACCTGCTCGTAGCGATTGGAGCGACGGCGGGATAAAACTCCATTCCCCAGCTAGTCCTCCCGCGCCATGCCAGACCTCCTCCACAGTAGTCGCTTGCCGATAGACCGTCCCATGCAGATCACAAACCTGCGCGAACCTCTTCTCTCGTCACACCGGTCACCGGCGCGTTTTGCCGTGTCGCTTGGCTTCGCCCTGTTCGCGGGAGTCGCTTCGGCCGACGAAGTGCCAACCGGAGAGTTGGTCTACAAGCAGAAATGCGCCGCGTGTCACGGAGCCAAAGGGGAAGGAGCGACCGACAAGTATCCTCAGCCTTTGGTGGGAGATCGTTCCGTTGGCGAGTTGACCGAGTACGTCAGCAAGACGATGCCCGAGGACAAGCCGGGGACGTGCGTCGGTGAAGAAGCGCGTCTCGTTTCCCAGTTCATTCATGACAGCTTCTATTCCCCGACGGCGCAGGCTCGCAACAAACCGGCTCGTATCGAGCTGTCGCGTTTGACGGTCAGACAGTACCGCAACGTCGTGGCCGATCTAATCGGAACGTTTCGTGATACGGGGAAGCTCGACAAGCAGTCGGGGCTGCGCGGCGAGTATTTCAAATCGCGGCGAGCCGACGGAAAAGATCGGGCCATCGAACGGATCGACTCCGTCGTTGCGTTCGACTTCCAAGACAAAAGCCCCGACACCGAAAAGCTCGAACCGCACGAGTTTTCGATCAAATGGGAAGGGGCCGTCTTTGCGCCGGACACGGGTGAGTATGAGTTCCAAGTCCGTACGAATCAGGCGACGCGGCTGTGGATCAACGACCTCAACCAACCGCTCGTCGATGCCTACGTGAAGTCCGGCAGCGATATCGAACATCGCGGTGCGATCTTCTTGATTGGCGGCCGAACGTACGCGTTGCGGCTGGAGTTCTCGAAGGCGAAGCAGGGAGTTGATGACAAGAAGGCGAAGGAGAAGCCGCCCGCTCCCGCGTCGATCTTTCTCGAATGGAAGCGGCCGCATCGCGTGACGGAGGTCATCCCCGCGCGAAACCTTTCCACGAGCAAGCCGTCCCTGTGGTGCGTAGTCTCCACGCCGTTTCCGCCGGATGATCGGAGCCTCGGTTGGGAGAAGGCCACTTCCATCTCGAAGGAATGGGATCAAGCGACGACCGACGCGGCCATCGAAGTCGCCACGTACGTCGTCGCGCACCTCGATAAACTGTCCGGCACGAAGCGTGACGCGGCGGATCGAGTCGGTCGGTTGCAGGACTTCTGCCGCCGCTTCGCCGAGCGCGCGTTTCGCCGGCCGCTCGATGACGACACGAAGCAACTGTTCATCGACCGCCAGTTTTCAGAAGCGACCGATCCCGAAGCCGCTGTGAAACGTGTCGTGTTGCTGGTCCTCAAGTCGCCGCGTTTTCTTTACCGCGAAGTCGGCGGTTCGGTTGAGAGCAGCAACAACCCGTATGACGTGGCGTCGCGCATGGCGTTCGGATTGTGGGACTCGATGCCGGACCAACCGCTCCTCAACGCAGCCGCCAAGGGGGAGCTGGCGACGCGTGCCCAAGTCGTCTCGCACGCCGAGCGGATGCTCGCCGATCCGCGCACCCACTCGAAGCTGTCCGATTTTCTGCTCCGTTGGCTGAAGGTCGATCACGTTCCCGATGTCGCCAAGGACACCGAGCGGTTTCCCGAATTCAACGCGGTCCTCGCCAACGACCTTCGCACGTCGCTCGAACTGTTTCTCAATGAGGTCTTGTCGAGTGAGTCGGCCGATTTTCGGCAGTTGCTCCTCGCCAATTCTCTCCCATTGAACGGTCGGCTGGCGAAGTTCTACGGGGTCGATCTTCCCGAGGACGCGCCGTTTCAGTCGGTGCCGCTCGACTCGAACGAGCGGGCCGGAGTCCTGTCGCACCCGTACTTGATGGCGGGCTTCGCGTACACGGCGACCAGTTCGCCCATTCATCGCGGCGTCTTCATTGCGCGTAGCGTGCTCGGCCGAACGCTACGTCCACCACCAGAAGCCGTCACTCCGCTGGCCGCGGATTTGCGTCCCGACCTCACCACGCGAGACCGCGTTGCTCTGCAAACCAAGCCGGAGTCATGTCAGTCCTGCCACGCGATGATCAACCCGCTCGGGTTCACACTGGAACACTTTGATGCGGTCGGCCGATTCCGTAAAGAAGAGCTTGGCAAACCGATCGTCGCGTCCGGTGCGTATCGCACTCGTCACGGCGACACGGTCCAATTTAACGGGGTGCGCGATTTGGCAAACTTTTTGGCCAACAGCCCGGAGACTCACGCCGCCTTCGTCGAGCAATTGTTTCACGCCCTCATCAAGCAGCCGATCCGAGCCTACGGTTCGCAGACCAAGGACTCATTGCGACAGACCTTCGTTCAAGAGAACTTCAACATTCGCAAGCTGCTGGTCGAGATCATCGCCACCAGCGCGCTGACACCCGCCGAATCCAAGCCGCAGACGGCCTCTGCCCAGTAGTGCTTCCCATCTTCGGAGACATCCGGTGACTCAAACTTCCCGACGCGACTTTCTCCGTGACCTAGGCCTCAGTGCGGCAGCGCTGCCGTTTGTGTTGAATCTGCCCAGCCTCGGCTTTGCTAATCAGCAGGCTCGCAAGCAGCGGCTGGTCATTATGTTCAGCCCGAATGGTGTCGTGCCGAACACGTTCTGGCCTGAAGAAGAGGGCGAAGACTTCAAGCTGAAGGAAAGCCTCTCCCCGCTGGAACCGTTCAAAAACAAGTTGCTTACGCTGCACGGCGTCTGTGACAAGGTGCGCGGTGATGGCGACAGCCACATGCGCGGCATCGGCTGCTTGTTGACGGGAACGGAACTGTTCCCCGGCAACATTCAGGGGGGATCGGACACGCCGGCCGGGTGGTCCAGCGGCATCTCGATCGATCAAGAGATCAAGAACTACTTGCAGGTCGATGCCAGCCGACGCACGCGATTCGGATCGTTGGAGTTCGGCGTAATGGTCCCCGATCGCGCCGATACGTGGACGCGCATGTCGTACTCCGGCGCCAACAAGCCGATCACGCCGATCGACGATCCGTATCAGATGTTCTCGAAGCTCTACGGTCGCATGAAGGATCAAGAGTCTTTGAAAAGCATCCTCGATGAATTGCAGGGTGATCTGAAAAAGGTCGCGTCGGTCGTGAATGCCCAGGACCGGCAACTTCTCGAAGAACAGACGAACTTTGTTCGCGAACTCGAACAGGAACTGAAGACGACTTCCACTGAGGGTATCAATCACACGGTTCCGGAACTCGAACCGGGGATCAAAGAAGACAACGACAACATGCCGAAACTGAGCAAGCTGAACATCGACCTCATGGTGAACAGCTTCGCCAACGACTTCGCCCGCGTCGTGACGCTGCAATACACGAACTCTGTCGGCGGCGCGAAGATGAGATGGCTGGGTGTCGATGAGGGACATCACGAGCTGTCACACAACCCGGACACCGATGAGAAGTCTCAGGACAAATTGACGCGGATCAACAAGTGGTACGCCGATCAGATGGCTTACCTCGCACAGCGTCTGTCCGAGACACCAGAACCGGGCGGGCAGGGGAGCTTGCTCGACAACACGCTGATCGTTTGGACAAACGAGTTGGGCAAGGGTAACTCGCACACGCTCGACAATATCCCGTTCGTGTTGTTGGGCAACGGCCTCGATTTCCAGATGGGCCGTTCGCTGAAGTACAAGAAAACGGCGCACAACCGCCTGCTGATGTCGCTCGCCCACGGCTTCGGCCACCGCATCGAACGCTTCGGCAACCCCGACTTCTGCGGCGACGGGCCGCTGTTGAATCTGACGTGATCGCCGAGCCGCACGGAAGCGGAGTCTTCGGCGCCTGCTCTCGCTTGGAAGTGCCCGGGAGCGGAAGCTGGTAATAACTATCTCGCCTCCGGTGGTCCGACGACGTGGTGGGGAATCGCCGCTGCGGACCAGATCGGCATGTTTAATTACCAGCGAACAGTGGCGATGTCGGACATCACCGACGGGACATCGACCGCGATCGCTGTTTCCGAAGCAACGGTCGGAAACAACAGTGCGACCGATAACGTGCGTCAAAGCCATGTGCGAAATCAGGCATTTCCGGGTGGCGTGCCGAATAAATTCTGGACGAAGTCCCAACTCGATACTTATGGTACGCAGTGCCTGACCGGAACAGGGAATCTGCACTCGCACAAAGGCCGCGAGTGGGCCAACGGCATTGGTAGCCAAACGATCTTCAACACGATGAATGGGCCAAACACCACGAACCCCGACTGTCATCCGTGCGCAGGTTGCGGCTGGTACGACAGCGCAGGAATTTGGTCCGCTCGTAGTCAGCACACCGGTGGGGTGCATGTTCTTTTGGGCGATGGAGCCGTCAGATTTGTTAGCGACAACGTTGACCTTTTAACGTGGCAAAGAGCCGGGGCCATCAATGATGGCGGGGTACTCGGTGAGTTCTAATTGTTGTTCCACAAGTGGACATTGAAAATGACTCGCGAGTGTAGCTGGCTAGGCTCGCGAGTCTCTCTTGCACCCTGTAAACCCCGGTCACACTATTGTTGGGAGTCTCATATGTATCGTCCGTCATTCGTCATGGTTTGCCTCTTTTGCGCTACACTCGGCTGTGGTGGAGGGAAATCTGGCCCTGCCGCTCCTGCCCCGTCGCTCGACGTTAGCAAAGCTGTTCCCGCCGACCAGTTGAAGCAAACGCTGGATGAAGTTGGGAAAACAGGCGAGACTGGCAGTGCCACCGCTGGATTGCGGGCGGGAATTGAAGCCCTGAACGCGAAAGATCCCGCGAAAGGGGCCGGCCTCTTGAAAGATCTCGGCGATCTGGAAGCAACGACAAATCCCGAAGAGGTCAAGGCAATCGCCAAGAAGATGGCAAGCCTGCTCTAGGCGATTGGGTTGAATTCAATGACCCCGACAACATCTAACGTTCGGTGTGAGCGAGGAGGCAGAGTCATTTGACTCTCTCGTTCACGCCGAACGTTGATGTTGCCGGGGTCAGTTTTTTTCGTTCGTCCCAATCCTGCGCTGCCGTAACCGACAGGCGGCGTGTGTGCCGATCCCTCAAGACTCACCGGTTCCAAGGACCGGTGCGTCTTTGAAACAATAGAGGGAGCTACGGCGACAGAAGACTCAGCCTTTGGCAGCGGCCAAGGCGGCGTCGTAGTTCGGGTGGTTGGCGATTTCCGGGACGTACTCGACGTGCGTCAGTTTGCCTTCCGGGTTGACGACGAAGATGGCTCGCGAGAAGCAGCGGTCGAGTGGGCCACCGTTAATGAGGACTCCGTAGTCGTAGCCGAATTCCGTGCAACGATGCGCGCTGAGCGTCTTCACCGTTTCCACGCCCTCGGCTCCGCACCAACGCTTCGCGCCGAAGGGAAGGTCCATACTGACAACCAAAACTTCGGTATTGGCGAGAGTCTTAGCTTCGTCGTTGAACCGCTTCGTTTCGGCATGGCAGGTCGGCGTATCGAGCGACGGGATCGTGGCAATGATTCGCGTCTTGCCCGCGCTGCTGGCCAGCGTGATATCGGCTAGGCCATTGTCTTGCAGCTTGAATTCGGGAGCAGCGTCTCCCACCGCCAAGGCTCGCCCCTTGAGATCAACCGGGTTTCCTTTGAGTGTCGTCGCACCAACTCGCTTCATCGTCTGTGTCCTAATAAAAGAGGCTTCAAAATGCTCCGGAGAGCCGCGCCGAAGTATGTCGTCCCCTCCGCAGGATGCAATGGACGGACTTGGCGATGAACGTTTCGCTCGTGGCTCGACACTCGCAATTCGTAATGCTCGTCAGCCCCTCTCAGGATGAAAAACCCTCCAGCGCGACGTGACCTTGCCCATGTTGGCCACCCAGGCACGGATCAGGGGCGTATTGCTGAGTAGGGCGAGGGCGAGGCACCCGATAGAAACGCGACCGCACGTCACAGTCGTTGCCCAGCGCGGCATCCACCTCGACCGGTCACCCCTGAGTCGCCGAATCAGCCGGTACCGCCGTCTCCATCCACTATCAGGTACAAAAAAATGCTCGCCCCCCAACGCCAACTCACCCACACGCTCACACTGATCGCGGTATGGCAAAAGTCGAGCTAACAGTCTGTTGAAAAATGATGTGGGTCGTCATGGGGAACGCTCGTGGGCGTTCGAGTTGAATGTCATCGCAAGAGGCTTATTGGTGCTTGAGTTAAAGCGATACTTTCACAAGAAGGGGGTTGCGCAAGCCATGACAGCCCGCGCGTGTTTGGATCGTCTCCGTTGATCGGGGTGACGATCTCCACGCGGGTTGCTGCTGCACACCAACCTCGTACTTCTGGCGAATCAACAGCAACAAATGTTTTCCGGAAAATCTTGTTGACATTTGTTGAAATCGGCAGAGAATACGCCCGCTTCCTTGAACGGTCCCGCCTGCCTCCTCTACCCAACAATCGTTACGAACCTACGGTCGCCTGTTTCGCCACCATTTGCGTGCTGCGTCCGCTTTGTTTGTTGGTTGTGGGTCGTTTGTTGACGAGTGAGGTCGTGGATTTTGAGATGAAGCTCACCTGTTGCATGTTCTTGGGTTCCTGTTTACTTGGAGACATGGCGAATGTCGTTCGACTACGACGTTGAAGAAGAAATGGAAGAAACCGCGTTCGTTGCGGAGGCTTCTGAGGGCGAATGCTCCTCAGAGTTTTCCGGCGACTTTGAGGAGATTGACTTCGAGGCACTCGGGATCGATCCGGGTGGACCAACAGCGGCGAAGCCTGGAACCGAAGAAAAAGTGTTGATGCTTGCGGCACGTTATGCCGCTGGAGTCCCGCTCTGGCATGGAAGTGATTGTTACGATCATGGCCCGGGACAGTCCGTGACTCGGCTGGTTCGCAAAGGTTAATTTCGATGTGATGAACTATTGCGGTCAAGTCTCTGCGAATTGAGCGCGAACTCACGTTACGACAATTTGAAAATGGAACAGCCCCGCCAGTCGTGCTTGAGTCATGACAGGCGGGGCTTTCTTTTTGACGGTTTATCATCGACGACCCCTCAAACACTCCTATTCCGATCACTCGCATCCAGCCGGATTGCCCCTGCGTCACCACGCGTTGTGATCGTCCATTCCTGCCGCACGGTCTTGGACTCCAAAGATGGCTAGCACCGCCGCTTGTGATCCATCGCAGACAGGAAGTGGTCCGTCTCCAACAGATGTTCAGCGGGCGGTGTTGGGGCGTGACGATCTTTATTCTGGGCGACACTGCTCTTGGATCGTTGCATTTGCTTGCGCGGCTGTCGGTTGGTCATGCGGACTGGATGTCCGCCTAGCGGTAGCCGACGAAGAGTCGGCGTCGTGGTCGATGTGTTACCGCGATCGCACGCTCTCAAACGCACTGGCTCAAGCGGAGGATTGCCTGCGCACGAAAGCAACGGCCAACGGCATCGTGTTGTTGCAATGGGTACTCGACCAGCCGTTCGATTGTTTTATCGACGACGGCACGAACCGAGGTGGGGTGTCGGCCAAACGCAAGGCCGAGCGAATCCTTGCCAGCAACTTGGCGGCTCAGTACCAGCGACAATTGGGTGCGGATGCGAATGCCTTGCTTGTGAAAGCCAAATCGGATGCCGATCACGTCGGGCTGCAGTCCGTCGTTCAACGTTTTTTCCTGACGGATGCGGGCTACGCTGCCACAGAACGGTTGATTGCCGTTTGGCGCGATCGTGGTGAGATCGACTTGGCCACGGCACTCGCAGAGCGAGTCCTACGCGAGCCAGTTCACGCCGCGCGAATCACAAGACAATTGCGTCGATTGGCCGAGGCATTGTCCGTCGAGGCCGCAGGCGCGGATGCTCCGGGCAATGAAGCCGTTCGCGAGACAGACGAACTCTTCCGATTTGGGTGGATGCTGAGTGGAGGTGATGGCCGACGGAACCGCGTGGTTCGAGGAAGTGTTCCTTTGTTGAGGGCCTCGTGGATCGCGAGCAATCAGGCATCGTTGCAGCAATCCGCCACGCAGTTAAATCCAATTACGAGAAATCGCCCCGGAATCGCGACCAACCGCGAGTCTCTTCAGAGAATGGAGGCCGAGCAGCTTCTCAAGCAGTTTGAAGTGCGACAGCGGGACTTGGATCGCCAGGCTTGCAGTGCTTCATTTCCGATTGTCGTTCGCGACAAAATCATCGTTCGAAGCGTCGGTGAACTGCGTGCGATCCATGTCCCGAACGGGCAGACCGCCTGGTCTTTTGCCTGCGAATCATCTGCGAGGGAAGCGGGCGAGCGAGACGAGACCGACGCCGCGCTACGACGCGAGTTCGGGCGGGCGACGAGTCCGCAACTTTACTCCACCGCAGAGTCTTGGTTTGAGAACTCGCGGACGGGGATGCTGTCGTCGGATGGTCGGTTCGTTTACTTAGTCGCGGAATCTTCGGCACTGGATGATGATGACGATTTGATCGAGACCGATGCGAGATCGAGAGGGCTGCGTCCTAGTACTCGCAACCGCTTGATGGCTGTTCCGGTGGAAGCCCCCATCTCGGGGAACCAACGTGCGGCCTGGATCAACGACGGTCGGCTTTCGATTTCGTCTGGCTCGATCTCAAACAACTCAAACTCGCCCCGTTCACGCTCAGCCGGCCTGAGTCCTCCCGGGGGGAATACCGCGCCGGGTCGCGCAGCCTTTCTCGGAGTGCCGTTGCCAAGCTCATCCGAGTTGTTGTGCGTGACCGAGCAGCAAGGTCAGATTCATCTGACATCGCTCGCACCCAGTTCGGGAGAGTTGCTTTGGACTCAGCCGGTCTGCATTTTGGGGCGATCCAGCGAAATGGACGGAGACCGACAACTTCGAGCGTGCGTTCCGGCGCGGTCGAAGGGAGTCGTGATCTTTCCGACCAACACCGGCTTGGTTGTCGCTCTCGACTTGGTGCAGCGTCGGCTGCTGTGGGTGGCTCATGTCGATGACTTGCCGAACGCGCAGCAACCGCGCGGGCGGGGCGAGTATCTCCCGCCGGTACACGGTTACGCCGGATTCGCATCGGGCCTGGTAATGGCAGAGGGGCGAGTCGCTTATCTGCCGCCTCGTTCCGCGCGAGTCCACTGTCTCGATCAACAGACCGGCAAGAGTCTGTGGACTTCGCCGCGGCGAGACGGTGAGGTCGTGAGTCACATTGTGGACGGACGCGTGCTGGTGGTGGGGCGACAAAATTGCCAGTGCCTCTCGCTTGCGGATGGCTCCGAACTTTGGAGCTGCCCGACAGGACCAGCGGTTGGTCGAGGAGTTTGCTTCGGTACTCGGTTCATCCTCCCCGTGGAGGGCGGGCGACTGGTGACGCTCGACATGGCGACGGGCCGCAGCGTGGGAAATTCGATGCTCAGCAGTCCGGTTCCGCTCGGACATCTGATCGCGGCGGGAAATCATGTGTACTCGATGAGTCCGCGCGCGTTGATCGCTTTTCCACAGTCGGATCACGTTCGCGCCGAACTCGATTCACCGACGGCCGCGCCGCGAACAAACTCGGAACGAGAACTGGTGCTCGCCGAGATCGACTTGGCGCACGGTCGTGCGGGGACGGCTGAGACGCGATTACTTGGCGTCGTCACGGGCGAGTTACCAGCGGCGGAGAGGCTGCGAGCTAGGCGGCATCTCAAACAGTTGCTGTTATCCAAACTCAACGGCCCCGACGCACCGTCAACGGCCGATTGCGATCGACTCGAACGACTGATCGAGACGCCCGATGAGCAGTTTCAATATCTGGCCGGTCGCTTCCGGCATCTGCCGCGCGACGAGCGAGACCGGCTGTCGGTCAGTCTCATTGAGAACGTCTATCGACTGCCGTCGAGCTTGAGATACTCGCCCCCCGGCGAGGATTCGTGGACGATCTCGCCAGCCGTGTGGAACCGACTCACACGGACCGCGCACGCGGAGGGTGAGTCGCCGCCGCAACGGCCGCAGCGAATACAACCGCCGCAGCAAGCCGTTTGGTTTGAGCAGGAACTCACGGCGCAGGAGCCGGAGGCACGGTTGCGATTCGTGCGTGCGTTCGATGACACCGCGATCGTGCAGCCGGTGCGAGCCAGTCTTGCCGCGCAGCTTGCGGTGAACGGCGAGGCTCAAGCGGCCGAGACTTTGTGGTTGCGCAACAGGATGTCGGACGACCCGACTGTCGCTGCCGAAGCGGCGGTTCAATTGAGTGAACTTTGGGAACGTGCCGGTTTCATTGATGAGGCTGCTGAGCAGTTGGAGTCACTCGCCACGGAGTTCGCTGGCACCCCGTTGTCGAACGGAATGGTTGGCGCCAAGTACGTCGTGAGTCTCCCGAACATTCGTCTCGCATCGGAAGTGTGGCGGCGGATGCAAGCTCCGGCTTGGGACGTTGACCGCGTGGAGATCGTCACTTCCCGCGCTGACAACGACGATGTTTGGCGACCCGACTCAGAAGGCCGTCACTCTCCCGCTCCGGCACGCGCCAACTTTGAACGTCCCGGTTCGTTCGCTCGCCAATTCCGGCTTTCCAACGAGCAGTCGTGCGAGTTCAACATTCAATCGTTTCCGAACGGAAACAGCCGCGAGGAAAATGTGGTCGTCATGGACCGACGGACCATGTTGCCGCGCGGCTCGGTGCGCATTGAAGTTCCGAACGACTGGCCGAAGAAACAGAAGTTGAATGTTCCGGGACACCTGTTTCCCATCGGCCTCGCTCACGGTGCGGCCGGTCTGTCCACGTTGCAACTCGCCGAGGAAGAACCGGTTTGGACTCAGCTTCCGCCCGAGTTGCAGGACCGCAGTATTCCGACGACTCCCGGACCGTTCGGGCCGACGTTCGCATCGTTCCTGTGGCGCAACCGACTTTTCGTCGTCGATCCTCTCGATGGTGAACTGCTCTGGCAACGAACGCTGTTACTCGGTTCGGCCGATCGGGTGGCGAACGAACAACTCGAAGTCACGGGAGATCATTTGGCAATCGTGGTGCGCAGTCCCGACCGCAGCACGTTTGAAGTCTTCGAGACCTCGACCGGTCGCAAGCTCAAGTCTATTCGCCCCGGTTTCGATCCGGGGCAGTCACAATTCACCTACGGACGCCGCCTCGTCGGGATCGCCGCCACACCCGAGGGGCGTCGCCTGCAAGTTCTCGATCCGCTGAAGGACGCGCCCGATGTCAGCATGCTGATTGGTGAACGAATCCTCGTTCACGAAATGGGGCAGGGGGAGTTTGCCCTGCTCGGCATGGACGGCACCCTGCGCGTGTTCGATGTTCCGCGCGGACAAACGCGGGTGAGCGTGCAGTTCGACCCCGACGAACTCGGCAAATTCGGTTCGTTCCGAGTTCTCTCTGATCGTGACCGTTATTACGTCAACCTCTGGCGACAAGCCCCCTCCGTCACCACGACGCACTACAACTACTCGGTGAACGACTCGCGGCTCTCGGGTGGCCATTTGCGAGATGATGTTTACGCCTTCGATCGCGCCACGGGACATCTGCTCTGGAAACGATCGCTCGCCACCCGCACCACAGTCCCGTTCCCGCGTTGTCGAGTTCCGTTTCTCGTGACCTACAGCGTCGTGAAGCCTCGCAACAACACGAACCACCAAACCCTGACGGTGGAAGTTTTGAGCGGACTCACCGGTGAGACGATCGGCTACCGCGAGAACATCCGGCACGACCAACTCCAGACCGCCGACTACGACCCGCTCACCGGCACGATCACGCTCGCAGGCCAAACGTCTCAGATCGAACTCAAGTTCGGTCACAACATTCAGCCGCACGATCATTGAGAAGCCTGGCTTAGGACCGGCGCAACGAAAACGGTCCCATCGTGGCGGATGCTGCCAGCATCCAAGCCGACGCTGGCAGCGTCGGCCACGACAGTGATTACTGCGCCGCCCCTTAGGGGCTGTGCATTTTCAACTTCCGAGAGATGGGATTTCTTGAGCCGCAGAGCGGCGTCCGAGTAAAGCCTGGGTCGGACACTTCGTCCGCCCCAGGACAGGAGATCACCTCACCCGGTTCACCCAGCCCCGGCGGGGCGTCCCCTTTCGAGCCTGTCTCCGGGCGGTCTCGACACGCTCGGAGCGGATTGAGGCCGCCCCTCCGGGGCTAAAACCATTTTTGACGGCCGGCTGTCCTGGGGTGGGCGAGGGCACCCGCTCTAGGCTTGATTCGGCTGCCGCTCTGCGGCTCGACACCTTGGGGACACCAACTCTCGGACGTAATCCATGCACAGCCGCTTAGCATTGTCAGCCGGACTTCTTCTTCATCGCACCCTGCGTTGACCGCGAGACGGCTCAACCAATCTTCCCACGGCCATCGCCTTGTTCAATCTGCGATGTACGGCGCCACGGCCACGCAGTTTCGACGTGGTCGTGCAAGTGTAAAACCGCCTTCAGCTCTTCACACGGGCACGTCGAAGCTCCGTGACCGTGACACTCAGATTGAAAAAGGTATTGGTTCTGCAATCTTCCCTTCAGCCGTTGACCGCAGGCAGGGGTCGTGTTGATAATCCGGCCCCCGAAAGGAATCGGG
>Ga0114966_10000308_pt1 | contig 47406 bp, 45 predicted proteins | sample M_130207_XF_Meta_FD_87029 | JGI IMG/M metagenome (GOLD analysis project Ga0114966, IMG submission 87029) | Freshwater microbial communities from Lake Montjoie, Canada to study carbon cycling - M_130207_XF_MetaG | ecosystem: Environmental > Aquatic > Freshwater > Lake | place: Lake Montjoie... | reverse complement strand
GTAACCGGATGAGCCGTCGCCAAGCCAGTACCCAAGCATGTAGGGGTCGAGGGGGACATCACGCGCGGGGAAGCGCGCTCCCACGCGGTATCCCAGCAGCCGCCCCGCGCGCCCGTGATAGGTCGGCGGAAGATCGAGAAAAGTGCGCACACTGATGTCCACCACGTCTCCCTTCTTGTCGCGCCCGTGGTTCGTAGAGTGTTTGAGCGAGAGGATGTGTGATTCGTTAACCACGTAGGGGTCGCCTTTTATGGGGATGACGCGGTAAAGCGCCTCGCGACCGCGCGCCAGGCTCAGCACCGTGCGTGGGGTGCTGTCATCGCCCATAAGCTGCTCGCCAACTGCAATATCCTGAACCCGCTTGATGCTGCCATCAGCCATCATCACCGGAGTGCCGTACCCAAGGCACTTTCCTGCACCGCAATCGAGCTCTAGCATTGCACCGCCCCATTTTTTTAAGGACTCTAACCCCTTGTCCCTTGCTTGCTCTTGGTAAAATCGTAATGGTCTTGAAGGATCACCAAAGTTTAAATCAGTAAAGGCCGGAAGGCCGGAGCACCGCAAATCGCGCAAAGGTTTTCCAAAAATGCTAAGACCATAAAAGCGAGGCATTGCAAGAAAGGATTTCTTTTCAGGGTGCGTGTAAAAAACCTTGAATTTTTTCGGATTTGATGGCGCCAAAGAGTTTTTGCTTGGTTGACACGTAAGGTTTTCGAACCAAGGCTGGGTTTTCCCCCAGTCTAGTGCGCTCAATCCGTTTGGAGCTTCGATCCAGTAAACCGCGGAACATGCTGTATTTAAGGTTGAGTCTTGTGCCTGGTGAGTGTTAAAGTAAGACAGAGAAAATATGTTTCGTAATTGTACAGTTGATTCGCTCCACAAAGTAGAGTCAATCGCACTCCCCTTGGATTCACGAAGCAATTTCTCAAGGGCTCGGTTCGTTGAGTCGTTCATTGTATTTTGATTGTTGTATTGCTCTTTTACACTAATATAGTTAATTTAATTTAAAAAAAAATAATTTGATGAAGGGTTTTGATTGGAAAGGATTGTTGACGTTAAATCAGCTTCGATGTAGGGTCTTGACGAATCGACTTTTAGGACAGTGTGAGTTTGTTCCCGTGCCCCTTCTTCCTTTTTATAAACAAGTCAAGGAAGATGCTATATGCTCTCATTTAAGCAATGACTTAAATCGAGAAAATTTGTGCGTATCCGTAAAAGATTTCAAATACAATAAATTTCGTCTTTTAATTGTTCTTCCTTCTAATTATATTTTTTCTTCAGAATGTTATACGCTTGATTTGCAGACTGGTGTGTATTATGCATGTCACCGCATGCAATTTTTACCTAAAAATAGGGTTCTTTTCGGATTTGTGTTTAGTGTCTTGTTGAATGAGAGTTTGCTAAGAGCTTTTCCCCAGTTTGACCAAATGAAAGTCTGTGATCTCTTTGCTGGTGATGGATCTGTGTATGACACGGAAAGCATTTCAACTCGGTTATTTTTCTTGAAAAAGATAAAGCAAGATCGATTTTCGTTTCAAATTATGTACCCAGAAATATGTCCCTATAAATCAGAACCTGGATTTGTCAGATATGAACTCATAAATAATAATAACAAAAATGAAATTGAGGCTCTTGAGGCGCAAGTCAAGAACTCGACTATTGTTGAAGAATAAAAGTAGAAGCAAATCAAGCAAATCAAGATCGAATTCGCGAGTACGGCGGTTGCAAGGAGGTGTGAATAATGCTGAACTCGTAAAGATTATAAGAGCTGAATTTCCTCAATACGAATTTAAAGAATCTAAAGATGGAAAAAATCACATTAAGTTGACAAGTAATGAAGGATGGTCAATTTCTTTGGGAAGTCAACATCGAGGAGATAAATTTGGATCTGATCTTCATTTGGCTTTAATACGAAATGATGTAAGACGATTTCACGAATCACACATCCGGCGTCTGGAAGAACGGGCTTCTTCGTCTTCACCTAGTAGCGAAAGCGGAGGAGGCGGTGCTGAAGGCGTTCCATCAAAAGCAAAAGAAGCTGCTGCGTACGCAAGATATCTTTTGAGACAATCACAATCTCCGCAGAATCCCGTTGTCGGAGTTTTTCTCGAAAGAACAGCGGTAAATACAAATAAGGAAGTTGAAGCCCAAAGTGATGAAGAAATCAGACATGAAAAAGAAGAAAGAAGAAAAGCATTAAAATTAAGACTGGAGGATGAACTAATCGCAGCAGCAGCTACAGCAGCTCGAGTTGCAAGAGCAGCTAAAGAAGCAACAGCAGCTAAAGCTCTAGTTACAAGAGCAGCTAAAGAAGCAACAGCAGCTAAAGATAGAGAAGCAGTAAAAAAAGTTAAAGTCTCATCTTTGGGGCAATCAGCAACAGTAGTTGCAGCATCTGGACTGCTTCTTTCTTTGCTGATAGGAATTGTAAAAAATAATGAAAAAGCTGCTGGAAATTTTAATTTGACAAACTCAACAGTGCCTCAATTCTTACCGCAGCCAAACCCTGTAAAAATTGTTGTTACTTCATTCTTACCGTCTTTAGTTCCATCCGTAACAAAGCAGCCAAACCCTGTAAAAATTGTTACTTCTTCTACGAAAGCAAAAGTAGAGGCAGATGAAGACGCAGAAAAAGAAGCAGAAGCAGAAGAAACTTTATCTTTGGATTCAAGATCAGTGCAGTATATTATTGACACAAACAAGATATTGTACGATTTTTTTGTTGAGGAGCATATGGATAAAATAGGAAATGACTTAAAGATAAATAAAACTTATATTCCAAAATTAAATACTGCAAATTTTAACAGTCTCTTACGTTTGTATCATGCTTCAAATGCATTAATACGAGAGTTAAAAATATATTTAGCTGGAGTGGGTAGAGGACCTAATTCACCCGTGTTTGATGTATTAGATGATTATATTGATGCAAAGAACATTGTCATTAAAGAAATTAATAGTAGGAATTCATTTTTTGCAATTCCGCGTAATAAAGTAAAGACCAACTTTTTTTCTACTTTTAACAAGTTTCACTCTTTGCCAAAAAGAAGATCAAAAATATTTAATTCGGGAAGGTAAATCAAGATCGTAACAAAGGTAAACGTAATAAAAAAATTCTAACTAAAATCTAAAAGAAGATGAAGACGTAAGGTCTAAATAGCGTTGAAAACAAAAATTATCAATCAAGATCGTTACAGACTGACGCTTCAGCAGCTCTTCTTCCCTTATCGCCTTTCTTTGTCTTTGCCTTTGCTTTCGACTTGATTTTCTTTGCTTTTTTCATCGGTTCTACTTCTGCTCCTGATCCTGCTTCTGCGTCTGCTTCCAAATCTAACAAAACCCTTTTTTTGCTATTCCTTAATTGTTTTGCATCCTCCTTAATTAATGCCAAGATGTAATCTTTCGAAGCATAGAGTCCTTGCAAAAAAGAGTCGGCAAGGTCGTCCTTCTTTTTGAAAGAGTTGAAGTGCTGCAGCCACCGATTGCTTGTTTCGTTAGGATCTATGGAATGGAGTAGACGAAGAGTTTCTTCAACAGCGAACTTTTTATTATCCGAGTAGTTTCCCGTTTGCTCCATGTACTTGAGTTTTTTCTGCGGTGAAATGAAAACGACTGGAATTCCCTTTGAAATTAATAACCCTTGAATCACGTGACTTAATGTTTTCGACTTGACATTTCGAGCTTGCATGCCAAGAGGCTGTTGCTCCAAAAATGCAATGGTTGGCATTATATCCGTCTGCCCTGGCCACTTAACCCAAAACTCAAGAATTTTTGCGACTGCTGGCACAGTCAAACGAATGAGCTCGTCTAAACTTGTATCGTTTACATTTACAGTATCAACCTTCTGTTCTTTTCCCTCATTCACGCCTTCCAACAAACTTTCACAGTTCCACGCCTTGATGCTGAAGTCATTCGTCAAACTGTCTGAATCTGATGAAGAAGATTGATCAGAGCCTACTTCTAGCATGGCATACGCCAAATGCTTCCATCCAAGGTCGATGGATAAAGCGCGTATCAAAGGCATTTTTCTTTGTTGTTTACCACGAAAAGAAAAAGAAACAAATACAATAAAATTAATTATTTATTAAAAAAAAACGAAGAAGAAAAACATTTTCATTTGGTGGAGCGTGGTTGTTTTTCTCATGTCATGACACCTGCTACTTGCATTATTCATGGAATTACGGTTGATCTAGAACACATAAAACGCATCCATCCTGGTGGATCGATTGCAATATCTTTAGCCGAAAACAGAGATGTGTCTGTTCTTTTTGATCAGTATCATTTTGGAACTTCTGTAATGCATAAAAATTTAAATAGAATTCAGGACGAAAGCAAAAGTGGGCAAAAATCCTTTTATACTGAATTGTACACAGAAATGAATCATTTCAAAAAGAAGGACACAAAAATGAGTTTATCAATGATATTGCTCAATTTGGGGGTTGCAGTTGCAACTGCCTTGTCTTGGATTGGGTGGTTGAATGGGGACTGGCTGTCGTGCTTGCTTCTGCCATTCTTGCAGTGGCTCATTTTTGTTAACGTTGGACACGAAGCGGGCCACTTTGCGCTTTCCAAAAGTCCGACAATAAATCATCTTGCTTGCGTAGTTTCGCATTTCTTGTTCGTAAATACAACGCATTGGTATTTGCAGCACACGGTTTCTCATCATTCACATACAAATGAAATTGATTCAGATTTTGATTTGACTCATTTTGTACCGTTTCTGCGAATGCACACGACGCAAAAATGGAATACGTCTCTGGAAAAACGGCTTTTACGTGGTGCCCTAACAACGTGGCTAACGTCCACATTTGCAGAATCTATTGTGTATCCTTTGCAGCTTCTCTTAAGTTCAGGTTTAAAAAATGAAATGCTTGGAAACTACACGGCTTTAATGAAATTGACGTGGGGTTCTTGTCTGCTGCAATTTGTAGGATCCATTGGGATTTTTATATACCCCTTTTCTGTTTTCGCTTATGGAAACAATTTTATAAAAGCGGCTTTCTTTGCTTTCTACCCGTATGTCATTGGAAGTATTTTGTTCATGACATTTACTCAAGTAACTCATATCAATGAAGTGGTTCAGAATAGCCAAAAATGGAAACATTGGACACATCAAATGGTTGACACATCACTTGATTATTCCCAAGACTCTTTTTTCTGGACCTATGTTTCCGGTGGGTTAAATATGCAGGGCCTGCATCATTGTTTGCCATCCTTAAGCAGTTCGCATTATAAAGAGTTTTATCCCGTTTATCGTAAAGTTTGCAAAAAACACAAGATAAAAATTCATGAAACGGATTCCTTGTATACTGCTTTAATGCTATATTTATCTCATATGAAAAATTTGAGTTTAAGTTGATGATCCGAAAGAAACAAAAAGGAGGAAGGAGAAAGGAGAAAGGAGAATGAGGTTTTCATGTCTTCCACCGAATCCCGTTTGCGTAGCGGTAGTGGACGTGGACGAAACTTTGATTGAAACGGACGAGCTTTCAAAAGTTTTGGATGATCAAATGCGGGATTCGCTTGAAAACATAAACAAGGCTCTCTTGTCGTCCTTTGTAAACAATGATCTTCTTGATATTTTAGAATCTGGAAAGTTCACCGACATTGTAATCTTATCAAATAATTCAAGCGATTGGTACGTAAATGAAGTTGCCAAAAAAATACGATTGCCATCCGATTGTAAACTTTCGGTTGCATCCGCGAACCACAAGTCGAGGCGACGGATCGAGTACAGGCTCCCAGACGGCAGGATCGAAAGGAGTTTGGTGAAGGATTTGTCCACGATCCGGGCAATTCTTGGACGGGACGTTCCTCTAGAATCCATCTTGTTTTTTGACGATGCCTGTCACGTCTTGAGCGAACAACTCAAGCAACGCAATTTAAATCGGCAATTTGTGCGTGTTCGCATTCGGCATCCTATTTTTCAAAAGCTGCAAAATCCCCCTAATGTAAAGAACGCTATAAACTGGATTGAAGAGTCTATAGTGATTGAAGCGTACAAAAATGTATTGGGCTATTCTAATAATCAAGCAAAGTCTGCAGCAAGACGCTTAATGTGTCAAAATGTAAGCAATCATTCACACTCGGATAGAAAAACAGAGTCGTACATCCCATTATCTCGCGTTATTAGAGAATTGACATTTTTGTGCGAAGATTTAGGAATAGGAGTAGGAAAAGCGGCTTCTTTTTCTTTTCTGAAAAACGGATTGAGCTCAAAGGTTGCATTAGCGTATGAAGGAAAGAATGCGAGGCAATGCGACTTGTATACATCTTCTGTGACATAAATGTTTTAAAATACATTTTCCCAATCCCTCAAAATTCGCATTCTGTTTCCATTCCAATAGTGCAAAAAAATTGTGTCTGTTTCACAAGGTTCGCCCTTAATTGGAAGATAATTTAATCGCGTATGTTTGAACTGAAGTAGATTTTTTCTATGTTTTGCTGATCTAAAAATATAAATTTCAAAACTTCCTTGCTCGTAACTTTCTCCACCATATGTACCAATCGCTTCCCATTTTTGTTTGGCTCCTAGCTTTGACTTGGACCACAATGAAGGGTCAAAGGAGTTTTTCCAATCTTTTAAAATGTCTAAAGATGACTCTGTGTTTTTAACGATGAAGACCCCAGCACAAAATGGGGCGGCCCACAATCGGAAGGGCCAAGCTTCTTTTCTTAAGATTCCGGGATTTGATGAAAATGCCATTGAAACGTCTTTCATTTCAATGTCAATGCATTTTTGAAATTCAGCTTCATTTACGAGAACAGCGTCGCTGTCAATCCAAACTACAATATTGTATCCAGACTTTAAATACTTTTCAACAAGAAACACTTTTCGCCAATAAGGAGGAATCGTCTCATCAAACTCACATTTATTAAGATACATGTGATCAAATTCAAGATTGCAAGCTGCAATTTTATTGCGTTCAATTAATTTTGTTGCCCATGTGGGCGAACGGTCATCGTATTGCAATAAAAGACCTTTTTTCATGTTTGTGTTTTATATATAGAACTAGAAATGGATGGTTGGATAAGTTTTGAGATGGTTCTTCTGCTTTCAATTAAGGTCTTTCCAAACGTCCCGACGCAATATATTTTCTTATTTTTGTTTGTGTGTTTGCAATAAAAAAATCTTCTTTTCGCTATACCCAAATCCAAACCGCAGAAAAAATGAATACATTATGAATCGACCAAATCCGCAAGTTTTATTTCAGATTCCTTCACGTTACCAAGTTTTATTTCAGATTCCTCCACTTTACCATTAACAGCTGCTGGCATATCAAGAGTAGCAGAAATAGGAATAAAAGCAGGAGGAGGTAATGCTACTGATACAGGTGGTAAATTAGGTAATGCTACTGATACAGGCGGTACAGGAGGTAATGCTACTGATACAGGATGAACAGGAGCGTCCTGCAAGTTTGAATTTAGCTGCATTGCCCATTTCTTCAAAGCGTCCTCCGTGCGAGGTTCGCGTTCGCCATATTGAATGACCTCGCCGCTCGACTTGACGCCAAAGATAGTGGGAAAACCGCGAATATCCGTCCGTGTTTTGAGGATTGGTGCAGCATTTGCTTGCTCGACCTTAAGCCATCGAATTTGGCGAGTCGACTCTGCCGCGGCATTGAATGCCGGCATCATGATCCTACAGTGTTCGCACCAAGTTGCATACATTAATACCACCTTTGTGGTTCCATCCCCAGCTAAGACGGAGGACGATACTTCTGTAGATGTCACTTCTGTTACAAAGGGGCTTTCTCTCTCGTCGAGTTTCATTGTAAGCGAGTTTGAATATGAATAATACAGATACGCCAAAAATAAACCGATTGAAATGAACACAAAGAGATTCCAGGGCGTAAACATGGTTGCAGGCTGGTTGTTAGGAACTTGAATCACATGCAAAATTCTATCGTTTGAATATCCATTTTGAGTCGTTGTCGTCGTGCTCGAACCTAAAGAAGAATCAACAGTCATTTTTCTTTTCTTAATTAATGATTAGGATAATTACTTTACTTTTATTACTATATGAAGAAAACAAAACGGAACGAACAAAATATATGAACAAGGAAAAGCGGACTAATGTCATCATTAAGTCGAGCTCTTGTAACTGACGTTCCTGGAGACGGAACGTGCCTTTTTCATGCAATTGCATTTTCTTTACAAAACCCCATGCTTTCTGGTGAAAATTTAAGAAATATTGTAGCAAATGTTATCGAACGCCATCCGCATGCTTTGCTTCATGGCGTTTCCATTGAAACTTGGATTCAATGGGAAAGTCATTGTACCGCAATGGTATACGCAAAAAAACTTCGCACCGGCATGTGGGGCGGAGCACTTGAAATGACTATCTTAGCGTCTCTTTTAAATGTAGACATGTTTGTATACGTTTTAGATTCAGAATTAAATTTAAAGACGAAGAAGACAAAGACACATACAAGGGAGAACACAAACCCTTCAAAAAATATTCCTTGTTCTCGAGTTACTGACGTGCTTTCGGATCCCGCATTTCTTGTAGAAAATAAAAAAATAAAGCGTCACCCTGATGTAGAAAAACAAAGAATTTGTCTTTTATGGGTTGACAAATGCCATTATATGCACTTACAAAATTTATAGTAAAACAACACTAAACAAAAATATAAAATGGATCCTGCGCACGTTCTACTAAAGGAAAATATTATAAATGAAGTGCACACGAATAAGTCAGAGCACACGGAGGGATACTTACGGTTTGTTTTCCTCTTTGTGTCTTATGCACTTGTCGGAATAATTTCTGGAGCTCTTGTTGACTTTGTTTCAAAAAAGGCAAGAAACAATTCTAACTCGAAAATAAAGTGTTTTGCGATTTTGACAGTTCAATTGGTTGTTATTGGATCCGTATTTTTTTCATTAATGCAATTACGATTTAAAAGCGGTATAGTATTTGACGACTGGATGATGGCAACATGGTCGGGCTTCATATTTTCCTTAACATTTTTTACTTCCCAAAAATCTTTATCGGATCTTATACAAGTCGTTTTTAATTAGAATGAATATTAAATAAAAATGGAAAATGATAAAGATTTTAATAGTAAAATTTTACTCCTTGTCTTGACAGTTCTTTTACTGATTCTAATTGTATCCTTATTTTTTAGTAAAATCAGCAAGGTAAATTTTGCTACTCCTCATGCTATGAATTTTACGTCTACATATCCAGATTGGATAGAATGGGCTAATTATTACACATTTGATTACAATTATTTTCTAAAAGTGAATACGTTGAATAGAATTATAGGCGACGCAATAAAGGTGGGTAATGACGAATATATTCTTGCAATTATTCCCGCAGCATCGTCGCGCAATGTTGGCGATTGGATAAAACTAGAGTGCGAAACTGTGTCAAATAATGATAGTGTATATACATACATCTTTGAAAATTCTTCTGTAGCTACAGATTTTAATCAAGTATACGCGTACCATAGTATTGGTGATGATTCTCCCAGCGTGTACTTTGAAGTTATTAATGATGGAGGTAAACGTTGGGTAATGTTTGGTGGATACAATGATATTTAAACAAGTAATACCTTTTCTTTTTCTGCCTTCTCTGCCTTCTTTTCACTGCTCTTTTCCGATGCTGATGCAGCGCGAAGCTTTGCAGACCCTTCTACCCCCATTTGTAATGGATTATTTAACTTCGAACCTAAAACGGGACCAGGCAGTTTTATATTTGCAATTTCTTTAATTTTTTCGGACAAGGCACTTGATGCTTGAATCTGTAGCGATGTATCAGGACTTGCCGCCGCGCTGTCAGATTCTTGATCTTCCTCATCGAAGTCATTACGATCCGATGATTTTCCTCCACCGAAACTAATGCCAAATAAAGAATTTTCAGATTTTGAACCAGCAACTCGAGGTGTCTTTGTAATTGGAGGCGAAACAACTCCGGTTTGATTGACTCGGATACGTCGAAGACCATTGGTAATGTCGGGCTGCGCTACGTCCTTGTAATCCTTTCGGAAATTCTTTTTGAACTTGTCGACTATAAATTCTGGAATCGCAGGGGATGTTTCCGCAAGACGTTCGACTTGCTCCCTGACAATTTTTAACATGTCTCGAGCTCGAATGCGCTCAATGCGAGGCAAAGTCATTTCAACGGCAATAAATCGATACACTTTATTAAACTGAATATCGGCAATTCGATGCGCTTCTGTTCTCTTTGCAAATGCGAAATAGGAATTCACTGTGTTTAAAATACCGCACAAAATTGATATCGCTCCAATTCCCAACGATCCCATTTTCATGTTATCGGCAAAGAATGTCGTGGACGAAGCAGACGCAGTCCCCGACAAGGTGCTCAAAATAATTACCGGAATGCTAATCCAGTTGCTTCTAGCACCATAGTACGCCTCGCATTGATTGTGCAGCCACGCAAGACCCAACGCCTTCTCGCCCTCCTCTGCCAGCAATTTTTCCAGGGCAACGTTCCAAGTAATTTCCTGATTTTCATTGCCTTCCATTATACATTACTTTTTCTTTTTTGCTCGGTTGGAAACTATTTCACTGACACTCTGAAGAAAAGGATGGATTTTCTTTCTGCCGTTACAAGGTATGTGAAAAGTGTGGCTACTGCAATTGTGGACTATACACTCTTACAACCTTTAAAACAATTGTATTTCGATGGCCCTACAGTGATGGGGGTAGGATTTTGGGAAAAGCTTCCACAAAAGGACATTTGCTCACGATTAACTGGCGTCTCCGCAACCTTTTGGGACAAGACGGATGCTTCGAAAGAGTGCAAGGATTTGGTTTCCAGAAAATTTGAAACCTTTATTGTCGGTGCATTCACACTTGCATATGTGTGGGTAATTTACAAGGTTTTCTCATATGTCTTGTTTCGAGTGTTTGTACTTCGACCAATTACAAACGAAATCAAGGACGAAATGCGCAAAGTGTTTAGAAATCGTAGACATGTGGAAGAGGGGGAATGGGAAAGGGGAAAAGAAAAGGAAAAGGGGGAATGGGAAAGGGGAAAAGGAAAAGGTGAGGAATGGGAAAGGGGAAAAGAAGAAGGTGAGGAATGGGAAGGAGATGAAGAAGGAGATGACTAGTATATAAAAATTTAATTAGTTAAATTGAACCACGCCGACGCGAATTTATAAGCCTTTGTTGTGCACCTATCGCATAGTCAGATTGCTGTGTATCTCCAAGTCCAAAAAACGAAAGAACATAATTAACTATGGAGGTAATTACGTTTTCGCCGCCATATAGAGTCTTTGATCTTGATCTTGATCTTGATCTTGATCTAAGATTACGGCGAATCATGCGTTTTAAGTTTTGAAGGCTCGAAGTGCCTCTCTTTACCTGTCTAGATTCAGTCTTTAAGGATTGTATCTGTTTCGCATTAAAAAATTTTCTTAGTTCTGGCGACCGCCTCGGTGATTTACGTACTATAGGCATTTTCTGTGATTCACCAAGTTTCTTTTTTCTTTTTTGAATGAGAATATTAAGTTGCATAAAATAAAAGTAAGAAATGTCTTCTAAGTCAAAGTCAAAGTCAAAGTCGAGATCAAGGTCAAGATCTCCAAAAATGGCGCGAAAGTCAAAACGTAGCCCGTGCCCTCCCGGGCAAGTACGTGATTTGAAAACAAAACACTGTCGTGACATGAAAAAGCGTGGCCCCAAGGCTCGTTCGCGTTCTAGGTCAAGAAGCCCTAAAGAAGAAGATGATGATGATGATGATGAAATGTTCCAAGAGACTGGAGGGAAAGCGCGTATTCGTTATTTTGTTCCAAAACCGCTTCATGAATATATGGCGACTATTGAGGGAATATTTAGAGAGTATGTTCTTAAAAAATATAATTCTAATTTTGATTATTCAAAAAAAGAAAATTATGCTAATATAAAGGTCGATGACAACAAGCACTTTATTGAAGTAACATGCAAAAAACCTACATATTTGTTCGTTCAAAAATTTTATCCAGACACTGCAAATGACAAACAAATGATTTCGAAAATATTTTATAAAATTCAAGTTGATGGGAAAAAGGTAACAGTATATAAGGAAGAATTCGATGAAGATCGTGCCGAAGATGCCAAAAAATATATTAATATTTTAAATCAACCGATAATAAATTTTTTGAACAAAATTGGAAGAAAGTAAGAAAAAACGCATTAAGAAAATTATGCTGAAATGAGTGTCGATTACAACAAGCACTTTATTGAATGCAAAAAACCTACATTTTGGTTCGTTCAAAAATTTTATGTAGACACTGAAGAATACTATCATTTTGTTGATAAAGTTATTTTATAAAATTCAAGTTAAAGGAAAAGGGGTGACAATATATGATCGAGAAGTTTTTGATTCAAGTGATGATAATGATGAATAAAGAAATATATTTTAAGTGAAAGAAAGTAAGAAAAAACGCATTTCCTTCCTACCCTATTCGCATGTGCGTTCAATTTGAGTTTTTTTTTGGAATAAATAAACAACAAAAATAATTGAATAAAAAAAAGTGCTTCACTTTCAAGTTGATTTAGTTCAACTTTCCAGACTGTCAATAATCAGCTTTTAGGATGAGCTTTTAACTTGCCCAAAAAGGCCGACAGGATAAAGATGAACTATTTCATTTGAATTGCTGAGCACAGGTTATGTGGGCTTTCAATTAATTAAAAAAGATAACAAACAAAAAGGTAAGTGTTTGCTTTTCAAAAGAAATGACAAACTAATTTATTTAATAGGTTTTGTGAGTACACAAATGTGTGCTCTTGCATCACAAAATCTCCTCGTCAGGTAAAGGCAATGTCAGAAATTGTTTAGACCCCATAATATCCTAGTCCAATAGTCCAATCATTGATGCTTGATACCGTTAATTATCCCCCCTCCCCAATAAACACCTCTCCAATTATTTTGTCGGTCATTAGGATCCTAAGCTGGTTAAACAAATGGTAAAGTGTAGGTTAGAAACTGAGAAATGATGGTTGACCTGATCTCGGTTTTTGTGTAGCTTCTATTTTATGTTGTAAACATGGACAGGTAAGAGAGGGAGTTTGTATATGGGAAGGGTCAGATCACCGTGGCAAAGGCCACTGCAACAAAATGTGAGTCCATCACATCACTTCAAAAGAAGAAAGGTTACGAATAGTTGCCGCGCACATTGAGGCTATGCGCGCATGAGAGCTCAATTTACTCGAATCGCTACATGAGGAAACAACTAACCAAAATCCAGACCGAGCGAGGGAAGGAGGCATACAAATGTATGACCTTCTTCCCTCGCTCGGTCTTTTTTTTTGTTTTGTTTTGTGAGCGAGCGCGCACCGACCACGCCGCAAAAAAAAGATTAGAGACAAAAAAAGGTACAAAAAAAAGTGCCCCAGGAAGGGATCGAACCTTCGATCTCCCGCTTTCAGCGTAAAGAGTTTTTCCAACACCTCTTTACTATTCATACAAATATCAAACAAATTTCAACCTAGAAGGCGGACGCGTTATCCACTGCGCTACAGGGGCAAAGTTTACTGTACTTTTATATCTGGTTCAAAACAGTATATATACCTGTTACACATAAAAATAAAAGTAAACATAAATGGAGTCTCTTAAAACGTGGAACTATGGCGCTGCAGTTGTACACTTGATTGCAGCGATTTTAGCTATCACAAGACTCAACAAGAAAGCCAGTCGAATGGTTCAAATGTGCCGCTTACAATTCGACGACGAAAAGGAGAAAGAATCAAGGATTGATATTCCAGTAAAGCTTGAAGACACGGGCAAAGTTGATTTAAAATTCATTGTTGTCTTTTTCTTTGCCTTCACGAGTGTTGCGCACTTATTATACGCTACTGACTTTTTCGGAAAGGGATGGTATTCGTCCAACGTCTTACAATTCGGATGGAATCCTTTTCGATGGGTTGAATACTCGATCACTGCAGGGTTAATGATCTACCTTATATCAATCGCAAGCGGCACGAAAGATGACGTTGCTGCTCTTGCATCTGCACTCATTGTTCCAGGACTCATGATTAATGGGTTTACAACCGAACGTGCACTAAAACAGAATGCTCTCCACGATTGGTCGTTGAACCCAGCAATGAAGAAACCAGAAATTGACGCTGAAATAGTTTGGAGTAACTTAATTCCTGCGTGGTTTTTGTTTGGTGTGAATTGGTTTATCATTTTATCGAATTATTACAAACTTTCAACAGAAGCCAAAAAAGCTGGGAAACCGTTCGATACATCCGTAACCTTTATGGTGTATAGTCAGCTAGGTTTCTTCTCGCTTTTTGGAGTCATTCAGACATATCAAGTCTATAGGTGGTATGTTTCTAAAGTGGGAAAAACTGAACCCAGTTTTATTGTATATGAAAAAGGCTACATTATACTCTCCGCGATAACTAAATTGCTTCTTGGTCTGACAGTTGCGTATGCACTTCGGTAAGGTCAAACATAATATATTTTATTAACCTTTGTGCATATTGCGCACATTTATAAAAAAAAATGTCATCTTTAGTTTCAACAGTGACATCATCTCCCTACGACAGCATAGTGCGCTCCGTCATTGAAAAGTTCGAAGCGCGCGCGGCCTTTGGGCTTAAAAAGTACGGAACGAATTTGGATCGAAACGATTTAAGTATTTGCGAATGGATTAATCATGCACAAGAAGAGCATATGGACGCGATTCTGTACCTCGAAAAGTTAAAGCAAGAACTCTCTTCTCTTCCTACTCCTAATCATCCTAATCATTTTAGAACTTTGATGAAGGAGCAGAAGAAAGAGGTGAAGGAGCAGAAGGAAGAGGTGAAGGAGCAGAAGAAAGAGGTGAAGGAGCAGAAGGAAGAGGAGCGCGAAAAAAATCGGAAAGGTTGCGCTGATTGTTCTGTTTGTTTCCCAAGTTCTTATTCTTGTTCTTGTCTTCATTCTTCTGGTTTGGCATCTGTTGCGAGTTCGAATTTGCCTTTGGATGTGACTTCTCACCCCTCTGCCTCTTCGCAGACTCGTGAGGCATTTTTGCGCTTGAAGAAACAGCAGGAGTTTCACGAGGGGCTGAGAGGGAAGTAGTAATTCCGGACGAAGCAGAGGAAGAAAAAGAAGAAGGAGATGGAGAAGGAGATGGAGAAGAAGAAGAAGACAAGAAGCGTTTCAATGAAGTCACATTCTTGAGCTTGTTAGATGCGAGGTCGTTCGCGTCCCTAAAAATGGATTTCAAGTCTTGGACATTGCAAAATTGTAGCAATTTATACAAGGGGTTGAACAAAGATTCAATGTAGTAGGGATAGTCAAGTTTACGCCCACTTATAGAAGCAAAGTCTGGATGTTCCGATCGCTCGTATAATTTCGCCGCCGTTTCCTTGCCCCCCAATCCATTTGTATCTGACAAGATTACATACGGCATTCTCGCCCCCACAGGAGGCGCGCCCTCGTCCCCGCGCTCAAGCATTCTCTTCCATGCCATCACGTGAGGAAGATTAGAAGAAGAGTAGTTTGATTTTAATGACTTGCTCAAAACAAAAGCTTGAATTGGAATTTTGCCTTCTGCCATGTCAAGAAGTTGCTGCCGCAAAACCTTCATTGCCGAAACGACCGATCGCTCGTAGAGCAACGAATGAAGAATAGCGTTTGAAGCGTCACGAACAAGCTGGGATCTGTCGCGGCGCACAGCGTCAATTCCCTTCATGTCAAGCTCTTCCTTAAAACCACCCTTGCCGTCACTTGTGAACTTGATCGCGGCGTAGTTCTTCTTTTTCAAAAGGAGATAAGGAAAATATACTTTTTCGTTTGTCAAGCGCACGGCCGAGCATGCCTCCGCCAGATCCTTGCGACCTCGCCATTCTTGAGTCGATGAAGAAATGGATGCCGAAAGAGATCCGGCTCCGCCAATTTCCGTAACCTTCCCTTCCCGTAATTCTGCCGTAATTTTGTTTGAAGCTTCTTCCCCGAGCTCATTTGCGCGCTCCACTGTAGTACCTTTGCCCCAGAGAACCATTACGCTGTCCGTGTCCCCATAAATGACTTTGGATCCCGGATATGTTTTCTCTGTAAAGTTTTTTGAAAAGTCGATGAAGAGCCGGCCCTTTAATGTCGTGACAGCCGCGACGGGCTTGCACGGCATCAAGCCGCGTTTCTTAGACACTCCGCAAAACCCATAGCAAGAATTGCAGGCGACCTTTAAGCCGTTTTGGCGTCCATTAAGAACGGCCTTTTCCGCGGGATCCTTGGACTCGTTCATTAATTTTTTAACCGCCTTACGTGCGTCAATCAAGCGCTTTAGTAAAGAAGGTAAAACTCCCGTAACGTGCATCACGAATGTGTACTTGCGATCCTGAACTTCGTATTTAAGAAGCTTGCGATTGACAAGAACATTGTTCTTAATCACATGAGTTTCAAATGACACTTTGGATTGTGTAGTCTGAGAAGTAGAAGAAGAAGAGGAAGAAGAGGAAGAAGCAGAAGAAGAAGAATAGGAAGAGGGAGGCGAACCCATGGCCAAAACGTCAGCGTCCAAGACAAGCGTAGAAGGGCACAAGTTGAAGTATCGAATAATTGATGGATAAAGCGACTCAAAGTCGAGAGTTGACACACAATCCTCGTAAAAACCTGTAACAGGCTCAATGACAGTTGCGCCTTCATAATCCGGAGCCACTTTCTTGAATGAATTTGTATTTTCGTCGTCATCGAGCTCATTGTCAGGCCATCCGGAATCTCGAAGATTAATTGCATAATCGTCTTTAACAAAACGGGCAATTAGATTCATGACTTTGACTTGCTGGCCGCTGTTTACCACGTCGTGAAATGATGTATAGCAAACCCTTGACATTTCAATCCATGTCGGCATGTAGGACAATTTGGAAATCAATAAAATTGGAATGTCGCAATCTCGAGCACAATACTCGGCAATTTCCCAACGCTTTTTAAGATCTCCAGATTTGTAAGCTGCAAACATATCGGACGCTGACAAATCAATCTTTTCTTGGTCAGCCTGACCCAAAAAATTTTTGGATGCAAATTTTAACGTGTTTGATTCTGGCTTCTTGTCGTCCTTGATAATTTGCATCAAGTCGATATTAATGCGCCCCGTCATTCCAATGTAGGAATATACATTGTCTCCTCGAGCAGCAGACGACATTCTTTTTTCGACCAAGTTGCATTTTTCAGATGCAAAACGACTTAAAAAAAACCCACGTTGAACAATTTTTAAAGGCCTTCTTTGCAGAAGCATGGACGAAATGGAGTGCGGAAAGTACTGAAGAATGTTTTCCTTAAATTCTTTTTGTACATTCGACGGCATTTTCTTGACGAGAGCAAAAGCATCGTTCCATTCGCCTGCTTTGCTTGATAATGCTAAAGAAGGAAACTCATCCAATATATTTAAGCGAAATAGTTTAGCAGCATATGCCGAAAGACCTGCAGACGATACATATACCTCGTAGTCTTCTTCTTCATCTTCATCTTCCTTCTCGTTCCCATTCTCATCCTCCTCATCGTCCTTCACATTCCTATTATTATTGAAGGAGGAGGACGAAGATGAAAAAGAAGAAGAAGAAGACGAAGAAAAGGAACTTAAGTTTCTTGAGCTGCCCTTCTTGTCTTGCAAAATCTTTTCTTCCTTTATTAAAGCATTAACGAATGAAATTCCAATATTGTAATTCATTTTAAAAATCCAGTTTGATACTGCAGCATAACTCGAAGAAGACCGAATTTTGCTCAGCAGTTCCGCTGCAGTGTCTAACTTTGATAAACTTAATGGAATTGCAGACTCGAGAGACGCTGAAAATGGAATTTTTGAGAGCAACGCAAGTTGAAGTTTCTCAGATCCGCGCTCGCCTTGTGGTAAATAAGACTGCTTGTATTCACCATATAAGAAGGGATAGTCGAACCCGAATGTATTCCAACCTGTTAAGACATCCGGATCGCACGCAATAACAAAGTCCCGAAATCCTTCAAACATTTCTCGACTTGTAGAAAAATGATATAAACTCATTATGGATTGTTCTTCTTTTTCCTCTGCCTGAATTGCAGTAGAAGGATTTTGTTCAGAGACGCAAAACATGACTCTTTTAATAGAGCTTAAAGGCGATCCATAAAACCACAAGGAAATGCCAATGTAAATTGTATTGTCGCCTTTTAAAAAATCTGGAAAGGATCCGTCGTCAGAATACATTTCTCCGTCAATGGAACCGATGAGCAAAGGCGCAATTCGGTTATCAGTAATTGGAGCCGGAGCAATCGCAGAAACATCGCACTCGATTTCGATTTGGCAGTTCGAGAATCTGGACGCCCAGTTTGACTGGGCAAAGGAAAGTGTCGTGTCCTTCGATTTTTTCAGTAAAACCCAATCAGACAGCGTTATTCCCAAATCATTACAAAACCGTGAGTTCGGCTTAATTTGTACATCGACCAAGTCAAGAATTAATGAATTTCGCTCGCGATTGAAGGATGAAGGCTTACACTTGTTCGCAGCCTTAGTGGCCTCTGCAAATGAATCGAACGATATTTTTGCAAAAGAAAATGTTCGAGTCTTGCTGGCATCCGAAGGATCGGGCTGCCATCCATAAAACTTTTTCCTGTTCTCCAATGTCACAATTATTCTGCCGCTTTTTGGATCCGCAAGATTTTTTTCAAAGTAGGATTTAAGAAGCTTGACTTCGCTTTCTGACAAGTTCTCTCGGACCTGAACACGAATCCAAGGCCTATAATTTTTTACTGATATGCATATGCTGTTCCCTTCTAAATTTGATCCAAACAAGACAATTCTTGTCAACAGATTTTCGTTTGAATCTGAATCATCGTCGAATATATACTCGCTTGAGTCTTCGTATCGAGACGTTTTTGAATCGCCTTCATTGAATTTCATTTGGCCGTTTTCATAATCGGCACAATGTACGTGAAGAAGCATGAATTGGATGGAAACATCTTGTGCTTTTGTCTGTAACCCTAAAATTGAAGGAGAAACAGCAGGGCGAATAGACTCTCCCAGCTGAATGTGAGTTTGAGCTGCCATTTTTTGATTTTATGGTTTTATATATATATAAAAAATAATTAAATAAATACAATGTTTGCTCTTTTAAGCCGAATTGGATATGACAAGGCTTCTTCAGATCTAATTACTGACATATATAACGCAGTAAAGAAGACAAACAATGCTTTTTACATGAGGGATCCAGAAACTCCTAAACTTGGCGGCGGAGGATTTGTTTTTTGTGAAGACCCCGAATTAGACGAAATTAAACGGGAATTAAAAATTCGGGACGAATCAGGAACTGCACTAGCTTTTGGTCTTAGAAACGTCCAACATTTTTTAAAAAATTATGAAGACTTTGTTACCGTAAACTTTACATATTTTGAAAACAAAATATATGGATGCTCTGAACAACATTTGAATGACGAGAACAAGATGAAGACACGATCTATGACTTTTTTTGAAAAAACGTTGAGCAATTTAAAAGAGGATTTTAGATTTCAACTAACAAAAGATGATTTAATGATTTAAAATAATAAATAAAAAATAAAAAGGCAAATGGCGCTTGCTAACTCTACACTTTTGATTGAAAACGTTCCGAGATTGAGGCATCTCGCAGAGTCAAAAATGCTTTCGTCTGAGGGCTTGTCAAGGCGTATGGACGTAATCCAATTTATGGACAAGTCGAAGAATGTTGCGGTTGGAAAGGGCGCCGGCGAACATTTGGCTTCTCATTTAAATGAAGACGAAGATTTAGTAGACAGGTCTGGATACAAGGATTTTGTGAAAAACAATGGCCGAAAAGTGCTTTCAAATTTTTTTCCAAGTGTTGTAAAAGTAGGAGGACGATTGTATCCGTCAGTCGAGCACTCGTTTCATGCCGGAAAGGGATACTTGATTAACTCTGCAAACTCACTTAAGGAGGCTGAAAAGTTTGAAGTGGGTGGTGAATATGAAACTATTGAAGGAGCAAAATTGAAAGGAAAGGGGGGAAAACGAGGAGGATTAAAGATGAATGAAAAACAGGTTAAGGATTGGGACAATGAGTCTGTTAAGGTAATGAAGGAGGCCATTTCTTACAAGTATAAAAATGACAGCTTGTTCCATAAAGTTTTGAACGATACAGGAAAGGCTTTATTAATTCACGCGATTCGAGGGAAGCTAGAAACAAGAATATCAAAAATCTTGATGGATTTACGAGATGAAGCACAAAAAAAGAAGAGAAATCGCAGTCGGAGCAGAAGCAGAAGCCGGAGTAGAAGCAGAAGCAGAAGCCCAAGTAGAAAGTTTCCTCAAGATGCTACCGACAAGGAACTTCAAGAGTATTACGAGTACATGAAATAAAAGAAGGAAATGGAAAATTACGAAATTGCAGTATTTGAATATTCGGATTTGTATGACGGTGAATTCATAGTATCGAAAGATAAGGTTCTTGACGCATTCATGAAAAAATACGAACGTTACTTTCCATTGGAATATTGTCAAAAACAGGATATTGGACTTACGAAAAGCAGATTGTGGATGTCGTACACCGACAAGTCAGGCGGAGATAAACCCAAGACTCTCTTTCTTTTTGGGTTGATAACGGAAGATCTTGTAGCCGCAATCAAAGACAAGGTAGAGATTTATTATAAACGTTTCTGCGAAGATTGTGGAAAGGAAATTCAAGTTGATAACTGGGCGCTTTGTGAAGTGTGCCGAAATACGTAGTTTATGTTTGCTTTATTTCCTTCTCCTTTCCTAACCTAACCCAATTGTCATAATCAAAATCTTTTTCGGATGGCCAGCCCGTTACAGCAAATTCATCAACATAATACGTATGTGATCCGGAAACTACAAGGTTGTATAAAGTATCTTCTAAATCCATTTCAATTTCTTTCAGATCAAAGACTACTGAAGAACCGCCTAATGTTTTTAGTATGTCTCCATTTTTCATTATAGAAATACGATCTAAACTTAATCCATCGAGATTTTTCTGTATCATTGTTTTACCATCATAAATTTCGTGTGCATTTTCATATAATTCCTTTACAGTTTGCAAGCCATTACAGACTAAAAATGTTCTTGATGGTGTAATGTGAGGATGATGATCTGTTGTAATGTGCACATTATTGATATTGTATAATTTATTTTTACCAACGAGGACTCGCTGTAAACCTAAAACTTGATTTACTTCACCAAAGGCTCCAATTACATAATCACCGACATGAACATCTTCAATATTTGTTTGAACAATTTGTGTATTCATAAATACTGAAACTTTAGATCCCTTTGGAAAACACGCAGAATCTTCAGAAGCTTTTATAACTGGATTACTAATTGATGTGTTGTTTATTGATCGGACTTTAAATCTTAGTTTGGCGTTACCATCCCCTTCAAAGGAGTAATCAAAAAATGCGGCATTTTCACAAAATGTTATCTTTGACGCAGTTACAGTTACAGATGACGGTCCATCTACCTCAACAGAATAGGATGTTGCATTGGGAGAAGGATCCCAGCAAAGATAAATTCCTGTTCCTAATGTGCTAGTTGGATATGTCGCAAACCCTCCAGCGGGAATCGGATCATATTTTCCTGAATAAAAAATTCGAAGATTTTTCACTGCCTTTGATTTTTCCAACTCAATTTTTACAATGAAAATGAGAGTGATGATGAAGTAATATACCAAGAAATTATTTAGTGATTCCATATTGTGACGTAACTCTTTTTTATTTCTTTTCTATAGCTTTCAAACAGTCAATCCAAAACTATTTATCCATGCATTTTCGCCGCTCGAATCACAAAAACGATCAATCAAGGCCTTGCACTTTTCATACGGATAGGAATTTACTTCGTGACTTGGCCTTCCCCTGTATTCCGCAAAGGTCATTAAAGTAAAATCGCAGCGCTTTAGTATATCGACAATTGCAGACATGACGGAAAGTTCGGACGGCATCGCAGTTTTAGAAAAGTCTTGATTATGAAAATGAGTTGAAGGAAAGGGCAAGGAAGAACAAGTCGAGCAAGAGGAAGATCTCGAAAATGCCCTCAAAAAATCCTGTTCAAGAACAAACGGTCTCTCCTCAAAAGGAGCAGCACAGATAAATGCAACTGCACATGAAAAAACATCAGCTTCCATTTGAGTAAATGCCACATGCTGAATCGCGTAGCTCAAAAGGATTCGGCATAAATGAGCATCCGACACCATAAGACAATTCCAAACAAAAGAGTCAGGAAAGTTATGAATCGACTTAAGTTTCAAAATACCTTCGACAATTGCAATCTTGGCATTTTTTTCGTCTCGAAGACTTGCATAATACATCGAAATGTCTCCTCGAATAAAGTCGAATTTTACAACGGAAGAGTCCGCTGAATAGTTTGTGGGTTCAGAAGGGGCTACGAAACACGGTAAAGAATACATTCGAATATCGCTCAATAAAACGAATTTATGTGCGTTTGTTGAAGGTAAAGAAGGAGGAGAAGAAGGAGTGGAAGAAGAAGAAGGAGCAGAAGCAGGAGTAGGAGTAGGAGGAGGAGCAGAAGGAGTAGGAGGAGAAGGAGGAGGAGGAAGAATAGCTGAAAGTTTTACAAGATAATCCATTGCTTGAATTTTATGAAAAGCGGTATCAAAAGTATGAAACTTTAATGGGACAATGTCTTTCATAAGAGGACGTCGATCAGGATCGAGCTGCAAACACGATAGAGCCAATTGATCTAAATCGTCAAGTTTAGGCGAGGAATTAAGAAAAGAGCATGGACTCTCGCACCCCTCGTTACATTGATGTTCAAGAAGCATTCTGCGATGAGCAGACATGAAGACATTGCATAACGGAATTTTAGGAGGCACTGACATGTTTCCCAGAGCTCGAATTCCTTCAACAGTGTCAAAGGCATCAATTTCGCCACAAGATGGTCGTCCAACTCGATCCCATATGTTTTGAAGAACTAGAGAATCATTTCCTTCGTCTGCATCGATAAATCCAAAATCACAAAAATGCTCTCCACATAAAAGTTCAAACACAATAGTTCCAAAAGACCACACGTCTGCCTTGTTTTCGTAAGAACATCGCAAAAAAATTTCCGGTGCTCTAAATGGAGCAGTTGTAACCCCCGGATCGCGGCTCTTGGTGCGAAATGTGAGCATGCCGTAGTCAATAATGTCAAGTATAAGATTGCCTTCCTTAATCGAAAGAACAATATTTGCAGGCTTCAAGTCCCGATGAATACATTGAAGGTTTGTATGAAGGTTCGAAAGCTTCTTTGCTAATTGCTCGACAATCGCAGATACAATACGCCGGGGAATAAGAGTCCGGGTTTGTGCCGCCCTCGACATTAATGCCTGTAAAGTAAAGTCACCAAGGGGAAGAGCAATCCCAATTCCAAGAAGATTTTCTTCGCAGACATTGTCGTCGCACGTTTTGAGGCCGTACTTATGAAGAGTGCCTGACGCAAACAAGACAACTCCTAATCTCTTAATTCCACAGTTTTTTGAGCTCGACGCCCACAGTTCTCGTAAAATCGAAACCATATTTTCTTCAAAAAACTTGCAGTGAAATTCAAACGGCATGATTTTTATTGCAACATATGATGAGCCAAAGAATTCTCGAGATCTGCACCTATAGACTGTTCCATATGACCCCTTGCCAATCTTATCAAAAACTTCCATTGTCTTTAAAGTGGTCTTCAAATCAAGGGTAAAAATAACAGTTTTTGATTTTTGGTAATATATGAATTGCAAATAAAAAAAAACAAACTTTTTTTTTTAAAAAAGGAAAAAGAAAACAAAACAAAATGGGAAGCATTCTCGCTCCTGCTTCAAGCGCTCTCGGAGCATTAGGGGGGGTGGCTTCTGGCCTCTCCCAAATTGTTCAAAGAACGTTGCAATTAGTAGCCGCTCCATTCGCCCTTATTGGAAATACTGCCGGAGCTGCTGGCTCTGTGCTTGCAGGAGGTTCCAGCACAATTGAAAGTCCTGTTCAAAGTAACGAGGCCCTTCAAGGTGGTGAGCAAGCTCTTGGCGGTGGAGAGCAAGCTCTTGGCGGTGGAGAGCAAGCTCTTGGTGGTGGAGAGCAAGCTCTTGGTGGAGATTCTGCTCTTGTCGTGGAGTCGGCTCTTGTTGGTGGTGGCGAGACACCGGCTCTTGTTGGTGGCGAGTCACCGGCTCTTGATTCGTCTCTTGTTGGTGGTCAGTCAACAATTGTAGAAGCCCCAGTCTTTATACCTTTACAAAACCAATTCGGTATGTCAGGAGGCGCAAGGTCAAGAAAGAGAAGAGCGTCGTCACCTAAAATGAAACATGGAAGAAAAGGAACTAGAAGTAAAAGCAGAAGTAGAAGTAGAAGCAAAAGAAGCGGTGGTAAAAAGAAGATAACACAAAAGAGCAAAAGCAGCAAAAGCAAGAAGGCGAGTCCTAGGCGTCACCGCATGTGAATATTAAGTTGAAAAATCCAGTTATTAATACTCCTAATCCTCTTATACCATAAACAAATCAAACAAATGAGATTTTGTCTTGTATCGACTCACACGGATCAAACCATTGGGTATAGCAAGATCGCAGGAAATTTGCTAAAGCAATTGTCTAAAAAATCTAAATTAAACAAAGATGTTCAGATTTTTCATTTTGGCTTTCAAAGACACGCTGCGCGCGCGAATTTAAAAAAAGTTCCAACTGGAGTAAACAGTTACGATGCTGCAATTAACGAAGATCCGAAAGAAGAAGGATTCGGTTACAATAAATTTAAGGAGTATCTGGACATGGTTCGACCGGACGTGGTCATGATTTACAATGATATTTTAACAATTTCAAAATTTCTTGACTCCATGATGACGGATCGCGCCATGATGACGGATCCTACACAAAAAACTCAAGATTTATCGTCATATAATGTAACTCTTAAACCAAATTTTAAACTGTGGCTTTACTTGGACGTAATGTACACGGGAATGCATCCAGCTTTACTCAAAAAAGTTTTTGAGATAACAGATCGCATTTACGTGTTTTCAGAAACCGCGAAAAAGCACATGAAAATGTATGAGGACGCAAAGTTGTATGGTAAATTGCCAGAAATTCGTGTTCAAGAACATGCGGTTGACGAAGCAGTTTACTTTTCGCCAAAGGAGACAAAGTTTATTAATAGAACCTTGTTAGGAGTTCCGAACGATGGAATTGTGTTTTTGAACTGTAACCGAAACTCCGGGAGAAAACGTTTGGATACTTCGGTCATGGCCTTTGCAAGACTTCTTGGCCGCTTTAGAGACTCTAAGGAAAAGGACAGTAACTTTAAGGTCCCAGATGTCTATTTCGTCTTCGCGACTGGTGGAGTTACTGGTAAACCCGGAAATCCTTCTTTTTACGATATTCCGAGAATGTATATGGAAGAGTTGAAGAAATTAAGCTTTAACTTGAATGAAGAAATTTGGAAAAAGAAACTTATTTTAATCGACACAAACGTCAATATTATTAACGATGAAGGTATGAATGAACTGTATAATTTATGCGATATTGGTGTGAATACCAGCAATGGAGAAGGATTTGGTTTATGCACGTTTGAGCACATGGTGGCAAACGGCGCAGCCCAAATTGTCACTGACGTTGGTTGCTATTCGGAATACTTGTCCGGTCCATTTGGACAGGACTCGCCTCTTGGCATAATCGTAAAGAAATCAGGCCATGGATACTTTGATGTGGGCCAATGTGCCTTCGGATTCGAATACCCCGTATTTGATGTAAACGACGTTGCGGATTCTTTCGAAAAATGTGTCTTGAATTTGGACGAGTGGAAGAGTAGAGCGAGACTTGTGAAGAAAATTTTGAAAACCTGGGAGGATGCGACGGAGGGGTTGTGGGATGATATTTTGAAGGAATTCAAATAAATAAAATTACTTTAAACATTGTTTTTTTGCTTCCTTTAAAATTTTCGCGTCCTTATTGCATTCTTCCCATTCGCCATACTCATACGTAATTTTCTCTGTCTTATGATTAAGATAATATAATGTCATAACTGATTGATTCAAATGATCAGATCCCACCCAAATACCATGCAAGCCTGAAATTTCAATTAGTTTTTTTCCACCTCCAAATATACGAACTAAACGAGACATTCTTTGTTTGTTTTTTTTTCTTTTTACTACTTACGACGACTTGATCTTGATTTTTTCTCTCTTGATTTTAAAAATTTACCACCCTTCTCCTTATAAATTTTATCAGCCTTTATAGCTTTCCACGCAGCCCAGGGTCCAGGCTCTCTCTTGACGGAACTAAGAACTTTTTGCCAAAGCTGGGGATTTGATTTGGGTACGGATTTCCAACCGCCTTTCAAGGATCTATTTTTACGACGAAGAAGACGAGGAGAGCGAGAGCGGGATTTTCTTTCTTTTCTTAAACCGCCTCCTCCTTGTAAAGAAGGACCATTCTCATTTTCAAAATATTCATTTACTGTATCTGATAAAACATTTTGACGACTCTCGTATTCAATCTTATCCTCTTCTAACATATTTTGATATATTTTAGAAGACATTGGATCATTCTTGTACTGCAAAGCCATGTACATTAACATTCCCCGTTTTTCTGGAGTCATTTTATCTTTGGGTAAAGTCTTGTTATTTAAAGTCATAAGGCCTATATTATAACCTAAATTTATTGCAGTATCCACAATTTCTTTATATTCAGAATCTGGAAGAGTCCTAAGGTCAATACTCGTATCAAATAGTGCTTTGATTATTGAATTCTCAGAATGTTGTAAAGTTTTACGAGCAAAAAAGCGAAGACCAGGCATGCAGAATCGAAATTTTGCAAGCAATGCTTCGGTGTGTGGTCCGCACGTTTCGTCTTCAAAGACAGGATATACATATGTAATTAAAGTAGCTTTCAATCCATACATTTGCGCAACTATATTTACAGTGTACATGTCATTTGACCGGTCACTTGGATTGTACGTTCCACAGAGGCTGAGATTTTCCTTTAGCCAATCATCATTCATGTCAGTTTCATCTGAAATGTCTAGAGTACTTACTACGACACTAGTTAATACGTTGTCTTCCCTTGAGCTATATTCAAAGTAGTACTTAATAGAATCAATTCTGCTTTCAACCGTTGAAGTTAGTTGTGGTGCGTAAGTTTCAATAAATGAAAGGAATTCTTTGCGCTTATCGCCGGTTTTTAAACGACGCACCATATCAAAGTCGCCACGTTTAATATCGCTTTCTTGCAAAAAATAAGCATTTCTCACTCCTCCTAAAAGTCCGACTAATTGAACGCTGCATTCGAACTGCTTTTGGTCCATCATTTTTACTTTTTTTTTTATTTATACTTTTTATCTGAGAAGAAAGGAAAGGGAAAGAGAAAAAAGAACAAAAATTTATGAATTCACAACTATAATAAAACAACTAGGAATCTTACTTACATGCGGCGCGAGCGCGAGCGCGACTTGGGCTTGTGGCAAACACCAGTGCCCTTGCGAGTCTTGCCGCGCTTGCAATGCTTTTTGGCGCCTCCTTCTACCACTTCGGAAGCTACGACACCTCCCTCAAGGGATACCTCCGGAACATCCACTTCGCCTCCGCGCATTTTGCGAGAGCGGCTCTTGCTCTTAGACTTGCGCATTCTAGGGCTCATGCGGGCCACAACGTTCTTGCAGTGACCAGTGGACTTGCTGCGCTTCTGGTACTTCTTGCACGGCTTCTTGGCACCGCCTTCGACTTCAATGACCTCGCCGCCCTCGATGACCTCGCCACCATGCATTTTCCGAGACTTTGACTTGCGCATTTTAGGGCTCATGCGAGCCAAAACGTTCTTGCAGCGACCCGTTGACTTGCTGCGCTTCTGGTACTTTTTGCAAGGGGTCTTGGCGCCGCCTTCAACTACTTCGCCTCCTCCTCCTTCAAAATCAACGTCGCCTCCACGCATGCGAGTCAGTCTTCCAGACGCGCTACGCTTCCAGGGGCTATGGCTACGGCTACGGCTGCCGCTGCGATTTCTGCAGTGGCCTGTAGCCTTGCTACGCTTTTGATATTTTTTGCATCTCTTTAAACCTCCTTCAAGTTCGACCATGTCGGACATTTATTATATTTTATATAAAAGAGGAGGAGAAGTTTCTTTTTTCTTTTACTACAGGGTGTGATATAGAAAGTGATAATTAATTTGTTTTTTTTTCAAACCTTTTTTTTTGATTAAGAAGCCTCCGACTCACTATCTCCTCCAACCTTGCGCTTCTTGCCGACTCCCGCCGATGGCTTCATCTTCTTCATATCGACCTTGGACTCCTGCGGAACCTCTTGCGCAGAGGAAGACGAAGAAGAAGAAGAAGAAGAGGGAGGAGTCGCGGGCTTCGGGTCGGTCAAAGGAGACTTATCCTTCTCGGACGTCTTGGACTTCTTTGACTTGCTTTCATCGACAACCATTTCAACCACGTTCGATTCGCCAGCCTCAAGCTTGACCACCTTGGAATCAACCTTGTCATTCTTCTTGGCTGCAGAAGCAGAAGCAGCAGAAGACGAAGAGCGCTTGGACTTCTTCGGCGCCTTGTTGGCCTCGGCAAGCCGCTGCTGAAATGTGGTCATGACGGTCAGTGCATTCTCACCAAAAAACTTCTTGGAAAGGTAAACAGCCTGCTCGCGGCTCTCGACGCTCTTGGCCACGAGGTCACGAATCGCATCGCGCGCCTGTGTCACGTCCTTGACAAGGTCATCGCCATACTGCTTCGCGAGAAGGTCGCCATAAAGTCCGCTGATTGCATATTCCAGGACCTGCGCCTCCTTAGATGAGGTAGAGAAAGTGGTAGAGTCCATCTGGATAGTTTCTGGGCGAGTTAAGCAAGGTATATGTAAAAGTCAAGTTTTGTTGTTTTTTATTGTTTGATTTGTTTTCATATATTTACGCAATTTATCGATTAAATTTTATATAATGAACGCATTTTTCTTATGTATGTTTATTTTCGAATGAATAAATTAAGTATTTATTGATAAGGAAGGATTGCTTACAGAAGTTTTTGAATACGTTTGATATGTGTTATAAAAAACAATTAAGATAAGAATTACCAAGATGACCCATACAGCCCAAAGAGTTGAAGTGCCCTTTGTTTCTGTAGAAAAAGAATTGACTACAATATAAACGTTGGGGTTAGGTGCTGTATTTTCATAATAGATGACTATTTTTTGACCATGTAATATTTCAGCTGGTGTAACATAGACTTCGTCGCCGCTGTCAAACCAACCCTTGGCATCGTAAATACCAAGTGCTGTGCGCAAAGCATCGTCATCTAAAAGGTCCGGCCAATTGTCGGCATTATCGTTTTCTTCCCAATCAGCGTCATAAAACTCACAATGGTCCGCATACAAATTGTCTGTATCATATCCAAAGTAAGCGGAAGCGTTCTCAGTTGTAAGCCAAGTAAAGAGTGCAATTGGATTCCACCAAGTTTGATCTGCCCGTTTGCTGTAAACGACTACACCTTTCTTACCGTCAAGAAATTTTCCAGAGAATGATTGAAAATAAACAGTTGTTCCTTCATCGTCAATTGATCCTGTGCCTCTTGTGCTCAATTGACCACGCATTGAAATTATACTGCTCCTATTTTCCGCACTCTTGGGAAGTTTACGAAGAGTTCTGATTTCATTTAAAAACTTCTTTTGTTCCCCCGAAATCCTAGCTTTTGCACTTTTCATGATGTATTTTATTTGATTTTTTTTTAATTGTAAAGACGAATTTGTAAATTCCACAAGAATAAACATGAAATCACAAAACCAATAAAAAACATGACTTCCAGTCGATTGCAAAGAACGGAATTGAATACAAGTGTGTCTAGACCATTCCAGCTTCCTCCCTTCAAAAACTTTGTATAGTAATACGGTCGTCTCTCGTATTCAGATGCTGTCGAACAAACATCGCATGGAACCAGATTTTTAAATGGAAGTATCTCAATCGTCATTTGGTTTTCACTTTTTGCCTTTTTAACTGCCCTCGAAATGCATGCAAGTCCTGTTTGCTCGCTTATTATATTGTGAGGAAGAATGACCCAGGGTGGTAGCTTTTCTATGCATTCTCGTAAAACAATAAGCCAAAAAGGATTTCTGGCTGTCGACGCCATGAAAAAGTTTGTGAAGTGTCCCGCAAAGTTTTGAGGAGCTTTTAGTAAGTATACTTTTGCTTCAGTTTCAGTTTCTGCTTCTGCTTCTGCTTCTGCTTCTGCTTCTGCTTGATCTTCTTTTCCTTGTCCTAACCCTTGAGATACCTTTGATTTTGAATCATATGTATAAAAAAGGTCGTCGATTGGAGCGATAAACTCAATGTCGAGATCGGAATACACTCCGCCATTTACGTACAGAAAGCAGTAGCGAATAAAATCAGCCCTTTGAATTGGAAACTTAAGTTTTGTATAAAAGTCAATGTATTCCGGAAAATGTTTTTCGACAAAGGCTCTATTTTCATTGTCATCAAATAAGACGTGCTTCCATGATGGCATGAAGGTCTTTATGGACTCTGGGGAAGTTTTCCACTTTTCGGGGACTGAATGAGTTTTCCATGTTTGAAAAATGATCCGAGGAATGCAAAGTTGTTTCATTTTGTTTTCCGATACATAAATAATGGAAAAGAAAAACTTTAATGCATTTGAACACCTATTTTTCGTCAGCAGAAAGTGTGCCGATAATAGTTGCAGGGAGTCCTATAACTTGCTGGAGCGGAGAATTTCCAATCAGATAACTCACAAAGTTCAAAAAGTACTTTAGAAACGTAAAGACAATGAATAGAGGAATATTAAAGGGAAACGGAAGAAGCATTTTTCTTATTTGCTGAGATAGTTTGCAATTTTCAACATTCATCCTCAGAGACCGGAACTACAAACCCATCGTCAGCGTACCCCCGCATCTTCCTCCTCTTCCTCTTTCCCTTTTGTTGGTTCTTGCATTTTTCTTCTTTCCCCAAGGACCTCTTCCCTTCATCCGATGAAGAGGAAGAAGAAGCAGAAGCAGAAGAAGAGGAAGATGAAGAAGAGTAGGAAGAAGAAGCAAAAGAAGAAGATGAAGAGGAAGAAGAAGAAGAAGAAGACGAAGAAGACGAAGAAGACGAAAAAGCTGCTCCTGTTGGAGACCTCCGTAAAGGAACGACAGGTCCGTCCTCCTCGTCTTCCTGGTCTTCTTCCTCCTTTTTTTTGTCGTTCAGTGCTGACATAATCGCTGTTGTACTCAATTTAATTTGACGATTTTGAATAAATGCGGCCTTGGATTCATACTTTCCTTCCATTTCGTTTTCGCACGATTTGCAGATCCACAAACCCTCAGGCACGGCCGTCAATGGCGGAACAAGGCAAGTCGTGTGCCAAAGAGAATTACATCCGTCACAAAGAATCAGAAGCCCGCCGTTCTTGCAAGCCTCGCACGCATCAGTCTCTGCAGGCTCAATGGCGCCAATGTTGTCATCTTGCTGGATACCAGATACAGCGTCCTCCTCCAACTGCAACTGCAATTGAAGCGCAATCAGTTCATCGCCATCAACAACATGCCGCTGCACTTGGCGCGGAACAATTACAAGACCAACAAGAATTGCAACGAAAGGAGTAGAGGAAGAGGAAGATGATGAGGAGGAAGAGGAAGAGGAGGATGAGGAAGAAGAAGAAGAAGAGGATGGGATACGAACAAGTTCATTCTCAAATCGAAGCTTTGGACGCCTTGACATTTCAATGATGCGCCTCTCCTGGAATTCCATTGCTTTGCTCAACGAAAGCCTTTGAATTTTGCGAATCTCGTCGACACAGGCTCTGCACTTGCAGCAAGTCGATGACTTGGCGCACCATTCAGAGATGCAGGTATAGCAGAAACAATGACCGCAGTCTACTTTGCCGATGAATTCCTCGTCAAGTAATGGAGACAAGCAAACAGGACATTTCTCGTCCCCGCCCAAGTCATCATCAGAAAAGTAACTGCCAAGGACGCTCGACATTTATTTACGAGCCACTTTGAAATGTTAAAGGTAAAAGTTTGTATATAGCGAAAAATTTTTGCAATGCTCACCAAAACACGAATTAAAATAATTAATTAATTAATGTAATTGTGACCAAATTTTTTTGAGTTCTTCTAGTTCTTGATTGCTCAACCAAAAATCTACTCTCTGAGTATTAAAAATACGGTCAAGTAAATTTGACGCGTTAAAGCACGTAGAAATAATTTTGACCTTTATCTCAAAATTTTTTGATTCCATTTTTTCCATGTCATCATAGTAATTCTTGCTTGAATCTATCATTGAGAAAAGCTCAAATTTAATTGAGCTGTTTTGTAGTTGTGTAGATGAATATTCATTTAATTTCGACAAGCGATCATTAAAACACTTAATTTTCTTTAAGACGATGTCTAATGTGTAATGTGGCCTAGGTGGAAAGGGAATTTCGTTTTCTTTAAGTGTCCATATTCGCTTAGGCAATATTGTTCGTTTTGAATTTGCACACGAGTTGTAAGGAGTCATTACAAAGGAATAAGCCTCCATGTTTTTTGAATTACAACTATTTTTTGAATTAAAGTTAATTAGCCATTAATCCAACAAGCGATAAAACTCAAAAACATAAAGCTTGGTAGTCAGGTCTTATTTTGGAGGAGCAAGCAAGATGAGTGTATTGTCATTGTGTACAATCCTGTACCTTGTGCTTTACAAGGAAGTTTCTAATGATTTTTTTCATAAGAACGAAAAGAACATGACCCTTCCAAATTGGACGTACGAGACAAGCCAGAAATGCTTTAAGAAGACCTTTGGATACAGCAGCATTACTTTGATCGCACATAAAGAGGCGAATCGCAACGTTTGCGAAGACGAAATGCCCATATGCCATACCGTGTGCCAAAAATGCGTGGGGGAGACGGACTCGTGGGATTCGATAATGGACCATTATGAAATGAGCTCATATAAAATTGAACCCAAGGGAGCTCTTTTACTTGATACATGTCATTTGCAATGTAATCGAAAGTGCAACTTTGATTACCTTGCTGGCGAAGAGGATAATCAAAGCCTCTGCAGTGATTTGGGATGGGTGTTCGATGACGATGATTAGATAGTTGCACGCACACGAAACAAATAAAAATGATCTCCCCTCCCTCTACATCTAAACCAATGACAAGTGAAATTGAAAATATCTTGAATAAAAATACTGTTGACGACTTGCGTGAATTTATTAAAAGAAGGAAATGTCTTAACTCTTGCAATCTAACGCTAGTATACTTATTTCACATTGTCCAATCAGCAGGAATTTTAGTAACAACCATTGCAGCTGGATATGATATGAAGGAGCTTATTTGGGTAGGAGTTGGCCTCAATGTGGGAGCTTCACTGCTTAATGTGTTTGAAAAAACCAACAATGGAATTTCAAAGCATCTCTTAAAGGATATCAAATCGATTCGCGAAGGAACGTATGTTGATGAATCCGAATGTGTGGATGAAAAACGTGATAAAGATAAGGAAGAAAAGCGAGATAAGGAAAAGGAAGAAAAGGACGGAAAGGACGAAAAAGAAAAGAGTCTGCTATTTTCTTGACAAGGAATTTGACAACCCTAATAGGGTTAGCCCTAAAAGCTTAACCAATCCCAAAATAAAATGAATGAAGATATTTTGACAAAAATGAATGCTCAACACTTTATCGAAGAAAGGTTTTGCATTCAATCGTATGATCATTCAAAATTGAAACTGGCAGATTTGGATGCAGGAAATGGGAACTTTACTCACAAGAAATGGGTTGATGGAACTGTGTTTCTAGTCTATGATAACATGTATGAATTTATTTACAATGTAGACAAGAAGGAATTTGGGGAATGGTTAGGACATTTCGAGGACTGCTGCCGAATGAGTTGTGATTACTATGGATGTTCATTAAACTACAAGTAAAAAGCTTATATCATCATTTTCATAGCCTGGCAAGAGAAAAAATACAAAAAACAAATTTGGAGAGCGTAATAAAAAAAAACGAAAAAAGAAAAAAGAAAAAGATGAAAAAAGTAGGAAGGAGTAGACATTTAAAGAATGTTAGGAAAAGTAAAAGTAAATCAAGGTCCAAAAACAAGACAAGATTACGCGGAGGCGAATGCACAGCAGACAGCGATGTAATTACTGCCGAAGATTTTGCTACAATGGACCCTGCAAAAAAGCTTATTGTTAAATCTGACAAAGATGGAGTTGAATTTTGTTTTGATTTGTACAGTTTAGAAACTGACTTTATAAACTATCCAGAAAGGCGCAAAAATTGGTATACAAATGAACCCTTTACTCTTTATCAGCTTTTTGATATACAAAAATTTGCGTATATTCATTCTATAAGTAGAAAAAAAAGCAGCGCAAAAGATGAACATTCACTTATTAAAGAAGAAGATGACGTTTTTAGACATAGAAAATTTTTAAAAATACTAGACACAATGATTGTAGATAACCTTACTTACATATTTAAAACTGAACAAGAATTAAGAATTAAATATGGAATGACTGAGACTCTTGAACAATATATATTTATTTACCAGCAGTCACGTTTAAATCAATCGTGGCAAGACGAATTAATAAAGCTCGGATTGCTGAAGTGGTAATAACTTTGTGAAAAATAGGCTTGTCAGTAAGCATACTAGATTGTTTCATCCTATTGTTCAATCCATCCTACTTGCTCGTCGCTCGTCATTCGCATTTCGCACCCTCGAAGAAATTTCCCAGCAGAGTCAAAAACGAGTCGAAAGCGTGTTCGTCCAAAGTGCCGATCAACGCCAATCTTATTTGTCAGCAAAACAAATTCCGAGCCGACTTGCTCAATAGTTCCCCGCAACGTTTGCCTTCGCGAAACATCAAGAGGAGTTATTCCGTGCCTGTAGTTTAATTTTTCGTTGAATGTATCGCGAACCAATTCGCCAAACCATCGAGAAGAAGAGGAAATTGGAGGTCCAAATAGACGAAAGGGATTGAAGAGATCGGGATTGTATGAGCGCAAGTACATTGAAGAATATTTGCCCGACGCAATCAACTCGTCTGCTGCTGCGGATGGTGGGGCTGCAAGTGATTCGGATGAGGAAGAAGCAGAGGCAAAGGCAGAGGCAGAGGCGGCAGAGGAAGAGGAAGAGGAAGAGGCAGAGGCAGAGGCAGAGGCAGAGGCAGAGGCAGAGGCAGAGGCAGAAGAGTCCCCAAACTCAAAATTCCCCGAATCAAAGTCAAGGGCAGAAGAGGCAGGTGGCCTTCCCCGTTTTTTCATTAAGCCCTTTTTCGATGGTGAAGGAGGACAAGAGGGAGACGAAGCATAAAAAGAAGAGGAGGAGGAAGAGGGAGAGGAAGAGGAAGAGGAGGAGGAGGAAGAAGAGGAAGAAGAAGAAGAAGACAAAGCCATAGTCGCTGAAGCTTGTGCCGCTGCGAGCTGCGCCGCTGCAAGTTGCTGCATTATCACATTTTTCTGCATTTCCGAAAAAGCAGCTCGTTCCGCTGCAGCATTGGCTGCAGACTTAGCAGCTTCCATTTGAAAAATGTAGGAATCGTGTTCGGCCGCCCTTGTTCTCCGCTCTGCTTCCCGCTCAGCTTTCTCAGTCTCACGTTCCGCCTTGGATTTTTCAGCCTGCTCAATAAATTTTGCATATTGAAGTTGAAGCTCGTCGGCGCGCGCGCGCTGCTGCTCAATTTCCTTATTCTGCTCGCGCTGTGCCGCCTCGGCTCGCATGCGCTCGCGCTGAAGTTCCTCGGTCAAGAGACGCTGCTTTTCTTGAAGCTCTTCAGATTGCCTGCGCTGAAGTTCCTCCGTTTCGCGCATTCTTTGCTGGAACATTTCTCGATCCTTGTCCATTTGAATTTTGCGAAGTGCAGACTCAGCCTTTTCATTCTCATAAACAGCCAAGGCTGCGGCCAACTTGCTCTCTGTCAATAAATGCTTAAGTCTAGAGGCATGGGAAGGAAGAGACTCGATCGGAACAAATTGACTAGATGGAGATGTGGAAGACGCACGAACGATTCCAACACCACCAGCGGAAGCCCCAGACGCGGACAAGACCGAATTAGATCTCTTTCTATTAGTAGTATCAATGGTTTCTGTCTGGTCTGGCAAAGCCGAGCGCGAAAAAACTCCACAAGATTTCAAGAAATCTGTCAAGGAAGGATACACTTGAGGAGGTTGGAGAGGAACTTGAATACGGCCCACTTGTTCCTTTGAAATATAAGGAGAACCATCTGATTGATTGTGACTGACAAATCGATCAGGATTTATGAGTCGAGGAACCTCCGAAAGAGATTCTTTTTCGAGCAAAGCAAGGTCTGCAGGGGAAATGAGAGAAAGGAGATATTTCTCGTAGTTGAAGATGTCGGGCGTTTGTTCAAAGTCGAAAGGAAGAATCATAAAGACGATCCCCTTTTCGGGCTTGTCGCACAAAAAAAAGACTTGCTCAGGAACCATTTCAACGAATCCGAATTTTGAAGAGTAGAGCCCAATGAGGTCGTCCTTCAGAGTTCCACATAAATGCCTCCTGTCAACTGCCTCGAGAATTACGCTGATTTTTAGACGACGAGCGAGACGAAGGCAGAGCGCAAAAGAGAGAACTCCGCTGCTCTTGGCGAGTCTATCTGCCAGAATGAGTGTTACGTGCATGTAAGAAGAGAAGGAAGTGGAAGAGGAGGAAGAGGAAGAAGAAGTGGAGGCAGAAGAGGAAGAGGAAGACTGAAGAGAAGAAGGAGATACGCAGCAAGATGAGGGGGCGCGATTAATCTCAAACATGGAAAGACCCACAAGACCTGTGGCAACCCTTTTCCCATTCATTGGCAAAGGAGAAAAGTCTGACCCATTTACCGAAAGAAATTTTGGATTTTCGCCAGCAAGAAACTCAGCAAAATCAATTGATTTTCTCTTGAATTCCTTTCCAAGACATTCGTCTCTGCGTTTAATAAACTCGTCATATTCATAAGATCCGCCAAAATCAGAACCAGACGCAGAAGCAGAACCAGAACCAGAACCTGAAAGAGAAGCAGAAAAAGGAGCAGAAGCAGCAGTCTGAAAACCTGTGCTTGACCTCCTTGGCCTTGATTTTGATAAAGACAATGATGGAAAAGTAGACTGACGCTGCAAGGGTCTAAATGCGGATGGACGACGAATTGGTGCCTCAGTAAATGTAGACAAAAGATTATCAAGTCTTTTCGAAGATTCAGAGATGGGATCGTCAAAAGGAAAAATGGAGCTCGAAAGATGCACTAGAAAGCCACCATGAGCAGACGAGACGCTGTTGAAAATGTATTCGGGAGAAATTGAAGTTGTTCCGTTTGATCTGCGACAAAGATCGACGCACAGAAACTGAAGAATGGGATGCACAACCATGAAGAGGAAAGGATTCTGTGAACCGAATGTAGGCATTTTCTGTTCGCATTTGTAGACGACGCCACCATCAAAGTTGCGACCATCAATTCGAGGATCAAACACACGGAAACTTGAAGGATCTCTCGGCATGCGAAAAATCCTCATTAATAAAGTGGCGGGAAAAACGCGAGAATGGCTGCCGAATTTAGGATATTTTTGTTCGAGCTGAGTTCTCGCGAATGGACAAGGAGCTAGAAGATCGTATTCAAAAGATGCAGAGGAAGAGGAAGAGGAAGAAGAAGAAGAGGAAGAAGAGGATGAGGAGGCTGCAGAAGAAAAGGGGCGCAAAAGCAAAGACGGAAAACGTCTTGAGACTAGAGTGCTAAAATCATCAGCAGACGATGCAGAAGCCTTCAAGAGCTTTTGCCTCTGAATAAGTTCCGCTGCAGCGGCCGATTCGTCGAGGGTCGAACGTAAACGTTCGTCAAGGTCATCCTCTTCAAAATCTTCTTCTTGAACATCATGTTTCAAAGAAGAAGGAAGAGATGAAAAAAATGGGCTTGCGCCACCTGAAAGGGATCCTGGTAGGGCATCTGCGTCTTTTTCCCCTTCTCCTTCTGCTCTTGAATCGAAAGCGGCGAAAGAGGAAGAGGAAGAGGAAGAGGAAGAGGAGGAGGAGGAGGAGGAGGAAGAGGAGGAGGAAGAAGAAGAGGAGGAAGATGCGGCGACTTTACAAATCTCAGCAGATTCAAAATTCATTTTTGAAGTCAATATTTCGTTTTACGACCCGCGGGCTCTCCTCGACTGTAAAGAATTGCAACCTCTAGAAACTGAGACAAACTGAAAGTGAGTTCAACGAACTTTTATATTTTTTGTTAAAATTTTTTAATTCACACACTCCTTAAAAAAAAACAATAAAATTAATTAAGCATATTAAAGAAACACATTTAAATAATACAAATATTAACTAAAGAGCTTAAGGATACTATGGAAGCCTTTATTGTAGTTCAGCCTCGCAAGAAAAAGATGGTAACAGTTTCAGATACAACAATTGTCCTTAATAACGAAAATACATTTTCTGAAGCATTTAGAGAGAGAGATGATAAAGCGATTCAATTAACCAAGACAAAGACTTCAAAGAAGATGAAGAAGAAGCTCATCGAAGACAAGACCAAGATCAATTCCAAGACCAAGAAGAGAATAACTCCAAGCTGGGAACTTCTTCTTGAATGTGCGATTCGCGCTGAACAAATTGGTAATATCGGAGTTGAAGTTTACGGAAGGTTCTACTCTGCGTCCGAAATAGAAGATAGGTGCAGATTTATGACTCCAATGCCTCCCTTTAAAACGATGAAGTCTGCATACGAAATTAGAACGGAAGGGTGATGGAGATGAAGTAAATTGATTTAAAACACAAAAATCCGAAAAAGCAATAATACACACAATTTGACAAAAGTAGAAATTTCCTACAAGACAACACGAATTCCTTAGTTTTGCCTTCCACGCGTCTCTAACTTATAGATTTAGGTTCTGGTGCTGGTAGCGGGTCGTAATACTCTAAGAAAATGAACTGCAGCGACTGCCCTTCAGCCAAGTCTTCTTGTCTTCGCACAAGGCTCGAAGTAAAAGAGAGGTGTATAATGCAGCTCATGGTTGAGCTTTCAAGCTCGATTGCGGATCTCAAGGCGGCAAAGGTGGAGAACAAGAGGCTTCGAGAGCATGCGAATTCTTTCAAGACTCTTACGGACGCTCTTCGAGACTACGAAAAATCATTTCCACCCAGACGCGAGAAGCGTGTGCGCAGCGTGACAACCCAGTGTGAGTGTGAGTTTGAGAGCGGTGAGAGCGAGAGCGATTGAAATCACGACTCGTCAAAGTCAAAAGCCGAAGAAGCAGAAGCAGAAGCAGAAGCAGAAGAAAAAGCAGAAGACGAAGAAGAGACAAAAGCAGCCCCTAAAGAAGACGAAGGAGCTGATGTAGATGTTGCAGATGTAGCAGAAGACGTATCCATCGCGGTCTGATTACGTCTTTTCTTAAAAACAGATGCAGACCTACCCGTCACGTGTGTGTTACATAAACTGCACGCACTCTTGCTTTCAGTCATCCACTTGATCGCGCAGTCCTTGTGAAAAAAATGTCCGCATGAGAGCTCGGCAAGAATGCTCTCTTCTGAAAACTCTTGGAGGCAAGTGCTGCACTTTGTGTCCCCGCCTACAGAAAGGGACATTTGAGAAGTGTAATTTACAGATTTGAAGGCAATGGGGAGCAAAAGTTTCTTGTCTTCTCTGTGAATTTTGCACATTTTCTCTAGATCGTTCAGAACAAAAGCATGGGTTTCCTCTATCTTTTCAATTTCCTCGTCTTTTTCTTCAATCAAAGTTTCGAGTCGCTCGACTTTTCGCCCAAGTTTTTTTATCGTTGTCATTGCAGTTCCCATAATGTGCTTTATGGATGAATGCAGCATGCGGAATTCCTTTACTATTTCGGCGTCCTCGGTTAAGCGAGTATAGATAGATTGCTTCACTTCGCGATTTAATTTTTTGAAGACATTTTCGCTTAAAACAGTCACTGAACCCAACAAAGACACAAGACCCTGTACATCATTTTTTGCCGAAGCAGCGACATCTCCATCACTTTCGCTATCCGATGTAGCCATTTTTAAGTTTTATGAATTAATTTATTTATTTTACATACTTAAAATATGGAGACTAATCAACTTCTTGCCGAAATTCTTGCTGAAATGAAGACTGCTAATGCACTTTCTCGTAAACAGGTAGACTTAATCGAAAATTTAATGGAAGTAGTTGAGGGTTTACAGAGTATGATGCGCTACTGGGGGAAAATCGCTGGGATATGGAATTAATTGTTCAATTTTTGCAACTCAAAATTTATTTCAATCCGTGCCTTCATCTCCACTAAATTCACTTACAAGGAACATCGAAGATGAGTTAGATGGGGAGGAGCCGGCAGAAAGTAGAGCGTTCTTGACGATTTCGAGCATGTCTGTCTTGTGGTGGATTTTCTTGGAGGTCAGCCGAGGCGCGAAAGGAACGAAGAGCTCCGCCTCGGCGATGCCGATGCACTGATCAGGTACAGAATTTGTAGAAGAAGGAGCAGAGAATTTCCAAGAGAAGGGCCCCGTGCCCACAATTGGGTTCATTATTCCGCGCTTCTTGGCACTTGTCTTCATGTCCTTGATGGCGTCGATCACGAGGTCAGTGCCCCAAAAGGCGTGCTCGAGAACCGGGTCGCCCTTGACGCCGTGCGCGAGGGTCGCACAGACGATTGAATTGTTGACAAGGAAGCCGTGAACCTCGTCCTTGCTCTCGCCGTTCACTCCGCGAACTGCGATGCTGACGACATTCTCAAATCCATGGTCGTTAATTGAGCCGCTTGGCGCCAGGATTTTGGGAATGGAGCTCTTGCACGGGAACTGCCACTGGTCGCCGTACTTGAGGTTGGTGTGGCGAACCGGGTGCCAGGCAGTTGTGATTGTAAAGGAAGACGAAAGGCCGCCGGCCACGAAGCCCGAGTTCGAAAAGTAGGCGAGGTCCGTGCCGAGCTTGGGCTTGGTAATAACCTTCTCGTAGACCTCAACGACCGTGCGCCCGTCGACGCCTCCAAAGATAAAATCGCCGATCTCGACGTTCTCGAGATGCTTAAAGGTGCCGTCGGCCATGGAGACGATGCAGCGCCCGTCGACGCAGCCGCCGTGAGGATTGTACATATTGGCGAGAGCGTTGCTGTTCATGCGCGAAGTAGAGATTGCTGCAGCCGAACCAATTGCCGCAGCACGAGCCTCGCCCTCGGTTGCCAGACGGGCCATGACAGTGGTAAAGATGCGAGCAATGCGAGTCTGCAGGATTGGAAAATTTGGAGATGTCTGGTAGATTTGAAGGCCCTTGTCCTTAAAATTCGCGCAAATCTTGAGCTCGTGCGCGCGAGAAAGCGAAGTCAGGTAATTGTTGCCCCACTTCTTGAACACTGCTTGGTCCGAGACCGAAAGAGCCACCTCGCCGTACAGGTCCTTGAGAAATTCGGCCAGAATGTAGGTGGGAGGCGAACCGGCTGGAGCCGAGGAAATTGACGACTCAATTGACTTGATGAGCTTTTGATTGCAATCCTGAGCACCAGCGAAATTAGAGAGAGAGCAGGATGTCCGCATGGAACGGAGGGCAGACGCCAATTCGCGGCGGCAGGCGTCAGAAACCGGGTCGAGAACGACTTCATTGTCCTGCGCGCCCCAAGCAGCTGCGCTATTCACAAAAGCAGTCGCAGCCATGCCCGGGTCTGAAATGTAAGAGAAGTGGCCGCCGGTCTTAAAAGCGATAGATTCAAGTAGAGGAACGTCGAGATTATTCCCAAAACCAAAAATATTGATTTTGGGACTAAATCCGTCAAGCATAATGCTCAAATCTGTGAGGGAAGCCTCGTAACCACGAAGGTTAGGAGGATCAACGTTGGGAACGCCGTCCGTAAGAAGGTCGATGGAGCAAGGAAGCATCTTGCCGATTTTCTTGCAGTGGGCGTACTCAAGTCGCATGGAGAGCTCGATTGCGCCCCATAGGTTTGTGGAGCCTCCAGCGTTCATTCCCTTGAGAGCCTTGCTCATGCTGCTTCGGTTCAAATCGTTCATTTCGGAGATCGGACATAAGGTCGAGGCCGAGTGGTTGAAAACAATGACGCCGGCAAATTGATTTTCGGTCATGGAGTCAACGACGGACGACGTAATTTCGGCTACAAGCTCCACATTCTGCTTGCCTGTACTCTCCTTGCCGTCAGTCGCGTCAACTCCCATCGATCCAGAGATGTCCAGAGCAAACACTTTGACTGTCTCGGGATTCGAGTTCGAGAAGGCTGGGCCAGAGCCAGAGCCAGCCGCCATCATAGCTGAAATAGATAAGTTGTCAACTGGGTCGGAGGGGTCCATTTTTGAATTACGACCCGCAAAGCCTCGCACTACGTAATATAATGCTTTTGAAGACGATTGGCGAAGTTAAGCAGGCGATTGGGGTACTCAAGAAAAATTTGTACTTTTAAGTAGAATTTGTCATTACGTACAATAAAATTTATTTAATTTAATTAATACTTGCTTCTTCCAAAATTTTTACAAAATTCTTCCCGCAACCAGGAAACACGCGATTTTAATTGAAATCTACTTGCTTAAGTTGTGAACTGTGAGGCGGGCGGTAAGGCGGGTCGTAAATCTTTCTTCCCGCCCGCATAAAGCCATAAGCAAAATGCCGTCAGAAATTGATAGCATTTTGAAGGACTGGGAAACTTATTATTTGACGAAGAGACCTGTTGACAAGGAGTTTTTGAGGGAACGAGTAGCTCTTACATACCCTCTTGACGACCTATTGAAGAGAAGAGACAAAGCTTTGGAGTTGATGAAAATCGATTTCAACATGTTGATGAAAGCAAACGGAAAGGTCAAGTACATTGACTATGAGGATGACAATGTCAAGATTTACTATAAGAAGGAGCTAACGTTCGAAAACTTTGTCGACATGAACCCTTTTTCGCCCGCTTCTAAAATCATCAAGGCGATTGTTGAAAAGAAGAAGGAGAGGTGGTTGCTTCTCTCCTTGTGCGAGGACAAGGTTCGCAAATCATTCATTAAGAATTCCAAACGTTACATTTTCAATAAGCTTTCTTCAGATCTTATTGAGTATTCCTATGACTCCGAGTGGAGATCTTTAAGAGAATTGACTCATCACAAGAAATTGATGGAGCAAGAGGAGAATGAGCACTTTAAGATTTTCTGGGACGGGTTACGGAAAAACATCTTGGACGAGATGGACATTTTCATGTTTCGATTCATGCCCTTTTTCTTTGGAAATTCTGTTGTGAACAAACACATTGTTGACTTAATCTCTTTCTATTTGGACTCTACTGGGAAATCCATCATTCGCACACGCTTTTCGGCGCACATTTTGAACCTATTCATTCAATATGACCTTCTAGATAAGTTTCGAAAGACAAAAGAATTAAGAATCAAGATTTTGGAGGAGGAACGAATCAAGAAGTGGAAAGAGAAGCAAGAAGCACGACTTTTGAAGGTGAGAAAAGAGGAGGAAGCCCGGGCCATGAAGGATTTCAAGGCGGCCGAGCTTCAACCCACACTCCTTACGCTTGCGTTGGACAAGCAGAATATCCACACGGGCGCAGTCAATGTCAAGGCGAACGAGGCCATGGACAGCATTTTGAAAACTGTGGTTTCAGAAGGCTGTGGCATTTTCGAGGTAATCGAACTTCTTTGGCATGTTTGGGACAGAGATCTGATGATAACATTGTCAAATTCCTCCATTTTCAAATCAGTTGAGGATGACATCAAAAGACATGCCCTGAATCTCTTTTACATCAATGAAAAAGGGGAAAAAGTTCAAGAATTCCGGTACCAAAGGCTTCTCTGCTGCGTCGTCCAGAAGATCCAGCTAACTAGTTTCGAAACCAGTTTCGAAACCAAGAACGAACTTTATGTTCGCCTTTGGGAAGAATGCGTCGACTCTCTCGGCATGTGCTTCCAGGGTCACATGTCTAGGCTCTGCAACGTCTTTTCCGGCTTTGACCCCGACTTACCCTTGGTTGCTTCGCGAGGCGAACAAATCCAGGCTGCATTTCAGGACTTGTCTACGAAAAAAATCACCTTTTCGGAAAAAAAAGAGGAGGCTTTCAAGATTTTCGAAAAGTTTTTGATTGAGGACGAGGAGGCGAAAAACGCCTGGATAGAGGTTCTTGATACGGACGAAGCAAATTAGCTTTCTTTTCAAATCAACTTTTTTTCCATTTTTTCTAAAGCCTTTTCCAACCCTAGAATTACTCCTTCCAGGCATCTGACTCTGTGAAGGATTCGTTGAACATTTCGGTCCTTGTCCGCGCTCGGCTGCGTCAGAATTTCGACAAGAAGTTTTTCAATGAATTCTGAGTCTTCATTGATCTTTTTGTTTTGTTCCAAATTGGGGGATTGCTCGAACATTCTTGAGGGTCAGGAGATGTGATTGCTCAAAGGGTAGCGATTGCTGATCAAGGGAATGCGAGGGAATGCGAGCGATGAAAGGAGAGCGAAGATTTAGTATTTTAATTACTCTCCTTTTAATTAATTTAATTAAACCAATTGTACGACGAAAGAGTGTTTAAGTTTAAATCTCAAAAAATTCGTAAGTCAATCAAGCGATCTTCTCAACTGCGCTAAAGTGTTTCAATCACTGTCTTACGCTCACAGGCTACGGGGCGGGCCGTAATTTGTTTTTAAACGCACAAAAACTAACTTTGAATTTTTTTTCTTCGGCCTCCACTCGCTCCCCACAAAAACACAAACACAACTCCAGATCTTCCAGTACCCAAAACGTAAGTACCTGCTTAAAACCCAACCAAACCACCCTAAACCTAATTGGAATCGCATTCCACGGCGGTGTGGAGGGTTTGCGGGTCGTAAAGATTTGATTTGAGCGAAAGCTGACCAATGATTTTTTTCTTTTCTCAGCCTTCCTCCTCCTTCCGCCCAGCTCCGAGATGTCCGGCTCCGGCTTTGCCCCGCAGTTTCCGCAGCAGTACGAGCAGCAGCAGCAGCACCAGTCGCAGATCGTCGTCAAGCCCATGGCCAAGATGAGCGAGGAGGCCATCTTCCGCAAGTCGCTCGAGCGCAAGATCAAGGAGTCCTTTTCGCAGTACGAGGGGTCGCAGAAGTATTACATGCAGTGCTACGGCGAGCGCTTTGATATCGACGGCAGCGACGAGAGCGCTTCGGTCGTGTCGCACGCCTCGCGCAAGACCTTCACGCACGTCGGCCACCAGATGGCCGCGTCGCTGGCGTCCGGCCCGCAGACGCCCATGACAAGCACTTCGCCCATGTCGCCGAGCACGTCGCCGGGCATGCCGCCGGCCTCGACCTTCTTCTACCCGCAGGACCCGCAAGCCATGCAGCTCCAGGCCATGCAGCAGGCCATGCAGCACCAGCAGGCCATGCAGCACCAGCAGGCCATGCAGCACCAGCAGCAGGTCATCCTCGAGCAGCAGCGGATCATGCGCCAGCAGCAGGCTCCGGCCTTCCAGCCCATCCAGCAGCTCGCCGCCGCGGCCGCGCCTTTCCACTACCCGGCCGCGGCGCCCAGCCAGCCCAAGCCCTACGCGGCGGCGGCGGCGGCGCCCAAGCCCTACGCGGCGGCCAGCCAGAAGGCGGCGCCCAAGCCCTCGGCGCAGCCCATCGCCAAGCCCTCGGCGGCGGCCATGGAGGCGGCCATCGTTGACGGCTCTTACGCGCGCGGAGGCGGGGGCGGAGGCGGGGGCGGAGGCGGCGGCGGCGGCGGCTCGTTCGATTCGGCGCCCCAGGCCTTCATGGGCCCCTCCGTCATGGGCAAGGGCAAGGGCCTTTCGAAGGCTGAGCGCGATGCCGTCAAGAGCAAGCGCCAGATCGAGCTGGCGCGCGCGCAGGTTCAATCCAGCCCGGAGGCGCAGGCCTGGATCGACCAGATCGCGACCTTCATCCACGAGTCCAACGAGTGGAAGAAGCTGGCCGACCTGGGCCAGTCCTCCAACGGCCTCGCCAAGCCCGCCGCGTGCGAAAAGCTCAAGCTGAAGGACGCGCTCATGTCCGACGAGCGCTTCGTCGTCAAGGGCGACAGCGTGGGCCTCTTCGATTGGTCCCAGGAGGGCGAGGGCGAGGCGGAGGCGGAGGCGGAGGCGGAGGCGGAGGCCGAGAACAATGCTGCCGGCGACCTGAGCGAGGGCGCGGACGTGGCGCAGGAGGACGAGGAGGAGGCGGAGGAGGTGGCGGACTCCCGCAAGGTCTACTCTGGCCGCATCTACGTCAAGGCCGCGAACTACGCCTACATCAGCTTTCCGGCCGAGAAGGACGAGGCGCACCAGGCGCTCTTCACCGGCATGTGCGACTGGCTCAAGGCGAAGAAGGAGAAGGGCAAGAAGAAGGCTAGCGTCATGGCCTTCAAGATGATCGGCTCCGAGAAGTTCGGCCAGAACCTCATCGCGTACAGAAACGAGTCCAACGCGGACGTTTTTGATGAGCTCAAGCAGCTCGACAAGGTTGTCTTCTACATCAACGAGAAGGTGGACAACGACGGCGACAAGTTCTTCTACGCCTTTGACATCATCCCCGCCGAGTAGGAAAGGGGGGGAAGGCGAGGGAGCAAGTCGAGTGAATTGATCGAATTAAAAGCAAAAAGCAAAAAACGCCAAACACAGTTATAATAGCCAAAATTTTTCCGCTTTCATCATCAAACACTAAGCAACAAAGCATTTATCATCAAACACCAATCAACAAAGCATTCGATTGAGAAACGATTCAAAAGGCGTTTGCATTGGGCGGCGGTTCGTAAAGAGGTAAAATGGATGTGATTTTGCAAGCCGCAGACGCCTTGGCCGCTTCGAGCTCCACCAAACAGCAAGCAAACGCTCCCTCGCTTCTCAAGATCCAACGCCGCCTTGACGAGCTCAATAGCAAGCTGGAGCTTATCCTGTCGCTTATGAAGGGGCAGAAGACTCTGATGATGAAGATTCAGAAGGACAAGATTTTGGAGACAAAGACGCGCTCTGTCATCAAGCTTGCCTCCAAGGACATTTCTAATGTCTCGTCTTCCTCACGCGTCCTGAAGCGCACTTCAAAGACATCTTCTTCTGCTGCCTTGTCGTCTCCTTCTCCTTCTCCTTCTTCTCTTTCTTCTCCTTTTACTTCTTCTTCTGTCTTGAAGTGTCAGAGCTTGAAGACTAAGGAGTATTACGACAAGTATCCCGAAATCAAGAAGAAGTTTTGGGGCGTCGGTCCCGGTAGACGGTCCTCGTCGACCTTGAAAAAGATGGACCAGCTGATTGCGCAGCTGAAATAAGGTCGGAAGTGAATTGATTGAATTGATTTAAAAAAAAAATTAAAAGCGGAAAAATTACAGGCATCCCCATTTTCACCAATAGAATTCAAAACTCGAAAATTCTGAAAATCAAAAAAACTTTGTTCCACGTCCTCCGCGCCTCGCAAACCATTTTAAGCATCTTTGAAATGGCAAGCCCCGCTCAGGCGGGTGGTAATTCGGCGGATTTGGCAAGAATCATCGAAGTTGTTGCCGACCTAGAGACTTCATTTTGTGACCAAATGCAAGCCTTTGCGGCGCGCCAAGCGGCTTTCGAGAAGGTCGCCGATGTTGCGAGCATCAAGCAGCGCTTGCAGCAGATTGAGACCGCGGACATCGAATCGGTGGCGCTAATCAAGCAGCTCGTGAAAGATCGGG
>Ga0114966_10000307_pt1 | contig 47427 bp, 46 predicted proteins | sample M_130207_XF_Meta_FD_87029 | JGI IMG/M metagenome (GOLD analysis project Ga0114966, IMG submission 87029) | Freshwater microbial communities from Lake Montjoie, Canada to study carbon cycling - M_130207_XF_MetaG | ecosystem: Environmental > Aquatic > Freshwater > Lake | place: Lake Montjoie... | reverse complement strand
TCTGCTTTATCTGGTAAAATAAATGTAAACGGTATTTAGGATTAAAAAAAATGTGTAAACTTGTAACAGGATTATTAACCAAAAAGTGTAAACTTTTTTCAGGACGAGACATGGCATTATACTTTCGGCAGACAAAGACGAAGTACTCGTAGAATATGCCACAGGTGGAATTTCCAATAAAATATTTGTTTCAAAATATCAACTCTATTTACCGGACAAAAAATTATTACAGAAACAGGTGAAAGCGATAATGGAAAAGAAATAATCCAACGCACTGGTCAAGCACATTTAAAAACCGCTCAAACCAGCCCACTTCCAAAGTTTTTAAATAAGCTTGCCCTTTTCTAGCGCAAAAAAAAGAAAAAGCCCCGCCAAAAAACAAAATTTACTTTTCCTCCGCACACCGACACTCGTGAGTGCAAACTTTCAGCAGTCGTATTTCATAACAAGAATAATAATATCGCCCAGTGCCTAACAGCAAGCAAGCTCAAGCGGCAGTGAGTGCAAGGGCTACGGCATTAATTAAATCCTGCTTCGCAGAAATTTATTTTATTTGCCTTCGCTTGGGTAGGTTTGTATCTTTACATAAACTTTAGTGCAAGTAGACAGGGAAGTATTTCAAATTGCCGCCTGCGCCTGCTTGCCAACCGTTATAGCCAATATTTAGAAAAAAAGAAACCAAATATTACTTCAGTTAAAAAATATTTAATTATGAGCGACACAAACCCCGACAAAAATGAACAAGAGGAAGAGCCTCTTGAATTTCTAAGAGAAAGAGACGTTTTTGGATTTGAAAAACCATCTCTTAAAGATGAACAATCACAAATTCCTTCACCGACAGAAGAAGCACTAAATATTCCTGAAAAATCAAATAAGAAAATTTATTCTAAAAAAATTATTCAGATTTTTTGTATTGTATTTTCACCATTATTCGGGGGAGTCCTCCTTATGCTAAATCTAATTGAGATTGGAAATAAAAAAGCAGCGAAAAAAGTTTTAATATTTTCAGTTTTATATTCTGCTATCATAATATTAATATTGACAACTAAAGGATTTAAGATAAGTACCGTAATGTATAATTTAATCGGAGCAGTTATTCTCTCGGAATATTTTTTTAGAACATATTTTCCGACGCCAGACAATTTTGAAAAAAAGGAAATATGGAAACCATTAATAATTTCGATTTTAATAGTAGGGACAATTTTTTTGGTAGCTTATATTAAAATTAACTAATAGCATCGTTTTTCGTAGAAACCCACGCTGAATGGCTAGTTTTGCATCCCATAGCCAAAATCTATGTGTAAATACTGGGCATAACCGTACCTAAATGCTATGGCCGTAATAAGTTCATGATTTTAGTTCGCTTTCAAAATTGGTCGCAGCAAAAATATTTCACAACGACAGACAATTTCATTATTTTTTATTTAACATTGTATTTATTCGTTTTACAATTGCGCTGCATTTCAAAAAAACACAATTCAAAAAACAAAAAAAATGAGACAGAAAAAAGTTAAATTAAGTGCCCTACTCTTATTAGGATTAGGACTAACAGGATTGGAAGCACAAACCATGCATGTGAAGCAAACAAGCGGCACACAAACCTCTTACTTGCTAAGTAACATCCGTAATTTGAATTTTTCACCTGGCAATATCACGGTAGCTAAAACTGTTGGAATTCCTGATACTTATGCATTAAGTGGCATGCGGTATTTGAACTTTCAGGATTTAACTAATGCTATTGCAAGTGTTGATAAACAGGGAGCAATACAATTATATCCCAACCCAGTAGCTGATGTATTGAATATCCAACTACCAAATGAGGGAAACCAAGAATGCATAATAGAATTACTTACTATTGATGGCAGATTGGTTTACAAAGAAAAGCAAAACCCACATGAAAATGTTATACAGGTAAATGTATCCTTGCTAGCGCAAGGCATTTATTTTTGTAAGGTAGGCAAGGGAACAACAACAACAACAACAACAAAATTTATAAAACAATAAAACATAAAACGATGAAAAAAACAGTAGCAAGTATTTTTGTATTAGCGCTCTCAGTAGGCTTTTTGCAAGCGCAAGACACGATGTATGTAATGAAGTCTGGTAATGTAGTATATCAGCGGGCTATAAATGAAATTGACAGTGTGATATTTTACAGCCCAACCACCAGCTCCAACCCTTTAAATTTAACGTTAGTAAACATCCCAGCCGGTACATTTAACATGGGCAGCCCAAGCGGAGAAGTGAATCATAATCCCGATGAAACCCAATATCAGGTAACGCTCAGTGCTTTCCGCATGAGCAAGTATGAGATAACCAATACCGAGTATGCGGCATTTTTGAATGCAAAAAACATAGGCAGCAATGGATTGTATGCAGCTGGCGCCTTTCCAACACAAGCCTTGATTTATGTAAGTACTGGCTCTTACGACTTTGGCTTGCACTACACAGCAGGCCAATGGGTGCCTGTTGCAGGTTACGGAAACCACCCTGTAATAAATGTAACCTGGTATGGCTCCACGGAGTATGCCACTTATGCAGGAGGCACTTTAGCCAGCGAAGCTCAGTGGGAATATGCCTGTAGGGGTAATACCAGCAACCCCTTTAATACAGGAGCTTGTTTAAGCGATTCACAAGCCAATTACAGTTGGTATTATCCGTATAATACTTGTACTAACACCAATACAACTTATCCGGGCACCACACAAGCAGTAGGCTCTTATACAGCTAATGGGTATGGTTTGCAGGATATGCATGGCAATGTATGGGAGTGGTGCAGCGATTGGTACGGAACTTATCCTACTGCTGCACAAATTAATCCTACAGGACCAAATACCGGCTCGAACCGCGTAATTCGTGGCGGCAGTTGGGATGAGATCGCTCGGAACTGCCGCTCTGCTCTTCGCGGCAACGGCGACCCCACCTTCAGCTACACCAGTATAGGGTTTCGCGTTGTCCTTCTGCCTTAGCTCACAAGGCTTTGAGTAAAAAAGAAAAGGGTTTTGCCAAAGAAGGAGTGAGGGACGACCGAACTGAAAGGCAAACCTCTTAATTGGGTAATAACCGCTTGCCGGTCGATTTCTTTTTGAATTATGCAGATACGAATTTTTAATGTGCCACTAACAGATAATGGGGAAAGCGTAGGTGAAATGAACCGTTTTTTGGCAGCGAGGAACATTGGATTGTAATGCATCGACCGTTGTGGAACATTGACTATAGGTGAAAAATTTGCCCGCACGCTCAACATTACCTAAATTCAAATTTTGCCAAACGTTGGTGGCAATAAGTAGAGAAAACACAATCACTGTTTCGATAGTTTTTTTCGTTTGACAAACAACGAAAAAAAAAAAATTTACTCAGGCTTTTTTTGCGCAAGCGCTTATAAGTTTGCCTCAGGGATTAAATGGAAACAAGCCCTCGAGAAATAGTCGGGGGCTTTATTTTACAAAAAAATGCAGTTAGATTTATTCACCAAAATAGAGCTTAACTTTTTTGTCTTCTTTTTAGTAGGAATTTCAATCCCATCTTTCCAAACTTAAAAATACAATAACAACAAAAGGTGGCAATTGTTGTTGGAAATTTTATCGCTTAAAATGAAAAAAATAATTCAAATCTAAAAGCAAATTATTAATATTGTGTACTCAAAAATTATTTTTAACTTTGTAAAAAATTAAAAGAAAAATGAACCTAATTGTGTTTCAACATCATTACCATCTTTTATTCGATCAGTCGAGGTGATATATTGGTGTGTTGTAACTAAAACATATTTCAAACCCCGTCTGAGCAAACAGATGGGGTTTTTTGTTTCTAACCCATTCGTTTTCTCAGGCACAAAAAAGTAAAAATGAGTAAACTAAAAATTGCAATTCAAAAAAGTGGAAGGTTAAGCGAAAAATCTTTAGATCTTCTAAAATCCTGTGGCATTCAACTATCCAATGGAGATCGCAAACTGAAGGCCGAATCAAAAAACTTCCCAATTGAAGTATTATTCTTGCGCGATGATGACATCCCTCAGTATGTAGAGCAGGGTGTAGCAGACATTGGTATCCTTGGCGAAAACGAGGTTTGGGAGAAAGACAAAGACGTTACTACCATAAAAAAGCTGGGCTTTGCAACATGTAAACTTTCACTAGCCATTCCAAAAGATGAAGAATACTTCGGGTTAGAATATTTCAACAATAAAAAAGTGGCCACGAGCTATCCCAAAATCCTATCGAAGTTCTTTACTGAAAAAAACATTTCAGTTGAAATTGAAGTAATTGGTGGAAGTGTGGAAATTGCACCCGGTATTGGATTGGCCAATGCCATATTTGATATTGTAAGCACTGGTAGCACCCTTTTAATGAATGGATTAAAGGAAGTAGAAGTGGTAACATCGAGTACAGCAGTTTTAATAGCTAATAGGAAACTAAATAAAGAAAAACAACAGATCCTTGATAAACTCATATTTAGAATTGATGCTGTAAGAGCTGCGGATGAAAATAAATACATTTTGTTAAATGCACCCGAATCAGCTGTTAACAGTATTTCTGCAATACTTCCGGGTATGAAATCCCCAACCATATTGCCTTTATCTAAACCTGGTTGGGTAAGTATTCACTCTGTTGTAAAGGAAGATGAATTTTGGGAGGTGATTGATCAATTAAAAATTCTAGGGGCAGAAGGTATATTGGTAGTTCCTATAGAAAAAATGGTGATATAAATAGATGAACCTATGAAAACATATTTAAATCCAAAAGATTGGTTGAGGCTAACGGAAAGGCCAAGCGTAAAAAAATCGAACCTTAATAAATTAGTTAACGAGGTATTTAAGGCTGTAAAAAAAGATGGAGATAAAGCTGCCAAGAAATTCAGCGCCCAATTCGATGGGGTTGAATTAAAATCTTTACAAGTAAATTCTAAAACCATTGCAAATGCGCATAAACAATTGTCGCCTGCATTAAAAAAGGCAATTAAACTTGCCAAACAAAATATTGAGAAATTTCATGCCGCACAAAACGAAGAAAGTAAAAGAATTGAAACTACCCCAGGTGTAACTTGCTGGAGAGAAAGTAGACCAATCGAAAAAGTAGGCATCTATATTCCTGGTGGAACTGCTCCCCTATTTTCAACAGTTTTGATGTTGGGAATTCCAGCGAAGATAGCCGGATGCAAAGAAATTATTTTATGTACACCTCCTAATAAAAAGGGAGAGATCGATCCTACCATATTATATGCTGCAAGTTTGGTTGGAATTACCTCGGTGAATTCTATAGGTGGCATTCAAGCCATTGCAGCCATGAGTTATGGAACAAAATCAATTGAGCAAGTAGATAAAATTTTCGGACCAGGCAATCAATATGTTACTGCTGCTAAACAAATGGCACAAAGTATAGGAATTGCAATAGATATGCCGGCTGGCCCAAGCGAAGTATTAGTTATTGCCGATAAAACATGCAATCCATCTTTTGTTGCTGCTGATTTATTATCACAAGCCGAACACGGAGCCGACAGCCAGGTAATTTTATGTGCAGATGATGATAAGGTTGTGAATAAAGTATTGATAGAATTAAAAAACCAATTGAAAGTTTTACCCCGTAAAACTATTGCTACCGCTGCCTTAAAAAACAGCAAGGCCATCGTTTTTAAAAGTCTTAAAGATTGCATGTTATTTAGCAATGCCTATGCGCCTGAGCACTTAATATTGGCAAACAATAAAGCTAACAAACTGATACCATTAATTACAAATGCTGGTTCTGTTTTTGTAGGCAATTATAGTTGTGAAAGTGCTGGCGATTATGCAAGCGGTACCAACCATACCTTGCCAACCAATGGATTTGCCAAGGCTTACAGTGGGGTTTCGTTAGATAGTTTTGTAAAGAAAATTACATTTCAAGAACTCACAAAAAATGGAATTGAAAATATTGGACCATCCATTGAACTGATGGCGGAAGCCGAACAATTGTTTGCCCACAAAAATGCAGTTACAATTAGATTAAAAAATAAACAACATGTTTAACTTAGAAAATATTGTCCGTAAAAATATTCTCCATCTCATGCCATATTCAAGCGCAAGGAATGAGTTTAGTGGAAAGAAGGGCACCTTTTTAGATGCCAACGAAAATCCATTTGGTACGCTAAATCGGTATCCAGATCCTTACCAAATGGAGTTGAAGCAAATATTATCCGCTTATAAATCCATACCATTAGAAAATATTTTCATTGGTAATGGTAGCGATGAGATAATCGATTTGGCATTTAGAATCTTTTGTACTCCAGGAAAGGATAAGGCATTGACATTTTCACCAACCTATGGCATGTATGATGTATCGGCAGCAATCAATGAAGTTGAATTGATTAAACTTCCCTTGAACGATTCTTTTCAAATCAACCAAGAGGAGTTTGAAAAGACACTCAAAATAACGAACCTAAAGCTAATTTTTATTTGTTCGCCTAATAACCCGAGTGGAAATTGCATCGATAACATAGAAAAAATCCTGCAAAATTTCAATGGTATTGTTTTAGTAGATGAGGCATACATAGATTTCAGCAAACAGGAATCTTATCTTTCAAAACTCAAACAATACCCCAATCTTATAGTATCACAAACCTTTAGCAAAGCATGGGGATTAGCAGCTGCCAGAGTAGGTATTGCCTATGCTAACAACCCAATTATTTCTATATTTAATAAAGTAAAGCCTCCCTATAATGTGAGTAAGCTAAACCAGGAGGCTGCCATAGATGCATTAAATAATAAGGTTGATTTCGAAAAGAACAAGAAGATTATTCTTGACCAAAAGAAATGGTTAGAGCAAGCCTTAATGGAATTGCCAGTGATTAAAAAGATATATCCTTCGGATGCAAATTTTTTATTGGTAGAAACCACCAATGCAAATTCCATTTACAACCAATTGGTATCACAACAAGTAATAACCCGTAACCGAAATAACATTGTTAACAATTGTATTCGCATAACTGTGGGCAGCCCAGCAGAAAATCAACAATTGATAAACGCTTTAAAAAACACCATATGAAAAAAGTATTATTTATTGATAGAGATGGAACCTTGGTAATAGAGCCACCAATTGATTTACAACTAGACAGTTTAGAGAAGTTAGAATTTTATCCTGGAGTTTTCCAAAATTTATCACGAATAGCCAAAGAACTTGATTATGAACTGGTGATGGTTACCAATCAAGATGGACTGGGGACAGCTTCCTTTCCGGAGGAGACATTCTGGCCGGCACAAAACAAGGTATTGCAAGCTTTTAAAAACGAAGGAATTGAATTTTCTGATATTCTAATAGATCGTTCGTTCCCAAAAGATAATTTACCCACTCGTAAACCAGGCATAGCCATGCTTAGTAAATACATAAAGAGCAATTACGATTTGGCCAATTCATTTGTAATTGGTGATCGATTAACGGATGTGCAACTTGCCAAAAACCTGGGCTGCAAAGCCATTTATTTAAGCAAAGAAATAAATGACGAGGCGGTTTTATCCACACCCTATTGGGCAGATATTTATAATTTGCTTGCAACTCAACCACGAACAATTAAAGTAATACGGGCTACCTCCGAAACCAATATAACGGTAATAGTAAATCTAGATGGTTCAGGTATATCAAATATTTCTACTGGCCTCGGCTTTTTCGATCATATGCTTGAACAAATTGCAAAACATGGTAATATGGATCTAAGCATTCAAGTTAAAGGCGATTTACAAATTGATGAACACCATACCATAGAGGATGTAGCCATCACCCTAGGCGACGCCTTCTTAAAAGTGTTAGGAAGTAAAAAGGCTATTGAGCGCTATGGGTTTTTATTACCCATGGACGACTGCCTAACGCAAGTAGCCATTGACTTTGGAGGCAGGCCGTGGCTGGTTTGGGAGGCAAAGTTTAATCGTGAAAAAATTGGTGATATGCCAACAGAAATGTTTATGCACTTTTTTAAATCATTTAGCGACGCCGCAAAATGCAATTTAAATATAAAAGCTGAAGGTGATAATGAGCACCATAAAATAGAATCTATTTTTAAAGCTTTTGCAAAAACAATAAAAATGGCCGTAACAAAAACAAATAATTATTCGATACCAAGTACAAAAGGAAGTTTATGATAGCCATTATTAAATACAATGCAGGTAATACCAAATCGGTGGAGAATGCCGTGAAACGTTTAGGTTTTGACTGCATCATCACCGATGATCCTTCGGAAATTAAAAAGGCCAACAAAGTAATCTTCCCTGGAGTTGGTGAGGCTAGTACAGCCATGGCTTATTTGAAGCAACATCAGTTGGACCAACTTATTGTTTCGTTAAAACAACCCGTATTAGGTATTTGTTTGGGATTACAACTGATGTGCAAAAGCTCGGAAGAGGGTAATACAAAATGTCTTGGAATTTTTGACACTGTAGTTAAAAAATTTCCTCCTATAGATATTGTACCGCATATGGGATGGAATAATTTGTTGGAAACCTCGGGTGCCATGTTTAAAGGAATCAGCCAAACGAATGATGTATATTTCGTTCATAGTTATTATGCCGAGCTTGTTAAAGATACGGTAGCTACCTGCAATTATATATTACCGTTTAGCGCAGCTATTCAAAAGGATAATTTTTACGCCACACAATTTCACACGGAAAAGTCGGCCCAGATTGGAGAAATAATATTGAATAATTTTTTATCATTATGAGAATTATACCAGCCATAGATATTATGAACGGCAAATGTGTACGCCTTACCAAAGGCGATTATGCCACCGAGAAGATATACAACATCAATCCACTAGAAGTTGCCAAGGAGTTTGAGGCCAATGGCATGCTATATTTGCACTTGGTAGATCTAGATGGTGCTCGTGCCAAACAAATCATCAACTATAAGGTATTAAATGACATTACAACAAAAACCAAATTAATTGTAGATTTCGGGGGAGGATTAAAATCTACCGAAGATTTAAAAATTGCATTCGGTAATGGAGCCTCACAAATAACGGGTGGTAGCATAGCCGTAACCAATCCTCAATTATTTATAGAATGGATACAAACCTATGGACCAAACAAAATTATCTTAGGGGCCGATTGCAATAATCGTATGATAGCCACACAGGGTTGGCTAGAAAATACGGAATTAGATATTGTTGATTTTATTAAAGATTATCAAGCCAGAGGGGTAGATTACGTTATCAGTACTGATATCAACAAAGATGGTATGTTACAGGGAACAGCTAACGAATTATACACCGAGATATTGAGTAAGTTAAATATTAAACTCATAGCAAGTGGAGGTGTATCTAATATTGCAGACCTGGAAAAATTAAAAGCTATTGGCTGTGAAGGTGCCATTGTAGGCAAAGCTATTTACGAGAAAAAAATTTCATTAAAAGAATTAAGTACACTATGTTAAAGAAGAGAATTATACCTTGTTTGGATATCCAAAATGGACGAACGGTAAAAGGCATCAACTTTTTAGATATCCGTGATGCAGGCGACCCCATTGAATTAGCAAAAAGATATGTTGAAGAGGGGGCCGACGAACTGGTGTTTTTAGATATTACGGCAACTAATGAAAAAAGAAAAACATTAGTAGATCTCGTAGAGAAAATTTCCCGTGAAATAAATATACCATTTACAGTTGGAGGAGGGATCAATTCGATGGAAGATGCATCGGCAATTATAAAAGCCGGGGCGGATAAAGTGAGTATTAATTCGGCGGCCATTAAACGACCACAGCTTATTACGGAGATAGCAAAGCAATTTGGAAACCAAGCAGTAGTGCTTGCCATTGATACAAAATTCGAAAACAACAACTGGCATGTATACAGCAATGGAGGTAAAATCCCTGCTGGATTAAAAACCATCGATTGGGCATTAGAAGGAGAAAAATTAGGTGCTGGCGAAATTCTACTTACCTCGATGAACAATGATGGAACAAAAAATGGTTTTGCATTGGATATTACCAATAAAATTTCTCAACAACTTCAAATTCCTATCATAGCATCAGGAGGGGCTGGAACAAAGTTGCATTTTAAAGAAGTATTTGAGCAAACAAAAGCCAGTGGAGCTCTGGCAGCAAGCATATTTCACTTTGGCGAGATCTCTATTCAAACTTTAAAAACCTATTTAAAAACAGAAAATATATTAATCCGATGAAAATAAATTTTAATACAGCAGACGGACTTGTTCCAGTTATCATACAAAATCACCTAACGCAACAAGTACTGATGTTAGGTTATATGAATCAAGATGCTTTTGATAAAACAGAAAAAGAAGGGAAAGTGACATTTTTTAGCCGATCAAAAAATCGCTTATGGACAAAAGGTGAAACCTCCGGAAATTTTTTGCTTGTAAAAGATATTCAACTCGATTGTGATATGGATACCCTATTAATTAAAGCTGAACCAATAGGACCAACCTGTCATACAGGATCAACCTCCTGCTTTAATGAAGAAACCAGCAAAGGTTATTTATACAGCTTGGAGCAAACAATATCCCAACGCATTGATAGTGATGATGAAAAATCCTATACCAACCAATTGTTTAAACAAGGTATCAACAAAGTTATTCAAAAGGTAGGCGAAGAAGCTATTGAATTGGTTATTGAGGCTAAAGATGATAACGAGGAATTATTTAAAAACGAAGCTGCTGATTTGTTGTATCATTTTTTAATTTTATTAAAATATAAAAATATCAAACTCGAGAAGGTTGAACAAATACTATCAAGCCGATCAAAAAAGCCAAGCAGGTAAAAGCACGCTACTAAAAGATTTTTTTGCTGGTTAGCGCACAAATGAATAACTTGAAATAGCCAAAAAAAAACTGCAAGTAGCCGCAAAACTTTATATGACCGTTAACAGTAGCATTAAGCATTTCAGTTCGCAATTGAAATAGGTCGTGGCAAAAACTTTTCACAGCGAAAGAAATTTTGAACTATTAATTTTTGTAAATAAAATTTTTATAACTATTTTTACGAAAGTGGCCACATTGTTTATTCAGCCGAAATGTGCAATTAAAACTAAGCCGATGCTGAAACAAAACTAAATTAAAACTTTTGAAATAAATATTGTCAAACAATAATAACTTATAAATTATGAAACAATTTTACACTTTAGCTTCAATTTTTTTGGCAAACATAGCATTTGCCCAATTAACACCCGAAATTACTTCATGGAAAATAAATACCACTGGATCAACTGGTTACGCGGGTATTTTAACCAATGTGCAACAAGTACAATATTCAACAAATAATGTTTATGTAAGTTCAACTTGTATTCCAGATTATACAATCGGACCTTGGACAGCAAACCCTAACATTCCATCGGATAAAAATTTTGTTTTCAAAATTACACGCACTCCAGATGAAAATACGGGCACTTTAATTAATATCCCTTTAGGACACATTGGCGTTTGGAGCAATGGGGTAAGTATATTTAACGCAAAAGACGGAATGAGTTATAATAGTGCAGGCATTTGGAATAGAGATGCTTTATTTTATGAAGGTATAAGTTTTGATGATTGTTTGGGACATCCAGGTCCAGGTGGCGAATATCATCATCATGTAAATCCAAAATGTTTGTATGACGATACTGACAGTACGCACTTCTCTCCTATAATTGGATATGCTTTTGACGGCTTTCCTATTTATGGAGCTTATGCTTATACCAATTCAAACGGCACAGGTGCTATTAAAAGAATGAAAAGTAGTTTTGTTATGAATACAGGGACTACTCGAACAAACGGACCAGCTGTAGATGCTACATATCCATTGGGAGCATTTATTGAAGATAGAACATTTGTAAATGGTGCAGGAGATTTGGATATTCACAATGGAAGATTTTGTGTAACGCCTGATTATCCTAATGGGATTTATGCTTACTTTGTTACTATCGACGAAAATTTATATCCTGTTTATCCATATGTTTTAGGGCCCAATTATTATGGAACTGTTCAGGCAGGAAATACAGGTTCGAATAGTGGTCACAATACAATAACAGAAACTGTAACAACCTATATACCAACTGCATTAGGGATAACAAACATTGACCAAATAATTGAATTTGAGTATTATCCAAATCCAACTAAAAAAAACATAACAATATTTGTTGCTCCAAGCGAAAATAATAATTTGGAAGTACAACTTTTAAATGAAGTTGGACAGCAAATTTTCATGGAAAGAAATATTCAACCAGCAGTGCCATATACATTTAATTTAGAGAACCTTTCTAACGGAATTTATTATTTGAAACTGCAAGGAAAAGAAAAATTGACAGTAAGAAAAATAATTATTGCGAAATAAATTGGCAGCGCACAAACACATGTGTCTGACAAAAGTAGAGCTGCCAAAAGGCTTAATGCCATTGAAAATTTTGAGAGTTGGAACCTGCGGCAATCAGATAATATATATATATGGGTGAATTTATTATTTTAATAGGAATACTTATTTTTTTAAGTGTCCCAATAATAACAGCACGTTTTGCTAAACGAATGGGTAGAAGGCCCTGGCTTTGGTTTTTCATAGGAATGATACTGCCTGTTATTGCTTCTTTCATTCTTTTTTTTCTTCCCGACCTTACAGATTCTGAACACTAAAAAATCTCCAACCACGATGCATTGTGATTACTGAAAGTAAGTAGTTATAAATCAATGACACCTTGGTTAGCCGATCAAATCTACGAAATTGTGAAAGACAAGAAACTGACAAATAGAATGATGCAGCGGGAGAGAAAAATATTCACCTAGCAATTTATTAATCCTAAAATTTAATTATTATAAATTCCTGATAGGATTATTACTTTTTGGTATTTGCATCCCTACTAAAACAGCTACACAGCCTTCACTATCAGTGTTATTTTCTGGTTTTAATTCAATAATAAGATCCTGGGCAGAATTTGAATAAAAATTCCAAAATTCGGCATTATCATCTTTCGCCATGCTATTATAAACTTCAACATTATTTTCATCCAGCACCCTAAAACTAATTTTCCCTACTGATTTTTCTGAACTAATTTGAAGTTTATAATACAATCCTTTATAAAAGCTCAAATGAATTTCGGCAACCTTTCCATTTTTAATATTAACATTATTTATTTGTCCATTATGCGTATAGGGTGCTAATTTTTTAATTCCTGTTTTAATAACAGTTTTGCATTGTGCAAAAACGGCTGTATGCATTGAAAAAAATAAAATAAACAATGCAAAAATGAACATTGAAGTTCTAACTGAAAATTTCATAACCTTATAATTAAATTGTTAATTTATTTCTTAATAATTCTATTTTTTCACGTATCGCTGATAATTCTTCTTTAGATATTTCGTAGGATTTATTATTTCCAATACTTACTATTTTTTTATCAATAGAAGCAACTGCAGATTTATCCTTACTCTCCTTTAATGTTTCATAAATGGCAGAAATATCTTTTATTTCGGTTAATAATGAAGCAATTTCTGCATCTGATTCAAATTTCGAAAGCATTATAACAAGATTTTTAATTACGTTTTTTTGACTTGCTACCAAACTTATAATATCTTTATTTTGAGTAGTTTCCGCCATTTTTATAATAAAATGCATGGCCTCTAACCAACCACCAGCAGTAATTAAAACTGAAGTGCTATTTCTTTGATTTTCTTTTAAATATACATATGCATCCACACTAGCATCCGATACAATTTGTAATATAGAATCTGAATTATTGGCATTTGCTTTAAGCCTTTGCGATACTAATTGGGCAAAATCACCGTCTATACCAAGAGATGTTGTTAATTCATTTACATTTTTAAGATAAAAATTCACATCCTGATTTTCTTTATATAATAAACAAAATGATAAATCTGCTGAATAAACACCTAAATTGATAGATTTAGAATAAATTGATACATATTTACCAATATTATTTGCTGCATTAAGCAAAGATTTGTCAAATTTTGCTCCCGACATTTTAAGTATTGTAAAAGTCTCAATAGGAGAAGGTATGTTATACAATTTACTGCCTAAATCAGCATCTGAAACTGTACTGGATTTTATAGAATCTACAGGCATTTCGTTAGATTCTTTGCCAGAGTCGCCACAGCTTGTAAAAAAAACAATAGCAACGATAATTGAAAATGCTTTTAACATGATATTCTAATATAAAAAATATTAATACAAATTTTTATTTCACTTAATAAACAAAATTAACACTATTATCTGAATTTCAAAATATTTCTTGGTTTATTTAATAATAGATACTGATTTTATTCGTTAATTTTTTATTCTGTTTTGTTTATCTTTATGCTATGTACTTCCAAAGAATTCTTGTTTTTAATTTAGTTATAAAATTAGTTGCGTTTTTCCCTGCCATAGGACATGCACAATCTAAAGATACCACCTCAATTGAAAATCTTGCTTATAGACTAGAAATTATAGTACTAAAGGACTCGTCGATTCTTAAAACACTTAATTACCAAAAAATATTTAAGAACATTTCAGACCGTGATAAAGAAATTAAAAATGTTTTAAATTATTGTTTTGACAAAGCATACCTCACTGCTTCTTGCGATAGTTTAACAGGAACGATAAACTATAAAAAAGCTTACCTGTCGCTTGGTACAAATTATTTATGGGCTAATTTAAGCTCTGGGAATGTTGATGAAAGTGTATTGAATGAAATAGGTTTCCGTGAAAAATTATACCATCATAAAGCCATCTATTATAAAGAAATAAGACTTATACAGGAAAAAATTATAACTTATTATGAAAATAATGGCTATCCTTTTGCCAATATTAAATTAGATAATATAATTATAAAAAACGGGCAAATTTCAGCACAACTTAATCTATCAAAAGAATCAGAAGAAAAAATTGATAGTGTTTTAATAAAAGGTCCTGCAAAAATTTCCACCATATATATATACAACTATCTTAAAATAAAACCAGGTAATTTATACAACGAATCTCAGTTAAAACAAGTAAATACAAGACTAGCTGAAATTCCATTTATTAAATCCTACAAGCCTGCAAACATATTATTCAACAATGATTTCAACAAATTAATTTTATACCTCGACACAAAACAGGCGAGCGCTTTTAACGGTATCATTGGGATTTTGCCAAATAATAAAACTGGTGAAATAAATGTAACGGGGGATGTAAGTTTAAAATTACAGAATGGATTAGGAAGAGGGGAATTAATTGATTTGAATTGGCGCAGACTTCAAACGCAAACGCAGGATTTAAAATTACGGTTGGTTTACCCTTTTCTATTGCGTTCCCCTTTTGGATTAGATTATAATTTCAAACTCTATAAAAGAGATACCTCCTTTTTGGATATAAATCAAACTTTTGGATTACAATATATATTTATTGGTGCAAATTATTTTAAAGTATTTTACAATAACAAAGTATCTAACATATTGTCATCCAAAGGATTGGAACAACTAACAACATTGCCAGCAAACGCTGATATTCAAAATAACATGTACGGAATTGGTATAAAATATGAAGAATTAGATTATCGGCTTAACCCTCAAAAAGGATTTTACATAAATGGAAACATTAGTGTTGGAACAAAAACTATAAAAAAAAATATCGCATTAAATCCAATTGTCTATGATAAATTAAAATTAAATTCAACACAATATAATGCAGAATTAGAGGCATGCCTTTATTTATCCTTAATAGATAGGAGTACTTTAAAACTTGGAATACAATCTGGATTTATATATGGGGAGTCTATTTTCCAGAATGAGTTATTTCGTATAGGTGGATTAAAAGCCTTGCGGGGCTTTGATGAAGAATCAATTTTTGCTTCCTCCTTTGCAATTTTTACAATAGAATATCGCTATTTATTAGAACAAAATTCATATTTATATTTATTTAGTGATGGTGCTTATTACGAAAAAAATAATAATAAATCTTATCTAAATGATACTCCTATTAGCTTTGGTGCCGGAATAAGTTTTGAGACTAAAGCTGGTATATTCTCTATTAATTATGCGCTTGGTAAACAGTTTGATAATCAATTCCAAGTCAAAAGCGGTAAAATACATTTTGGTATTGTCAACTATTTTTAAATTGCGCTCTACTTATAATTAGTGACTATTTATTATTACTAAAAAAATTAGACCTTTAAAATTTGGGAAATTAATAATTTCACTTTATGACAATGATAAATAATTGAAAAAATAATATCGTTTTGAATTAAAAAATGCTGCATGAAAAAATAATCATTTTTTTGTAATTACATTTCTTATTTAAACCTTAAAAAAATAATAAATCTAATAAAATATAGACTTTACAAAGGTTTATAAAGTACCTAAATTTGGAAAACTTTCATTTATTAACCAAATAAATTCTTAAATTAGCACTTTGTTAAAAAACTGAAACATGGAATTTTTATTTATAGCAATAGGTTTTCTTTTTGGATTCGTAATTGCCTATTTGTTTTTAAAATCAAAACCAACCGAAAATACAGCTGCTGCTGTTTTAGAATTTAAAATTATCGAACTCGAAAAGGAGAAGGTCATTTTACAAACAAATATGGCCAATTCAGAAAAAGATTATAATCGACTGGCAAATGAATTTAAAATTGTAAAAAATGAATTAGCTGCAGAATTAATTTCGGAGCGTGAAAAACAAATGAAGGAAATTAATTTAGAAAAAGAAAAATCAAATAAAGCTGATATTAGGCTTGCTAAAGCCGAACAGGTATTTCAATCGCAAGAAGAAAAATTAACCACCCTTAAATCCGAATTAGAAAATATTCATACTAAATATATAAAAGAGTTTGAAAATATTGCGAATAAAATATTAGAAGATAAATCGCATAAATTTACGGAACAGAATAAAAACAACTTGGAAATAATTTTAAATCCGCTGAAGGAAAAAATAAAAGATTTTGAAAATAAAGTGGAAAAGGCTTATAAAATAGAATCGGATGATAGAATTACTCTAAAAACAGAAATAAAGAGCCTAATTGAAATGAATAAACATATTAGTGAAGAAGCTAATAATTTAGCTAAAGCATTAAAAGGTGACAATAAAAAACAAGGCAATTGGGGCGAAGTTATATTGGAAAAAGTTCTCGAACGTTCAGGCCTGGTTAAAGATCAAGAATACATTACACAATTCAGTACAACAAATAGTGAAGGGAATCGCATTCAGCCTGATGCGGTAATAAAACTACCTGACAACAAACATGTAATTATAGATGCCAAAGTATCATTGATAGCATATGAAGCTTGTGTAAATGCTACCAACGAGGAGAATAGGGAACAATATACTAAAGAACATTTATTGTCTATCCGCAATCATGTGAAATTATTAAGTAGCAAAGATTATCAGTCCTCTCCCGAATTTAATACTCCCGATTTCGTATTGCTTTTTATCCCTATTGAATCCTCCTTTAGTATTGCTGTTCAAGCCGATCAAGAACTTTTCAGCTTTGCCTGGGATAGAAAAATTGTAATTGTTAGTCCATCCACCTTATTAGCAACCTTGCGTACTATTGCATCCCTTTGGAAACAAGAGCGGCAAACAAAAAATGTAATAGAAATTGCACGTCAGGGGGGCGAATTATATGATAAATTTGTTGGTTTTCTTGAGGATATGCAGAAAATAGAAAAAGGGATAGAAGCTTCAAGCAAGGCCTATCAGGATGCTTTAAATAAATTAAGTACAGGTAGCGGAAATCTTGTAAGGAGAATCGAATCTATAAAAAAATTGGGTGCTAAAACTAATAAAGAGAAGCAAATTCCTGCTAAATTTTTAGAGAATGATATACCGTCGCAATTATCCATGGAGGCGTCGGAAGGATAATGAAAAAAATATCCCCCTTTTTAATCCTTTTTTTATTCATCGTAGCTTGCAATATTAGTCGTCAAACAACTAAATCGAGTGAAAATATAAACTATAAACACTACGCAAATTCTATTCAACCCGAATTTACAATTTTTCATACTAATGATACAGTTTCCGAATTGCATTTCAAAATCAGTAGTAAGGAGATAATGTATAAAAGAGAAGATGGTATTAATTTTTATTCTAACTTATTAATCTCTTATAATTTATTACCAACTTATGATTCTAAAGTAATAATTGACAGCACGTCTGTTAGGCTTGTAGATTTAAATAATGAAAATACCGATAAATTCTTAATAGGGAAAATTAATGTGAAAGCGATGAAAGGTCGTACATACTTTTTGCGTGTTAAAGTTGTAGATCTCAATCGTAATATTGATGCTACTGTTACCCTTGCCATTGAAAAGAACGATGATTTAAATCGACAAAATTTTTTAGTAAAGGATAAAAAAAGCGATACGCCAATATTTCGAAATTATATTAAAATGAATGAAGAAATTACAATTAATTATAAATCGAAAATTTCAGTAAATATTTTTGTACGATATTATAATAATTCATTTCCACTAGCATCGCCTCCTTTTTCAATAGTTGAGTTAAAACCATTACAACACAAGCAAGATAGTGCATTCACTTTGCAATTAGATACTGATGGGGCCGTTAATTTCTCATCCTTTAAAAAAGGTTTTTATCATTTCCAATTAGATACTTCTAGCAAAGTGGGATTAACATTATTTAATTATTCTGACTTTTTCCCAGAAGTGAAAAATGCTTTGGATATGATTAGTCCGCTGAGGTTTATTACTTCAAAACAAGAGTTCGACAATTTAAATTCCAGTACAAATAAAAAAGCTGCAATTGAAAGTTTCTGGTTGAATATTTCTGGCAACCAAGAAAGAGCTAAAGTAATAATTCGTAAGTATTACAATCGTGTACTCGATGCTAATCAATATTTCACTTCTTATTTAGAAGGTTGGAAGACCGACAGAGGTATGATTTTTTTAATTTATGGTTCGCCTAATTTAATTTATAAAACAGCAAATTATGAAACATGGACTTATGGTGAAGAAAACAATGTTAACTCACTTTCCTACTCTTTTTTAAAAGTAAATAATCCATTTACAAATAATGATTTTTCATTAGATCGTTCTGTCGTTTTCAAACAATCGTGGTATAATGCTGTAGATATTTTGCGTCAAGGGAAAACCTACTTACAGGATTAAATTATTTAAAAAAACTATTCTAAAAAAATAATATTTACAATTTATATATAAAATTCAAAATCAAATTTTTATAAAATGCAAACCAAACAACAAAAACGAGAAGATGACAGTTTAATTTTCGGATTAAGGCCTATTATTGAAGCTGTAAGAGCAGGTAAGGAACTTGATAAATTGCTTGTTCAGTCTGGCCTAAAAGGCGAATTATTTAGTGAATTAATGGGTGTTTTAAAACAACATAATATTGTTTTTCAATATGTTCCGGTGGAAAAACTGAATCACCTTACAACAAAAAACCATCAAGGTGCTGTGGGATATATTTCTTCCATCAATTATAAAAAGATAAAAAATATTTTGCCCAATATTATTGCCAGTGGAAAAGCGCCATTACTTTTAATATTAGATAGAATAACGGATGTTCGAAATTTTGGCGCAATAGTTCGTACAGCAGAGTGTTCGGGAGTTAATGCAATTATAATACCTGCCCATGGCGCTGCACAAATTAATGCAGATGCTATTAAAACCTCTGCAGGGGCTGTGCATAATATTTCTATTTGTCGGGAGGATAATATGAAAGCAACAATTGATTTTTTAAAAGATTGTGGAGTAAATATTGTCGCATGCACCGAAAAAGCAACAGATCATTATTTCCAAATTGACTTTACCGTTTCCACGGCTATCATTATGGGTTCAGAAGAAGATGGTGTTTTAAATGAATACTTACAGAAATCAGATGCAAAAGCAAAAATCCCTTTAATGGGTAAAATTGCTTCATTGAATGTATCGGTTGCAGCTGGTATTATTTTATATGAAGCGGTAAGCCAAAGATTGCTAAATTAAAATTATATATCCCTGCCAAGCTTCTTAATATTTTTGTTTCTCTCATGCCTCAAAAGTTTCTTAAAAAAGCTCTTGAGGTCAATGGGAGAAGCCTAAAATGGTAAGTTTATTATAATATCTTCACCAATTTGTACGGTTATAATAACTGATTTTCGCAATCACGAAAGTATTTAATATTTCTCGATACAATAAAATCCATTTTTTCAATAGAGTAGGATCAGATAAAATGTATAGCAGCGGCAAATAAAAGACAGCAGAACGGTAATAATATTTCATAACCATCCTTTATTAGTTTAGCACTATAATCCTTTATCATAATTTACCACCACGCTAGGTGTTGTAGGCCTGCTTTGGCAGGTGAGTATATATCCTTTTTTTACTTCCGATGCCGACAATGCATAGTTTACTGCCATTTCTACATCACCTTGTTCCAGTAATGCGCGGCAAGTGCAGCAAGAGCCTCCTTGGCAAGCATATGGCGCATCAATTCCCACCCTTATAGCAGCGTCAAGTATTGTTTCATTATTTTCTAATGTAACAATATGCTCATCACCATCTATAATAATATTTGCAACAATATTTTTATTTGAAGGGACTGTAATTTTTTGAGTATCATCAGCAACTGCCGGAGCCGAAAAATACTCTATATGAACATTTTCTTTATCAATTTTTAATTCATTTAATGCAGCTACTACATTATCCATCATAGGGCCAGGACCACAAATAAAATATTCATTGTCCTTATTAACATTCACATAATTATTAATCAATACGACGCTTTTCTCCTTTGTCATCATCCCTTGTTGGTCTAAAGGATAATTTTGCGGAGCCTTATAAAGAATGTGGTATACTTTTAATCGATCAGGATAGTTTTGACATAATGTATCTAATTGTTTCTTAAAAATAATTGATGATTCATCATTATTACCATAAAAAAGCGCAACTGTACTATTAGGTTCAAGTTTTAATGCTGTTTTTAAAATAGATAGTATCGGTGTTATTCCACTTCCGCCGGCAAAAAGAATATATTTCTTTTTATTTGTAGGATTCAATTCGGTGTAAAAATTACCCATTGGAATCATAACTTCCATGGTATCACCAATTTTTATTTTATCATTAATAAAAGTTGACATTCTACCATCTTTTACTTTTTTAATAGCTACCCTAAGTTCATTTTCTTCTATGGGACTGCTACAAATTGAATAGGAACGTCTTAATTCTTCGTTATTAATATGAAATTTTAAAGTAAGGTATTGGCCTTGCTTATATATGTATTCACTTTTAAGAACATCCGGTACTTCAAAGGCTATTGAAACAGCATCTGCTGTTTCACGCACGATATCACTTATTTTTAAATTATGAAACTTCGACATTTTTACAAATTAAAATTATGAGGTGAATGATGAAAATAAATCAAAAAAATCAAAGAATAAAAGAATATTTCTTTGCAAGTTTTCTGCAAAAATATTCACAATAATATTATTGAGTAACTATTATTTTCTTAATTTCTTTATGATTATTTGTTATGTGATTTAAAAAATAAATACCGGAACTTAATTGCAAATCAAATATGTTTATAGATTTTTTATAATCTCCCGCAATTTGTATTTCATCAAAAAGTATAGCTACTACTGAACCAAATACATTTGTAATTGAAATATTTACAGGTGTGGTGTTCTGCAAATTATATTGCAAAACAAGTTCATTGATACAAGGGTTTGGATACACCATAACATGTTCGTTATTGGCTATATTTTCAAAAATCCCTACCTGAGGAACTCCTGCTCTGGTACTATCAATATAACGCACATCATTAACTGTTACTGTGCCAAGTATGTCAACCGCTTTAATTTTCAAAACAGGTATTTTCATACCATTTGCAAGCCATTTATATTCGTATTTTAATGGATTTGGAATATTAGTACCTAATAATAAAGCTGTATTATAAACCGTATCTACTGCATCTATTGTGGAAGTAATTCGGAGTGTTTGAAAAGTCCCAAAAGGGGTAGTTAATGTACCCCATCCATCTACTGTATTAATACGGTGACCACTCTGGCCATAATACCCTACTCCTGGAATATCAAAACCATATTTATAATCGCAGCTTTCAGTATTCAAATAATTTATTGGAAATTTATAAATAATATCCTCTTGCGAATAAGAAAAAGGAATAGGAACATCATTTATAGTATACCCTGCTCCAATTTGTTTAAATTCTGATGATGATTCTTTATAAAAATCATATGCAGCTGATATTTGAGTTCCTGGCAAAGGAATAGTTGAAAACTCATAATTATCTCTACCATAGGAAGTATTAAAAGGGTTAAATAAAAAATTATATGGGGTAGTAAATGTAAGTGGAGAATCAAATACCTCATTTTGCTGCATATTTGGACTTAAGAAGGTAAAGTCCCAATTAAAATTTGCACCTGTAAGCGCTGGATCATTTAGTCCAATAGTATTATTAACACTCACCAAAATATTATCTGAGACATTTGGCATATCGGATGAACCAATAGTAATAGGACTTTGCGCCTTAATTAAATAAGAGACAAATATACCAACCATAAAAAAAGAACTTTTTTTCATAAGGAATAGGAGTTTAGAATTTTGATACCAACGAATATATGGATTTTAAAACAATATATTTACTATTTATAAGTTAATTGACCACAATTATTAACATACTTATTAATTACGTATTTTTGGAAGCCTTTAATAAATTTATCTTATTATTATAATTTTGTTTGCAAATATAATTATTGGCACTCAATAAATAATGCATATTTTTTTCTAAAAAAATTACAAATTTTCGTTCAATGCTTAAAAAAATGTATTTTATTTTTACTTTAATTACACTAGTAACTTCCTCAATATTTGCACAGCAAAGGAAGCCTAATAAAGACTTAGATAAAAAGGGATATAATTTAATACAGTTTTCAGGGGTGGTTGTGGAAGGTAATAATTTGCAGCCGGTACCCTATGCAAGTATTTTAATTAAGGATAAGAATCGCGGAACAATTAGTGATTATTTTGGATATTTTTCATTTGTTGCTCAAGAAAGTGATACAATTGAATTTTCGGCTATTGGCTTCAGTTCTGCATTATATATTATTCCAGATACTCTTAGTTCAAACACCTACTCATTAATACAAGTTTTAAGAAAAGACACCATTTATTTAAATGTTATGGAAGTTTTCCCATGGCCTTCTAAAGAGCAATTTAAACAAGCTTTTTTAAACCTTAATTTACCTGATGATGATTTAAGCAGGGCAACAAAAAACATGGATCGTGCCGACCTAAAAGTACAAATGGTAGGCATGGCAATGGATGCAAGTGCTAATCAGCAATATGCATCACAAAGATATCAAAGCAAACTATATTATGCAGGACAAATGCCACCTAATAATTTGTTGAACCCTATTGCTTGGGCAAAATTTATCAAAGCATGGAAAAATGGTGATTTTAAAAAGAAAGATTAAGTTACCAAATTTAACAACCAAAATGATAGTACCTTTTTGCCTTTTAAGAATTATTAAAAAATCATATCTGGAGATTTTCTCTTTAAAGAATCTTAAATGCAAATTATTTACCATTATTTTGCTTATATCCTGCTTATCCGCCTTTGCTCAGGATAGCGCAATAATTTATGGGAAAATTACTAACCTAGAAAATGAGCCGATTGAAGAAATTAGTGTTTCTATTTTCGGATCGTCCCTGGCCCCTGTTTATACCAATAAAAATGGTGAGTTTAATTATTCTATTCCCGCCAATAAAGATATAATAGTTGTTTTTTATAGTCTTTCCTATAACCAGGAACAGTTTAAACTTAAGCTTGCTCCTAACCAAAAATTAGATTTAAGTAAATCATTAACATTTAAAAATCTTATTAAGGAAGTTGAAGTTAGCGATAATAACCGTTTTTTTGAAATTACACGTCTTGACCCTCTACATATTAAGCATATACCAACAGCTAGTCAGGATTTTAATGCTATTTTATTTACGCTTCCAGGTGTTTCTAGCCGTAATGAATTAAGCTCTTCTTACTCTGTACGTGGTGGCAATTTTGATGAAAATTTAGTTTATGTAAATGGCATTGAAGTATACCGTCCTTTTCTTGTGCGCTCGGGTCAGCAGGAGGGCTTAAGTTTTGTTAATCCCGATTTGGTATCCTCCGTTTTATTTTCGGCTGGTGGATTTGAAGCAAAGTATGGTGATAAAATGTCGTCCGTATTGGATATTCAATATCGAAAACCACGCAAATTCGCTGGTACCATTTCCGGTAGTTTGCTAGGCACCAGCCTTCATCTAGAGGGTAGCACTAAAAATTACCGACTTAGTTGGTTAATTGGTGCACGTTATAAAACTAATCAATACATATTAAATGGCTTGGATACAAAAGGCCAATACAAACCATTTTTTGGCGATATACAATCATATATTACTTACGATTTAAGTCCAGAATGGGAACTTGGGTTTTTAGGGAATATCGCTACCAATAAATATCAGATTGTTCCCGAAAATCGTGAAACAGATTTTGGCACATTAAACCAAGCCCTAAGGTTAAAAATTTATTTCGATGGTCAAGAAGTGGATAGGTTTACAACAATGATGGGGGCCTTATCTTCCAATTATAACAATAGGAATAAAACATTGAATTTAAAATTTACAGGTTCTATTTTTAAAAGCAAAGAGAGTGAAGCTTTTGATATTCAAGGGCAATATTTCATTGATGAACTTGAAACAGATTTTGGCAAACCGAGTTTTGGTGATGTAATTGGAAACAGAGGTGTTGGTACGTTTTTAAATCATGCCCGAACAAATCTTGAAGCATATGTATTTAGTGCTGAACATAAAGGTTCTTTTTCAGTTGGTCGTCAACAGTTATTATGGGGGACAAAATATTCTAATGAATTAATATCAGATAAATTAAGCGAATGGAAGTACATTGATAGTGCTGACTTTTCAATGCCCATAAGCAACCCACAAGAAATAATCCTACAAAATATTATCAAACAAAAAATAAATATTTCATCTAATAGGGTATCAGGGTTTTTACAGGGAGTATGGAAAAAAAATCTGAAAGATTCCTCCTTATTTTCTTTTGTAGGTGGTTTTCGTTTAAATTATTGGGACTTAAATAAACAAGGATTATTTGGACCACGTGCTACCTTTGGATATAAACCCAATTGGAATAAAGATTTTTTGTTTAAATTTTCATCGGGATATTACTATCAGCCTCCTTTCTACAGGGAATTACGCGATAAAAAAGGTGAAATAAATTATGATATCAAAGCACAAACATCTATTCACTTCGTTTTAACAAGTGATTACAACTTTAATTCATGGAAACGTCCTTTTAAATTTGTTGCTGAAGCTTATTATAAATATTTAGATAATTTAATTCCTTACGAAGTTGATAATGTTCGAATTCGCTATTTAGCCAAAAATAATGCCCGTGGGTACGCTACAGGTATCGATTTAAAAGTTAATGGTGAATTTGTAACTGGTTTGGAATCCTGGGCCTCTATTTCAATAATGCAAACACGTGAAGATTTAAAGGATGATTTTTATTATGATTATTTCAATAGCGATGGTAAAAAAATTATTCCCAATTATACATTCAATAATATTATTACTGATAGTGTACGTTTTGAACCTGGCTATATCCCTCGCCCCACTGATCAAAGAGTAAATTTTGGATTGTTTTTTCAAGATAAAATGCCTGGCATCCCAGACTTAAAAATGCATCTGAATTTATTATTTGGGAGTGGCGTTCCATTTGGCCCTCCTAACTCACAACGATACAAACAAACCTTGAAAATGCCATCTTACCGCAGGGTAGACATAGGCTTTTCTTATCAGGCATTAAGGGAAGATAGAAAGATGAAAAATAATGCCCCATCCAACTATTTAAAATCTCTTTGGTTAAGTTTGGAAGTTTTTAATCTTTTGGGTACAAACAACGTAGTATCTTATATTTGGGTTGAAGATGTTACCAATAGGCAATATGCAGTACCTAATTATTTAACTCAAAGGCAATTGAACTTAAGGATGATAATGAAATTTTAATATGCCCCATTCTTTAGCTATTTTCTTGGGCTTATGATATTGCTTATTTGAAGCAATCCAAAGTTATTATTTTATTTAATTATGTATCTTTGTAGATAAGTTATATTTAATAAAAACATAGGATTAAGCCGCTATCAAATAAATTAACAAACATTTTTTTAAAACTAAAAAAAATATTTATTTTTTAATAAATTAAAAATTTTAGTTATTTAATTCTATTAATTATTTTTAGAAAATATTAGAAAAAAAAATATAATAATATACATATATGAGTGATACACAATGGCCATTATGGGAAGTATTTGTTCAAGGTAATCCGGGCATACCTCACAAGCATGTAGGTAGCGTACATGCTACCGATGCTGAAATGGCGATTCAAAACGCACGCGATGTTTATACTCGTAGAAATGAAGGAATTAGCATTTGGGTTGTCCCAGCAAATACAATTACTGCGTCAAGCCCCGAAGATCAGGGTGCATTTTTCGAGCCATCAAATGATAAGGCTTACCGACATCCTACATTTTATAAAATACCAGATGGAGTAAAATACATTTAAATTAACTTTTTGAAATCGGTTTTAATATTATTATACTTCTAAAAATCAATACTTAATTATCATTATTTAAAATGGATATACAACAAGCAAAATTTGAATATCTTCTTCGCCTTGGTGATAGCAGTTTAATTATAGGGCACCGCCTTTCTGAATGGTGCGGCCATGGCCCAATTTTGGAGGAAGACATAGCTTTAATAAATATAGCTTTAGATTTTGTTGGAAATGCAAATTCGCTTTTAACTTATGCTGCTCAGGTGGAAGGTAAAAATCGAACCGCAGATGATTTGGCATATCTGCGCAACGAACGTGATTATCGCAATTTATTATTAACAGAGCTTCCTAATGGCGATTATGCGTACACTTTAGCAAGGCAGTTTTTATATGATGTTTATACCTTCTATTTATACGAGGCCTTAAAAAACAGCAAAGACGATACCATTGCAGCTATCGCTGTTAAATCACATAAAGAAATTACTTATCATTTGCGCCATACTACCGAATGGATTTACCGTCTGGGAGATGGCACAGCGGAAAGCCATCAACGATTGCAGACCGCATTCAATGATATTTGGATGTACGTACCCGATTTATTTGATATGGATGCTGTTGATCAACTGCTAATTAATGAAGGCATTGCAGTAGATTTAGATTCAATAAAAAACAGCTGGAACAAACGTGTGAACGAAGTTATTTTGGAAGCTACATTACTAATACCAACAACTGCTATCAAACAAAAAGGCAGCAGAGAAGGAAAGCATAGCGAACATTTAGGTTTTTTATTAGCTGAAATGCAATGTATTGCCCGTTCTTACCCAGGAGCAAGATGGTAATATATTTTGATACTTTTGTTAATAATACTAAAAATATAAAAACCCATATTTTAGGATTAACATTATACATACCTAAGAATGAATACCAAAATACATACTAAAGAAGAAATTTTTAATATTCTGTCAGAAATTCCAGACCCCGAAATTCCTGTTATCAATATTTTTGATTTAGGGATTTTACGGGATATAATTTTGGATGACATGATATGTACTGTCTTAATCACGCCTACTTATAGCGGTTGTCCTGCTATGAAAGTTATTGAAGATGATATTAAAATTAAACTTAACGAAATTGGAATTAGTAATATAAAAGTTGAATTAGTCTATTCCCCTGCATGGACAACCGACTGGTTAAATGATAGCGCCAAAGAAAAATTACGCATTTATGGTATTGCTCCGCCTAATCATAGCAGCATTGATAAAGGTCTATTAATGGGGAAAGTGAGGGAATTAAATTGCCCTCAATGTGGTTCATTAAACACAAATATAATATCACAATTCGGATCCACCGCTTGTAAAGCTTTATATCGTTGTAATAATTGTTTAGAGCCATTTGACTATTTTAAATGTTTCTGAAATATTAATTATTATATTTTTTTTCTCTTTTGGTAAATCTTTCAAAATAATTTCGACAAAACAGATATATTAATAAAAACAGATGATTTCATTTTTTTGCAAACAATATCCTTATGAAAACGCGCGTGAGGAATGAACAAACGCGATGCAGGGTAGCAGGGGGGGAGGAATCGTTTATTCTTGATTTTTTGTTTCTGGAGCCTGTCCTGAGCTTTTGCCGAAGGGTATCAAGACAAAAGAAAAATACACAGTTTTTGAACCATTTAATTTGCGGGAGTTATTTCGAAAACTTCACTTGTATAATATCTGTTTTAATGAATTTATATAATCCAATTTTTTTATCTTTAATTTTACTTAAATTAAATATCCTATAATTAATGTTATTATATTCAAAGGAAGCAATTGATAAAACAAGCGAATGGATTGATGGCAACCCAAGTGCCAAATATTGGTTACTAGAAAATAATTTTGAAGAACTAGTTTTATTAAAAGATGCTGCATGCCGCCATACAAAAGCAATTGAATCTTTGTTAATTAAAAAACATTTTACACTTGTTACATTTGTAAGTGCCGTGTGGGATGATAAAAAAGCATTTGCATTATTAATGGATAAAAAGGAATTTATTTGGGCTGCAATGGCTAACTTTATTAACGGCGATGATAAGGCAGCTATATTTTTAAAAAATAGTAAATTTCAACACTTTGCTGAACTTGCATTTAAAATCCAAACAAAAATTAAAAACGAAGGGGATAAAGGAACAAACTTTTTCCGAAGTGGACCATATAAACCTTAAAGCCTCTTAATAGTTTTATTAAATCAATTAGAATAGTCGACTACAAATAACAAAAGTTAACCATCATAAAATAATTTTTAAATTTAATAATATACATTCATCCATAATTAGAGATTAAGAGGAAATAAAAAATTATGCGAATTATAGGCACTATCCCCCACCCCAAAATCAGTATTTCAATTTTTTCTATGAATGATAAATATCAGATAAAATTTGAAGCTGGACAAATGGAACAAATTTTTAAAATTTCACATGCTGATATAGAAGGTATTGAAGGGATTAAGGCCTTAGTAGATGAAGAGTTTTTAAAGAATTTAATGGACCATTTTAATGAAATGTTTTTATCCTTTAAAGGTGCTAAAGAAAGGCACAAAAACAAGTAAATTCTTTCTAATTTGAACTTTTTTTAAAAAAACTGATGGTGTTATCTAGTAAAATTAATGCACTGCATATTAATATATTAATTCATTTAGTTTTGCTATTAATCGGATTGCTGTTGTATTAATATATTTTTTCTGTTTATAAGCTAACACCCACTGAATGCCATTTATAGCATTTGTTAAAAACAATTCTTCGGCCTCTAATAATACATTTGGCAGCATGGATAATTCATAAACTTCAATGTGATTATCTCTAGCTATATCTATAATTTTTTTACGCATCACGCCTTCAATACATCCGCTAGAGATTTCAGGTGTATATAATACCCCATTTTTTACTACAAAAATATTTGAACTGATTGCTTCAGTAATGCATCCTTTGTCATTAAATAAAATACATTCATCAAGTAAATTTTGTTTTTTATAAATGCTTGCCAATATATAAATAGCACTATTATTCGATTTAATCGACGATAAAATATTTTGAGATTTTTTTATTTCTGTATACAAATCTATATTAAACCCTTTAATATTAAGTTTATAACCATCCGTAAGCAAAGTGGAAATTTCTATTAAATAAGAAATAGTGTTATTCTCTGGCGAATAAAGTCCTCCCTGATTTCTATAAATAGTAAGTTTAGCCCTGCCATCTGCATTCAAGTTGTTTTTTTTAGCAAGCTCTATTATAGCACCTTCAAAAAAAGATTGATTTAATTGTTCCTCCATTTGCATGTTAAAAAGGCTGATCCCCCAAAATAAACGTTGGAAATGTTCTTTTAAAAATTGTGGTTTATGATTGGCAATACGAATAGTCTCAAAAATAGCATCTCCATAACAAAATCCTCTATTATTATATAGAAAAACGGGGTGATCTGCCGCTAAAATAGTTCCATTATGATTTATAAATTGCTCCATCGTTTTATGTCATCAGCTGTATAATCAAATTGATGAATTTTGTAAAGTTTCTATAAAATTAAAAACAGCTTTCAATGAACTATTGGCTTCAATTAAAATACCTTTTACTCCTGCTTTTTCTGCAGCTTCCACATCTCGCTCCTTATCTCCTATAAAATATGATTTTCTTGCATCAATTTGAAATCGCGCTAAGGATTTTTCTATAAATAAAGAATCAGGCTTCCTACAGATACAACTGCAAACATCAGGGTGATGAACGCAATAATAAATTTCTGAAAGTCGGATATTATTCTTATTTAATTCATTAATCAAATAATTATGTAATAATTCTACATCGCTCTGTTTATATAACTCTTTTGCTATTCCACTCTGATTAGAAACAACAATTAATAAATAGCCTTTCTTTTGAAACAATTGTAAAGTTTCTATTAAATCGGGCAATATTAAAAAATCTTCTAATTTATAGGTATACCCTCGCTCAAAATTTATTACACCATCTCTATCTAAAAATATTGCTTTGTTCATTTTTAAAATAATAAAGTTTCACTAAACCATTATGCTTTTGAAATAATAAAAAAAAAATTGATAGCTTATAAATACTAAAATAACTATTCCGTAATTTGTAAAATGAACGATTGAATTAAACTAGGTTTCAAAATAATGGTGAAAGCAATTCCGAATATTGCGCCCCAAAAATGCGCATCGTGACCTATTTGGCTTTGTCCTCGTTTCCCCATATAATATTCCACTCCTAAAAATAATAAGCCGAAAATATAGGCGGGAATTGGTATTGGCAATATTAGTAACATCATTTTTTGTGTTGGCGCTAAAATGATAAATGCGAAAATCACTGCCGAAACCGCTCCAGATGCTCCAAGAGCATTATAATAAATATTGTCTTTGTGTTTTTCATAAGAATATATAGAGGACATAACCAAGCCTCCAACATATAAAAGAATAAAAAACAAAAGACCATTACTGCCATAAACAGCAGTATCTTTATACATGGCCTCAACACTTCCGCCAAATATATATAAAGAGAACATGTTAAATGCAAGGTGCATCCAGTCGCCATGAATTAATCCATTTGAGAAAAACCGGTACCATTCTTTTCGCTTATGTATCATATATGCATTAAACATCAATTTGTTTTTTAATGCATAATTATCCATTGATATCATGGAAACAATAACGGTAATAACTATTATTATAATTGTTGTCATAAGGTAAAGATAATAATTTTGAATACTCTTTTGATTAGTAATTCCCTTATTTTTATAGTAACTAGATTAATATACCTTTATAAAATAAAATCTGCAAGCTCAAATTTATTAGCATTAAAGGTGCAAATAATTAAATTAATATTTCTATTTATAGGACATTAGAATTGAACTGTTTTTCAAGTTCTTTTTAAAAATTGTAATTATAAAATCAGAGAATGTTGGAAAGTGTTTATTTTTAAAGTCTACTTTAAAAAATATTGCAATAAAAAAACACAAGAACAAATTTTAAGTTTGAACTTGTTTTTAATTAAATTTTTTTGTTCTTTTACTTAAATTGTAATATGGTGATTCAAATAAATATAAAATACTATTATTTTAGTTATCTGCTAATTATTAGTATGCATTTAATGGCTCAAAAACCCGATGACTATAACTCTTCAGTAGTTTCTATAATTGGTGACGATCCTGTTCAGTTAAATAGTGCTCACGATTTTATTAATACAGATCCTTATTATCAGACAAAAGTAGCGCCTACTGCTAAGCAAAAATTACAACAAAATCAAAATATTGAATCTACATTGGAAAATACTTTCCACATGCGTTTTGAAGTATCCTATTCACAGCCCATCGAGCAAATTGAGCAATCTACTTTATTATTTAATGATGATAATGCAGTTGACAGAATAAAAAAACAGAGTATGAAGTATAATAAATATACTATTAATATGAAAAAACGTATTAAAAGTTGGTTGCCAAGGTATCATAAAAAATATCGGCCACACTTGTGCGGCCGCTTTTAATTTTATCTTTGTACAGTATCAATTGTTATAAAAATATTGAATTACCAATTGTTAATAAATAAAAAAACAGCCTTTCAAAAACTGAAATAGCTGTTTTTTTATTTTTAAAAATATATTACAGGATAGTTATTTTTTTATGAAGTTCATCAATATAAACTTTAAATCGCTTATCAGTATCTATTAAATTGTTAACCGTTCGGCACGCATGAAGCACTGTAGCATGATCTTTCCCACCTGAATGCAAACCAATCGTTGATAGGGACGACTTGGTCATACTCTTAGCGAAATACATGGATATTTGACGTGCCTGAACTACTTCACGCTTACGCGTTTTTGATTTTAATAATTCAATTGGCATATCAAAATAATCGCATACAACTTTTTGAATATAATCTATTGATACCTCACGAGCAGTGTTTTTCACGAACTTGTCAATCATCTGTTTGGCAAGTTCTAGTGTAATAACTTTTCTGTTCATGGATGACTGTGCAAGCAAAGAAATAAGGGCGCCTTCTAACTCACGAACATTTGTTGTAATACTATATGCAAGATATTCAAGCACCTCTTTTGGTATCTCAATGCCATCAGAATAAACTTTCTTTTCAAGAATTGCAATACGTGTTTCTAAATCAGGCGTTTGCAAATCAGCAGACAATCCCCATTTAAAACGTGAAAGCAATCGTACTTCAAATCCTTGCAAATCTACAGGCGCTTTATCTGCAGTTAAAACTATTTGTTTGCCTGTTTGGTGTAAATGATTAAAAATATGAAAAAATACATCTTGGGTTTTTTCTTTTCCTGCAAAGTATTGAACATCATCAATTAACAATACATCAATCATCTGATAAAAATGAACAAAATCATTTTGATTATTGTTACGAACAGAATCAATATACTGCTGGGTGAATTTTTCAGATGAAACGTAAAGAACAGTTTTATTTGGAAATTCACTTTTTATTTGAATTCCAATTGCATGGGCCAAGTGTGTTTTCCCTAATCCTACCCCTCCATATATTAACAAGGGGTTAAATGCTGTTCCACCAGGTTTATTGCCTACAGCAAAACCGGCAGACCGAGCCAAACGATTACAGTCCCCTTCAATTAAATTCTCAAAGGTGTAGTTTACATTTAGTTGTGATTCAACATTTACTTTTTTTAGCCCAGGAATAATAAAGGGATTACGAATCGTATTTTGATTTAAATCTATCGGCATTGCTACGGATGGATTTTTCAATTCTTTTTTATTGCCCGTAGGAACTTTAACAGTATATGGCTTAGAAGAATTAGTATAATTATTTTCCATAATTATACTATACTCTAAACGACCTGCCACTCCTAATTCCTTTTTTATGGTTTTTTTTAATAAAGTAATGTAATGTTCCTCTAACCATTCATAAAAAAACTGACTAGGTACTTGAATTGTCAAAACACTAGCACTTAATTTTATTGGTTTAATAGGTTCGAACCAAGTTTTGAAACTTTGTGAACTAACATTATCTTTAATTATTTCCAAGCAGCCATCCCAAACTTTTAAAAACGCTTTCTCCATTCTATATCTCTAATTAAATGCGGTATTTTATATTCGAAAAATGTATAATCTCTATACATCCAGTATTATCAGGTATTATGGTGTAAATATATGTAAATTACTTTAGGTGCAATAGTTATTAACAAAATAAAAATAAAAAAAAGTTCAAATTACTATTGACTTATTGGAAATTTTTATGCACTGCCCTTCTGCTATTTTTTTTTTGGATTTGTTTTTAAAAATATAATCTATTCTTCCTAATCGTATTCCTGCCCATCCAACCTGTGCAACTAATACTTCTTTGTTGTCAATATTATTAAACGCCAAAGGATTATTAAGAAATGTATGCGTATGCGCTCCTAAAATAATATCAATGTTTTTGGAGTGTTTAGCTAATTCAACATCACTTATTTTTTTATTTTCATACTTGTAACCTAAGTGAGATAAACAAATAATTAAATCACATTTTTGATCATTCTTTAAAAAATGTGTTGCTTCAGCAGCTTTCTCTATAGGATCTAGATACCTTGTATTTGAATACATTTTTTTTTCTACTAAACCCTCCAATTCAATTCCTAAACCAAATACACCTATCTTAATTCCTTCTTTAATAAATATTTTATGCGGTATTGTTTTGCCTGCCATTGCAGTATCCGAAAAATCATAGTTGCAATTTATAAATGGGAAATTTGCATTTGGTAATTGTTTCACCAAACCTTCCAAACCATTATCAAAATCATGATTCCCAATGGTTGTAGCATCATAATTCATCATACTCATTAATTTAAATTCCAATTCTCCTCCATACATATTAAAATATGGAGTACCTTGAAATATATCGCCTACATCAAGTAACAAAACATTTTTTTCTTCACTGCGTATTTTTTTTATTAATGCAGCTCTTCTCACGGCACCACCTAATCCTGGAAACTTTGGGTGATTATCGGGAAAGGGATCTATATGACTGTGCACATCATTGGTATGCAAAATAGTTATTTTAACCATATCGCTTTTAGCGAATGCTTCATTTGGAATTGCATTTAATGCTATCATTCCAGCACCACCAATTAATGTTTTCTTTAAAAACTCACGCCTATTATTCATATTTAATTCTACCATCGGTATTAAATATTAATGTTTTACCTTTTTTATTTTCTTCAACCAAATGATCTATTATTGCATCACGCAATTTATATTTTAATAACTCTGTTTTTATTGGGTCTTTAAAAAAATAATATTTATCTCCTCCTGATGCTAGATAATCGGAGGTAGTAATTTTATATGTTTTATTAAGATCAATATCTTGTCCATTAATTTTTAATTCAATAATTTTTTTCCCTTTAGCCTTAATTCTAGCTCCAGCAAATGGTGCTCCGTTATTTTCTACTATATATTCAAATAATTGTTTTGTTTTAGCTCCAGTAATTGTTAATACATAAATATTATTTTCAAATGGCATTAATTCAAATGCATGGCCGCGTGTAATTTCTCCTTTTGGTAATTCTGCCCTTAAGCCCCCATTATTCAACAAACAAATGCTTACCGGAATATTATCTTCGGGTTTATAAAAGTCATTCGTTTTTTTCAATATAGCATCACAAACAAAATCTCCTAAATTCCCTTCGGGCAATCCTTTCAATAATGGTTGTTCCGAAGTAATTAACAATTCATTCATAATTAAATCGAGTTTACTTTTATATGGTTGAAGCACATTTTTAACTTCATTATCAATTAATGAGCTTTGATTGTTTATTTCAATATTGGATGTTTCAACTTTCTCAAGTTTTGGAGCTGTTGAACAACATACGGCAAAACTTAATAAGCATATTAAAAATATATGTCTAATAATAAATTGAATCATTTAATGATATTTTAATTTTTATTAATAGTTTTAAATCTATTGAAATTGAATTCTGAATTTTATTCTGTAATTATTAATTGAATATATATTTATGATAAAATATTCAACTTATTTAATATTATGAAAGGACAATAATATAAATTGAAAATGTAATTTTCAATAATTTTTTAAATAATATATTTTTATTGAAAATATTGAAATTTATTTAAAATATTTAATTTCTCCCGGCAAGTAAAAAAAGAACTGCCATTCGCACTGCTACTCCATTTTCTACTTGTTCCAAAATAATACTTTGATCACTATCCGCTACATCACTGGTGATTTCAACTCCTCTATTTATAGGTCCTGGGTGCATAATTATAATTTTCTTACTAAGAGAATTCAGCAATTCTTTATTTAATCCAAATAACATGCTATATTCACGTAATGATGGGAAATATTTAATCTCCTGACGTTCCAATTGAATGCGCAGCATATTTGCTACATCGCACCATTCAAGTGCTTTTTTAAGATTATGTTCCACTTTAACTCCAAGACTATTAACATATTTCGGCATTAATGTAGTTGGTCCACAAACCATAACTTCGGCACCTAATTTTTGCAGACAAAAAATATTTGAAAGAGCTACTCTCGAATGAATTATATCTCCTATTATTGCAATTTTTTTCCCCTTAATGCTACCTAATTTTTCTTTGATAGAAAATGCATCTAATAATGCTTGCGTAGGATGCTCATGCGCCCCATCTCCTGCATTTATAATTTTAGCGTCTACATGCTTTGACAGAAATAATGCAGCACCTGGATTAGGATGGCGCATTACTACCATATCCACTTTCATTGCTAAAATATTATTAACAGTATCTATTAAAGTTTCACCTTTTTTTACTGAGGAGGAGGAGGATGAAAAATTAACTACATCGGCACTTAAACGCTTTTCGGCTAATTCAAATGAAAGTTTTGTACGAGTAGAATTTTCAAAAAATAAATTTGCAATTGTAATATCTCGTAAAGAAGGAACTTTTTTTATTGGCCTATTTATTACTTCTTTAAAACTTTCAGCAGTTGTTAATATTAAATTAATATCGTTTACAGAAATGTCTTTTATTCCAAGTAAATGTTTTGTGCTTAGTTTAGTCATTATTTTACAAATAGCGAATAATTAGAAATTTCTTGGATACTTTTTTAACTAATCAATAAATTTATTCGTTACTACTTAATGTTATTTTATCTTCCCCTTCTATCTCTTCCCATTCTACTTTTACTTTTTCAGAGGCTATTGAATCAATCGTTTTACCAATATATTTAGCTTGTATTGGTAAATGTCGGCTAAGTCTGCGATCAATTAATACTAAAAGCTCTACATCGTTTGGCCTGCCATAAGCAAGCATTGCATCTAATCCTGCACGTATAGTACGCCCTGTATAAAGTACATCGTCTACTAAAACCACATTTTTATTTTCTATGATAAATCCAATATCAGTTGAATTTGGTATCAATTCTTTTTGTCGGAAATCATCACGATAAAAAGTAATATCAAGGCTCCCGCACTTAATATTTTTTTTCTTTAAAATTTCATTTAACTTTTTTTGGATGCGATAGGCAAGATAAATTCCACGTGGTTGAAGTCCAATTATTACAGTATTTGAAAAATCGTTATGGACTTCAATTAATTGATAACAAAGTCGGGTAACCGTGATTTCAAATTGTTTTTTATCTAAAATAATGCGTGGCTTCATCATATCGTTAAAAACAAAATTACATTAATTTAGCATTTTAGCAATTAAACTTTATTTTAATTTTTTATTTCTAAAAAAATATAAATTCTCATTTAATTTTATTTGAAAATTGATTTATTTTTAGTATAAAAAATTACAGTATTTTTTATTTGGATGAATTTTTAGTTACATAAAATTTTATTATGATAAAATCATATATTTGTAATTACAATTTTTTAAGTATCTTTTCAATTATAATACTTTACTACTTAATATATTGTTATTATTTTCTCCTAATTTATTAACGGTTAATATCTTTTAAAAAAAACATGGAAACATCAATTGAATTAAAAAAAGTTGCTCTAGTAAATAAACACATATCACTTAATGCTAAAATGGTTCCATTCGCTGGATATCTCATGCCTGTCTCTTACAGTGGATTAAATGATGAGCACCATGCTGTTAGAAATGCAATGGGTGTTTTTGATGTAAGTCATATGGGTGAATTTATTTTAAAAGGCGATAATGCAATGGATCTTATTCAGCGTGTTACTTCCAATGATGTATCTATTTTATTAGATGGGAAAATACAATATTCTTGTTTCCCTAATGAAAATGGTGGTATTGTAGATGATTTACTTGTTTACCGAATCAATGAAAAAGCATTCATGCTAGTAGTTAATGCTTCTAATATAGAAAAAGACTGGAATTGGATTACTAAATTTAATACAAAAAATGTAGAAATGCACAACATTTCTGACAAAACCTCATTGCTTGCAGTTCAAGGTCCTAAAGCTATATTAGCGCTTCAAAAATTAACTTCTATAAATCTTTCTGATATACCTTATTATACATTTAAGAAAGGGATATTTAATGGGATTGACAATGTAGTTATTTCAAATACTGGTTATACTGGTGCTGGTGGTTTTGAGTTATATTTTGAAAATGAAGTGGCAGATATAATGTGGAATTCTATTTTTGATGCTGGCGCCGAATATGGTATTAAACCTATTGGTTTGGGTGCTAGAGATACCTTGCGACTAGAAATGGGATTTTGTTTGTATGGCAATGATATTGACGACAATACTTCTCCTATTGAAGCTGGCTTAGGTTGGATTACCAAGTTTTCAAAAGAGTTTACTAATAAAGCTGAATTGTTATTGCAAAAAGAAAATGGCGCATCGAAAAAACTTGTAGGTTTTGAAATGATCGACAGAGGTATCCCTCGACACGATTATCAAATAGCAGATGCTGCTGGAAATATTATTGGTAAAGTTACATCAGGCTCGCAATCACCAACTTTAAATAAAGCTATAGGCATGGGATATGTAAACACTTCTTTTTCTAAAACAGATACAGAAATATTCATTTTAATACGTGAAAAAGCCATTAAGGCAAAGGTGGTTAAAATGCCATTTATAAAATAAGTTAAAGAACAATAATTATTAAAATCTGTTTTTTTTATTATTTTAATTTTGCCAATATTTAACTGATGAACTGTAATATTTTTTAATGCTCTTTTTTGATATAATTCACCATAATACATTTTTATTTATAGGAGCTTGCAATTTTTTATTTTTTAACTAAAAAAAATTTGACAAAAGAGGTTTAAAATGAAAACAAATTACGAATCAAATTTCCATTCTGATTTATCCACAACTTTAGCAAATAAGAATTCAGGAGCAAAACTTTCTCTTGATGTTTGTATAACCCCATTTTCCTACCCTATTTATCATAGGGATGATGCTATTGTGGTGGTAATAGATGTTTTGCGAGCAACTTCTGCCATTTGTACCGCTTTCCATAATGGTGTTGAAAAAATTATTCCGGTTGCTACTATTGAAGAGGCTGCAGAATATAAAAGTAAAGGTTATTTAGTAGGTGCTGAGCGCAATGGCATTGCTTTGGAAGGTTTTGATTTTGGCAATTCGCCTTTTTCATATACAACTGAAAAAGTGAATGGCAAAACTATTGTTATCTCTACAACTAATGGAACACAAGCTATTGCTGCAGCCAGCCACGCCTATAAAGTTGTTATAGGGGCTTTCACCAATATTTCTGCCTTATGCAATTGGTTGAAATTGCAAAACAGAAACATTTTGATTTTATGCTCTGGTTGGAAAAATCGAATTAATTTGGAAGACACAATTTGTGCTGGTGCAATTTCTAAAATTCTTTTAGAAGGTAATAACAACTTTAAATCAGGGGATGGTGCTTTATCTGCAGTTTTTTTATATCAATCGGCACAAAAAAACCCATTCAAATATTTACGTAACTCCTCTCACACCGAACGATTATCTGCTATGGGCCTAAAGAATGATATTAAGTATTGTTTTACCTTAGATAAAACTGATGTAATCCCCGTATTAGATGGTAAATATTTAGTGAAACAATTTTAATAAAATATTTTCATCCCCTCTGATTTTTATTTTTTGTACTTACTCCCAAAAAGCAATATTCATTTTATTAATTAAATTAAGTAAATTTGACTGTTGAATTTATTCTTAAAAAATATGCGTAAATATATTATTTTATTTATTATTAGTTTATTTCTATTTATTCCAAATAATGAACCCGCATATTCATGGGGATTTTATGCTCATCAAAAGATTAATAGAATGGCCATTTTTACTTTGCCTGATGGTATGATAGGCTTTTATAAAAAGCATATTGAATATATTTCTCAGCATGCCATTGATCCTGATAAGAGAAGAAATGTAAGTGTAGACGAAGCCCCTCGTCATTATATTGATATTGATCATTATGGGGATTTCCCTTTCGATTCTGTCCCTAAATTTTGGAAAGTAGCTGTTAAAAAATTTACCGAAGATACTTTAAAAGCTTATGGAATTGTTCCTTGGCATATCGATAAAATGGTGTACCGATTGCAAGAGGCCTTCAAGGATGAAAATCTTGATTTAATATTGCATTATTCTGCTGATTTAGGTCATTATGTTGCAGATGCGCATGTTCCACTGCATACTACTGAAAATTATAACGGTCAAAAAACAAATCAAAAAGGTATTCACGGCTTTTGGGAATCAAGAATTCCTGAATTAAAATCGGAGGGTTACGACTTTTGGACTGGAAAGGCTAAATATATTGAAAAACCTATTGATAAAGCATGGAGCGCAGTAAAAAGTAGTCATGTTGCTGTTGATTCAGTTTTGAAATTTGAAGCTGAATTAAATGCCAGATATTCTCCTGATAAAAAATATAGTTTTGAAAACCGTGGCGCCACAATAATGAAAGTTTACTCCACTGAATATACCAACGAATATGATAAAATGCTAAACGGTATGGTAGAACGCAGAATGTGCCAAGCTATCATTACTATTGGTAGCCTTTGGTATACAGCTTGGGTAAATGCAGGAAAGCCTAATTTAGAACGCTTTGGTGATAAAAACATTTCTGATTCATTAAAACGAGTTCAAAAAGCTGAGCAAGAACTCTGGACAACAGGAAAAGCTGTTGGTGGCAAAGGCCATGATGACTAGTCTTTAAACCTTAATTTAACCTGCTTTAGTTTTTTTCTTTCTAGTTATTTTTTTTACATTATTTTCATTTATAGCAATAGTTAATTATTTTTTTAATAAATAATAATTGGTCTGTTTTTTGCGTTATTACAATTAAAACCTAGGAAATGAAAACAGCCGTTTTATTTTTATTTTTATTTTTATTTAATTATTATTGTGCTGCCCAGCAGCAAAAGGATTTAATGGCTCTCCCACTTATGCCTTCTACAACAGATTGCCCTAAATGGAAGAAAAATAAAAATAAAACCAATAAAGTATTCTATAGTCAATCCCATCCTACAAATAATACTAAAGTAAACAAGCAATCACTATTATTAAATAACTCCGAATTACCAGCCAGTTCTAATGAACAAAAAATGGATTTTTCTAATAAAAAAAATAGTAAAAAACAGAAAATTGAAAATACAAACAAGACAAAAACTAATGTTTTTGAAACTAATAATAAAGAACTAGTATCCAACAATGTTATTGTCAATACAAATACTAACAATTATTCTGTTGAAGAAAAAAAAACAATTTCAAAGAAAAAAAGAAGAATACATTCGGAACCTCCTGTTATAATTCCTTCTAATTACAATGAAAATAAGGCGGATAAAATTATTTCATCGGATTCAATTATAGTTGTTAAAAAACTGGAATTGGAACCCAATAAAAAAAATGATGGTTATTTTAAAAGAAAAATATTGAGGAGGATGAATAAAAAAACAAAAATTTCTAAGCACAGTAATTCTAAGTGCCCCTCGTTTTGATTTATCTGAAATTTTTTAATTGTTTTTTTTTTTAGAATTTTCGAAATATCTGCAAAACTTTTGTATTGGGCAAATATCACACTTTGGTGTTCTGGCTACACATATATAACGACCATGCAAAATTATCCAGTGATGAAAAATACCTATTTTTTCTTTTGGCACATATTTCACCAATTGTTTTTCAGTTTCTAGTGGTGTTGTTGAATTTATTGTTAATCCCAAACATGCTGACACCCTAAATACATGGGTATCAACTGCTAGTGCTGGCTTATTATAAACTACCGAAGCAATAACATTTGCAGTCTTGCGGCCAACTCCTGGTAATTTTTGTAATTCACTCACCTCCGATGGAATTATACCATCAAATTGGTTCATTAACATACTCGCCATACCAACTAAATGCTTGGCTTTATTATTCGGGTAGCTGATACTTTTAATATATTGGAATACTTCCGAACTATCGGCTGCAGCCATAAATTCGGCACTTGGAAAAGTATTAAATAATGCAGGTGTTACCATGTTTACACGCTTGTCGGTGCATTGCGCTGATAGTATTACTGCTACTAATAACTGGTATGGATTATTGTAATTCAGCTCTGTTTCAGCCACAGGTTGATGTTCACTGAAATAGTCGATTATTTTTTCAAATCGTTCCTTTTTTGTCATCTTTATTGATAAAATTTTTCATATTTTATTGAAATAAGCTTATTTTTTGAATACTATTTATCGCTATTAAATATTATTAAAAAAATGCCTGCTCGTTTTATTTTAAAATTTATGTAAAGCTTAATATTTCCACAGATCAATTAATTGCTTTTCGAATCGAGACTTAGCTAAAAAATTTATCTCCAAATCAACATTCATCGGAACAGGTGTATCTAAACTTCCACAGCGTATTACTGGAGCATCCAGTTTTTCAAAACAATGCTCTGATACCAAGGCTGCTAGTTCTCCACCAAAGCCACCCACCAAAGTGTCTTCGTGCAAAACAATGGCTTTGCCTGTTTTATTTACTGAATTAATAATAGCCTCTTTATCATATGGTATAAGTGTACGTAAATCAATTAAATCAGCTTTTATTTCTGGATGTTTCTGAAGTATTTCCATTGCCCAATGAACCCCCATTCCATATGTAATAACTGTTAAATCATTTCCTTCATTTAAAAAAATTGCTTTTCCAAATGGAATAGTATAATAACCTTCTGGTACATCTTCAGAAATACTGCGGTAAAGTGCTTTATGCTCAAAAAATAATACAGGATTCGGATCTTCGAAAGCTGCTAGCAATAAACCTTTTGCATCTTTTGGGAAAGCAGGATAAACTACTTTCAAACCAGGTGTATGTGTAAACCAAGCCTCATTACTTTGAGAATGGAATGGCCCCGCAGCAACGCCTGCTCCTGTAGGCATGCGTATTACAATATCTGAATTTTGACCCCAACGATAATGCGATTTAGCAAGATTATTTATTATTTGATTAAATCCTTCTGTAACAAAATCAGCAAATTGCATTTCAACCATTGATTTCATTCCATTTATAGATAGTCCAAAGCTGCTGCCTATTATTGCCGCTTCACACAATGGAGTGTTTCTCACCCTGTTTTTACCAAATTCTTCTATAAAACCTTCCGTAATTTTAAATACTCCGCCATATTCTGCAATATCTTGTCCCATCAATATTAAGTTTTGATGTTTCCGCATTGCCAAACGCAAGCCATCTGAAATAGCGTCAATAAAACGCTTGTTTGTTAAAATTTCTTTCGGTTTTGTAATACTTAATTCAAACGGGTAGTAAATATCTTGCAATTCTAAATCGGTGCGCGGTGTTGGTAAAGTTTCATTATTTGCTATTTCTAAACCTTTTTCTATCTCCTCCTTAATATTAGTGCGTATATCATGTACTATTTTATCTGTTAAAACACCCTCTTCTAAAAGAAATTTTTCAAAGTTATTTAATGGGTCTTTTTTGCTCCATACTTCCAATAAACTATTTGGAACATATTTAGTACCTGAAGCTTCTTCATGGCCACGCATCCGAAATGTCATTAATTCTAATAAAACAGGATGTGGTCTTTTTCTGATGGAGTCTGCTATGCGTTTCACTGTATCAAATACTTCCAAAATATTATTGCCATCTACCTGAAAAGCTTCCATGCCATAACCTATTCCTTTATCAATAAATTGCTTGCATCGAAATTGTTCATTACTTGGTGTTGATAAACCATATCCGTTATTTTCTATTGCAAATATTACCGGCAAATCCCAAACAGCAGCAACATTCAATGATTCATGAAAATCTCCCTCACTCGCTCCTCCATCTCCTGTAAAAACAAGTGTTACTTTTTTATTTTCCTTCAATAAATTCCCTAATGCAATACCATCCGCCACACCCATTTGAGCGCCAAGATGAGAAATCATACCTATTATATGATACTCCAAAGTACCGAAATGAAAAGAACGATCGCGCCCTTTTGTAAAGCCGCTTGGCTTTCCCTGAAACTGAGAGAATAATCTATTCAATGGAATGTTTCTAGATGTAAAAACACCTAAATTTCTATGCATTGGCAATATAAATTCATCCTTTTCTAATGCCATTGCAGCACCTACAGATCCAGCTTCTTGGCCTATTCCAGAAAACCATTTGGAAATTTTCCCTTGCCGCAATAATATTAACATCTTTTCTTCTATCATGCGGGGCTTTAATATCCCTTTGTAGATGGCAATTAAATTATCGTCATTGTGTTTCTTTCTGTCGTATCTAATAGGAGTTTCTGCAGTAATCATTTTTTTATAGGTATTATTTAATATACTTTTAAAAAATTATTTTATCGAATTCAAAGTAAAATAAAATTTGAAATATTGGAAAAATGTTATTAAATTTTTAAGCATTGATAAGCTCGTCAATTGTCAAATTTATAGTTTTTTTTAATGCATATGTTTTATTCAGTGAAAAACATTTTATTATCATGTATTCCATTTTAATTTCAAAATTATAATTAACTAAAAAATAGAAACAATAGAATTTTGTAATATTTTTTAATGAAATAGAGAAATCCTGAATTCTACTATTTTTGATTTCATAATTAATTATACCTTTATCGAAATATAAATAAAAACAAATAAAATATAAAGAATGAAAACAGCCGAAATAGTAACAAAAAAAGGAACAATGAAAGTAGAATTTTATGAAAAAGATGCTCCTGGAACAGTAAAAAATTTTTGTGACCTTGCTAATAAAGGTTTCTATAATGGATTAACATTTCATCGTGTAATTCCTGGTTTTGTATTACAAGGAGGATGCCCTAAAGGTAATGGAAGTGGTGGACCAGGATATAATATTAAATGTGAATTAGATGGTGGCAATCAATTTCATGACAAAGGAGTGCTGTCAATGGCACACGCTGGTAAAAATACAGGTGGCTCTCAGTTTTTTATTGTTATAAGCAGAAATAGTACGGCACATTTAGATAGACATCACACCTGTTTTGGAAAAGTAATTGAAGGTATTCCTTTTATCGATTTAATTGACCAAGGAGATGTAATTGAAAAAATTAATATTTACGAAACGGAAGGAGCATAAATTAAATACCCTCTTTTGTGCGAGTGTAAATTAAATATAATATTTATTGGCAGGATGAACTTACGCTATAAGCTCAACCTGCCAATTATTTTAATTTTTTTTCATTTAATATTTTTAAATCAAGAAAATTTAAATCCTTATTATTGAAACAATATAGGCGAGTATTGCTTTTTATTATTTTTTAACATAAACTATAATTTTTTCGCCTGATTCCAAAAAACATCCATTTCTGAAAGCGTCATTTCACTTAACTGTTTTCCAGAATTAGCGGCCGCACCTTCTAAATACTGAAAGCGTTTTATAAATTTTTTATTTGTTTTCTCTAAAGCATCTTCGGGATTTATATCCATAAAACGCGCGTAATTTATTAAGGAGAATAGTAAATCTCCAAATTCATCTTCGATTTTTTCCTTGGATGCTCCTGTTTCTATTTCATGTTTAAATTCATTTATTTCTTCTTGAACCTTCCCCCATACTTGTTCAGAATTATCCCAATCAAACCCAACTGCACGAGCTTTTTCTTGTATCCGCGAAGCTTTTATTAATGCTGGCAAAGAACTTGGAACTCCACCCAAAACAGATTTATTACCTTCTTTGAGTTTTAACTTCTCCCAATTTTCTATTACCTGTTGTTCATTTTCCACTTTAACATCTGCATAAATATGGGGGTGACGAAAAATTAATTTCTCACAAAGTGTATTAATTATATCTGCAATATCAAAACCTGCAACCGATAAATCTAAATCCACTTTTTTTTCTGATGCTATTTTGGCATAAAACACAACATGTAAAAGCACATCGCCCAATTCTTTTTTGATGTTTAACATATCCTTTTCCATAATGGCATCAGACAGTTCATAAGTTTCCTCAATAGTCAAATGTCGAATACTTTCGATTGTCTGTTTTTTATCCCAAGGGCATTTTTCACGTAGCTCGTCCATTATTAACAAAAGTCGTTCAAATGCTTTTAATTTTTCCTGCATAACTCTACTCTTTTAAAAAATATATTATTCTATTTTTAATTTATCTGCTCCCTTAAATATGACAATTTTTTATTTAAAATTTTATTATCAAAAAAGTTAAAACTAGTGCAGCTATAACTTTCAACTAATCTAAAAACCTATTGACTAATTTATTTTATAAATTAAAAATATGAAATTTATTTAGCTCCTTTTGTTAATTTTTTAGCTTCACTTTGATAATACATTTCGAATTTACATATTATATTTTCTTTTTCGTAAATTTGTTAAAGTAAAACTATATTTTAATTCAATAATTAGCAGATTCAATTTAAAATGTTAAGGCATTCATATTATGCTTATTTTTCAAAATAATTTTCAGCATTTTATTATTTTTTATATGTATAGCAAAAGACAGTATTGTTGCCTATTTTTTATTATTATATTTTTTTTCTCCCCCTTTGTGTCGGATGGTCAAAATTCATCCAGCCCTAATTTTTTAATTTCTGAAAGTGGAAATTTTGGTTTTATCATTGCTCACCGAAATAATATTAGTAATCTTATTAAAGGCCATATTTATGGCGCTGAGCTGAGCTTTATATTACCAACAAATGGTAGCAAACCTTGGCATCAAATTCATAAATATCCTGAAATAGGATTAAGTTTCATACATTTATATCTCTCCAATCCAGCTCAACTAGGAAATTTGGAGGCATTGTATCCATACGTTAATTTCCGTTTAAATAAATTACAGAGAAAACTAAATTTGAATTTTCGTGTAGGGGTTGGACTTGCCTTTTTAACCAAATCTTTTGATAGAATAGACAATCATCAAAATAATGTAATTGGTTCTCGATTAAATGGTGCTGTAATTTTACGCTTTAATGCAAATATATTATTAACTAAGGCATTAAGAATGGAGACCGGTATGGGATTAACGCATGCATCAAATGGATCTATTCGTACCCCTAATTTAGGTTTGAATATGGCTACTGTAAATTTAGGACTGACCTATGCATTTGGCAATAAAGAATTAAACTTAGAGCAGCATACTTTTGCTCCTTCGTATAAAAAATGGCAATCCTCTTTTATTGCTGTTTTTGGTTTAAAAGAGATGGAAACTCCTGGTGGTAATAAATATTTGGCTGTTGGTGTTCAAGCTAATACTTATAGAATTATTAATAATAAAAATAATTTTGGGGCTGGTATCGAGATGGCATATAATAATGCTACTAAAAAGATGTGGTTAAACACTTCCATTTTAAACAAATCCACCGCTGATATTATTCAAGTTGGTGCAAAAATTTGTTACTCTTATAATTTGACCAGACTTTCTATGCCCATAGACTTTGGTGTTTATGTATACAAAAAACAATCTTATAATGGAATGTTTTTTCATCGCATTGGTTTAAGATATTTACTTAATCAACATCTTGTTATTAATGCTACCCTTCTTACGCATTGGGCAAAAGCTGAT